>Ga0099364_10000513_pt1 | contig 65392 bp, 51 predicted proteins | sample TergutTh196P3_FD_73070 | JGI IMG/M metagenome (GOLD analysis project Ga0099364, IMG submission 73070) | Microcerotermes parvus P3 segment gut microbial communities from Pointe-Noire, Republic of the Congo - Th196 P3 | ecosystem: Host-associated > Arthropoda: Insects > Digestive system > Gut ... | reverse complement strand
GAATCGGCATGGTTGTTAAGTCGTTAAGAAAAAAATGCTCTTGACGAACAATAGTCATTTGTGTAAAATGACGCAAGAGTAAAAAAAACAGTCAGGACACAAAGAAGAAGGTTACAGAACAGGTCTACTTTCTAACGCTCCGCCATTGCCATCCGTTTTACAGCACCGAGGTCGAGTTTGCCGGTGCCCAGTATCGGTATTGAATCCACCTTGATGAAACCCTCCACGCGCGGGATCCAAATACGCGGTAAACTCGAAGCAAGTAACCGCTCCACCAATTTTTCCGGCGAAATCGATTCATCCCGATAGAGCACAATCAGTTGCTCCCCGCGTGTCGGATGCGGCACTGCTGTTACAGCCGCCGGCGGTTCATTCGACTCCGAATCGACTTTGCCTTCCTCTGAGAGGATTTTGAAAATCTCCTCTTCAATCAAGATATGCGGGATCATTTCGCCGCCGATCTTGGAAATCCGGGACTCTCTGCCTGTGACCCAAACGAAACCGTCCTCGTCAATTTTGCCGACATCACCGGTGCTGTACCAGCCCTCTTTGATCACTTCCGCTGTCTTTTCCGGCTGTTTATAGTATCCCTTCATCACCGTCGGTCCCTTGGCAACGATCATTCCTATACCGTTCGGCGGCAGGTCTTCACCGGTTTCCAGGTCAATGACCTTTACCACGAGGTTACACAACGCTCTGCCGATCGAACCATCCTTTCGGTAGGTGTGAAATTTATCGGATACCCGGCTTTCAGGAACGCATGTCGTCATCACCGGCGAAAGTTCCGTCGCGCCGAAACCTTCGGTCGGACGCACACCATATTTTTCATGCCACAAGTCAATCAAGTCCAGGGGGAATTTTTCCGCTCCGCAAACAATTCCCGGCACCTTTTCAAAGTCCTCCTTCGGACAGTACCGGTAGAAACTCCGCAGGAACGTCGGTGTCGAAGGCATAAAGGTAATCGGATATTTGCGTGCCATTTCGGCGACCTTTTTCGGTTCGAGCGGACTGAAATGGAAAATCCCCTGTCCGCCACAGAAAATCGGCAGCCAAAAGTTCCCCATCAAACCAAACGCATGGAAGAAAGGAAGAAAGCCGAGAATCGAATCCTTCTCGGTCAATTTCTGTGCCGCAACAAACCCTCTGGCAACTTCTGCAATGTTATTGTTTGTGAGCATGACCCCTTTCGGCTGTCCCGTCGAACCGGAGGTGTAAATGATTGTCATTAAGTCTTCGCCGGCATCTTTTTTCGTGAGACCGAGCATCCGTTCCAGTAGCCACGACGGCAGAAATTTTGCCGTCAGGAAATACTTGAGTTTGGTCTTGTTGTCCAGTTTTGTCAGTAAATCTTCGGTACTGATGACTTCGGCGTTCAATTCGGACTGTAAGTTCGGAAACCGTTCAAGCACCCTTTTGCTGGTCAGCACACGTTTGATTCCCGCCTGCTGGATGCAGTAATTGATTCCTTCCGCCCCGAACGTAAAGTTCAAGTTGATAGGCACGCGGCGGTCTAAACCGAGTGCGGCATTGAGCACACTGCCTCCGACAGACATCGGCGCAAGTACACCGACGTGCGGTTCGTTTTCCCGTGAGTCAAGGACGTGCGTTCGCAACAAATACCGCAGAGCAAGCGTTGCTGTCAAAAATTTGTAACCGTCTAATTCTCTTCCGGTGGAGTCGGCAAACATCAAACGCTTGCCCCGCTTTTTGCTGGCTCTGATGAGCGATTGTGAGGGAATCGGCAACCGCTTGGTGTTGTGCCGGCGATGCGAATCCACGCCGAGTTCCTGTACCGCCAGTTGAACCTGTTGCGGATATTTTACCTCGGTCATCGGCTTGCCGAAGGAAACAATCACGTCGGTAACAAGTTTGCGCGGACGGAAAATGACCCTTTGTTCCGCATACTTATAACTGAACATACTTTCTTGCAACCCGCCGATATGACACGGGATGATCGGTATCGGTTTGCCGTCCGGGGCGGTTACGCCTTTGAGCATCGACATAAAGCCGGGTTCAAAGACTCTCATCTGACCATTGCGGGTGATTCCCCCTTCGGCGAAGACGGCAACGAGTTCACCATTTTGCAGTGCTTCGCGTGCCTCGCGAATTGCCTTAATGACGTTCTTCGGGCTGCCGGGAGCAATTTTAATCAGTTTCGTTTCCCGAACGCAACACTCAAACATTTTGGGAATCATCGCCTGGTGTGCAATATACCGAATGTTTCTCGGACAAGCAAAGTAGAGCAAAAAACCATCAAGGAGACTGATATGGTTGCACACGAGCAGGGCTCCTCCGGTGGCGGGAATGTTTTCTACACCGACGTGCTTTGGTCGGTAGATAAGCCAAGTTAATGAGCGGAAGAAGAAAATCCAAAACTGCGCGGTATAGAGATACAAAAGCAAGGCACAGGCGGCAAGCGTGAGGAGTCCGGTGGCGATCCAAATCATGAGGCTTGCACCGCCGGAATCCCATCCTAGTGATTCAAAGAAAGTCGCACCGGCTAGTCCGAGACCGGCAAAAAGGAGCACGGCGGAAAAAGTACAAAAATTATAGGCGGCAATCATTCGACCTCGTTGTGTTGGGGGGCTGTTTTTTTGAATATAGGCGGCAAGCGGAATGTCGTATAAACCGGCTCCGAGTCCTGCCAAAAGCATGACGACGGCTCCAAATAGGTAGGGCGTTCCGAGGGGGGAACCTTGATTCAGTTCGACCGTTCCGCCGTAGCCGGGAGTGAAACCGAGTATTAGTATAAACAATCCCGTAAAAAATGCACCAATGGGGACGAGTCCGAGTTCGATTCGTTTGCCGGAAAGATAGCCGCAAAGAACCGCTCCGGCACCGATACCGATGATCAAGACGGCACCGAGAAGCGTCGCGAAAGTGGGAAGCACCATGAGATGTGTGCTGGCGAATTTTTCGATATTGTTTTGGGCAAGAGCGGAAAGTCCCCAGAAAAACGCACTGGCAACGGCAACCCAGAATAATGCCCGATAGGAAAAGAGAACGGCAAGGTCTTTGCCGGTCTGTGCAAAGGGATTTTTGGGAAATTGTGCGTTTGCATCGACGGGCTTCATTTTCGGAATGAAAAAACTGGTCAAGAGTCCGATGGTTGCCGCTCCTAATAGGATGAGGGCGGTGAGTCCGATGTTGTTTCCTCCGGGAATGCCCGTTGCCCTGCTGTTTTCATCGTAGAGTGTTGTCCAATCGAAGAGGCAGCCGCCGACGACTTGCCCAGACACGATGGCGAGCATGGTCAACATGGCGATGTAACCGTTGGCGACGGAAATGGATTTATCGGGAACGAGGTCAGGAATGAGTCCGTATTTCGACGGACTGAAAACGGTGGACTGCGACCCTAGCAAAAAGAGGATACCGAGGAGAACAAAAATTTTAGCCGGTACTCCGGTACTTTCCGTCGAAACAGCGGGACCCCAGCAGATTACAAAAATTGCAATGGCAAGCAAGACCAGTTCGATGGTTTTACAGGCAATCACGGTATTCCGTCTGCTGAATCGGTCGGTGATGAATCCTGCGATGGAAGCCCAAAGGATAAAGGGCAGGACGAGAAACGCTGCTCCGAGGAAGAGGATCATGTTCCTGCTTTCGGGCATGTACGTTACTCCGATGAACACGAGGAGCCATCGGAAGACGTTATCATTGAACGCCACAGTGAATTGTGTGATGAGCAGAGCGATGAATCCTCGATTCCAAAGCGATGGCGGCATGCGACGGGGGAAATGTTACGACGAGTCATGATTATAGCGGATTTGAAGGGAAAGGGAAACGGTCGCGAACAAAAGCCGGAATGAAACGACTGCGGTTAATTTTTTTCTTAACCGCAAAGACGCAGAGAAGCGCAAGGAACGCAGGGGAGTTAGGAGTCTGACCCCTGCGTTCTTTGCAATGCTTTGCGTCTTTGCGGTTAAAAATTGTACCGCAAAGGGGGCAAAGTGCAATTTCATGCTGCTCTCGGCATAAAAAACGGCTCCCCCGCCGCGCTCTTGCCAACCAGCCAAAAATACGGGATAATGAAAAAACTTGAACGCCAACGCGGGAGATTAACGTATTTTTTCTATGCAGCAGCAACACTATATTGGAATTGATGTCGGCGGAACGAAAATTCAAACTTCTCTTATTACCGAGGCAGGTGTTGTCCTGGCAAGTCATCGGCAGGAAACGCCGCGTAAAGGCAGTGCTGAGGTCACGCTCCAAGCCATGGAAGATTCTGTTAAATCTTTGCTTCAAGAGCAAAACCTTCAAGCCCGTGACTTGGCAGGAATCGGTATTGCCGTGCCGGGAACCGTCCAGCAAGAGACCGGTTTTGTCGTTGAAACGCCTAATATGAACCTTTCGGGTGTGGACCTCGGTGCCTACTTGAAGTCCCGATTCGATTTGCCGATTGCTGTTGGTAATGACTGTAATCTCGGTACGCTCGGTGAATGTTGGCTCGGCAGCGGGCGGAGTGCGTCCTCGTGCGTCGGGATTTTTGTCGGCACGGGAATCGGTGCAGGTATTGTTCTTAATAACACCGTGTTGAGCGGAGCGGGACAAGCCGCCGGTGAAATCGGACATATTGTGGTTCAAACTCCCTGTGAAGATTGTCAGCAGCAGATCCAACGCAAGCAAAAAAAGGATGGGGCAATGACCGTGCCGAAACATCTTCCTCAGTGCGGTTGCGGCAATTACGGTTGTTTAGAATCCCTGGCAAGCCGGATGGCTATCGAACGGTTTATCCGCGAAGCCGTGCAAAGCGGTGAAAAATCGATTATCGAGGAGTTATGCGGCGGTTCGCTCGAAGTGATTAAGAGCGGTTCTTTGGCAAAGGCACTTAAAGCCAATGACCATTTGGTAACAGCAGTAGTGCGTTATGCTTCGCAGATGATCGGCTATGCATGTCTGACAGTCCGGCACTTACTTGACCCCGAAGTAATCATCATCGGCGGCGGCGTGATGGAGGCGTGCCAAAAGTTTATGATGCCGATTATTGAGGGAATTGTGGTGAATGACCGGCTTCAGGTGGTATCCAGTCAACGCCGTATTCTTCTTTCTTCGCTGGGAGATAATGCTGTGGTGCTGGGAGCGGTTGCGCTCGTCCGCAGTGTGAACGGTAACAATCCGCTCCAAAAGAAGGCACGCCGGGCGATTCCAAACTATCCGGCAATTCGGTTGATGACCAATAATGTGGTACATATTGCGGACAAACCTTATTCGGAAGACTTTTTCCTGTTGTCCGACGGCTCGCTCCAGCCGCGTAAAAAGTTGCCCAAGCGGGATAAAGAGGGGTTCCGGCTCAAAGATATTGAAAAGGCGACGCAGGGGGGTGTTGATCTTTTGATATTGGTTTCTCCGAGAGCGGGCGACCTGACGCTTTCGGGGAAGTGTTATGATTATCTCTACCGGCGGAACATCGACTACCGCATTTTGCCGCTGGAAGAGGGAGTCAAACTTTACAACGCGGCAACGGTACGCCGTGCTGCTGTGGTGCATTTTGCGGCGGAGGGTGAGTGAGAAGAATTTAACCGCAAAGACGCAAAGAAGTGCAAAGGACGCAGCGCAAAGTGCATTTTCCTGCCGTTTATGCTACACTGTTAACAGTCCGTTCAACGCTACCGCCATGATTCTCCTCGCCGCTTCCATCGTTGCCCTCTTATTTGTGCTTGCCTGCTCCCTCGGCGGAATAGAAGGTCTTACGGCTCACGGCGATTTGCCCGCCTTACTTGGTGTGCTGGGTGCTGTGGTATGTTTCGTCTTCACTTTCGGATACAAAAAATTCCGGGCTGGTTTGTCCGCAGTTCTGTACCGCCCCAAGGAACCTCAACCGGAGATTGCCGAGTGCTTTCGGAAACTTGCTCTCAGCACACTCGCCCTCATGATTGTCTCGTTCAGTATTCTGAGATTCATTCCTGACTATACTCCCGGTGAACCTGTACAACATCATCTTTTGATGAGCGCAATTTTCATTGTCGTCTATTCCGGCTGGCTGGCTCTGCTCTTTTTTATGCCGATGGCGAATAGACACTCCGGCGGCACTTCCAATACCAAGTATCGGCTGTGCCTGATCGCCTCGGCATTACTGGGTATTGTTGCCCTTTTAGCGATCGGTGCAGGAACTTGCATGGCGAAACAAATACCGATTGGGAATGTTCTACAAGAAATTGCCGACACTTTGAATACCGGGCGTGTTGTTCTTCTTTTGTTGGATTTTCCCAGTCTCGTACTGGTTTTGGCAACGATTGGAGCCTGCCGGCTGGGAATGGGAAAAGTGCAAAATCAGCATGATTGGATACCGGTTTGCCTTTTCATCGGTATTTTGTGGACGCTCAATGGAATGGTTTTGATGCTGGCAAATTTTAGCCCCGAACATTTTGTTCCCGGCTTGCTCGTTGCTTCGCTCACGACTCTTTATGCTTGTCTATTTGCCCTTGCCGCTCTTGCGAGGATTTTTTGGATTGCGGTTATTTTCGTTTCCGCACTCACGTTTGTGGCGATCACTTGGATGCTCGGCTTGATGTTGCTGTTGTGGGTGATTAGAGTGGGTTAGGTTGTTGTAAACAGGCATGAAATTGCACTTTGCGTCCTTTGCGAAAGCTTTGCGTCTTTGCGGTTAAATCCGAACTATTTTAACCGCAAAGGACGCAAAGAATATGCTATTAGAGGTTCCCGTCCGTCGAGCCAAAAAACCAAAAATGCGGCTGGGTAAGCCCCCTTCTCTTGGATATGATTTCGGTTACAATTACGGGGCTATTAGTTGCGGAGGGAAAGATGCCCAAACAAAAGACACACAAAGGAATCAAGAAACGTTTTAAGGTAACAGCCACTGGAAAAGCAATGCACCGGCACAGCGGAACGAGCCACTTGGCGTACCGCCTCACCAAAAAGCGGCGGCGGCAATTGCGTGGAACAACCGTTGCCGCAAAAGCCGAAACGAGTAAAATCGTAAACGCGCTGATTCCTGCAAAGTAAATGATTAGCCGCTGCTATAACTGTAAATGGCACAATAACTGTGAATGGCACAGTAGGTAAGGGGTGATGATTCGGGTTGTAACGTTTTGGTCGTGGGATCGAAAGACCTAGATTTCATCGTAATTTGAAAGGAAAAAGGGGATACTATGAGAACGCGAAAAGGAGCGGCACGTCGGCAGGCGAAACGCCGTCTATTTCAACGGGTGAAAGGTTTTCGGGGGGGACGCGGCAAATTGCTCCGCACTGTTAAAGAGACCGTTATTCGGGCAGATTGTTACGCTACCCGGGACCGCCGGGTGCGGAAGCGGGAATTCCGGGCACTCTGGATCACTCGAATTAATGCCGCCGCCCGGCAACTGGGACTCCGTTACGGCGAATTTATTGCCGGTCTGAAAAAAGCCCAGATTGTCCTGGACCGTAAGACACTTGCCGAAATGGCGGTTAACGATACGGCGGCATTCGCCAAACTCGTCGAAACGGTCAAAGTTGCTTTAGGCAAAACTTCGTTGGACAAAGTATAGGACGGCTGTTGTCTGTTAATGCCGAAACTTGGGAAAAAATACAATCTCTGTGCCCCTTGCGGTTAAAATAGTTCGGATTGAACCGCAAGGTACGCCGTAGGTTACGCAAAGGACGCAAAGAATGTACTGTTAGAGTTCCCAAAACATTGTTAGCGGACTGATATTTCCGGCGAAAGCCCGGAACCCTGTGGACGGCATATCGCTGGATTCTGGTATAATTCATCCAATGAACATTGCTATTCTTGGAGCAGGAACAAGCGGACTCGCGGCGGCGTATCGGCTGCATCAACTCATGCCGCAGGCAGTCATTCGCGTATTTGACCGCCGAAACCGTGTCGGCGGAGTGTTGGAAACGATAAATAAGGACGGATTCCAAATCGAACAAAGTGCCGATAACTTCATCACGACCGTCCCCTGGGGACTGCAACTCTGTAAAGAACTCGGATTCTCCGACCGACCGGAGGGAGAGGGCAAAAACACGTGCGAACTTATTCAAACAAATCCTCATACAAGGAGGACTTACGTCGTCCGAAAAGGGCAGTTGCATCTTTTGCCCGACGGCTTTTTGATGATGGCACCGACGAAGTTGATGCCGATGGCAACCACGCCGATTCTTTCTCCCCTCGGAAAACTTCGGGCAGGACTCGAACTGTTGATTCCTTCCCGTAAAGATGACATTGATGAAAGTATGGCAAATTTTGTCCGCCGCAGGTTAGGACGCGAAGTCTTTGAACGCCTCGTTGAACCGCTCGTCAGCGGTGTCTATGCCGCCGATATGGAAAAGTTAAGTGTGCTGGCAACGCTGCCCCGTTTTCGGGAAATGGAGCGGCAATACGGCTCGCTCATCTGGGCAATGCAGCGGCAGTTGAGAGCCAATAAGGCGGCTCACCTTGCCGAGCAGAGCGGAGCGCGGTACAGTATGTTCGTTACTCTGCGCGGCGGTCTTTCGATGATGAGCGAAGCCATCGCCCAAAAATTGCCGCCGGGTTCGTTGCAACTGAATACGGAAGTAACGCAGGTGGGCAAAACGCCGGAAGGAAAATGGAGTCTGTCTGCCGCCTGCCGTGTGCCGTCTGCCTGCTCTCTGCCCTTTGATGCCGTCATTATTGCAACTTTGGCATCGGACGCGGCAAAGATACTCAAAACCACTCTGCCCGCCCTTGCCGGCAAACTTGGTGCCATCGAACACGAAGGCACTGCGGTTGCGACCTTTGCTTTTGACTCGGTGCAAATTAAGCAAGAGTTTCGCGGTATGGGGTTCGTTGTTCCGAAGATTGAAAACAGTCCGATTTTGGCGGGAAGTTTCAGCAGTGTAAAATACGAACACCGCGCTCCGCAGGGGAAGTTTTTAATCCGGGTCTTTGCCGGCGGAGCCAGACAACCCGAATTAGCCGAAATGCCGGGGGACGAACTCGCACCGCTCTTGTTGAAGGAACTGCGAAAGGTCATCAACATTGACGGCGAACCGCTTTTCACCACAGCGGCACACTGGGCAAACACAATGCCGCAGTACAACGTCGGACACCGGGAACGGATCGCGGAAATTGAAACACTTGTTTCGGAGGAGCCTTCCTTGGCACTGGCGGGCAATGCGTTTTGCGGAGTGGGGATTCCGAGTTGTATCCAGACGGGTTTTGCGGCGGCGGAAAAAATTGCCCGGCTGGAAGGTGATAGCCCTGCAATGCCGTAATATGGACTCCCGTGGGATTTTTTCTTCGCGCACTTTGCGAAAACTTTGTGTAGTGTACTTTGCGGTTAAAAGGGCAATTTCGTGCCGTTTTCGGTATTGCCGAAAAATTACTCTTAACTTTTTTGCCGTTTTTTGTTACCATTTGCCAGTCCTTTTAGGCACCAGTCCTTTTAGGAAACCTTGTCTGAAAAAGTATTTTTATGAATCGACGGCATTTTTTACAACACTCTTTGTACTCTTCTCTGTTTGCGTTCTCTGCGGCAACAGGTTTAACCGGATGCAGACCCGCAGCAACGGATATTGACCAGCAGCGGGCAACGCCTGTTGCGGCAGGCGCAGAGACCATAGACACTGCTGTTACCATTCCGGCTCCTCTCGAATTTAATCCCGACAATCCCTTGCTCCGCTACCGATTCACCCAGGGGAAAGAATTGCGCTGGAATGTGCAACACACACTCAAAATGCGCAACATCATCGGCGGAATGGAGGAAAACATTGAAACGCGCAGCCGTGCCGTTAAGATTTGGCGAACCCTTGATGTGGATGCCGCAGGCACAGCAACCTTTGAATACCGGGTGGAAGACATCGACATCCACCAAGCCCAGACAGGACACGATGATGTTTTCTACAACAGCCGCCGGGACACAAGGATACCGCCGGAGTTGATCAATTTAGAGGGGAAAATCGGTATTGAATTGGCACATATCCGAATTGGTCCCCAGGGCGAGACCACGAAAAAGCCCCTTCGGGAATATGACGGCAGCGTCTCGGAAAACCGGATTGTGATTCCGCTGCCCGATGAACCGGTTGAGGTCGGTTCAAGATGGGTAGAGCCGGAGCAGATCGACTTGCCGCTGCCGAATCAGACCATTAAAAAAATCCGCTTACAGCACAATTTTACCTTGACCAGAATCTTGAGCGGCTTGGCAACGATCAATTTCGGCACCGTGATTTTCACACCGCTCACTCCAAAGGAGGAGTCGCAACTTCTGGAACATTTTACACAGGGTACCAAAGAACTGGACTTACAAGCGGGACATTTCATCCGGCATGAAGCAACGATTGACCGGATGGTGGTCGGAACACCAGAGGCATCGGACAGCATCCGGTATCAATCCCGTGTGACCGAGTGCTGCTGCAGCCGCCGGGCATGCGAGATTTGCAACGTGTAATCTATCGTGCATACTGTAAACGGCATAAGATTGTCCTTTGCGTCTCAATAATTAGCGGGGCTTTGCGAACCTTGCACTTAAAAAATTAACCGCAAAGTACGCAAAGTTTTCGCAAGGGACGCAGAGGGACTAACGTTTGGGTTGTCTGCAATTTTAGAGTTGGCAGGCGGACAAGATGCTACATCTCTCCGCCCATTGACGGCACCACACGGAAGTCCAGCCGCTCCACTACATGTTGCATCGACGTGTCGTTCAAGTCAATGACATTAATAAGAAGGTAATACTGTCCCGGCGGAATCGAAGCGGGCAGGACACCGCGAACGATCTCAAAGTAATCTCGCTTCCGGCTTAAAGAATTTTCACCTGCTGACTGTGTCCTTTCCTCTTTGAGAACAATGTTGGCTCGATCATCGTAAATTTCGTAACCGATGACCATACTCGTTTGAAACATATCTGTTCTATGTACCGTCGGATTTTCAATTTCGACGTAAACATGAAACCTGTCTCCGGGATGAAATTCACCGGGATGAGGTATAAACTGACCATAACCGAAGCACTCTCTGACGAACGTCGCATTTTTCAACCGGAGCGGACAAAGATTTTGCAGATCAATAAGCCCCTCATTAAACCGGAATGCCGCCGCAATATGTTTTCCCCGGCTATCCTGTGTTGTATCATCCAGCAACGCCGCAAAGCCGAGGACTTGATTCCCCATGAAACGATTCGTCGTTTCGTCTGCCGATTGCATGGGTCGGGCGGCTTCCGACTTGTTGCCGAGTACCGTTTCCAGCAAACGCAGCCGCATTTCGTTGGAGACCGACCTGCCGTGCGGTGTGTGCTCGATAGCATATCGGAGTTGCTCGACAGCGTGCCGCATCGGTGTCTGCCAGTCTCCCGCCCCAAAACCGGACATTGCCGAAGCCGGCGATCCTTGATTTTGGTAACTCATCTGCACCACACCGGGCGATGCATGAGGGAGTTGTGCCAAATCAGGATAGTCCGGCTGTTCCGCTCTATTTCCTGATGTTCTGTTCATTGCCGTTCTGTTTACCGCCGCCATGTTCATAGGTGCCCTGTTCATCGGCATTGTGCGTTGGGCAATGATCGGCTCATAATCATAATCGTCCTCATTTGCCCATTCAATCTGACGCTCAAACTGTTGCGGTCTGGCGGGACGTTGAGTTCCCGCCAGTTCTGCTTCGGGCAGCGGTGCAGCGGATGGGAATGTTTCTGTCCGGGTTCCCGCTGTTTGAGACGTTGCCATTGCCGGTAAAATTCTGCGCCGGAGCAAGGCGAGATATTCCTCTTCAAAACCGGCATCCATGACTCCATCACTGGCATCACTGCGGAATGAGGTCAGTAATTCCGACAACTTTACTTCATCGACATTCCGCCGTTCCGCCGGCACAATCGCAATTTCCCGGAGCAAACTTTGAAACGCTTCGGAATCGCCGTTCTGTATTTTCAGAGGATTTTCTGCGGCAATCGCCGACGTTGCGGCGGCAACCGTAAGAAGGGTATCTTCCGGTTTTTGGAATGCGAGCCGGGGCGAGGGAAAAATCGTGTCGGGTTTGTAAAGAGAATGGGGTGTGTGGTTGATCGGTAAGAAATGAGAATGAGTGTGTGTGCGGTTGCTTGCCCACTGGCTCTCTGCTTCGCCGCTATGCGTACCGGTGTCGGGCATCAGCGGTTGGAAAAATTGAGCGGTTCGATGCCAGAATTGTTTAGCGGTATTCTGGTGGTGAACGAGAATCGTTTTTTGCGGACTGTGTGCGGCGGTTCGGCAACCGGCGATCAACAAAAGCACAAGGAATAGGAAAGCGAAACGCGTCATTCTTTTGTGGAAGTAGCACTTTCTGCGGTGAATGGTAGCAATTTGCCAAAAGGGATGCAAGAGCAGATTTGGGACGGGGCGTTTTTTTATGTGTTTCTTTGTGTCCTTGCGGTTCAATCCTTTTTTTGACCGCAAAGTTCCCATCGCGGCATCGCCGCAGTCAACAAGGAGTCAGGAGTTAGGAGTTAGGAGTTAGGAGTTAGGAGTTAGGAGTTAGGAGTTAGGAGTCGGGAGTTACGGGCAGTCTCATCAATTCAAAAGTCCCAACGGGGCAAGGGAGTTATGGAGTCGGCGTTCCGCCGGTTGCCCCCGGCGGTTAAAAAAGAAGATTGAACCGCAAGACGTAAAAATATTTTTCAAGCCATTTCAAACATCAGGAAATCTTTAAGCAACGCCAGTCCCGCCGAACCGCTTTTTTCGGCGTGGAACTGCGTGGCAAAAATGTTCTCCCGACACACCGCTGCCGCGAAGTGTCCATTGTAGTCCGCCGTTCCCCACAGATCGGAATCGTTCCCCGGCTTCGCATAGTAGGAATTCACAAAATAGAAAAAGTCCTCCCGTGTATTGCCGAGGGCGTTTTTTATAAATCGCACTTGATTCCAACCCATTTGCGGCACTCTGACTTTGGAGACATCGAACCTAACGACCCGCCCTTTGAGCCAGCCGAGACATTCAGCATCTTCCTCTTTGCTATGTTCAAAGAGTATCTGCATGCCGACGCAGATTCCCAGAAACAAAACCTTTTTTCGCAACACAGATTCTTCCAATGCGTCGATGAGTTCCATCTGATACAAGGAATCCATCGTCGCCTTTGCACTGCCGACACCCGGCAGGATAATGTGCGTTGCCTCTTCAATATCCTGCGGCTGCCGGGCGTAAGTTGCCGTAAAGCCGAGGTGAGTCACGGCATTCAAAACACTCGGAGCATTACCGGCTTTGTAGTCGATGATTTTGATCATAGGGTTGATAAGTCAAATAAGAAGTGTAACTACCGTCCATGAGATTGTCAAGCCGCCGTGTTGTACTGGGTGCATCAAAATTTTTGGGCAAATTTTGGAGTTCACAGGGGTAGTCCCTTCCGCCTTAAATGGCATTGCTTATTTGTTTTCCAATTTTTCCCCGCACAAAGGCACAAAGTGTACAAAGGAGTCACAACTGCCGTCAATTCCTTTGTGTCCTTCGTGCCTTTGTGCGAAACATCATCTCTATCATTGAAGACACGGTGTAGTAGTAGGGCGTTTGTAGCCCAAATAAATCCACTCAAAACACTGTCAATAACATGGGTTCGGAACGGGTACAATTTCTACCGCAAAGACGCAAAGTTTTCGCAAAGGGCAAGATGCAATTCATCTCTGTTTATGGTACACTTCGGCATGAAAATCATCCGCCTCACTCCCGCCGGACGCGGTGCTGTTGCGTCCTTTTTGCTTTGCGGAGAAGGGGCAAGGGATGCCTTTCTGTTGCACTGGCAGGGAAAAGTGCCGGGCGAATATCCCGTTTGGGGACGTTTGCAACTGACCGATACCGGTGAGAGCGAAGAAGCCGTAGTCTATGTTGCCGGTGAGGGAATCGAAATTCACATTCATGGAGGCGAGCAGGTTGCGTCGGCAATCGAGGCTCTTTTTGAAAAACAACAGGGACAATGGCATGGTGCTGTTTGTGAAACTTGGCAGGAATATTTTGCGGCAGGTACTTCGCAACAGAATTTAGCCCTCCGCTTACTCCCCTTTGCTCCTACGGAACGCACCGCACAAATCCTTTTGGATCAATACAACGGTGCATTCGACCGGGAAATGTCGGCAATCGAACGGTTGCCCGACGGTGAAGAACGAAGACGGCGGCAAGTACGGCTGCAAAACCTCGCTCCATTGGGCAGGCATCTTGTCGAACCTTTCCGCGTGGTACTGGCAGGAGCCAGCAACGCAGGAAAGAGCAGTTTACTTAATGCGATTCTCGGTTTCCAGCGAAGTCTCGTCCACTCTTTGCCCGGAACCACCCGTGATGTCGTGAGCGGACAAACGGCACTCGACGGTTTTCCGGTAACATTTTTGGACACCGCAGGTTTCCGCGAAACCGGCGACGATTTGGAGCGGCGGGGAATCGACCGTTCGCGGCAATCTCTTACCGATGCCGATGTGATTGTTTGGGTGGCGGACGGAGCAGTAGCGGCACCGAAGCGTCCGCCCTGTCCGGCGGGAGCGAATGTTTTGATTTGTGAGAACAAAATTGATTTATTTCACACAAAGGCACACGGGCATCAAGGATTGGAGAGCATCGGTGTCAGTGCCTTGACGGGCGAGGGGATTGAAGCACTTTTGGACAGAGTCATTCGCCGGCTTGTGCCGCAGCCGCCGCAGCCGGGAGAAGCGGTGCCGTTGTCATAAACACAACAGCCATAAACACAACAAACGTGCACTTTTTTACCGCAAAGTATGCAAGGGAGCACAAGGCTCGCCAAGCAATCACACAATGAAACATCAATCACGCAACGAGACGATGACGGGGTACTACTATCGTTGGGTGCCGCTGAGCAGATAGACGGCGGCGGAGGCGCCCGCCCGCCCGCGTTCTGTGTTGGTTTGCAGTTCCGGTGAAAGGATGGCTTGGTTTGGAATCGTCGTGGAGTCCGATGTACTCAGTTGAAAAAACTCTTCCTGTAATCCCAGCGAAACGAGATGATTTTTCACATTGACCGCCCGCTGATACGCAAGATAAAAATCCCGGCGGAAGATTCCGACATCCTCCCCTATTTCGACAGGGGCGGCATGCCCCTTCACTAAAATCTTGTAACTGGACGCGGACAAAACGGGCAATAACGCTTCTAAATCCGTCTTGCCTTTTTCCGTCAGTTCTTCATTTCCTGAATCAAAAAGGATCAAGCCGCCTTTGACCTGCGTACCTTCCTGCCGAATGGTTTGCGTGTCCACATATTCTCCTCCTCTTCCCGGTGTCTCCCGGCTGCCCGCCAGCGCAGCGGTACGCCGGCTCTCTTCCGGGGTGGTGGACAAAGATGCCGAAGGCTTGTTGTCTTCGCTGATTCTCTGGCTCGTTCCGGCGTACCCTTTCCGCCTTTCCAGGGTTTCAACCAATGCCTCCCATTTAATTTCTGCGATGATACTTATCGCAAAGAGCATAATAAAAAAGCAGAGCAACAGGGACATGAGGTCGCCGAACGTACACATCCACAGCGGTGCACCTGGTTCAGGCAGCGGTTCTCGTTTTCCCATAATTGATACAAACGCGTTGCAGAAACAAAGAGGGCGCCATTATACCACAACGTTAACGCTAAAAAAGCAACGGCAGCAGGAAAATTGTCCTTTGCGGTTCAATCCGAACTATTTTCACCGCAAGGGGCGCAAAGATTGTGCAAGGGACACAAGGAACTATTTTTAGAGGTTCCCCTAAAAAATCCTGGAAAAAACCTCGAAAAAAACCCTCGAAAAAAACACGGAACCGCAAAGAGCACAAACAACCCCCTATCAACCGGAAGTAGGGTACAATAGAGCGCATGACGTTGGCTCTGATTATCTTGCTGCTTTTACTGGTAGGCTCCGCCTTTTTTTCCTTCAGCGAGGCAGCCCTCTTTTCGCTCAATCAGACCGACCGCCGCGAACTTGCTGATAGAGGAAAACTTGGAAGACTCCTCTTGCGTCTGCTCGAACATCCCGAACGGCTCCTCAATTCCATTTTGCTTGGAAATCTTTTTGTCAATCTGGTCTATTTCACACTGACCGCTGTGATTGCCTTTCGGCTCAAAGACCAAAGTACACTCGCACTGGGTATCGGTTTTGGTTCGTTCCTGGCGATTCTCCTCTTTGCCGAAATCGTGCCGAAAAATATCAGCGTGCGGGCACCCCTTTTCTGTTCCCTGCTGGTCTGTCTGCCGATTTCCTTTTTGGTGCGGATGGTGCAGCCGGTTCTGCCGGTCTTCTCCTTTTTGAACTTGCTTTCACGCCGGGTCATTTCTCCCCATTTTGTGCCGGAGCCTTATCTTCATGTCGGCGACCTGGAACGTGCGGTTGCGCTCTCCGGCAATGATGCCGCTTTGCTCAAACGGGAACAGCGGTCGCTGCAAAACATCGTGGCTCTCTCCGATAGACAAGCCGCCGAACTGATGCGTCCGCGCTCTTGGCTTAAGACTTTTCGCCCGCCGGTGACCTTCGATCAAATCCTGACCGAATTGGGCGGCACACTTCCCCGCAGCGGGTATTGTCTTCTGACCGAGCCGGATTCCGACGAAATTGCCGCCGCACTCAGTTTAACCCGGCTTACCGCGGAACAACTGGAAACTGCATGGGAGGAACAATTCGAGGAAGTCATCTATATTCCCTGGTCGGCATCGGCTGCCGAAGTGTTTGACCGTTTGCAGCAGGCAGACCGAAAGGTTGCCGTCGTTGTGAACGAATTCGGCGAAACAATCGGCATCATCACCATTGACGACATCATCGCCGCACTTTTCACGCGGGAACGCGGACGCAGCCATGGGCTTTTGAACCGCCGGGAACTCAAACTGATTGCCAAAAACTGCTGGCAACTCACGGGGCTTACAAGTTTGCGGACATTGGAACGAAAATTTAACATGTCGTTTCGGCAATATGCCAGTTTCACCGTCGGCGGTTTCCTGCGGGAAATCTTGGAACGTTTACCGCGTACCGGCGATCAATGTCAAGTGGGCATGCTTCAATTCTATGTCGTCAGTGCCGAAGAAGAAGACGGACTGCTTATTGAATTGCATCGTGCGGGAGAGGTGCCATGAAACGGCATGAAATTGTACTTTGCGAACCTTGCACTTCTCTGCGTCTTTGCGGTTAAATTCTCTTTTTTTTAACCGCAAAGTTCGCAAGGGAATGCGTAAAGGACGCAAAGAAAACGTCCAATTTCTCCCCGTTTACAGTATACATTATTTTCTGGCGACAGCCTTGTATGGTATATCGCCCCCCTCTCAAAACTCACACTGCCCCGGTGTCCGGGGGAAAGGCAGCACGTCTCGAATGTTCGCAATACCGGTGATAAACATCAATGCCCGTTCGAGTCCCAAGCCGAAACCGCTGTGCGGTACTGTGCCGTAGCGGCGCAGGTCGGCGTACCAATGATAGGATTCCATGTCCATCTTTTGCTCTTTGATTCGCTCTTCCAACAAATCAAGCCGGTACTCCCGTTCGCTGCCGCCGATGATTTCCCCTACCTTCGGTACGAGAACATCCATCGCCCTGACCGTTTTGCCGTCCTCGTTGACCCGCATGTAAAACGGTTTGATTGTTCGGGGATAATCGTACAAAATCACCGGGCTTTTGAAATGTTCCTCCGTCAAGAAACGTTCATGTTCGCTTTGTAAGTCCGTACCCCAGTCGACGTTAAACTCGAACTTTCTGCCGGATTTTTGCAAAATATCTACCGCTTCCGTGTAAGGAAGACGAATAAAGGGGCTGTTCATAACGTGCTCCAACGTTTCGCGGAGTGTCTTGTCGATGTGTTCATTGAAAAATGCAATGTCTTCGGCACAGTCGCAGAGAATATCGCCGATCAACCGTTTCAAAAACTTTTCCGCCCAGTCCATATTCTCTTCGAGTTGGCAGAAGGCGATTTCCGGTTCGATCATCCAAAACTCGGCGACGTGCCGAGATGTGTTGGAATTTTCCGCCCGGAATGTGGGACCGAAGGTGTAAACCCGGCTCAAACCGGCACAGTAGGTTTCGACATTCAACTGTCCGCTGACCGTCAGGTATGCCGCCTTGCCGAAGAAGTCTTTGGAAAAATCGACGCTGCCCTTATCATCTTTCGGCGGATTGTTCGGGTCGAGTGCACTGACGCGGAACATGTTTCCGGCTCCTTCGCAATCGCTTGCCGTGATAATCGGCGTGTGAACGTAGAAAAATCCGTTCTCTTGAAAAAATTGGTGGATTGAAAAACTGACCCGGTTCCGTACTCTTGCCACCGCTCCAAAGGTGTTGGTGCGCACGCGCAGATGGGCAATCGACCGCAGAAATTCGAGAGAGTGCCCCTTCTTTTGCAACGGGTAGGCGGCGGGATCCGCAGTGCCGACGAGTTCAATGGTTTTTGCCTCAACTTCGGTTGCCTGTCCTTGACCGGGGGACTCCTTGACGATGCCCTGCACGATGACCGAACTGCCGGCAGTGATCTGTTTAATATCCGACTCGTAATTCGGCAATTCGTTGGAGACGACAATCTGTACATTACCGAAGGATGAACCGTCATTGAGTTCGACGAAACTGAAGCCCGCTTTGGAATCCCGGCGGGTACGTACCCAGCCTCGGAGCAGAACGCTCTTTCCGACGGATTCTGCCTTTCGGGCTTGCGCAATGGTTGTTTTGTCGTAGGACATCGTTTTTTTGGGCGAATGGAAACATTTCGTGCCGATTCTACCAGATTTACGAAATAGTGTGAGGGAGTGAGGGAGTCCTTTGCACCGTGCATGTGTGGTTCCCCTTTGCGTCCTTTGCGGTTCAATCCGAACTTTTTTAACCGCAAGGACGCAAAGGGGCAATGTTTACTCAGCAGGTTCTGACGCAACGATCGGCATATTCGGCAGGAACCAGGTGATCAATCCCACGAGCGGTGTGTAGGCACAGAGCACAAAGACCGTCTCAATGCCCACTCTGTCAGCAAGTCCGCCCAAGAATGCCGCCGCTATTGCTCCCGAACCGAAGGAAAAACCGAAAAACAGACCGCCGACCATTCCGACCTTGCCCGGCATGAGTTCCTGGGCGAAAATCAAAATCGTCGGAAAAGAGGATGCCATGATCGCTCCGACCAGCATACTCAACAAACAAACACCCCAAAGTGAATCAACGTAAGGCAGCCCCAACGCAAAGGGAGCGGCACCCAGTATCGAAAACCAAATCACCCATTTTCTGCCGATTTTATCACCGAGAGAACCGCCAATCATCGTACCCGCCGCCACCGCGAAGAGAAACGCAAACAGGAATAGTTGCGATTGTTGAACCGTAACCTGATATTTTTCAATCAGATAAAACGTAAAGTAATTGCTCAAACTGATTGTGTATAACGTTTTCGAGAACACCAACATCAACAGAATGAAAACGGCAATAGAGACCGTATGCTTCGGCAGGGCGGGCACCGGAGCGGGAATGTATTCCTTTTGGGCGGCATTTTGGTGAAGTTTTCGCTCCTTCAATCGGCGGCTGTACCATCGGCTCAGGGGAATCATCCAAAGGACGGCACAAAAGACAAGGATAGCAAACCATGCGATATTTTTTTGTCCGTAGGGTGTAATGATAATGGCGGCAAGGAGCGGACCCAGGGAGGCACCGAAATTTCCGCCGGTCTGAAAAAAGGATTGGGCAAAACCGAGCCGACCGCCGGATGCCATATAAACGAGCCGGGACGATTCGGGATGAAAAATTGCCGAGCCGAAACCGATAAACGCCACAGAGACCAAAACAACCGGAAAACTCCAAGCGTATGAGAGAAGCAAGATACCCAGCAGCGTCGAAGTCATACCGAACGGCAGCGAATAGGGCTGCGGATACCTGTCAGTAAACCAACCCACAATGGGCTGGCACACCGACGAAGAGAGTTGAAAGACGGCACTGATGAGTCCGATTTGAGTGAAGGTGAGAAACAGTCCGTTTCCGTCTTCGACCCGGAAAAGAGGCAGGGTCGCAGGAATGATGGACTGAAAGGTATCATTCAAAAGGTGCGAAGTGCACAATGCCCAGAGGACAAGGTATTTCGTATTCGGAGCAGGAGTGAGTGCGGAAGGGGGAGACATGGAGACAGATGAATTTTATCCGCTTTGCTGAATCCGACAAGGGCTTGCGAATTTTCGTGGAAATTTCGGGGTGTGTAGAAATTTATGTGGACATTTTTTGCCCCGCAGGGGCGGGGCATAATAGCCTTAGGTTTTCAACCCTAGGCGGGTGTGCGTCGCCCTGCTTTTACAGGGCGGCTTGTTGGTGAGGCATTTCTCCGCCTAGGGCTGAAGCCCTAGGCTAGAACGCTCCGCCCTTACAGGGCGATTTTTGTGTAGGGAACTCTAAAAACACAATCTTTGCGCCCCTTGCGGTTAAAATAGTTTGGGTTTAACTGCAAAGTACGCAATTCCGGCTTTTGTTAACAAAAACTGTTGTTAACAAAAGCCGGAATGAAACAAAGTGGAATGATGGAAAAGGGCACATTATTTTTTGGGACTTCGCCGCGGACGGGTCAATGCTGCTTTTTTAATTACTTTATTCACCGAACCGCATGAAACGCCGCATTGTTCTGCAATGGCATGAATTGTCTTCCCCTTTTTGCGTTCCATGATAATTTCTTCTCTCTTCCGGTCACTGATCATCCGTTTGTTTGCTTCGGGACGCACCGTTAACGGATGTTCCGCAGTGCGATTATATTCGTAAATGGTATTATAGACACGCCATTTGCTGACTTCGAGAGCATCGGCGATCTGTTTGTAGGTCAAGCCGGAACGGCAAAGTTCCAGTATTTTTTTCCGGCATTCCAACTGTTTTAGTGTTGGAGAAAACGTCATTTTTTTGACCGCCGCTGTATCAACCGGATTGTCCGATATTCTATTGTACCGTTGTATGATTTGCCGCACTCTTTCACGCGTGATTCCGTAGTTTTGAGCAATCGCGGCTAACGTTTTTCCATTACGGCGGAGTTCGGCGATTTCTCTGTCGCGAGCAGAGAGAAATAGTGCGCTGCTTGCATTGGCATTGTTCGCATGTTCACGTAACTTGCGGGAAGGTTGAGCCGCGAAGTCTTCAAAACGGATGTTGTATCTGTCCAACAAGGAACGGAGTTTTTCTTCGTTCGATGGTTTTTTGCAAAAGGCTTGTATCATTTTACAACGGTCGTCCTGCGGCAGCGGCGGCATGTGTCTGAGTTCTCTAACCCTGAGACCGTGCGATCTCACCAGACAAGTGATTTTGTAGGGATGGACGGAAAAGACCGACGCAACATCATCGGTCTTGACTCCTTCCCGAATCAACAAGAAGACAAAGTCCGTACAACGCTGTAAGGGGCTGGCACCTTTATTCATGGGCGGTTGTTCTGCAAAGTCCTGAAGGCAGGTGCCGTACGAATCCAAAATTAAGCGGAGTTTCTTTGCGTTTGAGGGAATGCGGCAAAATTCTTGTATCATTCTGTGACGGTCTTCCTGCGGAAGCAGCGGCATGTTTTTCAAATCCCTCACCCGGACACCGTGTGACCGCAACAGATAGGAAACTTTTTTTGGATCGACGGAAAAAATTGAAGCAATATCACAGGTTTTGATTCCTTCCTGAATCAACAAGAAAACCAAGTCCGCATAACATTGCATCATTTTAGGGTGTTTAGAAACAATCTGAAAGGGTTGCACAGCAAAGTCCGAAAAGTGAACCCCGTATGAATCCAAGAGTAAGCGGAGTTTTTTCGCTTTCCCTTCGTGTTTGCAAAATTCCTGGATGACTTTGCGGCGTTCGTCCTGCGGCAACGGAGGCATTTTTTTGAGTTCATTCAGCCGGAAACCGCGTGAATACAACAGCGAATAGAGGGCTTGGGGATGAACGGAAAAAAGAGAGGCGATGTCATGCAGCCACACACCTTCCCTAGTCAACAGAACTATAAAATCAATATGTTGATATTGCGGTTTTCCCGTCATAATTTTACCCCCCTACGTCCTCAGTGAGATATTATTTTCCTTGATATACGTCAAGAACTGCTGATGGAACGTATCAATTTCTTCGCCGGAAAGGGTGTGATCCGGCGAACCTATCCAAAAGCGGAAGGAATAACATGCCGTTCCCTTGTCCAAACCTTTGCCCCGATAGGAGACCAAAAACTCCCGGCGAATCACCAAAGGATGGGCAAAACCATCCAAAAGCGATTCCAATTTATCGAAACCGTCGTCGATCTTCCACAGAAGCGAAAAGTCCTGCCATGAAAGAGGATAGCGCGGCGGTTCCTCGAATTTTATCGTCGAATGAAATGTGCCTATTCCGGCAATGATATTCAAAAAGAATTCAAACCAAACGATTTGCCCCCCCTCTCGGCAAATCTTTGTGGTCATATTCTTGTCGAGAATTCCCAGATCGCCGATCCAATTCTCGCCGGAAAATACCGTTGCAAAATTGACTCCCGATGTCCAGGGTTGCTCGGAACATACCGCTTCAGTCTCTTTGAAGGCAACATCCTGAATTCCGCATGCTGCCAAAACGTCTGCAACGGCTGATTTGACCGAAAGGTAAAACTCTTCTAATGAACCAGCACGCTGAAAAGCCACACCACCGAGTTTATGTAGTTCAAGGCATTTCTCGTTTCCGTTTTTTTCAGGAATGAACGTCCGCGCCATCTCAAAAAATCGAAACGATTCCCGAAAGGGTCGATTCTTCGGCACCAATGCCAGCAGGTTCGGAATCAAAAACGTCCGCAACCGGCTTGTTTCCGGCGAAGTGGGATTCTTTAACACCAGCGTTTCTCCCGGATCGTAATCCAGCGTTTTGAGCCAGTTATCGTTGTACCAAACATAATTATGGACCTCCAAAAACTGATGTGCCGTCGATAAAACCCGGCGTATCTTGTGCTCCATTTTAAGATGCTTTTCGACGTGCAGCGGCATAATCGGCACCGCCGGCATCACCGGCGGGATATTATCGAAACCAAATACACGAAGAACCTCTTCGAGAATATCTTCAGGAATGGAAATGTCCTTCTGACTGCGAAAAGCAGGAACACCAACCTTAAAAATCTCATCTTTTGCCCTTTCAACAGTAAAACCAAGTGATTCTAATATCTGTGTAACCTTTTCCACCGGCAATGCAATACCAGCGAGTTGCTCCAACCGTCCTGCCGGAATGTCAATGTATCGGACTTCCTCTTGCAAATCGCCATCAATGGTCAATCGGCTCAATACCTTTAATTTTGCCGCCGTCTGCCGTCTGCCGTCTGCCGTCTCTATGCCGGAATCTTCAATCAGTTTGAGAATTCGGGCGATGCCGACCTTGACATTCGACGGCGGTTGCGACTTTTCGTAACGCTGCGACGCATCGGTGCGCAAATCCAGCCGCCCGGCGGTGCGGCGGACGCGGGATGCCTTGAAATTTGCCGATTCCAAAAGGATTTTCATAGTCGACTCGGTAACTTCCGTTTCGAGTCCGCCCATCACGCCTGCGAGGGCGACGGGACGGTGGGAGGAGACGGCAGCAGAGTTAGCGGCTGCACCGCCGGTTTCTTTCTGCGGCTGTCTGCCGTCTGTCGCCCCTGTGGTTCCCCAAATCAGCAAATCTTCCGGCAGCAATTTTCGCTCTTGCCCATCGAGCGTGGTGAATGTCGGGGATTCCCCTTGCTTACGCGGCGGGCTCTGTGAACTTGCTCCGAGTGTCGCAATGCGGATGCCGCCCAGTTTATCCGCATCAAAAGCGTGCGTCGGCTGGGCGATTTCCCAGTTGACATAGTTGGTAACATCAACGAGCAGGTTGTACGTCCTCATTCCGAGAGCGTGCAGACGGCGTTGAATGCTAAGTGGCGAGGGGGGAGGCGGCGAAGGAACCGTTCCTTTCGTTTCCCCTGTAACTTCAAAGGCGATGCAACCGTAACAGGGACAATTTTCGTAATCCTCATTTTTGAGGGGATACTCCGGCAGCGCGTCATATTGCGACAAGTCGATCTGCGGCAATGGTTTAAGTTTTCGACCAAAAATAGCGGCGAACTCACGGGCAAAGCCGTAGTGTCCCCAAAGGTCGGGGCGGTGCGTGAGGCTCTTGTTGTCTATTTCAATCAGCGTGTCGGTTTCAGGGATGAATTGTGCGAGCGGCGTACCGGCGGGAATGGAATCGGGACATTCGAGCAAAATTTCATGCCAATCGGACATACCGAGTTCAGCGGCACTGCACAGGATTCCTTGACTGGGCTTACCGGACATTGTTTCCGTCATTACACTGCGCTCCATTCCGGCTTTTGCTCCTGCTAAAACCGTTCCGGCGGGAGCGAAGGGGGCTTTGAGACCGACACGGACATTGGGCGCACCGCAAACGGTTGTGTACGTCTTTTCACCGCAATCGACTTGGCAAAAGGTCAGTTTATCGGTCAGTTTTTCAACTGATGCAATCTCACCGATGAGAACACCTTTGACAAATCGGCGCAAAACTTTCGTGCCTTCGACTTCGGCGGTGGCGAGCGTCAACCGGTTCGTGAGGGTGTCAAGGTCGAGTCCGGTCAGGTCGACGTAATCGGAAATCCAATCGAGGGAAATGTACATAGCGGCATTATAACACAGCAGGAGTCGTTGGCAAGAGAATGACGCACCAGCGGGGGAAGCGTCCCAGTCCGTCGACACGTTGTCAAGTTGGGAAAACTGGGTAGGTTGCCGACCGCCGGGCGGCAATGTGCGGTTTGCCGCACCTGTACCCGAATACGCTTATTTTGCCGAACACGTTTGCCAGTCGGCTATCACCGACGCAGTCGCCCAGTGGTCGACTGCCTACCTTTTCTAAAAACGTGTCGACGGACTGGGAAGCGTCCCATGTCGCGGTCAGTTGCCTCATTGGTATTTCTTTATGTGTCTTTGCGCATTCCTTTGTGAACTTTGCGGTTAAAAAAAAAGGAATTTAACCGCAACGTACGCAAAAGGCTCATGAAGCCGATTTTAAGACAAGCGGTGCTACGACACAACCGCACAATTTTCGCAGAGCCATTGCTTTGTAAAAAGACGGTCGCAGAACGGATTGCCTACCGAGGAGCCGCGTCCGAAAATCAACACGGTATCGCCGCTCTGTGCTTCTGAGAGTCCCAAAGCAACCGCCTCCGCACGATCCGGCACGATTTTCGTTTCCCACTCCGCTGTAAAACTACGCCCAATATCGTAGGCGGTTGTGGCGGACTCGGTATCCAGGTAATCGGATGCCGAAGTTAAAATTACTGAATCGGTCAGCGACTCCAATGCCTTTGCCACCGCTGTCCGGCGTGCCGGCTCGTGATGCTCCGCCGCTCCAAAAACACAAATCAAACGTCCGGGTGTCACTTCCCGTGCCGTTTGCAATACGGTTTGTAAAGAATCGACCGTCCGTGCCGAGTCAATGTACACATTAAAGTCCTGCCCGCACTCGATGCGTTCCATTCTGCCCGGCACATTCTCGACCCGCTCAATCCCACGGGCAATCGTTTTGATGTCCACTTCCAGTCCGATACCGAGTGCCGTTGCAGTGAGACAATTATAGATGTGTTCGTTGCCGATGACCTTTGTTTGGAAGGGTACGGATTCTGTACCCGCCGTAACAATAAATGTTTGTTCTCCCGCATAGCGTTCCACCAACGTGGAACCCACCTCTGCATTATTGCGGATACCTACGGAAAGGAGCGGCTGGTTAATCAAGGGGATGACCGCTTCAGTAATGCGGTCATCGACATTGCAGATTGCCAGGGCATGTTTTTTGGCGTAGCGGAAGATGCCTAATTTACAGCGGCGGTATTGTTCCACCGTTTTATGATAATCAAGATGGTCGCGCCGGATATTGGTCAGGCAGATGGCATCGAATTGGATACCGCCGAGTTGCCCTTCGGCAATCATTTGGCTCGGTGCTTCGACAATGACGTGGGTACAGCCATTCATCATCATTCGGTGGAGCCAGGCGGCAAACTGCGGCGGCTGCAAGTCATCATTCGTGGCAGGATGGAGCATTTGACCATCAAAAATGCCCAGTGAACCGATGAGTCCCACCTGGTAGCCTGCCTCGGCGAGAACGCCGGAAATGAGATACGAAGTGGATGTTTTGCCGCTCGTGCCGGTAATCCCGATCATTTTCAGGGACTTTGCCGGGTCATCATAAAGTGCCTGACAAACGGCGGCGTAACATTCGCCGACATTGGGAACGATAAAAAAGGGAACCTTTTCCGCACCGCTTGCCGGTCTGTCGGCAACGACGGCACTGCAACCGTGATGAATAGCGAGTCCGGCGAGTTCTTCGAGATCGCTTTGTTCGGGATCATCCTGACCGGACAAAGCAAAGAAGACATCACCGGGGCGCACCTCATCGGGATCGGCGGTACAACTTTTAATTTTTATATCGGTTCCAAAGGAACACTGTACCCCTTTGCAAATACGTTTGAGCGTTTTACGAAGTGAAATGGCATCCATGCCACGGCAACAGGCTCGCATCCTTGCCTCCCAATTTTGGTGTCAATTACGAAGGGCATACTATACACTGAATCGGTAGTTTGTGTCAAGAGCAATTTTTGAGGTACGTGTCATCTGCCTGAATCTGCTTGAAACGGTATGAAAACGGCACTTTGCGCCCTTTGCGAAAACTTTGCGTTCTTTGCGGTTAAAAAAAGAAAATTGAACCGCAAAGAACGCAAAAATGGTATTCTAACTCCGACCTCCCAACGCTGCGGCGATGAGTGCGGCGAACAGGGGGTGAACCTTTGCCGGTTGCGATTTGAATTCGGGATAATACTGTACCGCCACAAACCAGGAATGTTCCGGCAGTTCGACCGCTTGTACCAACTGTCCGTCGGGACTCTCCGCTGAAATCGTCATGCCGCTCTCCTTCCACTGTTCGCGGTAGCGGTTGTTGAACTCAAAGCGGTGCCGGAAACGCTCCGATGCCAATGGACGATGGTGGTACGCCGCCGCGATCCGGCTGTGGGGCTTAAAAATCGTCGTGTCGGCTCCCACCTTGATTCTGTCCGTCTGCATCGCAAACGAGCGGCGTTCATCCAGCAGACTGATAACCGGATAGGGGGTCTCTTTATCATACTCCGTCGAATTCGCTCCTTCCCAATGTAAAACATTCCGGGCAAACTCAATGACAGCACACTGCATACCGAGTCCGATACCGAGGAACGGAATGTTATTCTCCCGTGCCATTTGGACGGTCAATAATTTTCCCTCCATTTCTTCTTCGCCGAAACCGCCGGAGAGGAGAATCGCATCGGCAGTTTTAAGAGTCTGCTGCACTTCTGTTTGCAGGACATCCCGGCTCGCCGTCAGCCGCATTTGGATTTTTGCCCGGTGAGCGATTCCCGCATGGTTGAGTGCTTCGCAAGTGGACTTATAAGCATCCCAGTGCTGTCCTGCATATTCACCGACGACGGCAATGGTCAATTCATGTTCAGGATTGCGCAAGCGTTCGATCAATTCCTGCCAGCTGGTCAGGTCAAGCGGCTTGGCACCGTTGATTTTCAATTTATCAATAATAATCTGGTCGAGTCTATTTTCATGGAGCCGCATCGGCACTTCGTAGATCGACAAATCTTTATCCCGCTCTTCGATGACGGCATCGGCAGAGATGTTGCAGAACAGCCCGATCTTTGCCCGCTCTTCCGCAGTGAGAGGCACTTCTGTCCGGCAGACCAGAATGTCCGGCTGGATACCAATTTGCCGCAGTTGTCCGACACTGTGCTGCGTCGGCTTCGTTTTCAGTTCTTTGGCGGCTTTAAGATAGGGAATGAGTGTCAGATGCACAAAGAGACAATTTTCCTTCCCGATGTCGAGGGAAAATTGCCGAATCGCTTCCAAGTGGGGCAAACTTTCGATGTCGCCGACCGTGCCGCCGATTTCGACAATGACGGTATCTACACCGGGCGTGCCCATTCGGGCAAGACAGAGTTTAATTTCATCGGTAACATGCGGGATGACCTGCACGGCATTGCCTTGATATTCTCCGAGGCGTTCCTTCTCAAAGACCCGCTGATAAATCTGCCCGGTTGTCCAACTGCTCTGCCAGGTGAGCGTGGAATTGGTGAAGCGTTCATAATGTCCGAGGTCAAGGTCGGTCGTACTGCCGTCGTCGAGCACATAAACTTCCCCATGCTTTGCCGGCGAGAAAAGACCGGGATCAACATTAATATAGGGGTCCAGTTTCTGAAACCGGATTTTGAGTCCCCGATGTTCGAGGAGCATTCCAATGGAAGCACAGGTCAACCCCTTTCCGAGCGAACTCACCACCCCCCCCGTTACAAAGATATATTTCGTCATAGAGGGGCTATTGTATCGAAAAAGAATCAGCAGGGCAAGACTTCTAATACCCTAAACGGCATGAAATTGTAATTTGCGTCCCTTGCGCTTCTCTGCGTCTTTGCGGTTAAAAAAACGGATTTAACCGCAACATCTCCCCATAAGGATACTCTCTCTCCGCCAGAGCATCATCGGCACGTGCCCATGCCGCCGTGTCCTCCCACGAAATCCGCAGAGAGCCCGGTGTGGCTAAATTGTCCGCCTTAACTCGCTCCAATAACTCCGGCGGAAGCGGCGGCAAACTTCTGCCATTCGACTGCTTGACCATCTGACGAGTCAACGCCAATGGATAGAGCACCCTGTCCCGACCATCCTGCGGATAAAATATAACAAAACCCTCTTCCGGGCGATTCGACTCCGGCAGGAAAAAATAGACCAACGTCGGCTTCTCCCTTTCGGTGGCATCGCTTTCAGTAAGACGCATCCTTTCGAGCAAGCGGACAATGTTGTCAATGTGCCGGTGCTTGTCCCGTTGCTGCTGTGAATGGTCATGCAACAATACTGCCGAGCGAATCAGCAATTCGTAAAACCGGCGCATAAAGGGAGTCGCACCGGGATACTGACGTAAAAAACTGTTCGTTGCATTCGTGTTCGAGAGTAAATCTTCGGATAACGTTCCCCAGTCTTCGTTTTTTATCGAATCGTTGATTAAAAACTCTGAACTGAATATAAGCAAGTCGAGGATTTCCGGCTGCATTGCTGCCGTTCCCAGCGCGTTGCTTCGCAGCGTGAACTGTCTCTGGAATGTCCGCAATTTTTCGTCCCGATCTGTGGCGGCATAGCCGCCGGCTCTCTGGTAGTAAAAAACGACCGCCTCGGCAAGTTGATGAATGTAGGTAAAATACAAATCTTGTTCATCCAGCAACGGCGGATTTTCCCGCAACAGTTTTTCTGCTTCGTCCAATTCGCCGTTCAATGCCCGAAGGATCGCTTGCTTCCATCGAATTACTTTGTTTCGTGATTCATCGGCACTTATCCTTAACGCATCGTTGTACCGTCCCATCCTGCTATTAAATTGTTCTTGGGTAAGTCCCGACGCAGCACCGCCAAAGAGTCCGAAGTCCCCCCGGCGTTCGTGGATTATCTTTCTAGTGTCATCCAGTTCTGATTTTAATTGCTCGTCCAATCTTAGATTGTTCATAAAATCCAAGACGGAATCCAAGTTGCGTCCCGCTACTCTGGAATCGCCTTGATACCATTGCGTTGTTGCGACTTCTATTCGATTACGTAAATGTCTGCGCAGAGCAATCCTATCATCACGTTTTTTGAGAAGCATCTCTGCCGTGATGAGCACAGCCTTCTGGTACTCCTCTTGCGCCTCCGCCATCTTCCACTCCGCTCGAAATTGCTTGGCGTTGTTTTCTGCTGAAAGTGCATGTGCAAGCATCATTGCCCTTTGGGAAGGATACCCCATGAAAAAATAAGCGGCAACAACGATGCCCAAACAAATCAAAAGATTCAACCCGACGAAAAAAAGTATTCTTTTCACTCGACTCGCTGGCGGAGGAGCGTTCTGCCGCATCGATTGAAAGCCCGTGTGCGGTGTGTTTGAGTGCCAAGTGACAGAACGCACTCCTGAACCATCCGACGGAATCGCTTCGCCGACCAGCGTCCAGAGTTCATCAAACGAGGCAAAGGGAGCCAACGCTTCGGCAAACTCTATCGGCGTTTGATACCGTTCCGCCGGGTCTTTCGCCAGTACCTTTTGCAGAATCTTTTCGATGGCAGTCGGCAGATGAGGAACCGCCTGCCGGAGCGACGGCACTTCACCGACGATGTGTGCCATCAATTTTTTCCGCATCGTGTCGTACCGCGAACCGCTGTACACCGGCTTGCCCGTCAGGAGAAAATAGAAAGTGCAGCCGAGACTGTACAAGTCGGAACGAATGTCCGCCTCCCGCGAATTTTCGCACTGTTCCGGCGAAATGTAATCGACCGTGCCGACGACCATTCCTTCCATCGTGAGCGAAGAATGATGTTCAGAGCGGTGTTCTTCGGCAAACTTGCCGAGACCGAGGTCAAGGATTTTGACCGTGCCGCGATGGTCGAGCATCAGATTTGCCGGTTTAATATCACGGTGAACGAGTTTGAGTTCGTGAGCGTTTTGCAGACCAAGAGCGGCTTGGCGGATGGCTTCGCACGCTGCGCCCAATGGAATGAGCGGCAATTTAGCAGAGCCGCTATTAGCAGAGCCGCAATCTTTAGATTGCGCCGGTGTTGCGCAATCTGAAGATTGCGTCTCTGTCAACTGAACGAGTTTCTGCAAGGAGATTCCGTCCACGAATTCCATGGCGAGATAGTGCATCCCTTCGGTTTCACCGGCATTGAGTGCCCGAACGATATTCGGATGGACGAGGCTTCCGATGAGTTGCATTTCGCGGCGGAAGCGTCCGACGGCTTGTACGTCGTCGAGAAGTGCTTGCGACAGCACTTTGACGGCGACCGTTTGCTGCAAGAGTTTGTGCTTTGCCTTATAGACGATGCCCATTCCTCCTCGTCCGAGTTCGCCGAGGATTTCGTAATCGCCGATTTGCCGCAATGGGACGATTTGCCGAAAGAGGGCTTGAATGAGATTGTGTTGGTCGGGAAAGCGGCGTTCGAGTGATTTTTGTGTACTACGCAGGAATTCGGCGGACTCTGTTGGACATCGTTCTGCGGCGAATTGGATTTCGACTTCGAGCAGTTCTTTGAGCAGAGCGGTGCGCTTTGTTTCTTCGACTTGGGGCAGGAAGTTTTCGATGAGCGTAGTGTCACCCCTCCGCAGAGCGGCTTCAAAGTCGTCGCAGAGGGAGTCGATCTGCCGTAGGGTCATAGTGATTATTGTAGCAGGTTTTTTCGGTGCTGCAACGTTAGCCGCCTCCGCGCTCGTGTGGGGCTGTTTATCCCATAAAAACCTCATTTTCAACCTCATTTTTCTGACAAAACAACTTCAGTAGAAATGAGCATAAAAAAACATCAACCTCATTTTGTCGGTGGGAAAATAAGGTAAATGAGGTTAGTTTTTATAGCACACTCTGGCTACTGAGGTTGTTTTGTTGATTGTAAATGAGGTAAAAAATTAGGTTGCATTTCTACATTCTTTTATGATATAATCGTCGCTATGTCTTTACCCCATTAAAACTATGATGAAGAAAATCGCATTCAACGTTCCTAACTTACGTTACGGGCTCTGTGTCGGCATTGTCGCTTTGCTTTCTGTGCTTTCGTTTGCACAAGTCCCCGCTGATGCCGACCGCAAGGCGGGAGAACGCATGACCGTTACCATCAAAGACGTAGAGTACGCCTTCCGTTGGTGTCCGCCGGGAACGTTTATAATGGGGAGTCCGGCTGATGAGCCGAACCGACGTGATAAAGAAACACAACATCTGGTAACATTGTCGAAGGGCTTTTGGATGCTTGAGTCTGAAGTAACGCAAGCGATGTGGGAGAGCGTGATGGACAACAATCCGAGCAACTTCAAGGGGAGCAAACTTCCAGTGGAAAAAGTCTCTTGGAAGGACTGTCAGGAGTTTATCACGAAATTGAATGCCCTTTTAGCCGGTACTCCGGGTTTTAAGTTTTCGCTTCCAACAGAAGCACAATGGGAGTACGCCTGCCGTGCGGGTACGACGACGACATATCATTTTGGAGATACGTTAACACAGCAACAGGCAAACTTCGGTGGTAATCAAACGAAAGAGATTGGCAGTTATCCAGCGAATGCTTGGGGTTTGAAAGACATGCATGGCAACGTGTGGGAATGGTGTCAAGATTGGTACGGGGAGTATCCTAGCGTTGCAGTAATTGACCCTACAGGGGCAGAACGGTTTTCGCATCGGGTGGTTCGGGGCGGGAGTTGGTACTTTGATACCGAGTATTGCCGGTCAGCGTGTCGGTACTACTACGATCCGGTGGCCAGGTACCGTTATATTGGGCTCCGTCTTTCCCTAGTTTTGGAGTAGCGATAGTGTTCACAGAGCCCGGAGCGTAGGAACCGGTGTAGAGATTCCGTATCTACCGATACGGGCTCTGTTTGTTCCGTATCAAATTTTTCCCGCCAGCCCTGTATAACCTCATTTTTCTGACAAAACAACTTCAGTAGCCATGAGCAAAATAAAATACTAACCTCATTTTGTCGTGCGGATAAATGGGGCTAGTCGTTAACACTACAGCGCAACGAAGAGTCTGCGATGTTGTAGCGACAGCCTCATTTTTACTTCATTGTGTAAAACGTGACAGAAACAAGACTCTTGATTTTTGTCTCCCTATTCTCTAAAATGAGAGAGCAAAGAGAGTAAGGATTGGGGGTAAATACATGGATACCGCTAGAATGACCGCCAGAGGACAGATTACAATACCTGTTGCCATCCGCAAAAGACTAGGGCTTCAAGCAGGCGAAAATGTCGTTTTCATGGAAAAGTCCGGCAATGTGTTCATCACATCGGAAAACGGGGACAGTCATTCTACAGATATTCTTTCCAAGGATAAGCGGCGGGCAATTTTACGTTCTCTTTACAATTCTATCAATGATCCCACTTTCGTTAAACCATTGGAAGTTGAATTTGAATCACATAAAGAGTGGGAGTTAATGAATCAATGACATATTTTCTCGACACCAATATCTGCATACGTTTACTTACCGGCAGGTCGCAAAACGTTATTGACAAGTTTGAGTCCATCGACCTCGATGATATTGTTTTACCGTCCGTAGTAGCGGCAGAACTGATTTACGGTGCTTACAAAAGTGTCAAACGCCGCGAAAACCTCTTAAAAATCCGTGAATTTCTCAATCAGTTCAAAATGGCAGGTTTTGATTTTGCCGTGATAGAATCATACGGAGTCATCCGTTCTGATCTTGAACGTAAGGGTGTGCCCATTGGTGCAAACGATTATTTTATCGCTGCCATTACCAAAGCGAATAACGGTATTCTTGTTACGAATAATACCCGCGAATTTTCAAGGGTGGAAGGTTTACTCATCGAAGACTGGACGGAAGACTGATTGACAACGCTAACAGGGCGGTGCGATTTGTTTCTTCGACTTGCGGCAGGAAGTCTTCGATGAGCGTAGTGTCACCCCTCCGCAGAGCGGCTTCAAAGTCGTCGCAGAGGGAGTCGATCTGCCGAAGGGTCATATCGGTCGTTGTAGCAGGTTTTTTCGGCGATGCAATCGGAAGCATAACAACTTACATGCGACTTACATTCTTACAAACACCGTCGGCGAAAGTTGCCGAATGATATGCTTTTTCTCCAACACCGAAAGAGCCGCTAAAACTTGTGTCGGTTCTAAACCTGATGCCGCTGCGATGGTCTCCAATGAAGTTTCCGTATCACCAACATGTTGCAAGACAGACCGCTCGACTTCATTGAGCGAAACTTCGTTCGGATGCCGCACCGCTGCCTCTAATCCCGGCAAGAGTACCGGCTGCCGCATCGGTCCCAGGACACTCAAAATATCGTCCGCCGATTCCGTAAGGTACGCCCCATCCTTAATCAACTGGTGGCAGCCGCTTGATGCCGGTGATTCAATCGGACCCGGAACCGCAAAAATGTCGCGTCCCTGTTCTCCTGCCAACCGGGCGGAAATCATCGCACCGCTTCGGTGGGGAGCCTCGACCACCAAAACGCCGAGCGACATGCCGCTGACGATGCGGTTACGGTGCGGAAACGTCCACTTTGCCGTAGGATGCAGCGGCGGATACTCACTCAAAATGCAGCCGCCCGATTCGATGATCTTTTCGGCAAGCGGCTTGTGTTGCGGCGGATAAAGCCGGTGCAAACCGCTGCCCAAAATCGCAAGAGTGCGTCCGCCGCTCTTGAGTGCGGCGCGATGGGCAATACCGTCAATGCCCAGTGCCAAACCGCTGATAATCGTGAAACCATGGTGAACAAGTGCCGAAGTCAAACGTTCTGTCTGCCGCTCACCATAAGGGGTGTTGCGCCGCGTTCCAATGACGGCGATGGAAAAAGAATCGGAAGGGAGCAATGTTCCCTGGGCATACAAAACCGGCGGCGGGTCGGCAATGGTACGGAGCGGCGGCGGATACCGTTCATCCCGAAGTGTGAGAATGTCGATGCGGTCTTGCCGGCAAAGTTCAATGATCTGCGCCGGATCGAGTCTCTTTCGTGCGGTTGTAAGTTGCGTCAGTGTATCGGGCTTCAAAAAATCAAAGCCGCTCAATTCACTTCGGGAAGCATTCAGAATGGCGGCGGCACTTCCGAATTGTTCCATTAACCGCTGGTACGTTCTCGCACCGACACCTTCGACCATTGAAAGAAGTACCTCATCCAGAATTGCGGAATTCGTTGTCATGGGTTGTCATTATACATTGCCTTTTGTGCCCGTTTGCAGTCCGGCGTATCGATTACAAAAAACACTCATTCAGGAAAGCCGAGCGGCGTTAAATCTTTGTAAAAAACCGTTCGGGGCGGTTTGACGGTTGCGTCCAACACCACCTCGGCGCGGTGAAGTGCCGGTCGGTTTTCAAAGAAACCGACTACCTGAATCCGATAAACATCACCGCCCGTCGTGAGCCGCCGTGAGAGTGTCCGCATCATTCCCGTATCCACGATGCCTTCCGCAAGTAACCAAACAGCGTGCCGTTGTCTCGGTTCGCCCGGTTGCCGACGCTGCACAATTTCCGAGACGATTTCGGGGGTCAATTCAGGAACCGCTTCGAGTACCGGTCGGGGTGCCTCGTTCACATTGATCCGCCCCCGTACGACGATGGCGGAATCTGTTACGGCTTCGTCCAGCAGCCGTAAAAACCGCTCGTACATGATCGGGTCCGAGCAGGAAAAAGGGCTGGTCGTTTGCCAGTGGGTCGTGCCGGAGGACAGAGGCAGCTGTGCGGCGAGTTGCTGTTCGAGTTGCTGTTCCGGCGGCATAGTGATTTCGGCATCCAGAAGGTCAAGCGGATTGCCGATGTTGCCGTTGAACTGCCGCCACGTTAGAATAAACCGGATCGACTCTTCGTCTAGTTGATGCAGCCTCAGTTGCGATTCCAAAAACTCCACGTTGGACTCGTTCAGGAAAACCCGGACAACATTTTGCGGATTGACAATCTTTTCGGCACTGTACGGTGTCAGAAGAAATTGCCACGCCGCGGCTTCTGGTCCCTGCGTATTATAATGTTGCAGTTGCAAGTCCAAAGGCGCGAAAGGATCCACAATCCCGCCCGGCAGGAGAAGAGAGCGGCGCAGACCTGCCTGTCTGGCACCAAAGGTGAGTTGATGGTCTTCGCCGAATATCATCGCCCGTTCGACATCCCGAATGAGGAGCAGTTCTTCCAGTGCGATGATCGGGGCATTACGTGCTCCATAAGATTTTTGCGCCTCCCGATACCAGTCGGACTCGGCTCCCTGCGGTCGGGGGTCGTCGTCTGCATCAATCCAGTCGAGAATCGAATCGACGACCACCGAAGTCATTCCGGGCAAGTTTTGGAGTGCCTGGGCACCCCGTCCTGCGGATTCATTTTCCCACTCAAGAACTGTTTCGAGACTTAGCTTCGCTGATTCTCTGGTTAAACCGAATCGGATTCCGCGAAGTTGCTCCTCTTCCACCCGTGCGGAAAAAACAGTGAAACGTCCCGTACCGAAACCGGCAGGACTCAAATAGGGGGGGGCAACTTCAATACTGCAAAAACGTTCGGGATTGTCGATGAGGTCAGGACGCATCGGATCGTCAATGGCTTTCGCAGCGGCATCAATACCCGATTGAACAATTTGCGACAGTTGCGTATTTTGCCCGTTAAGAATGGCAAGACGGTATTCAATCGTCGCCATCCCCGCCAATCCCAGCGAAAGGATAGCAAACAGCGCAATGATGAGCGCGATGAGGATGAGTATCATAGTAACCTCAGACGAAGTCCATCGATAAGTTCTTTATACCATAAACGGATAAGGAATGGGACTCATCTTTCCGTATTTTGAGTGGCGACATTATTGTGGGAACCTCTAAAAACAGATTCTTTGCGCCCTTTGCGGTTAAAGTATACTGTAGCCGGCATGAAATTGTACTTTGCGAACCTTGCACTTCTCTGCGTCTTTGCGGTTAAATTCTCTTTTTTTTAACCGCAAAGTACGCCTTGGGTTACACAAGGTGCAAAGAAGCGCAAGGGGTGCAAAGAAAAGAGCCGGAAGATTAAAGCCCTCCGGCTCCCAAGGAATAATCACGAAACACCCAACGATTAGTTCAATCGAAAAGGTCTTTCGGATTGAGGATCACACCGCTCCCCGGTCGAGCAAGCCGAACGAAGAGTGTTTTATCCATGTCGTCTCGTAAGAACCGGACGGCACCATCAACAAACGCTGCAACCACCCCGCCGGGATGTCCTGATGAGGGACGCGCTTTTCTGGAACCATCGGTTCCGATACCATCAGCGTCTGCCCCAAATTGGACGTTTCTGCCTTCGTTGATGAACAACGGCTGCCATACATTATTAGGACTCCCGTCAGGCAATAGAGCCGGCAAGTATTCAGGAATTTCGCCATCAGCAATGGGAGAAAGCAGGCTTGGATAACAAAAAGCAATATGCTGCTCCATATTGCTGATGTTATTGTCTCCTTCGGGATAAATAAAATTTGCATTTTGTGCCGAATGAGTCGAAGCCACCGGCGTATTGGTCTGAGAACTGTACCAAATCCAACGTCCCGCATTTTCGTTTTCAGAGAGTAAAATGGTGTTGCTGGTACCATCCATTGCGGTGACATCGTCCAATGTTACCCTCGTCTTACATAAACCGCTCGGCTGATCACGCCAAGGACCGATAGGTGCCGGAGCATAGTGCCTAAAATGATCAAAAAAGATGGTGTACATCTTGTCTGCTCCTCTTTTTTGATCGCGTTGAGGATGTGCAAATTCATATTCGTAGGGTCCGGTACCACTAGAAGGGTGTCCGCCCGTTCCTGCCCCTCCTCCTCCGCTCCCAGTGAGAGGGTTCAGCGGACCTGCGTTGGCAACGTAATTGATACGTGGTTCTCCAGCAGAAATACCGCTGCTTCTACATTGCATCACGGGAAGCACCAAATGGAACAATTCCATTTCGCCGCTTCTGGCAGTGATCTGCGACCAAGCCGTATTCTGCTCCATATAAGGCAGTAGGAATCCCACCCAAGTCAATTCGACAGCAAGTCCGTTTTGGTAGTAGTCTTCCCAATCAGAACCGGTGAAGCAACTACACGGGTAGGTAGAGGGGGACAACGGAGCCCGCAGTGCCGGAAAACCTCTGGCTGCCTGTTCATAATTCTGCAAAGCAAAAGCAACCTGCCTCTGATTGCTCACACACTGTGCCCGTCTTGCGGCTTCCCTCGCCGCTTGAATAGCAGGCATCAACAGTGCCGCCAGAATGGCAATGATCGAAATGACGACAAGAAGTTCCACCAAGGTGAAACCGAATCGGTTTTGTGTTGACGTGTTCATGGACAGTCTCCTTTCAAGGGGTTAAATTTTGCCAAGTCCGACAACAAGAGTCCGCTCAAGACGGGAGCGGCACGCCGATAAGAAACGGAGTAATCCCTCCGGCAAAAGAGGTGCGTTGCTTGTTAAAATGGTCGCAAGGCTTGATTTTACCGCATGTTGTACGCGACACCCCCTCTTCGGGAGCCACGCAACTTTACAACATACCGACCTATTTCTACCCGGTTTCCCGGTTGCCATGCAGAAAAATGCCGTCCGCCGAAGCGATTCTTATCGTTTGTTGTCGTACTCGAAATTTAATCCGTCCAGCATCGGCGGACGGTATTTCAAATTGTTACGTGTATTGTACCATGCTTTTCGGAGGATTGCAAGAGTTTTTTGGGAAAAATGCAGTCCGTCGACACGTTTTGATTTTTCGTCATTCCGGCGAAAGCCGGAATCCAGGGAAACAGGATTAAAATCGCTTGTCTGGATTCCGGTGTGCGCCGGAATGACTGGTTTTAGGGAAACGTGTCGACGGACTGTGGCGGGGGTGCAAACAAAAGGGGGTATCTATTTTTTTATTTTCGGGTACAATTCTCCCTGTTGCTGGTCTGTACCATTATTTAGTTTTCATTATGGCTCAGGGTGTTCTCGTTGACTTAACAAAATGCATTGGTTGCAACAGTTGTGTCGTGGCATGCAAGATGTACAACGACAACAAATGGATTGATAGCCGCGCCAGCAAACCCGCGCTCACAAGCGGGCAGGAAGCAAAACTTGCCGACGAAAATTGGACGGTTGTGCGGAAGTGCCGCGTCAGCACTGTCACCGGAGCACGTCTTGACCAAAGCATCCCCATCCAGACAGATGGCAGCGAAGTTTGGCGGTATGTCAAGGAGCAGTGTTTGCATTGTAAAGACCCGGCGTGTGAGTCGTCCTGTTTTGCGACGGCATTTAGACGTACCGAGGCGGGACCGGTTATCTATTATCCGAATCTTTGTGTCGGATGCCGGTATTGTATGCTTGCCTGTCCGTTCAATATTCCTAAATTTGAATGGGACAAGGCGTTGCCGATGTTGACGAAGTGCTCGATGTGTAGTGCCCGTGTAGAAAGCGGTGACCCGCCGGCTTGTGTTGCCGTCTGTCCCACTGATGTGATGAAATATGGTGAGTATGACAGCCTCCTTGCCGAAGCAAAGGCGATTCTGGGACGTGATCGGGAATATCTTCGGCAACTTTATAGCGAAGAAGAGATCGATATCCTCTTTGCCCGAGGCTATGTCCAACATATCTACGGTGAAGAGGAAGCGGGCGGAACCCAGTGGATTTACATTTCGGACAAGCCGTTTGCAGAGTTGGGTTTCAGGATGAATGTTCCGAAGCGGGCGATTCCGTCTTACACAAAAGGCTACACGGCAAAGTCGCTGGGGGTCGGGGTGGTTTGGTTTGCTATTTTGTCTTGTTTGTATGTTGTTACAGGTTTTATCAGCCGCCGGAATAAAAGGCAACAGGAAAAAGAGCAAACGGCGACGGAAACAGAAATGTCCAAAAGCGAAACGGCATAAATGGTATATTGCGTTCTTTGCGGTTCAATCCTCTTTTTTTAACCGCAAAGGACGCGAAGTATTCGCAAAGAACACAAAAGAGTGCAACGACGGCTTATGGACGGGTGGTTTATGGACGTTGCGGGGGACAATGCCCTTGAGACGCAAAATAATAAATCATTCCGGCAGCGGCAACGCCGATGGCTATCAAGCGAAATGTCAGGAGGGAGATAATGAGTCCCATGCCGACGCTCATTCCATAGAGTTGATACAGTTGATCCAAGACCAGTTCATAGGGACCTGCCGCTAAGGGAAGCATTGACGTTACGTTGGTCACATTGTGAAGCATAACATGCGAAACTGCACTGGGAACGGACGGAAACAGAGCGACCGCCACCCAATAGAGGGACAAGCCGAAGGAGATATGCACGGGGATTGTAACCAATGAACACCACAGTAAACATTTTTTGTGATTGCGGTACATTAACAGGGATTGCGTCAATTTACTCCCCAACTTTCCGAGGAGAGGGAGTTTTTCTATCCAACGTTCAAGATGTCCCTTTGCGAAAAAGGGGAGAAAGACCATGCCTGTTCCCAGCAGTCCTGCTGCCGTAAATGCAAAGACGAGGTGAGTAAAAAGTTGTGCTACAACTTCTGGTCGGGCATAAAATCCCGTGTAGAGAATCAGCAGCGTGCCGCAGACAAACATGACGAGCAGTCCGATGAACCGGTCGATGAAGACACTGGCGACGGCTTGTGATTTATGGTCAGGGTTTCTTTGAGCTATCAACACGGCTTTGACCGCATCGCCGCCGACAATACCGAGCGGGGCGAGGTTGAGCATGATTCCGAGAAAGCCCAGTCGGAAAGCGTCACGGCGGGAACATTGGAGTCCGAGTATCCGCAACAGCCAACGCCATCGGATAAAGGTGATACAGACCGCGAAAAGTTGAATTAAAAAAGCGGCAGCGAGATAGTGCCAGCGTTTCGGCTGTTCGTAAAGGATATTGAAAATGTTTCTCCCCTCCTCGTCCGTAGCACTGGCGGCGTTCCAAAACAGAAAGCCGAAGATACCGGCAATCAGGAGTAACTGCAAGAGAATAGACAAAAACCGCTTCATCGGTCTTATTATACCGTAAACGGTATGGAAGTTGCCCCTTGCGTTTTTTGCGTCTCAATGATTAACGGGGCATTGCGAACTTTGCGGTTAAATCCGAACTATTTTAACCGCAAGGGGCGCAAAGACGGTGCAAAGGACACAAAGAATGTATTTTTAGAGGTTCCCACAAAGGCTTAAAGGAAGCCTCACTCACCCTTCCGTCTTCATCTTTTTGGCACTGCGGTTGAGTCCTTGAAGTACCGCCTGTAAGATGGTTTTTTTCTTTATCTTCGTAACAACTTCAATGTTCGTCGGGAATTCGGGAACCGGTCGCTGATCCGCTATCGTCATTCCCCGTGTCAGGTATCCGGTTGTTTCAATTTGGACAGGCAACTCCTTGGTGATTGCCCAGGCAGGGTGAACCGCCACCATGTACGTGATCAAGTCATGGATGTGCATCCCTTCGAGACCATAACACTGCCGGTAAGTCCGCAGTGCCGGCGGAATCATCGTGTGGAGTAATCCCCCCAGTTTCGTCTCTTCGTCGGGAAAGTTTTCCAAGTGGTGCGGCATCAAAAGAACCGGACTCGTAACATCCAGCGGCACCAGCGTTTTGGTACAGGGCATCCGAAACACCGTTTTTGCCGCCTGCACATCCGCGTAGATGTTAAACTCGGCACAGGGTGTAATGTTTCCCCGTCCATTGACAGCACCGCCTGCGATGTAAATGTGCCGAATCATTTCCGGCAACTGCGGATCGCGTGCCGCCGCCCGTGCCATATTGGTGAGCGGACCCAGACACAGGATCATCACATTTTCAGGATCGCTCCGCACCGCATCGCAAATAATTTTTTCGGCGGGATGCGGCGAGCGGCGTTCGGCAACGGGGAGTGTTGTACCGCCCAGTCCGTCCGTGCCATGAATATGCCGGTAATCGAGCGGGATCAGTTCATCCGGCGGCGCGCCGGTTCCAATTCTGGGCAGACGCGGCGGGTCAAGAAATTCAACAAGTGCCTGTAAATTTTTCGCCGCAATATCCGCAGGAACATTACCGCCGACACTGGTAAGAGCGACGATTTCGACTGTTGGGTCGAACGCCGCCAAACAGAGTACCATCGCATCGACAATACCGGGATCCACATCAAGGATAATTTTCTTCGGCATGAATTGGTTATACCATAAACGGCATGAATATGAAATTGTACCTTGCGGTTCCCTAAGGGGACCGGCAGTCCGTTGGCAAGTTTGCCTCATGAGGTAGGTTGCTGACCGCCGGGCGGCAACATGCGGTACTCCGCACTTGGGAGGCGAACACGCCATGCCCCGCGTTTTCCAGTGCCGGTCGGCTATCGCCGACGCAACCGCCCGGCGGTCGGTTGCCTACCTTGGTAGCCCCAATTGCAAACGTGTCGACGGACTGAGGGCACCGGGTGCATCAACGTTCAGTTGCTCATTTGGGTAATATAGGGCAAGACACTTTTCCAGAGGCGTGATTTTCTGGTGCGGACACACAGACGCACCAATGGTGCAAATCCCCTCTCTATTGACCAAGAGTATCCACACAACTTTTTTCGCCCTGCAAGGGCGACACATGTTAGCCTAGGGTTTCAACCCTAAGCGGGTGTGCATTGCCCTGCCTTTACAGGGCGGCTTGTTGGTGTGGCATTCCTCCGCCTAGGGCTGAAGCCCTAGGCTAGAATGCTCCGCCCTTACAGGGCGATTTTTGTGTCGATACTATTGCTCTATTGACAATGTGGACTTTTGGGCTACAAACGCCCTACTACTACACCGTGTCTTCAATGATAGAGATGATGTTTCGCACAAAGGCACGAAGGACACAAAGGAATTGACGGCAGTTGAGGCTCCTTTATGCACTTTGTGCCTTTGTGCGAGGAAAAATTGGAAAACAAATAAGCAATGCCATTGACTACCCCTGTGAACTCCAAAATTTGCCCACAAAATTTTGATGCATCTAAACGGTTGCAACGGGTACAGTTTTGGTGTTTTTTCCAAAGAGCCGTAGGTGCAGCGCAGCGTAACCTACGGGTGTACCCGGAAGTTCCGCTACGCTACACTTCCGGCTCTTGAATAACGCTGTTGTTAACTCTTTTGCTCCTCACTTTTCGCACGTATCACCCGCAGGTGTGTTTCAATGCGGAAAATAGCGATGATGACTTCCAAAATAATCCGAGTGAAAAGAAGGGAAAGGAGCGATCCCACCGTTCCCAAAACCATTACCAAGAAAGCCACTAACAATGCCTCATCGTTTTCTCCCGCCAGCATCGTACCCGCTCTAATCAGCAAGGTAATAAAGCCGAGAGCATGAGCCATGATAATAATGACCCAGATGATCGAAATCCATGTATTCGTGATGAACCGGGTAAAGCCGATGTCGAAAAATCCCGGCTTCGGAAAGTCCAGGAGTTGGCTTGCTTTGACTGGGTTCTTGTCTTTTTCGGAACGTAGAAGCGTCTCTGGTCTGATCGTTCCTTGTGAAGCCAGTTCTTTGATTTGCTGTGGACTAATGGGACCAAGTTCCTGTCCGCTTGCATTGTAGTAATACCAATTTGCCATAGTGTTTGTGCGTTAATAAAGGGTGAAAGGTTAGCGACAAGAACGGCAAGCGACGATACCGTCAAAAGACGGGAACGCCATGTTGTCCCATGAGAATTTCCCTCCGCACTACCAGAGAGCCGCGCGCAACCGCACACGACAATGAAAAGGACGTACCCTTACACCAAAACTCTGCAAGTCTCGTGCATAACGCCCCCTTGCGGGAAACGCATATTTCACGAGATATTTTTTCTACACTCCCAACCGGCAAGCCGGATAGTGCTTTGGAAGTGAGAGGACAAAAACTTGCGAACTATACCAAAATGTAAACGGCGGCACGGCGTGCCGCCAACGTGGAGAGGATTATACATCGGCGAGGCGAGCGGTGCAAGAGGGAGCGTCAACAAGAGCGGGGCGGTGTTAACGTTCACAGAGCCCGTATCGTAAGATAGGGACTCCCTTGCTTACGCGTCGGGCTCTGTGAACAATTCGCAACCGATTGCGGCTCTGTGGCGGATGTGGTATAATCTTACGTTTGCCTTTATGCGAAACGGCTTATGAAAATCGGCGTTTTTACTTGTTGGTGCGGCGAAAACATCGCCCGGACGGTGGACTGCGAAAAAGTTACCGAAGAAGTTGCCAAAATTCCCGGCGTACACTGCGCCGTCGATTACAAATACATGTGCAGCGAACCCGGTCAGCAACTCATCAATCAAAAAATCAAAGAACTCGGACTCGATGCCGTCGTCGTTGCCGCCTGTTCGCCGCACATGCATCTGCGAACCTTCCGAAAAGCGGTCGAACTTGCCGGCATCAATCCCTTTCTTGTCGAAGTCGCCAATATCCGCGAACACTGCTCTTGGGTACATTCTAATAAGGAGGAAGCCACCGCTAAAGCCGTCGAACTCATCCGCATGGCAGTCGAAAAAGTCAAGCATAACAACGCTCTGACGATGATCGAAGTGCCTGTTACCAAACGGGCAATGGTCATCGGCGGCGGGGTGGCGGGTATTCAGGCTGCGCTGGATATTGCCTCGGCGGGACACGAAGTCGTACTCGTCGAAAAGGAAGCGTCCATCGGCGGGAAAATGGCGGGACTCTCCGAAACCTTTCCGACACTCGACTGCTCACAGTGTATTCTCACGCCCCGAATGGTCGATGTCGGACAGCATCCAAATATCAAACTGTTGACCTATTCCAAAGTTGATACCGTTGAAGGTTACATCGGCAACTTCAAAGTCCGGGTGCGGAAGAAAGCCAAGTATGTCGATCACACAAAATGTACCGGGTGCAGTGCCTGCTGGATGATTTGTCCGCAGAAAAAAATTCCGAATTCGTTTGACTACGGACTCGGCAACCGCACCGCCATCTATATTCCTTTCCCGCAAGCCGTTCCGGCAAAACCGGTGATCGATGCCGAGCATTGTACGAAACTCACATCGGGCAAGTGCGGAATCTGTGCCAAGAAATGTCCGGTCAATGCGATCAACTACGAAGACAAAGACGAAATCGTTACGGAAGAAGTCGGGGCAATCATTGTGGCGACGGGGTATCAACTTTATACCATCGACAAAGACCAAAAAGACGCAGCCATAAATGGTTACGGCGAATACGGTTACGGGAAATATCCTGACGTGATTGATGGGCTACAATTTGAACGTCTGATCTCCGCATCGGGACCGACGAACGGCGAACCGAAGCGACCTTCGGACGGCAAAATACCGGAGAAGATTGTCTTTATAAAATGCGTCGGTTCGCGGGACAATGCGAAGGGACTCAATTACTGTTCCAAGATTTGCTGTATGTACACGGCAAAGCATGCGATGTTGTACAAGCACAAGGTTCATCATGGCGAGGCGCATGTTTTCTATATGGACATTCGGAGCGGCGGCAAGAAGTATGACGAGTTCGTCCGTCGAGCGATTGAACAGGATGGGGCAATTTACCATCGGGGACGCGTTTCTAAAATCATGCAGGAAGATGATAAGTTGATCGTAAAAGGGATGGACACATTAGCCGGTGTTCCGGTCACCATCGAGGCGGACATGGTCGTTTTGGCAACGGCAATGTGTCCTACGCCGGGTACTGATCGCTTATCACAAAAACTCGGAGTCGGTTATGATGAGTACGGCTTTTTGACAGAGTCTCATCCGAAATTGCGTCCGGTGGAGACGAATTCGGCGGGCGTGTTTGTTTGCGGCGCGTGTCAGGCACCGAAGGACATCCCGGAGACGGTGGCGCAGGCATCAGCAGCGGCGGCGAAGGTGATGATTATGTTGAGTCAACCGATGCTGACTCGCGATCCTGAAATCGCAAAGGTGGACGAACTGCGTTGTGTAGCGTGCTTTGCTTGTGGTAAGTCCTGTCCGTACAATGCGATAGAGCGTGTGGAGATCAAGGATCGCAACGGCAATGTGGTGAAGTGGACTGCTCGTGTGAATCCGGGTTTGTGTATGGGTTGCGGAACGTGCGTGGCGGTGTGTCCCTCGAAGTGTATCGATCTCGAAGGCTTTACGGAGCAACAGATTTATGCGCAGATTGAGAGTTTAGGGTAGGAGAGCAAACATATGCCTATTGAATAGAAAATTTTGTTATAATTGACACTGTGGAAATACAAACAGCCCAAAAAAACAAAGCGGGAAAGCCAAAACGCAAGCAACAATAAGGAAGCGAGTCCGATACGGATTATCGATCTTTTTTGTGGGGCGGGGGGGATGACTCTGGGTTTTACAAAATTGACCGCATACCCCACTTGTTCCGTTTGGGCAAACGATGTAAACAAGTTTGCCGTTGAAACTTATAATGCAAATTTTGATAATTGCTGTGTTGTGGGAGACATCGTAACAATCCTCGATGATTCACAAACGTCTATTCCACAGGCGGATATTGTTATCGGTGGACCACCCTGTCAAGGATTTTCATTACTGAACAAAAATCGAGAAAATGATCCGCGAAAACAATTATGGCGACCTTTCATGGAAATTGTCAAAAGGAGCAATGCAGGAACATTTGTTATGGAAAATGTCCCGCAACTTTTGGGTTCCTCGGAACACCAACAGATTATTGAAGTAGCGACAATAATGGGATTTCAAACAGTGTCAACCGTTTTGTGTGCTGCCGACTACGGTGTACCGCAAACACGGCGCAGGGCTTTTATTGTTGGTTGTAAATTCGTTGACCCGCAAAAATTTTTTCCCCCCAAAAAAACTCACTACGATCCGTTGAAAGTCCGCTGAAGTATTTTTTATCACTTTAACAATTACAATGTCAGATATTCGTACAGATAAATATGGTTCTCCTTGGGAGCGCGAGGAACTGATATTAGCGTTTGACTTGTATTGTCGAATTCCATTTAGTAAAACAAAAAAGAACAATCCGGCAGTGATCGAACTCGCGAAACTAATTGGACGAACACCGTCAAGCGTGGCAAGAAAACTGGGAAATTTCGGCTCATTTGATCCGATGCTCAAGCAACAAAACATTACAGGACTTGCCCATGCGAGCAAAGCAGATGCAGTAATTTGGGAAGAATTCAACAGCAATTGGAATGACCTTGTGTGGAGAGCGGGAACTCTACGAAGCCGCTTTAAAAGCACTGTTGCGGATTCGAAAGTCGAGCAGATAATGCTGAAACGCCCTTCGGGAAAATCAGAAAGAATCACAGAACAAAAGGCACGTGTGCACCAGTCTTTTTTTAGAGATGCAATCCTTACAAGCTACGAACAGACTTGTTGCATAACGGGGTTACGTGTCCGAGAATGCCTGATTGCCAGCCACATTATTCCATGGAGTGAATCTGATGAACACAGAACTGACCCGCGCAATGGATTATGTTTGAGTGCCACGTTTGACCGATTATTTGACCGAGGATTGATTACGATTTCCAGTGATTACACTGTGATTGTTTCGGAAAAATTGATAAAATCACATGATCATCGCACACTTGAACAAATCGGAAAGTACCACGAAAAACCAATGATTTTGCCGACTCGATTTATACCTTTGCAGGATTATCTCGCTTGGCACCGCAAAAATTTGTTTTATAAATGAGGTTCAACATGCAAATGATAGAAAACGTGTCTTTTTTGACACATGAATACCAGTCCATAGTTTCGGACGTTGATGGTTTTGATCGGGAGTCGCTCAAAGAACAATTAGTGCGAGACGCAGATTGGACTTTCCGTGGAGCCGAAGAAGTGTTATACTTGGCTGAACGATATGGTTCCTTTATATTGCGAAACGCCCTTGCATTATCTCTCGCTCTGGGTATTGAAGATGGTGATACCGGATTGTAGATAACCTGTTACAGGCGAAGAACTTCGCTATGTTACAAACAACAAGTCGGAGTGGGCGAGACGAGTACGCGAATTGCGAACAGAGGAAGGTTGGCAAATAACAACTCACGCAACTGGACGACCGGATTTGCCCATTGGAGTTTATGTGCTGGAATCAAGCCGTCAGAGTCCAGCACATGACCAGAAAATCTCTGACCCAGTGCGCCGTGCTGTTCTTGTGCGTGATAAGTATGTCTGTACTCAATGCGGTTGGTCGCAAAAACAGTGGAACCCAGCTGATCCAAGGCATTTAGAATTACACCATGTACAACCACATATCAGTGGCGGTGCCAATACGGCGGATAACTTGATTACTTTGTGCAATATCTGTCATGATGATAAACACCGTTGACCGGCAAACCGCTGTAAATTCTCTCGATAAACAAGTTGACAACCGAAACGTTATCTATGACGAAATATAGGAATAAAAATATGCGCAAAACTAAACCGTCTCATCCAGAATTCTCTCTTTCCAAAGAGGATAATTTACTGCGGTGTTTTGAGGAAATTCACGATTATATCTATGCACACGACGGTCTTTCGCCGCAGCAAACATTGGAAGAATTTATTAAAATTCTTTTCGTAAAAATTTTTGATGAACAGAACAATAGGAGTTATTTTCGCTCTATGAAAATCGGGAAAATTGCCGCTCCTTTTTATGAGACAAAAATGCGGTTTCGGGAAGTTTTTGACGACAATGACAAAATTCGTCTTCCCGACAGTACGCTTGCATATATTATTGACAAATTAGAAAATATCTCATTATCAGATTCGTCGCAAGATGCCAAGGGTTTAGCATTCCAAAAATTCCTTTCTCACCATGAAAAAGACAATCGCGGACAATTCTTTACCCCTGAACCGGTCATAGAATTTTGCGTAAAAATGATTGATCCACAACAGACTGAAACGATCATCGATCCGGCGTGCGGCAGCGGCGGTTTTTTATTTTCCGCACTTGATTATATCAAAAACAACACTGGCAAGACTGCGGAAGAGATTATTACAAAACAACTGCTTGGAATCGATATTAGCCGCAGTATTACCCGTATCGCCCAAATGAAGTTAATGCTTTCGGGAAATTGCTCAACCAACATTTTTTGTGCCAACTCACTTGAAGATGAAGGTAGCACCAAACCATACTTGAAACACAATCAGAATTTTGATATTGTCCTAACCAATCCGCCGTTTGGTGCAAAAATATCGGACATGGCGGTGCTGTCCTCCTTTGAATTAGGATACAAATGGTCAAAGGACGGCGATAAGTATTATCGCACAAAGACGTTACAAAACAGTCAAACAGCGGAAATTCTTTTCATAGAACAATCACTAAAATTCTTGAAACCCGGCGGGCGTATGGCTATTATTCTGCCCAACGGAAATTTTGACAATTCGTCGTTATCGTATCTTCGCTATTTCATAAAAGAAAGGGCAAACATCATCGCCGTTGTACGGCTGCCACAAGAAACGTTTATCCCTTATGGGACGGGCGTGAAAACATCCATTCTTTTTCTTGAAAAGAAAAATGAAACTTGTGAACCAAGACCGGTTTTTTTCGCAGCAGTGTCCCGATTGGGATATCAAGGAAATAAAAACGGAACGCCGCTCTTCAAATATGACCAATACGGCAAACCGATCAAACAAGATGGACACCCTTTGCTGGATGAAGATTTTACTAGCATTGTCAATGATTTTCAGGCTCATAAAAGAGGGGAAACAGTTTCGCCAGATCAATCATTTACAATTTACAATAGACCATTCGCAACTAAACGGTCGGTTTGATTATGACTATTATTCGCCAAAATATCGTAAGCATGCTGATAAATTAACGCAAAAAAATTCCGTCCGGCTAGGCGATGTTTGCGAAATCGTAAGAGAAAAAAGTGCGAAGTTAAAGATTCCTGACCTCGTTGTGAATTACATCGAATTATCTGATATTAACACACATTCTTTTGAAATCATTGATGCAGTATCGTTGCTGGTCCACCAATTACCGAGTCGAGCCAGTTACGAGGTGCGCACGAACGATATTTTGACGGCGATTGCAGGCAACTCCGTGGGAACGCCCAAACATGCCGTCGCATTAGTGTCGGAAGAGTTTGACGGATTTATTTGCACGAATGGATTCCGTGTTCTCCGAAATGTTACGATTGATCCGTTTTTTCTACTATTCTTTTTGAAATCGGAAATGTTTTTACAGCAAATGTTTATGTTACGAATTGGGGCGGCAATTCCGAGCATTTCGGATACGGATTTAGCCGACGCACGTATCCACATACCGGAAGAAAGTGTCTTGGAAAACATCAGTAACATGGTGCGAAAATCGTTTAACCTGCGGCAGGAATCACGCAGACTCATTGAACAGATTTGTTTGGTATAATGGAGTGGGTGTGTTTCGCAGGACGTGCGTGGCGGTGTGTCCTTCGAAGTGTATTGATCTCGAAGGCTTTACGGAGCAACAGATTTATGCGCAGATTGAGAGTCTGGGGTAAGTGTATGAAAATCATTTAACTGGTACTCCGGCACGATCCCTTAAAGGAGAAAACGATATGCAAAACGACACAGTTAAAATCATTGGAGTATATCAGTTAGATGGAGTATATCAGTTAGAAAAAGACGACATCAAAGATTTTGATGAACTTTTGAATCCCGAAAAGACTAAAAGGAAAGATAGAATACTGGGAACCATAGAATTTCCTCGCACAAAGGCACAAAGTGCACAAAGGAGTTTCAACTGCTGTGAATTCCTTTGTGTCCTTCGTGCCTTTGTGCGAAATATAATCTGCATCATTTAAGGCGCGGTGTACCAGCCCCCGCCGCTTTCTTTGCGGTACAATTTTTTAACCGCAAAGTCCGCAAAGAAAAAAGTCCAATCCATGCCCCTTTATGGCACATCTTCTCACCGCTCTTCCGCCAGTTCCCTTGCGACCGGTATCTTCAATACCGCCAGAGCCGCCGCAACGTTGGAAATGATGCCAACAATCAACAATCCGCCGACGAGGACAACAAACTGCTGCACTATCGACACCGCACTGACTTGTTGCACGCTAGTTAAGAAAAACGGCAACAGTGCAAATGTCGAAGCAAGGACAGCCAAACCGAGTCCCCAAGCGAGCAAGGTGAAACTTTCGTAAAGCAACAGCATAATGACGCGTGGCTTTGAAAAGCCTATCGCTAAAAGTAGGGCGAGTTCCTTTCGGCGTTCCAACACGTTTCGACACTGGATCACTGCCAGTCCGAAGATGCCGAGTAGCAGACCGATGCCGCCGAGACTTTGGAACGTCGAAAGATACGTATTCTGCACCGCAAACAATTTCCGCAAACGATCCGAAGCCGGTTCGCCTTGAAAACCGTAATCGCCGAGAAGATTGTGTACAATTTGGAAAGCTCGCTCTTGATCTTCAGGATGCTCATGATACACTATAAAAAGAAAATAGCGGTAACCGCCAACTTCGGGGAAAAGTTTCAATAAATTCTCTTCGCTCATCACAATTTCACCTTGCAGAACGGAATTGCTTAGCAAGCCGACGATTTCAAAACGGATTATTCCATTCAATCCATCGTCATATTCATACACATCCCCCACACCGCCGTAAATATGCAAGGCATACATTGCAGTATTTGCGTCGATGATTACCGGAACACGCCGCACGCCATCAGGATCAGTCGTGATTGGTCGCCGCAATGTATCCCAATGTGTGCGTTCCTCTGGCAGGAGTTTAACCGTTTGAGCAAAAGAGAAGTACCTCCCGATGGAAATCAAGTGTTGCGGAGCACCGAGAATTCGTGGATTGCCGGTTTGATATAAATTCAGGCAACTGGTACTATCTCCATTTTTCATGCGAAAAGAAAACAGGGGCAACCAGTAATCAAATCCCGAACTCTTGGCTGCTAGAAATTTTTCGTCCTCCGGTTGAATGGACAATTGTTCCCGTCCTTTCTGTGTCCCAATATCGGCATAAACCGGGAACATCGTTTCGCCTACGTAGACAACTTCATCCCATCTTGTTGATTGCAAACGAAATGCGCTGATGGAAAGAACGAGAAATGTCGTCGATGCAATGAGTGCGATAAAGAGCATACTTCGACCGCGTCGGCGCGTAGCATTAGCCAGCGAAAGTCCTATGAGCGAGCGCACATGTTCCCGCTCTGCCGATGTTTTAAGAAATTGATTGACGACAATTTTCAGTCCTATACCAAGAACAAACAAAGCACACACGAAAAACAATTCTGCTCGTCTAAATAAGTCAAATGGGATCCAACAGAGTACGGCAAACACAGCACCAAATATCAGAAAAGCCGGAATAACGAAAATAGGATTACGATCAATTTTTTCCCATCGTGTTTTTTGTGTATTCTCCGTGTTCTTTGCGGTGCCGAATATCGGTTTGTTCAGAATTTTTATCAACGAAGAACACCAAGATTTCACAAAGGTAGGCAACCGACCGCCGGGCGGTTGCGTACGGTACTCCGCACTGGCACCCGGGGATTGCGCTGCGCTACATCCCCGGCTCTTTGGTCGGCTATCGCCGACGTTGCCGCCCGGCGGTCGGCAACCTACCTCTCCATGTAAAAGCATTCGCAGCGGCACCTTCGCTACGCCGCGCACCGACCAAAGTATCGTCAGCATTGCCAAACCGACTCCGCTGGCAAAGCCGAGCAACAAACTCATCGGACGAATATGTAGCGTTAGGAACGGCACGGTAACGGCATCGACCCACCATGTTGTCAGACCATAGACCATTACGGCGGCATAGCCTATTCCCAAAAGTGCGCCAAGAAAGGAACCGACGAGCGAAATAATAAAGCCTTCGAGCAGCAAGGTTTTCGTGACTAAACCGGCAGACCAGCCGACCGCCAGTTGAATGCCGATCCGCTTCGCCTTCATCTCGACCAAAAGACGAAACAACATCATCACGAGCATCAGTGCCGAGGCAATGATGAAAAAACTGAAGGATAAAAAGAGAATCGAAAAGGGTGTCGTACCGGAGGAAGCGGCGAGTCCTTGGGCTTTCACGGGAACGAAATTTAGACCGAATAATTCAGGAGGCAGGAGGCAGGAGGCAGGAGGCAGCAGAGGGGAGTCTGCTATTGGTGGACGATTCGGAAATTCGCTTGCGTCTGCTGCTTCCTGCCGCCTGCCGCCCGCCGCCTTAAAAGTTGTAACCCTGCCAAACCGGCTGCCGAACAACTCCTGTCCCGTTTCCAATGATACAAACGCTTTGGGAGCGGCACGGTACGTGTCCCAATAGTCTTCATCCTTTTGCCGGATTTTTCTTGCATCAAAAGGAAACGGCGGATCCCAATCGGCAATGGACGCTTCGTCGGTGAAACCCTGTACTGTGGGAACGAGATAGGGATCGGCACCGAGTCCTTCCATCGGCAGAATGTCGGAAAGAATGAACGTCTTGCGGTGCGTGATATTCACATCATGTGGATCGAACCATGTCAGTTCGATTTCGTCGCCGATTTGTACGTCGAGGTCGTCGGCGGTCCATTGGTTGACCGCAATTTTTTCTTCCACGAAAGGCACGAAAGACACGAAATTTTCCACACTTTCGTGTTTTTCGTGGACAATACCCGTCGCATACACCGTCGAATACGGCGTTTCACGATCGTTCTTCACCGCACGAATCGATGTTGCTAGATAGAGTAAACCTTTGTGAAAGGTAGGCAACCGACCGCCGGGCGGTTGCGTGCGGTACTCCGCACTATAAGACGTTAACGCTTCCTGTCGGCTATCGCCGACGTTGCCGCCCGGCGGTCGGCAACCTACCAGCGCATTTTCAATCGCCTCGACCTGCGCATCGGTGAAAAGCATCCGTGCCGACTTGATGTACCAGTTGCCCTCGTGAGACTCCGTTACAATGCCCAAGTCTTCGAGCGTGGGTTCAAACGATGTGTCCGGCGAATCACCGTAATAAAAAACCGCATTGACTTTATTCCCCACGTCCAGCAACCGCTGCAGCCGCTCTATCGGCACGATGAGCAGCGGTTCGGCTTGCTGATCCATTTTGAGTGAAAAGCGACCGATGCCTGTATTAGGAATGATTTCGTCGACTCGCATTCTCGTGCGGAGCAGTTGGTCTTTTCGTCCGAGTGAACTTTCCGGCGGAATAGCCTGCGGCGGCATGAGACGCAGTGCAAGCGTGTCCCCCGATTGCAAACCGACGGCATCAGCAAGGGCTTGGTTGGCGATGTATGAATCGCCGCGCCCGAGTAATTGGATGCCGACGATTTTATCGTTAAATTGCGCAGCGGCGGGAAGTAAGATTACGCCTTCACTCTCAGAGAGCCGGAAGTGTAGCGCAGCGGAACTTCCGGGTGCCCACCCGGAGGTTACACTTCGTTGCACCTCCGGCTCTTTGTTGCTGTATTCAATAAACCCCGGCGCAAAGAGTATCGTATCAATATCCCCCAGCCGGTCGAGCGTCAGTGCTCGGAGACTTCCCCGCATAGAATCGCCGACGAGCAACGCACCGGTCAGCACCGCCGTTGCACAGAGAACGCCGACCGCAACGGCGGTGTTGATCCAGCGGTCGTACCAAAGAGAACGGAATAACATCGAAGACATCGCCTGTGATTATACCGTAAATGGCATGAAATGGTACGTTGCGGTCTTCGCGGGAACTTTGCGTCCCTTGCGGTTATAAAGAAAAAACGTAACGGCAAGGAACGCAAAGTATAATTTTATGCCGTTTCAAGACTATCCGCCCTTTTTGATACGGTCATTGAGAGCGGTGTTTTTCTCCTCAACCTTTTTTGCAAGGTTTGCCCGGAAATCCTCTAGTTTTTTCCGCATACCCGGATCGGAGAGAGCAAGGATTTGCACGGCAAGGATACCCGCATTTCTTGCTCCGCCCGCGTTGGCACCCACGGTTGCGACCGCAATGTCGCCCGGCATTTGAACCGTCGAGAGCAACGAGTCGAGTCCGCCCGCGAGTTCCGTCGGCACCGGAATACCAATGACGGGCAACGTCGTATGTGCCGCCACTACGCCCGCGAGATGTGCGGCTCCTCCTGCTGCACAAATGATGACAGACAGACCCCGGCTTATCGCTGTTTCGGCATATTTCATTACCTTTGCAGGTGTGCGGTGTGCACTCATCACGTTGACCTCGTACTGTACACCGAATTCGTCCAGTGCTTTGGCAACGGCGTTAATTTTACTCCAATCGCTGTCGCTGCCCATTAAAATTCCAACTTGCATATTTCTCCTCAAAATTGTTAAGACTGCCGCCATTATGCCGTGTGTGTCCTAAAATGTCAATCCCATGCTTACTTGCTTACGGGACACTGCGACTCCCAACCACTTCCCGCCGGCGAATCGTACAGCCGGTTATTCGCGGTCTTGTATCGGCACATAACGGACGTTCATCTCCCCGGTGTACAGTTGCCGGGGGCGGTTGATTCTCTGCCCCAGATTGTCGTGCTGTTCTTTCCATTGAGCAATCCAGCCCGGCAAGCGTCCGAGGGCAAAAAGTACGGTAAACATGTTCGTCGGAATCCCAATCGCCCTGAGCAAGATGCCGCTGTAAAAATCGACGTTCGGATAAAGTTTCCTGTCCACAAAGTAAGGGTCGTTGAGTGCCAGTTCTTCCAATTTTCGGGCGACATCCAAGAGCGGATCATTGATTTTTTGTTTGGCAAAAACTCTGTCCGCTGCCGCTTGCAGCATCTTTGCCCGCGGGTCGTAATTCTTGTAAATCCGGTGCCCAAAGCCGAAGAGCCGGAAGGGATTTTCCTTGTCTTTCGCCGCTTTAAGGCATTCTTCCGGTGTCATGCCGCCGGCGTGGATGGATTCGAGCATTTTGATCACTTCGACGTTGGCACCGCCGTGCAAGGGTCCCCAAAGAGCGCTCACGCCGGCAGCGCAGGACGCAAAAAGGTTTGCCCGTGCCGAGCCGACCGTCCGAACAGTTGAGGTGCTGCAATTCTGTTCATGGTCGGCATGGAGAATCAGGATGAGATTCATCGCATCTTCAATTTCCAGACTGACCAGATATTGCTGGTAGGGAATCGAAAACATCAGGTGCAAAAAATTGGCACAGTACCGCAGTCCCGGATCGGGATAGGTGAAGGGCAGCCCTTGTGCGCGGCGGTGTGCGTAGGCGGCAATCGTCCGCGCTTTGCTGAGGATACGGGTAGCGGCTTCGACAAAAAGTTCTTCGTCCCCCAACGGAAGGAACTTTTCATGGTAACAAGCCAGTTGGCTGAACATCGCGGCAAGAATTGCCATCGGCGGTGATTTTGACGGCAAAGAGCCGAATTGCGCCCGCAAACTTTCGTGAAGCAATTCATTTTGGGTCAAACGTTCCCGAAAATCTTCCAGTTCTGAACGGATGGGGAGTGTCCCGAAAATCAAAAGCCAGGCGACTTCGATAAAGTCAGCACCCCTTCGGTCAAATTCTTCGATAGGAATTCCCCGATAACGCAGAATCCCATTGTCGCCGTCCACGTAAGTGATAGCACTCTGACAAACGCTGGTACTGCCGAGCGACGGGTCAAAGGTAACGATTCGGTGTTCATCGTACAATTTGGAAATGTCCACGGCTTGTTGTCCATCGCTGCCGACGATAACCGGCAATTCGATTTGTTTGCCGTCAATGTGCAAAAGGGCTTTCTGCGGTTCTTGACTCATCGCGAAATCGGTAAATCGGGGGGTACGTAGCGTGTGATTATACCAAAAACGGTAGAAATTGTGCCTTGCGTCTTTTGTGGTTAAACAGTCCGTCGACACGTTTTGATTTTTTGTCATTCCGGCGAAAGCCGGAATCTAGGGAAACAGGATTAAAATCGCTCGTCTGGATTCCGGCGTGCGCCGGAATGACCGGTTTTAGGGAAACGTGTCGACGGACTGCATTCTTGCCACTCCCCCTTGCACCGCTCGCCTCGTCAATGTATAATCCGCTCCACGTTGGCGGCACGCCGTGTCGCCGTTTACATTTGGTATAGTTCGCAAGTTTTTGTCCTCTTTGCTTCCATGTACAACCCGGCTTGCCGGTTGGAAGTTTAGAAAAAACATCTCGTGAAATATGCGTTTCCCGAAAGGGGGCGTTATGCACGAGGCTTGCAGAGTTTCGGTGTGAGGGTACGTCCTTTTCATTGTCGTGTGCGGTTGCGCATGACTCTCTGGTTGTACGGAGGGAAATTCTCATGGGACAACATGGCGTTCCCGTCTTTTGACGGTGTCGTTGCTTGCCGTTCTTGCCGCTAACCCTTTACTTTCTAATTCCATGAACTATTTCTATATCGACGCAAACGGTCAGAAACAGGGACCTGTTAGCGAACAGCGACTCAAAGAGTTGGCAACACAAGGAAGCATAGAACCGAATACTCCGTTGGAAACGACAACAGGATACAAGGATGTGGCAGGACGAATTGGTATAAAATTCGACTTCAGAAAAGTTTCACAAGACGACCAAACGCCGGAGCAAGCGAAGTATTCGTCACCGAGAAGATCGAAACACGCGCATGTAGGCGAATCGGCAAACACATCGGAATCGCCGGGCATATTCGACATCGGTTTTACTCGATTCATTTCGAATACTTGGATTTCGATCATTTGGGTCATGCTCATCACTGCTCATTTCCTCGCTGCGATTGGCGCAACGATTTGTTCCTTCTATGTGGGAGATCCGGTGCCGTTTCTGATAGCACTATTTGCAGTTCCCATTTCGCTCCTTTTTAGTCGCATGGCTTTGGAATTAGAGGTCATCTTCTTCCGCATAGAAACGAACACCCGTGAGAGCAAAGAGCATCTGCGTGAAATCAAAGAATTACTTGCGCAAAAGTAGACGTGATCCTCAAGAACCGCAAGTTACGCTGCGCTACACTTGCGGCTCTTTCTTTCACAACCTAAAGATTGCGGCTCTGTGGCAAAACGACGTATATTTCCTCGAAATACACTGAGTTAGAAATGGCATCCAATGGAATAACCTCTTTGTCAATAACACCAACGTAAATTGTTTTTAGAGTTATTTCGGGGGCGATACGTTTCACAATAATGTAGAGCAACTCGGTGCAGTAAATCTTTCTCTCGTCGCCTATATCAAAATTCCAATCGAACGGTCGTCCCTTGTATTCGACAGCATAGTCCGATAGGACAGCACCTTCAGTAAAATTTGCTCTGAATATGCCGATGGATCGGGCTACATGAAGAAATTTTTCCAGTGGTACTTCTTTAACACAATCTTCGCCATCGTTTCCCCATGCTTCCGCATGGATGACTGAAATATTTCCTTCTCGAATCCGCACGATTCCCAAGTGGGAAAATCTCTGGTCGGTCAGAGACATATCTCGGATATAGGCGGACCAAAACCGACCTCCCAACCGACAAAGGATGTCGCCATCTTGCAGGTAGGACGCAATGTTGAGGGTGTCAATGACTGCTACCGACTCACTGGGAAAACGATTTGCCGTATAGAAACCGAAACAAGCAAAGAAGAGCAAAATTCCTCCGATAATGCGACATCTGTTTGTCTTGCGGTTCATGGGTTATTTGTCTGGTTCTATTTTCCATTTTCCATCCACCTTAACCAATTTTTCTGTTTCGGTTCCCCCTTTGGTAAAGGTAATCGTTACAGTAGCAGTATCTCCATTGATACTGTGTGTACAACTCTTTATTCTTCCTCCTTCTGCTATCGCTTCCTTTGCCATTTCCTTGACTGCCTCGGGGCCCATCAAGTTTATAAGCGGATGGGTTTTAGCCGTGGAAAGTGAGAGCATCGTTTTCGTGTCCCCCTTTTCCATAGCGGTATAAAATTTCTTCACGACTGACGAAGGATCGTTACCTCCACAACCGGCAAGGGTTAGCAAGGAAAAGGCAAACAAAAGGACGAGGAGTGTGTGGTTTCGATGTTTCATAGTGATGTTATGAAAAGGGTTAAGTTGTCTGTCGAGTCCAGCAACAAGAGTCCGCTCAAGACGGGAGCGGCACGCCGATAAGAAACGGAGGTCATCCCACCAACGACAGTGGTGCATTGCAGACCAATTAGACAACGCTTGATTTTGTCCGTAGTTTGCACGCGACGCTCCCTTCACGGGGAGCATACGCAACTTTGCAAACACCGATAATTTTCTACCCGGCTTCCCGGTTCGTTGTGTAGAAAATTGTCGTCCGCCGAAGCGATTCTTATCGTTTGTTAACGTACTCGAAAATTATCCGCTCGGTATAGAACCAGAGCGGTATTTCAAATGTTGGGGAGAGTATAGCAGAGTTTTGGGGAATTGCAATAGCGGATGCACACCGAAGAACACGCGTGCCACCCGCAAGTTTCACTTCGTTACACTTGCGGCTCTTTGTGTGTTACGCCTACACCTACGGCTCTTTAACTGTACTGCCTACACTTGTGGCTCTTGAGAAATGGACAGATTCGTCATTTCGCCGTATTCCGTTCCGGCTTTTATTATGCTACAATAAAACGCCATGCAGACATTTCAAACACAAACATTCATTCCTCAAGATGGAGTTTTTTCCATTGCTCTACCGGAACATCTCCGGGGTGCCGATGTGGAATTGGTCATTACTAAAAAGGAAACTGCCAGACCGCCGCTATTGAGCGATGAAGAATATATCGAAGGAATCCGTTCTTTACGTGGAATCCTTTCGGGACAACCAGACTATTCCGGTTTGCGGGACGAAACTGATAGAGAGTTATGAACGTCGTGGATTCATCATGTTGGATTGAATATTTTCTTGATACATCAATCGGCGATGCGGTAGTCCCGATAGTTGAACGTCCGCGTACCCTTCTCGTCCCTTCGATTGTACTGTATGAAGTATGCAAATATCTATTGCTTCATACGGATGGAGAATACGTTATCGAATTTGTTCAAATGATGCAAAAAGGACAAGTCATTCCATTGGGTGCTTCTTTGAGCATCTTTGCGGCGGACATCAGCCGGAAATATCAACTGTCGATGGCGGACAGTATCATTTACGCAACAGCAATGCGGTACAATGCCGTTCTTTGGACTGCCGACCAACACTTCGACGGCTTGCCCAATGTTCAGCATTTCGACAAAACGCAGCCGTGATTCACCATCTTCCGATTGCGTACCTTCCAATCTATGCTATAATAACGTCATGAGCGAATCCATGCCCCAAGAATCCAACGCCGCTGCCGAACAGTTTGCGATTGCCTCCGGCGCGTAATAACCGTGCTGAAATTCGGCGGAAAGTTTTCCAAAGGAGCGTACCAAACCTCCGGCGGATTGCACAGTGTCGGCGTAACCGCGATGGCTTTTTTTACCATTCCTTTGCCTTAAATCCTTCCGGCGTTTGCACGATCTCCACCGCTTCACCGGATTGAACGATAACGTACAATCCGTTTTCGTGAGCAAAATCCATTGCCTCGTCATCGACAACAGCACCGGCTACCGCTCCGAGAAAACGTGTCGTCGGCGGCCACAATATCTTGGCGGCATCGACATGGCGGCGATACTTTTCCATTTGTTCCAAGTGCTTACGGACATCTGCCGTTTCTAATTTTGTTTTGACTTCAATGAAAATAGCAACATCACCGTCTTGCAAAATCAAATCTATCTGTCCTTTAATTCCTAATTTCGAATTCCGGTAACGATGGTCTCGGGTGTAATCATCGACGGCGTATCCTAACGCTTGAAACTTATCAAGGATTTTTCCGCCGAGCATGTGTTCGACGATTTCGCCAATGCGCGAAGTGAGATCGCCCATCTTCTTGTTTAATTCCTTTCGCATTTGGGCATTCTCGGCACGTTGCTCTTCCATCCTGCGGTCGAACTCGGCACCTTGCTCTTTTACCGCACGGCTAATCTCTCGGCTATTCTCGCGAATCAATTCAAGAACGCTTTCGTATGTTAATGGTTGGGCTGGCATAATTCTGCTCCTATCATTTGAGAACGCATCCATTGTACCACATAATCATTTAGCCGGTACTCCGGCGCAGCCCTATTGCAATTCCTCAAACGTGTGCTATACTATTACGTACAAATACTGTCCGGTACGTTGCCGGACGATTGAATTAGAGTTCGTCAGCAATTCAAAAGCCGCGTTAGCCGCTTCGTCTGCGAAGCGTTAACGCGGATTGGTTGACTTCACAGACCATCGGCTTGCCGAGTGAAGATAACCTATGCGAATGAAGAGTGGCGTGCTTCCGAAAGGGAGCGTCTGCGCATTCGCAATGGAAATCTTCGGCGTAAGTGTCGAAACTGCGCAGCACTTTGGTCGGTGTGAAGAGAGCCATCTTTTGAACGCACCGCTCCTGTCTTGAGCGTGCGGGTTGCCGGGCTTAGTAGAGCAACCCTCTTACCTTTCCAAATAACAATGATCACCCTTGAACCTTTATTAGAACTATTAGAACTACCTCGCTACATCACTATCGGAGTGCCTATCATCATTGCACTTGCTGTCGTGTCGTTTTTGTTTCGGAAACAAATCGTATTGTTATACGGTATATTTCGGAAGCAAATCAAAGACTTGTATGTTTCAAACCCCATCGTGGTGGTTAGCATAGCAACCGGAGTTTTGCTGTGTGTCATTGGTCTCGCAAGAGTGTTTTTCATAGATGCGTCTATTGAAGAGGCTCTAAAAGTCGAGGTTGGGGGTAAGAGTGAAGCATACATATGCCTTCAAAGAGCAATTTCCGATCCTTTTCTCATTATCGGTGTTATCGGAATGATCGTTGGAGTAGTTCTCGCCTTTGTGAACCCCAAGCAACTACAAGACAGATCTCACGACTCACCACAAAAACCGAAAGAGTAGCGATACTCCACGTAACTTCCGGGTGCATCCGGAAGTTTCGACGCATGACATTATCATTGTCCGGCTACACCTACGGCTCTTCTTTCGTCCGCTCTGCAAGAGCGCAATGTCTACAACCCCCAGTGTCAACTGGGGGTTACGGCATACACCAGATACCATAAGCCCTGACAGGGGCGTTACAAAACCTTGTAGTAACGCCCCTTTGGGGCTAAAAAGAGAGTGGAGCCGCACTGCCGCCGGTTGACACCGGCGGTTATAGATATTTCGCTCTTGCAGAGCGATTCGCAATCTGACGATTACGGCTCTGTGCGCCGCCGTACCGGCTAAATATCTTGCCGATTTTTCCATCTATGCTATAATAACGTCATGAGCGAATCCATGCCCCAAGAATCCAGCGCTGCTGCCGAACAGTTTGCGATTGCCTCCGGCACACTGCCCGGCGCAAATGAAGACTACACCGCAAAAGATCTCGAACATCTCAGCGACCAAGAACACGTCCGAAAACGACCCGCCATGTACATCGGCGATACGTCGAGCCGAGGATTGCATCACCTCGTCAGCGAAGTCGTCGATAACTCCATCGACGAAGCCATGGCAGGTTTCGCCACTGCCATTACCGTCCAAATCAATAACGACGGCTCCGTTACCGTCGAAGACGATGGACGCGGTATTCCCATTGATGAGCATCCCGACTTGAAAAAGTCCACCCTCGAAGGCGTAATGACCGTGCTGAAATTCGGCGGTAAATTCTCCAAAGGAGCGTACCAAACCTCCGGCGGATTGCACGGAGTCGGTGTAACCGTCGTCAATTTTCTCTCCGAATGGTGCGAAGTCGATGTCGCCCGCGATGGCTTTATTTATCATCAGGAATATGAACGCGGCATTCCCACCGGTCCCGTCGAAAAAGTAGGAAAGTCCGAGAAACGCGGCACGACCACCACCTTCATGCCGGACGAGGAAATCTTTCCCGATAGGAAATTCGACTACAACATTCTCTACCGCCGATTGCAGGACTTGGCATTTCTCAATAGCGGCGTGAAAATCATTTACCGAGATGTCCGCAGCGGCGAGGAAGATGTCTTTGAATATCACGACGGCTTGACCGACTTCGTGAAAAACATGAACCGCTCGACCGATCCCGCCCATAATGAGGTGATCCGAATAACCGGAAATTCCGAAGGAGTTGCCGTCGATGTTGCCCTGCAATACACCGTTGAATATACGGAAAATATTCGCTCTTACGTCAACAATATCTACACCATCGAAGGGGGTACGCACATGTCCGGCTTGCGAACCGCCCTGACACGGACGCTGAACAATTACGGCAAAAACCAAAATATGTTCAAGGATAAAGCCCCGATGCCCAGCGGCGAAGATTTCCGCGAAGGCTTGACTGCCGTGCTGTCGATCCGGGTGCCGAATCCCCGATTTGAAGGGCAAACGAAAACCAAACTCGGCAACAGCGAAGTGGAGGGCATCGTCAATTCACTCGTCGGCGAACAGTTGGCGAAGTTTCTCGAAGAGAATCCCAAGACGGCACAGATCATCGTCAAAAAGGGAATCGTTGCCGCCGAAGCGAGGGAAAGTGCCAGAAAAGCGCGGGCATTGGTTCGGGAACGGAAGGGGGCGTTGTCTTACGGCGGCTTGCCGGGCAAACTTCGGGACTGTACCAGTAAAGAGGTCGATAAATGCGAACTCTATCTCGTCGAAGGGGACTCCGCCGGCGGTAGTGCCGAAGGAGGACGAATCCGGGAATTTCAGGCGATATTGCCGCTGCGGGGAAAGATTTTGAATGTCTATAAGGCGACCGATGCGAAAGTCTTTGCCAATACCGAAGTGTTGGCGATGATTGCTGCGCTCGGCTGCGGCATCGGTGCCGACCTTGACTTGGCGAAGCGGCGGTACGGCAAAGTGGTGATTATGACCGATGCCGATGTCGATGGTTCGCACATTCGGACGCTGCTTTTGACCTTCTTTTATCGGCAGATGTACGAGTTGGTGAAGGCGGGTCATGTTTTCATTGCTTGTCCGCCGCTCTATCGAATTCGCCGCAAAGGCAAGGCGGATCAGTACATTGCGACCGACGAAGAGATGCAGCGGATTCTGCTTGAACTCGGCTTAAAGAACACGGTGTTCGAGGTCCCCTCCGAGCCGGGAGCTGTGCTCCCGCCCCGTCAATACGAGGGAGAATCAATGGAAAAACTCTGCAAAACGCTGGCTGGCTTGGACGATGCGATACTGGCGTTGGAGCGTCGGGGAATCAGTCTTCGGGATCATGCTCAGCGTCAGGACAAGGAGACGGCGAGGTTGCCGGTGTATCATGTGTTTTATGACACGCAGGAGGAATGGTTCACGGACAGAGAAAAGTTAAAAGCGTTTTACGAAAAGATTGAGCAGATGTCGAATGATACAAAAGCCGGAATGGATCGCAGCGAAATGACGGAAGCGGTTAACGTGCGCGTCGTCGAACTACACGAAGTGCGCACGCTCAACAAGCATCTCATCGAACTCCGCGAGCAGGGTTTCGAGATTGACTCGCTCTTTCCGCAGGAGCGTACTGGCAAGGACACGTCGCGGTATTATCTTCGTCGCGGCGACGACATGAAGGGGATTGAAGACTTACGGGAATTGCTCACGGAGGTACGCAGCGGCGGTCAGAAGGGGATGCAGGTGACGCGTTTCAAGGGTTTGGGCGAAATGAATGCGGAGGAACTTCGGGACACGACGTTGAACATGCAGAATCGGACGTTGATTCAGGTAACGATGGACGACGCAGCGGCGGCGGATGATTTGTTCCGGGTGTTAATGGGGGACAAGGTCGAACCCCGTCGGGAGTTTATTGAGAAGCATGCTCTCGAAGTTAAGCATCTGGATGTGTAGCAAGAGCCGGTACTTCGGCGCAGCCCCGAACTGCTACGTTATCAAGCGAAAAAACATGCCGACCGGAAAACCCAAAAAATATAATTGGATAACACTCTTTGAAGAAGGAGCAAAACAAGGAGTCGCTGAAGCACAGTGCTGGCTAGGTCTGTGTTACTGCTATGGCGAAGGTGTTGCAAAAAACATGAGAACGGCGGTTAAATGGTTCCAGAAAGCCGCAGAGCAGGGATATGCGAAAGCGCAATATAATCTTGCCTATTGTTATGACAACGGCACGGGTATTCGCAAAGATGCCCGAATGGCGGTCAAGTGGTATCGAAGAGCCGCAGAGCAGGGAGATGCAGATGCGCAATATAATCTCGCATGTTGTTACGGCGACGGTACGGGTATTCGCAAAGATGCCCGAATGGCGGTCAAGTGGTATCGGAGAGCGGCAGAACAAGGATGTGCAAAAGCACAATACAATCTCGCCAATTGTTACGGCGAAGGTACGGGGATTCGCAAAGATGCTCGAACAGCAGTCAAATGGTATCGGAGAGCCGCTGCACAAGGGGACGCATTTGCCCAATGTCAACTCGGACGTTGTTATTTTTATGGGGAAGGCGTTGTCAAGGATACGAAAGAGGCATTCAAGTGGTATCGAAAAGCAGTGAAACAGGGGGGACACGCCATCGCACAATACAATCTCGCTCAATCTTACTTCTACGGCGATGGTATTGTGAAAAACATGAGAACGGCGGTCAAATGGTATCAAAAAGCCGCCGAACAAGGATATGCTGAAGCCCAACATAATCTCGCCTGTTGCTATGCCAACGGTACGGGCGTTAGTAAGGATGTCCGAATGGCAGTCAAGTGGTATCGGAAAGCCGCCGAACAAGGATGTGCTGAAGCCCAACATAATCTCGCCTGTTGCTATGCCAACGGTACGGGCGTTAGTAAGGATGTCCGAATGGCAGTCAAGTGGTATCGGAAAGCCGCTGCACAAGGGGACGTTGATGCCTTATACCGTCTCGCCCGGCACTATGCGAGAGGTAAAGATATTACCAAGAACATGAAAAAGGCTGTTGAATTTTATCGGCAAGCAGCAGAACAGGGGCACATAGATGCGATGTATCATCTCGGCTGGTGTTACCACGATGGCATAGGTGTTACCCAAAACAGGGCGGAAGCGGCTGTTTGGTTTCTGAAAGCCGCAAAGCGGGGAGACGCAGAGTCGCAACATAGACTCGGTCTTATGTACGAGTATGGTCAAGGCGTTACCAAAGACTTGCGGCAGGCGGTCAAGTGGTATCGCAAAGCCGCAAAACAGGGATTCGAACCTGCAATAAAGTTGTTGGAGAAAAAGACATAAAATTTCTCTTGACTCTCTGCACCGGAGTACCGGCTCAATTGTCCAGAACCGGACGCTGATTCAGGTAACGATGGACGACGCAGCGGCGGCGGATGATCTGTTTCGTGTTCTGATGGGCGACAAGGTCGAACCGCGCCGGGAGTTTATCGAAAAGCATGCGTTGGAAGTTAAGAATCTGGATGTGTAACATTTAGCCGGTATTCCGGCAACAGAGCCGCATTTTTTAGGTTGCGGCTCTGTCAACGTTCCGGCTATCTTCACATCGGCGGAATGCTTGACGAAAAAATGTTTTTTATCTTCAATCCATCCATCACTTGCTCGTCATGCATGTCTTCGCTGATGAGTAGATTACATCCGGC
>Ga0099364_10000512_pt1 | contig 65458 bp, 40 predicted proteins | sample TergutTh196P3_FD_73070 | JGI IMG/M metagenome (GOLD analysis project Ga0099364, IMG submission 73070) | Microcerotermes parvus P3 segment gut microbial communities from Pointe-Noire, Republic of the Congo - Th196 P3 | ecosystem: Host-associated > Arthropoda: Insects > Digestive system > Gut ... | reverse complement strand
TACCACCACTCAGTATCAATACTTTATGAATTTACACCTCAAAAAAACAGCACTTTTTCGCTGAAAATACCCCGATTTCGCTAAAATTTCAGTGAGATACGGAGTGGGCGGCTGCAATGTGGGTTAATATCAGCATTTCACGAGTTTCGATTCACCCAAAAAGGGTGAATTGGAGAGAACTTCTTATTTTTGCGTCATGTTTGTACTCAAAAGGAAAGATATAGGTCAGGTAGCACTAGTATAATACCTTAAAAATCAAACTTCCTCAGCAAACTTTTTGAGCAGAATTTTTGGAAAAAAATTGCAGAACATCTAATTTTGAGGGAAATATGCGATTCTCATTAAGTCAAATTGCTTTTGGGTGGCGCATTGTCAATTCTTCACCACCTTTTTCGTTATCACCCCGTTTTCGGTTTTGATCCGCAGGAAATAGATGCCGGTGGGCAAATACGAAATATCAATGGAGATGGGATGTGAGATGTGCGATGTGAGACGTGAGACATTTCTGCCGTAAACATCAAAAATTTCAACACTCTCAACTCTCAACTCTCCATTCTCAACTCTCAACTCCCCAGTCGTCGGATTCGGATAGACCAAACAGTCCCATGCCGGTATTTCTACGATGGCTGTCGGGGTATATATCTCGACGTCGTCTATTTGGAGGTGGTCGGCGTTTTCGTCGGTATTGCGGATGGAGAAGATAAATTCGGCGTTGGTGGCGCTGTTTTCGGCTGTTACCGATTGGGTATATTGCGTCCATACGTCGGAGTCTATCACGATATAATCGTTGTAGGGGGTATATCCGTTGTTTCCGTCTCTTGCGTCGAAGAGGGCAGTGCGGATGTCGCCTTTGCCGCGCGCCCAGAAGGAGATGAAGTACTCTGTTTCGGCGACGACGGTTACGGATTGTGTGGAGAAGCGGCGATGGGCGCTTTCGGTGTTGATGAGTTGACAGGCGTAGTTGCCGCCGTGGACGTTGGCGCTATATTGCACGACGCCGGCTTTTGCGAATGTCGTTTTGTCGCCGAACCAGCAGTCGGGTTTGTCGGCAGTCCACTCTTCGAAGCCGCCGTTGCAGATGACGATGTCGCTGCCGGTAGTTCCTGTTCCGCTCAGTGTTACGGTTTTTTGGGCGGCGCCTTCGCTGTTGAAGGTGATGGTGGCGCTGTGAACTCCGGCTTCCGTCGGGGCGAAAACGACGCTGAGTGTTCCGCCGGTGGCGGGGTTCCACGACGTCTCGGTGATGGTGAAGGCGGTTGCGTCGGCGCCGCCTTTGGCGTAGGTGATGTTGCCGATGAGGTTGATACCTGAGACGGTTACGGTTTTTTCCGGTGAAACGGTTTGGACTTCGACGTCGCCGAAAGCCAAAGATGTCGGCGAGACGGAGATATTGGGCGCTGAACTGTCGAAGTCGGCGATTTCGATGTCGTCAATGTTGATGCTGGAGTTGTTTTTGGCGTTGACTTTCATGATTCTGATACGGATGTCGCCGTCTATATTTACTTCAATGTCAGCGGTTTGCAACATGCTTCCGCCCTCTACCCACGAGGGGACTAAGATGACGTCGCCATAGTCTGTCCATGTAGCGCCCTGGTCGGTCGAGACTTGCAGTTGCAGTTCTCCGCCTGCGTGAGATGAGTAGGAGGCGTATTTGAACGAGACCATTCCGGCGCCGTTGGGTTTGTCGAACATCATTTCGGCGCGGTGTTCTTCGTCGCCGGTGGCGTTGCCGCGGAGTCGGACGCTACGGGCGCCGTTTTTCCGGTCGTTGTCGTCGGTGGTTGCTGTAACGCCTTTGATATACCACAGTCCGCTGGCGAAGGTCATCTCTTTGCCGGAGTAGTTGGTGGATTCGGCTCCGTCCAAGTTCTCGAAGTCTTCAAAGAAATTTCCCGAACTTGCTGTTCCTGTTCCTGTTAGCGGAACGATTTTGTTTTCCACGCCCGAACTGCTGACGGTGATGATGGCGTTGTATGCTTTTGCTTCCGTTGGGGAGAAGGTTACGTTTAATGCTCCGCCGGTAGCGGGGTCCCACGCGGTTTCGGTGATGGCGAATGCGTTGGCGTCGGCACCAGATTTGACGTAGGTGATGTCTCCGGTGAGTTCGTGTCCGGAGATGGTCAGCGTTTTTGCGCCGGAGGTACTTCCGACCAACACGGAGCCGAAAGATAGACTTTCCGGCGTTACGGTTAAGCCCGGAACGGATGCTGCTGCAATGATTTCAACATCATCAATCTGGATGTGATCGCCGTCGGCAACGGTATTTCTTACGGAGAAGATAAATTCGGCGATATCCGAAGTGTTGGCGGCTTCGATTTCCTGTGTATATTGCGTCCAGGAGGTAGAGTTGACGGTGATATAAGGATTATACGTTGCATATCCGCTTCCGGTACTGCGGTCGTCGAACAGACCTGTGCGGATGTCGCCTTGTCCGCGCACCCAGAAAGTGATTTGATAGGTTGTTTCGTCCACCACGTTTAATGTTTGCGAGGTAAAACGTTTGTGGCTGCTGGTTGTTTCAATCAGTTGGCAGGCTGAGGCGCCTATATGTGCGGAGGTGGTATATTGAACCACGTTGGCGGTTGTGAAACTTGTCTTTGAGCCAAACCAGCAATCGGGTTTATTGTCCGTCCATGTTTCAAAACTGTTGTTGCACACCATATTAGAACCTTGCGGAACGACGGTGATGTAATTGGTCATGGTCTTGGTATCGCTACCGTTGGCGTTGGTGGCGGTCAATGCGACGGTATATGAACCGACGGTGTTGTATGTAATCGTCGGATTTTGTTGTGTCGAACTTGCCGGTGTTCCGCCCGTAAACGACCAACTCCACGACGTCGGATTGCCGGTGGAGAGGTCGGTGAACTGAACGCTTTCTCCGGCGACGACCGTTGTTTTATTAGCGGTAAAGTCGGCTACCGGCGGGTCTGTTATGGAGGTGCCTGTTCCGGTGAGGTTGACGGTTTTGTCGGCTGCGTCCGCGCTGCTGAATACGATGGTTGCGCTATAAGCCTGTGCGGCGGTGGGGGAGAAGGTTACGCTGAGCGTTCCGCCCGTTGCCGGATTCCACGATGTTTCGGTGATGTCGAATGCTGCCGGATTGGTTCCGCCTTTGACGTAGGTGATATTGTCGGTTAAATTCGCACCCGAAACGGTAATGGTTTGAGCCGAAGAAGTCTCTCCAACATCAACATTTCCGAAAGCCAACAGCGTAGGTGAAACGATGAGTGTGGGATCGGTGCTTGCTAAATATTTCACGGCTTCGTCCCATGTTCCGGCTACGCGGATGCCGTCCAATGCCAATGCGGGGGCGTTGTCAGCACTTCCTTGCCGGAGTGCAAATTTGGCAAGCATTGCCGGATCTGCGGTGGTTTCCGAAACGGTTGCCGATGGCATAGCGGGTTCAGCGCTTCCAACCACAGGATTTATAAATAAGGAAACAATGTCATTATTGGATCCCGGAACAATTTCATATTTCATTACTACCAAATAAGTTGTTCCGAAATTCAACAGTTGAGTGGCATAATCTGCTGTTGTTGAGAACTTTGCAATTCCTAATTGGTATCCGGCTCCATCAGATTTGGCAAAGACTCTTCCATAAAAGTTGTCCGATGCATTTGAAAAATGCGCAAAGTAATCGCCGGTGGCTTTCGCAGAGGTCAGATTGACCATAAATGCTGCATAGAGCATTCCCGATGTTACATTGCTTGGGAATAGATGGTTTACGTCTTCGCCGGAAGTGGTCATCGTTACCTTGTTTCCGACGCCGGAAGGCGCATAGTTCAAATAGGAAAGCGCTTCGGCAGAGACGGTTATCGGGTTGGTTCCGCCGCCGCTATGGGCTGTCCAGCCGTTTGCTGTGAGCAAAGTCCCCGGCGTGTATTCAAAGGAATCGCCCCAGATAAAATCGGAAGCAACGACGCCTGTCCCGCTCAATGTTACGGTTTTGTCGGCTGCGCCTGCGCTGCTGAAAGTGATGGTTGCGCTGTAAGCCTGCGCTGCGGTGGGCGTGAAGGTTACGCTGAGCGTGCCGCCGGTAGCGGGATTCCACGATGTTTCGGTGATGTCGAATGCTGCGGCTCCGGCGCCGGTTTTATTATAGGTAATGTTACCCGTTAAATCTGTTCCCGAAACGGTAATGGTCTGTGCCGGTGATGTTGCGCCGATATTGACATCGCCGAAGGGTAAAGATGTGGGACTGACGGTCAACTCGGGAACAAGGACTGTAACGCCCGTTCCGTTCAACGTTACGGTTTTGTCGGCTGCGTCGTCGCTGCTGAAGGTGATGATTGCGCTGTAGGCTTGTGCGGCGGTGGGAGTGAAGGTTACGCTGAGCGTTCCGCCGGTGGCGGGATTCCACGATGTTTCGATGATGTCGAATGCTGCCGGATTGCTTCCGCCTTTGACGTAGGTGATATTGCCCGTTAAATTCATTCCCGAAACGGTGATAGTCTGTGCCGGAGAGGTTGTTCCGGTTTCTACGTTTCCGAAATTTAAAGATGTGGGATTGACGGTAACTGTTGGCGTAGTATTTGCTAAATATTTCACGGCTTCGTCCCATGTTCCGGCTACGCGGATGCCGTCCAATGCCAATGCGGGGGCATTGTCGGCAGTGCCTTGCCGGAGTGCAAATTTGGCAAGCATTGCCGGATCTGCGGTGGTTTCCGAAACGGTTGCCGATGGTATAGCGGGTTCAGCGCTTCCAACCACAGGATTTATAAATAAGGAAACAATGTCATTATTGGCTCCCGGAACAATTTCATATTTCATTACTACCAAATAAGTTGTTCCGAAATCCAACAGTTGAGTGGCATAATCGGCTGTTGTTGAGAACTTTGCAATTCCTAATTGGTATCCGGCGCCATCAGATTTGGCAAAGACCCTTCCATAAAAGTTGTCCGATGCATTTGAAAAGTGCGCGAAGTAATCGCCGGTGGCTTTCGCAGAGGTCAGATTGACCATAAACGCTGCATAGAGCGTTCCCGATGTTACATTGCTTGGGAATAGATGGTTTACATCTTCGCCGGAAGTGGTCATCGTTACCTTGTTTCCGACGCCGGATGGCGCATAGTTCAAATAGGTAAGCGCTCCGGTAGAGACGGTTATAGCGTTGGTTCCGCCGCCGCTATGAGCTGTCCAGCCGTTTGCTGTGAGCAAAGTCCCCGGCGTGTATTCAAAGGAATCGCCCCAGATAAAACTGGAAACGGTGATGCCTGTCCCGCTCAATGTTACGGTTTTGTCGGTTGCGCCTGCGCTGCTGAAAGTGATGGTTGCGCTGTAAGCCTGTGCTTCGGTGGGCGTGAAAGTTACGCTGAGCGTTCCGCCGGTGGCGGGATTCCACGATGTTTCGGTGATGTCGAATGCTGCTGCGTCGGCGCCGGTTTTACTATAGGTAATGTTACCGGTTAAATCTGTTCCCGAAACGGTGATGGTCTGTGCCGGAGAGGTTGCACCGGTATTGACGTCGCCGAAAGGTAAAGATGTGGGACTGACGGTCAACTCAGGCACGAGGACTGCAACGCCCGTTCCGTTCAATATCACGGTTTTGTCGTTTGCGCCGTCGCTGCTGAAGGTGATGGTGGCGTTATAGGCTTTTATGGCTGTGGGTGAAAAGGTTACGCTGATAGTCCCGCCGGTGGCAGGATTCCACGAACTCTGTGTAACGGTAAATGCTGTTGCGTCGGCTCCGCCTTTGAGGTAGGTGATGTCGCCGATTAAGTCTGTTACTGAGACAGTAATGGTTTGAGCCGGAGCGGTCGTGCCGTTTTCCACATTGCCGAAATCCAACAATAACGGATTGACGGTAATCACCGGTATAGGCGTCGTCGTCTCTCCGTAAACGACTACATCCAAACGATTGGTGCCGATATTGGCAACAACTCCATTGCCGATGGAGACCGTCGAAGTGCAAATCCAGCGCAGGAAAACTTCTTCTTTGTTGCTCATCTCCGCCGGAAGCGGCAGGTCTTCTTTTACGCCGATAACGTAATTGTCGTTGGCTACTTCGATGACGCCGTCGTCAACATTAGCCCATGTTCCGGAAGCGCCGACTTTATATTGGATTTTGAAATCTTTGGGACCGGTAGCCGAGCCTCTTTGCTTGGACGTCAGTGTTAAATTGGTAAATCCGACAGTGGAAAACGCTGTTATCCAGTATTTTTCTATTGTTGATGCGTCTTCCCAAGTTGTCGAAGTTGCCACGCCGTCGGCATTGACGGCATAACCTGTTCCGGCTACGTCGCGTGTGAGTGTGGCGATGCCGTTGTTAGCAGCGGAGCCGTCCGTTGCCAAGAAAATGCCGTCTGCAGGGGGAGAATTCGGTGTATATCCGTTCCATTTTGCAACAAGTTCGATGATGGCTGGCGTTACGCCCGTTCCGCTCAATGTTACGGTTTTATCTTCTGCGCCGTCGCTGCTGATGGTGATGGTGGCGTTGTAAGATTGGTCAGCAGTGGGCGTAAATGTTACGCTGAGCGTGCCGCCGGTGGCTGGCGTCCACGATATTTCGGTGATGTCAAATGCTGCGGCGTCGGCGCCGCCTTTGGCGTAGGTGATGTTGCCGGTTAAATCTGCTCCCGAAACGGTGATGGTCTGTGCGGAAGAAGTCGTTCCGTTTTCCACATTTCCGAAATTCAGCGATGACGGATTGACGGTAACCTCCGGTATAGCCGTTGTCGGTTCTCCGTAAACGATAACATCCAACCGGTTGACACCTCCTGATGTAACAGGGTTAGCCGAATTGATGGCAACCGTTGAAGTGCAAATCCAACGTAAAAATACTAATTCTTGGTCGTCCATTGCCGATGGAAGCGGGAGGTTTTCTTTTACGCCGGTAACATAATTGTCGTTGGCTACTACGATGACGCCGTCGTCAACGTCTGTCCATGCTCCGGAAGCGCCGACTTTGTATTGTATTTTGAAATCTTTGGGACCTGTATCGGAGCCTCTTTGTTTGGACGTTACCGTTATGTCGGTGAAGCCGACGGTAGAGAACTCTGTTATCCAATATTTGTCTATTGTTGTGGCGTCGTGCCATCCTGTTGAGACAGCCACGCCGTCGGCATTGACGGCATAACCGGCTCCGGCGGCATCGCGGGTGAGTGTGGCGATGCCGTTATTTTCCGTTGAGCCGCCCGTTGCCAAGAAGATGGGGTCGTGGGAGGTCGTTGTAGCGTATCCATTCCAACGGGAGATCATGTTGGCGGTGATTGGCTCTACGCCGGTTCCGCTCAACGTTACGGTTTTGTTGGTGGCGCCGTCGCTGCTGAAGGTAATGGTGGCGCTGTAAGTCTGTACGGCGGTGGGAGTGAACGTTACGCTGAGCGTGCCGCCGGTGGCGGGATTCCATCCGGATGTGCCGATGTCGAATGCTGATGCACCGCCTCCGGTTACGTTATAGTTGATGTTTCCTGTTAAATCTGTTCCTGAAACGGTGATGGTCTGCGCCGGAGCCGTCGTTCCGACATCCACACCGCCGAAAGGTAGCGATGTCGGCGACACAATGAGTCCCGGAATGGCTACCGGTACGATTTCGACGTCGTCAATCTGAATATGATCGCCGCCGACATTGGTATTTCTGACGGAAAAGATAAATTCGGCGATAGCCGATGTGTTGGCGGCTGCGATTTCCTGCGTATGTTGCGCCCATGACGTGGAGTTGATGCTGATATAAGGATTATAATCCGAATATCCGCTACCGCTATTCCGGTCGTCGAACAGCGCTGTGCGGATGTCGCCCTGTCCGCGTACCCAGAAGATGATTTGGTAGGTGTTGCCGTTTACAACGCTTACCGGCTGAGTGGTAAAGCGCTGGTGCGTGCTTGACGCTACAATCAATTGGCAGGCTGACGCTCCGCTATGCACGGAGGTGGTGTATTGATTCACGTTTCCGGCGGCGATGCCTGACTTTGAGCCAAACCAGCAATCGGGCTTGCCCGCCGTCCATGTTTCAAAACTTTCGTTGCACACCATGTTGGACTGCGCCGACAAATTGACTGAGCAAAAAATAGCCATCAAGGCACATAAACTGTTTAATAATAATCGTTTCATCTGAAAAAAAATTTTATGTTTTTATTTAACTATCTCAATTTAAAAAGAGAGGCAAAGATACACAATTTCCATTGCAAATGATGAACAAAACGCTGAAAAATTGTGAACATTTTATGAAGAGCGTGTTATTCGGCTAGTATGTGAGTACTAGTGGGACTCTGTGAACCTCTGTGTTCCTTGTGTCTTTTATATAACAAAAATGTAACTTATTCATTTTTTTCATTTTACAACGGAAAATACCCAACATGTGCTGAAAAAAGTAACTTGTAAGTAGCTTGAACTTGTAATCTGGATTGCTTCACTCCGTTCGCAATGACGCCACACGCCACCCTGTCTTACGGTCTTGCACTCTTACGGTCTTCCGGTCTCTTTCTTCACCCACTCATACCCTTTCTCTTCCAGTGTGAGCGCCAGCGTTTTATCGCCCGACATGACGATTTTTCCGTCGTACATGATGTGGACAAAGTCGGGGACGATGTAGTCTAACAGGCGTTGGTAGTGGGTGATGACTACGATGGCGTTTTCGGGGGTGCGCAGTTGGTTGACGCCGTTTGCCACGATGCGTAGGGCGTCGATGTCGAGTCCCGAATCGGTTTCGTCCAAGATGGCTAATTCGGGTTGCAGCATCGCCATTTGGAAAATCTCGTTACGCTTTTTCTCTCCGCCGCTAAATCCTTCATTGACAGAGCGGTTGGCGAGGTCGGCGGTCATTTCGACGATACGTTTCTTTTCGGTCATCAGTTCCATAAATTCTAAGCCCGTGAGTGGTTCCAATCCGCGATATTTGCGGTGTTCGTTCACGGCGGTTTTCATGAAGTTGATGATGCTGACGCCGGGTATCTCCACCGGATACTGGAATCCGAGGAAGAGACCTTCCCATGAGCGTTTTTCGGGCGACATCTCCAGCAGGTCTTCTCCTTTGTAGATGACTTCGCCCTGCGTTACCTCGTAGCCTTCGCGACCCGAAACGACGGCAGCCAGCGTGCTTTTGCCCGTTCCGTTGGGTCCCATGATGGCGTGGACTTCGCCGGCGTTTACTTCGAGGTTGATTCCTTTTAAAATCTCACGCCCGTTGATTTCGGCGTGTAAGTTTTTTATTGAAAGTATGTTGTTCATTATCAAGCGTATATAAAAATTTAATCAATCATTTCAAATCCCGTATAGGGTTGCAATATTTTTGGTATGGCGATGCCGGTTTCGGTTTGGTTGTTTTCGAGCAGTGCGGCGACGATGCGCGGGAGCGCCAGGGCGCTGCCGTTGAGGGTATGTACGAGATGGTTTTTCCCCTCTTTGTCTTTAAAGCGGCATTTCAGTCTGTTGGCTTGAAAATCTTCAAAGTTGGAGACCGACGACACTTCGAGCCACCGCTGCTGCGCCGCAGAGTAAACCTCAAAGTCGAAAGTCAGCGCCGAGGTAAAACTCATGTCGCCCCCGCAGAGGCGCAGGATGCGAAACGGTAATTCCAACTTGCGCAACAGGTTGGCAACGTGATTTTTCATCTCTTCCAACGTCGGATACGACCTGTCGGGATGTTGAATCTGGACAATCTCCACCTTGTCGAACTGATGAAGGCGGTTCAGCCCTCTCACCTCTTTTCCGTAGGAGCCGGCTTCGCGTCGAAAACAAGCCGAATACGCCACGTTCTTTATCGGGAAGTCGGATTCTTTGAGTATCACGTTCCGGTAGATGTTGGTCATCGGGACTTCCGCCGTAGGGACCAAGTAAAAGCCTTCAGAATCAACATGATACATCTGTCCGTCTTTGTCGGGAAGTTGTCCGGTGCCGAAGCCGGACTCTTCGTTCACCAACAGCGGCGGCTGGTACTCTTCGTAGCCGGCGGCGATGGCTTCGTCCAAGAAAAAGTTGATGAGCGCACGTTGCAAACGCGCTCCCTTGCCTTTGTAGAACGGGAATCCGGCGCCGGTAACTTTGTTGCCGAGTTCAAAATCAACGATGTCGTATTTTGAAGCCAAGTCCCAGTGCGGCAGGGCGTCGGGCGCGAGTTGCGGCAGGTCGCCCTCTTCGTGGACGAGTTTGTTCTGTTCGGCGCTTTTTCCTTTCGGCACCGATGTGTGGGGCAGGTTCGGCAGGAGCAGAATTTTCTGTTCCAATTCATTTTTAACATCTTCCAAGCCGTCTTCCATCTCTTTTATGAAAGATTTCATTTGCATGGTTTCGTCGCGCAGGACGTTGGCTTCGTCCGTTTTACCTTCTTTGAAGAGCATTCCTATCTCTGCTGCTTTCTTGTTGGCTTCCGCCAAAGCGTCGTCCAACTGTTTTTGCGTTGCCTTACGGGCATCATCCAAACGGCATATTTTCTTCACTAACTCCTTAGCATTGAAGTTCTTAACTGCCAGACGCTCAACAACGAACTCCGGACTTTCTTTAATTAGTTGAATGGGTATCATCTTACTGTGATTTTCAGGGTGCAAAGGTACATAATTAATTGAAAATTGAAAGTTGAAAATTAAAAATTGAAATGGATATATTGTCTCTATTCATTTTTTTCGTACATTTGCAGTCGTAAAAATATAAACATCATGCAACGTTTTATCATCACATCATTATTAGTTTTAGCGTCGTTCGCCGTTCGTGCCGACGACCGGTTGATTTTAACAAAGGTAGAAGATCTTTCGCATCTTCATTCCTTATTTGAAAATCAGGATTTGACCATCCATTATTACAACGACAGTTTCATTGTCGCCTCCTTGGAAGAGGGCAAGACGATGGCTCAAGGAAGTGTTATCTTAGACGAAACGGCTTTTGCGGATTGCAACGGCTATTACATCGTCTATTGCGAGCCGTCGCAACAACAAGCCTACCTGAGCGAAACACAGCACGCGGGAAAGGTTTTATACAGCGAGGGCGACATTTTGATTATGAAGCCTTTGAGCGAAAAGAGCCAACTGTTTCCTGCCAAAAACGACGGAATGGTTCGTATCTCTCAGCAACAAGCGTCCCTGCCAAAAAGAACGTTTGGCTATCCGGTCATTACGGAGATTGACCCGCTCGTTCAGGAACTGGCGGAGTTGGTCAATACCGACAACATCATCGCAACCGTGCAACATCTGCAAGATTACGGAACACGGCGTTGCGACCATGCAAATTCGGTGCTGGCGCAAAATTGGCTTATAGCACAATACGAGGCTTTGGATTTGGATGTGGAATTACACTCTTTCTCCGCTTACCCTTGGTGGGGAGGGTCTTGTGTGTCGGGTAACGTGATTGCCGTTCAACCCGGAACAACATCTCCCGATGAATATATTGTTTGCGGCTGTCATTATGATTCTTTTGCTTACCAGTCGCCTCAAGGTGAACCGGGCGCCGATGATAACGCCACCGGTACCGCAGGAATTTTGGAAATAGCCCGCATCCTGAGCCAATACGAATTTGAACGCTCCATCATCTATTGCTCATTTTCTGCCGAAGAGTGCGGTCTTTACGGAAGCGACGCTTACGCTTTACGTTGTAGTCAGCAAGGAATGGACATCTTAGGATATTTCAATATTGACATGAGCGGCTATTTACAACCCGGAGCAACACAAATGACCATCAGTATCATCCGTGCTACTGTGGCAGCGCCGTTAGACACCTATTATACCAATATCGCAAACATCTACTTTCCCGAAGTGAACATAACCCACCATACCTCCATGTATGGCGACAGCGACCACTCTTCATTCGTTAAATACGGCTATCTGGGCATCTATCCTTTTGAAAATAACAGCGCTTACAGCCCGTATATTCACTCTCCGGACGATATTATCGGTCTCAGCGTCAACAAACCCGAACAATGTCGCGTTTTTACGCAAGTCAGCCTTGCTTCCATCGTTACCTTAGCCGGTATTTCTTCCGAACCGCCGCCGCCTTTGCCCGTTGTTGACTTTTCGGCGTCGGAGACAACCATCGTCGCAGGCGATATGGTGCAATTTACCGATCTCTCCACCAACGACCCCGTCGAATGGCACTGGTATTTTGAAAGCGGAACGCCGCCGGAAAGCGTTGAACAAAATCCGGAAGTGCTGTATGAAACGGCGGGCAGTTACTACGTCAAATTAGTGGCAACGAATGTCGCCGGAAGCGATTCTTTGACCCGTCAGAATTATATCACGGTAAAAGAACCGATACTGCCCCCGATTGTTGATTTTGTCGCCGACACCACCGTAATAGAAGAAGGAGAAACAGTTACCTTTACCGACCTCTCAACCAACAACCCCACTGAATGGCATTGGTTCTTTGAAGGCGGAGAGCCGGAAGAAAGCGAACAGCAAAATCCCGTCGTACTCTACCCCACAGCAGGAACATACTCCGTCAGCCTCACCGCTGCCAACGAAGCCGGCGAAAGCACGGAATTGAAAGAAAACTACATCACCGTAACGCCGAAAACATCCATCGCAGAACACGATGCGACGGATGGGATTGTAGTTTATCCCAATCCGACGACGGGGTTAATAACGATCACGTGTTACCGTCACTGCGGGCTTGACCCGCAATCTCATCATTTTTGGGAGATTGCGGGTCAAGCCCGCAATGACATTCAAAATGTCGAAATATTCGATGTCTTTGGCAGAACATGTAACGTGTCTCGCGGTACGCGTAACGAAAACGAAATGGATATTTCGTTGTTGCCCACCGGCATCTATTTCATCCGAATACAAACCGAGACCGGCGTGGTTGTAAGAAAGGTGGTGAAACGATGATGTGTGCCGTCATTGCGAGCGTAGCGAAGCAATCCAGAAAAATCAGAAAATACTGGATTGCTTCACTCCGTTCGCAATGACGCCCTGCTCACCCGTAACTTGTAACTCGTAACGCGTAACTATTTTAAAATAGTCGTATCTTTGCCAAAAAAAAGTAACATCATGCAACATTTCCTCATCACATCATTATTAGTTTTAGCCTCATTCGCCGTTCGTGCCGACGACCGGCTGGTTTCAGCAAATATAGCCGACTCCTTGCCGCAGAGAATCATTGGTTATCCGGTCATTACGGAAGTTGACCCGCTCGTTCAGGCGCTGACGGCGATGATCCATGCCGACAGCATCATGGCAACCGTGCAACATTTGGAAGATTACGGGACACGGACATACTTCAAACCGCAGGCTTACGAAGCTGAAGCGTGGCTGCAAGAAAAATTTGAAGCGATGATGGGTTTGGATGTCGAAATTCAGGATGTTGGCGAGGTTATTAATCCGTTTCATACCACTCCTAAAAATTCATCCGGAAATGTTATTGCCGTCCAAAAAGGGAAAATATACGCCAATGAATATATCGTTGTCGGCGGACATTACGACTCTTACACGCATGACCCGCACAACCCCGACATCGCTCCGGGCACCGACGACAACGCCACCGGAACGGCAGGCGTGTTGGAATTAGCCCGCATCCTTAGCCAATACGAATTTCAACGCCCAATCGTCTATTGCTGCTTCGCCGCCGAAGAGGTCGGACTATACGGAAGTAAAGCCTACGCCTCACGCTGCAAAGAGCAAGAAATGAACATCTTAGGATATTTCAACATTGACATGACCGGCTATTTACAACCCGGAGCAACACAAATGACTATCAGCGTCATCCGCCCTCCGGTGGCTGTGCCGTTAGATGATTACTATACCAACATCGCCAACGTCTATTTTCCCGAAGTGAACATCAACCATTTCACCAACATGTATGGCGACAGCGACCACACTTCCTTTATTAAAAACGGCTATCAGGCAATCTATCCCTTTGAAGATAATACTCTTTGGAGTCCGTATATTCACACTCCGAACGATGTTGTCGGACTCAGCGTCAACAACCCCGAACAGTGTCGCGTCTTTACGCAAGTCGCCTGTGCGTCCATCGTTACCTTAGCCGGACTTCTGCAAGAGACGGATTTACCTGTCCCCGCCTTCTCGGCGCCGAAAACGACAATCGTTGAAAGCGATTTGGTTCAATTTACCGACCTCTCCATCAACGCCCCCACCGCGTGGCATTGGTATTTTGAAGGCGGCACGCCGCCTGAAAGCGTTGAACAACATCCGAAAGTGATGTACGAAACGCCGGGAAAATATGACGTTAAATTGGTGGTTGCCAATGCTTTCGGAAGCGACTCGTTGCTCCGTCCAACCTATATCACGGTAATGCCGTTCCCTCCCATCGCCGACTTCGTCGCCGACGCCACCGAGATAGAAGCCGGCGAAACGGTTACGTTCACCAACCTGTCGCAAAATAACCCGACGACCTTTAACTGGTTCTTTGAAGGCGGAAGTCCCATGCAAACTACGCAGGAAAACCCTGTCATCCGTTTTGCCAAGGCAGGCGCCTACTCCGTGCGCCTCAAAGCCACCAACGACGGCGGCGAAAGCATCGAACTGAAAGAAAATTACATCACCGTAATGCCGAAGGTGGGCATCATAGCCCCCCCAAGCCCCCCCGAAGGGGGGGATGTACGGATATATCCCAATCCGACGAGCGGGGAATTAACGATTTGCGATATGCGATATGCGATGTGCGATAATCGGACATCGGACATCGGACAATCGGACATCGTAATTTTCGATGTTTTGGGACGTACCGTAGGGGCGACCCTTGCGGTCGCCCCCGACGGGACGCACCAATCGCACATCGCACATCGCACATCGCAAATCACATTTGATTTATCAAATGTCCCCCCCGGCATCTATTTCATCCGAATACAAACCGAAAACAGCGTGATTGTAAGAAAGGTGGTGAAACGATGATGTGTGCCGTCATTACCTCGAACACAATAATAAATTTTGATTTTCGTCAGTGAATTTTTAGTGGTTTTTGCATTTTAAATTAATATGAAGCACGGGGAATAAAACGAAATGAATTACATTAAAAATATCAATTTACCGAATTGCATTTCGATAAATTATTGTATTTTTGCAAAAATAAATATTTAAGATATGGAACGCTCTATTATCAATCAAAATCCACATTGGGCAGGCAAACAATACCTGCATTTGCAAAAAAGAAATGTGTTTGAAAGTTTGCTGAAAAATATGCAAACAAAGCATATTCAGATACTTACAGGAATAAGGAGAAGTGGAAAATCCTCACTTTTTGAGATGCTGATTAATGAACTTATGCGGCAGACGAGTCCAAAATCAATTTTACTGTTGAATATGGACGACCCGCTTTATTTCGAAACTTGGGAAAATTCTGCTGCGTTTTACAATCTTATCGAAACGGCAGAAAAAATAACCGGCGAAAAGACAAAATACCTGTTTTTAGACGAAGTGCAAGCGGTAAAAGGTTGGGAAACTTTTGTGAAAAGCGTTTATGACAACCAACGTTTTAACAAAATTTTTGTTACAGGGTCGAACTCCTCGTTTTTGCAAAATGAATATTCTACGCTTTTATCGGGCAGGTATTTGGCAAATGCGGTGTATCCGTATTCGTATAGCGAAATGTTGCAGCACAACAAAATAAACTCTTATTTTGACTTGGTAAGCAACACGCCAAAAGTGTTGAAATTACTTGACGACTGTTTGGACTGGGGATGTTTTCCTGAAATTAAATCGTTGAAGAACAATGATATAAAGACAAACTTGCTCAAAAGTTATTTTGATTCCATCATCATGAAAGATTGCATATCGCGCTATCAGATTGCCGACATTGCCACTTTCAAAAAATTGTTGTTGTATGCTATTTCAAATATTGGCGCTGTTTTTTCATATAAGAGCCTGGCAGCGGCTACGGGAACAAATGAAAACACGGCAAAAAAATACATTAACATATTGAATGACTGCTATATAATTCAAGATGTTTCCAATTTTGCTTTTTCGTTAAAAGAAAACGTACGCAACAGTCATAAACTTTACGTTGCCGATACGGGAATCATCAATGCCGTTTCGTACCGTTTTTGGGATAATAAGGCAAAACTTTTTGAAAATTTTGTTTTCAATGAATTGCAAAAACAGTCATTCGATGAAATTACTTTTGACAACAGAGGCGGCGAATGTGATTTCGTTGTAAAGAAAAACTTTGAATATCAGGCAATTCAAGTATGTTTTGAACTCACGCCCGAAAACAGTAAGCGTGAATTTGGCGGCTTTACCAATATTGAAAAAGAAACGAAATTACACAAGAAAACGATTATTACCTACAATCAGGAACAAAAAAATAATGATATAGAAGTCGTGCCTGCATGGAAATATTTTTTTGAATTTTCTTAACCACAAGATATTATAAATATGACAACAATTTATATCGCATTATTAAGAGGCATCAACGTCGGCGGAAAAAACATCATCAAAATGGAAACGCTGAAACAGTGTTTTGTGAATATGGAATTTCCCGATGTGAAGACGTACATCCAAAGCGGAAATGTTATTTTTAGCACACAAGAGAGTGATAAACGAAAATTAGTAGAAACAATTGAAAACCAACTGTTAAAAATCTTTTCATTCGAAATAAAAACTGCAATTTTCACAGCAACCGAATTAAAGGAAATCGTTGAAAACGCACCCGAAGGTTTTGGTTCCGAACCTGAAAAATACCGTTACGATGTGTGGTTTCTGTTGCCTGCGGTTACGGCGAGCGAAATCGTGGCGCATGTCCGTTTGCGCGAGGGTGTGGATTTGTTGTGGGCAGGGAAAAATGCCGTTTATACCTCACGTCTCACAAGCGAAATGGGTAGAAGTTATTTTTCTAAAATCATGCAAACACCTGTTTATAAAACTATTACGATTAGAAATTGGAATACGACAAGAAAACTATTAGAAATGGTAAAATAAATACATAATAAATAATAAAAACAGAAAAAAATGGCTCGTAAAATTGAAAGTGACAAATTATTTGTAAGAGACGTATTCTCAAAATGGTTCCGTATTCCCGAATATCAAAGACCATACGTTTGGGATAAAGACCAAGTAACAGAACTTCTTGACGATGTTATGCAGGCAAGAACTTCTAATCCTGACTCGCAGTATTTTTTAGGTTCTTTGGTTTTAAAACACAACTCCAAAGAGGAAGGAACTACGAAATATGAAGAATACGATTTACTTGATGGACAACAACGTTTAACCACATTATTCCTAATTACAGCAGTTATTCGAGATTTGACAAATGACAAAACGTTGAAAGAAACTTGCGAAAAAACTATATTTCAAAAGGAAAATAAATACGACAATATTCCAGAAAGACTTCGCATAGTTTTTGATATACGTGACCAAGTAAAAGACTTCGTAAATGAATTTGTTAAACAGGAAGAGGGAACAACAAGAGTAAATGAATTAAATCTGATAATTGCAAATAACGAAGAAGATATCTCAATTCACAATATGGCTAAAGCCATTTTGACAGTAAGAGAATATTTTGAAACAAATAAAATTGATGATTTTTTCCCTTATCTACGTTCAAATGTTCTAATGATTTATGTTTCCGCAGACGAACTTGAAGATGCTTTCAGACTTTTTACCGTAATGAATAGTAGAGGTATAAAATTGAGAAATAGTGATATTCTCAAAGCGGATAACCTTGGAAAAATCAAAGACAATAATAAGCGACTTAATTTCGCAAAAAAATGGGAGGAAACGGAAAATTATTTTGCTGACGATTTTGACGCATTTCTTTCACATTTGAGAACAATACTGGTTAAACAAAAAGCGGCGGTCAGTTTATTGAGGGAGTTTGAAGACAATATCTACAATCCTACAAGTTATGACAGAACTACAAAGACAAAGACAAAATTACCCGCAATCCTAAATAAAGGTGAAGACACATTTAACTTTGTGGATAAATACAAAAAATATTACGAACAACTATTTGACAATGAAAATTACGATTTGACTAACAGTTTTGAACTATATAATTATCTGCACCTTATGAAGAAAGGTTTTGAAGCAGATTTTTGGGTCGCACCATTGTTAAAATATTATGACAAATTCAAAACAGACAGATTAATCAATTTTGTAAAAGCATTGGACAACAAATTTGCAAATGATTGGTTATTAGGATACTATCCAACTTCCAGAATTGAAAATGTGAACTTGATAATTCAAGCAATAGATGATTCGAAAATCACTACCGAAGTTTTAGATAATACTTGCTTAAAACTTGAAACCAAAGAACTTACTGAAATTCTTGAAGGCAATATCTATGGGCGTAGAGCCGCAAGATACGTTTTACTCAAACTTGACTTGCTTTACCACGGACATACAACAAAAATTGAAATCCCTGAAACGATAAGTATTGAGCATATTCTTCCACAAAATCCGTATGAAGGTAGTCAATGGAAAACGGATTTTAGTGAGATTGATAGAGAAAACTGGACAAATAAACTCGGAAACTTGGTTTTAATTTCAAGGCGCAAAAATTCTGCTCAAGGTAATAAAGATTATGCTGTCAAGAAAGATAAATATTTTAAAAATAATGTTGAATTGTTCAGCAATTCAATAAGAATATATAATCAGTTTAACACTTGGACAATATCGGATTTGACTAAAAATCAAGGTGATGTGTTAATAAAAATAAAAAATGGATTTGGTTTTTAATAGTGAAAGAAAAGAACGAACGCACAATAACTAAGTTTTCGTTGCGTGCGTAGCACGAACAATGAAAACGCAGTTGAACGAAACCGGTGTACAAATTGACGGTTTTTCTTATTATGGGGATTGCGATGGGGGCGGGGTGTTTTTTGATGTTTTTTTTTCGTTGATCGGACCGTGTTTTTATCGGCGGCTCGTTTTTTTTGAGTTTTTTTTGAAGTTTTTCGTTCAAACACATGTCAATAAGAAGAGTTTATTTTCCTGAAACAAGATTTACTTTTAAAAAATCAAATCCGTATGTAAAAAAAGTTTATCTTTGCATTTTTAATTATACTATTAGTATGAATGGCGAGATAAAAATAAACTCATTAGTACAGTCATTACCGCGAGGCAGTGTATTGTTGCCCTCGTGGTTGCTGTTGCAGGGATATTCGTACGAATTGCAGCAACGTTACCGTAAAAGTGGTTGGCTCAAATCAATAGGCAAAGGGGCAATGATAAAATCGGGCGACTCGCTTGTTTTAGCGGGGGCATTGTCGGCTTTGCAACATGTTGAAAATCTAAATATTCACGTTGGCGGACGTTCTGCATTAGAATTGCAGGGACTTGCGCACTATTTGCAAATCAATAATCCCGAAACAACCCTTTTTATAAATGGCAGAGCAAAACTACCTCTTTGGTTTGGAAACAACGATTGGAATACAAAAACAAAACTTTTCCATTTGTCGTTATTTAATGATGAAACGCTTGGAATGATTGATTTTCAAGAGGGTGAATTAACGATGAAAATTTCAAATCCTGCTCGTTCAATAATGGAATGTTTGGCTCTTTCACCTGACAACTTTCCATTGTCGGAAAGTTTTGAGTTGATGGAAGGATTGGCTTCCTTGCGACCTGCAAAAGTGCAGGAATTGTTAGAAAGTTGTAAATCTGTAAAAGTCAAAAGGTTATTTCTTCATTTTGCCGAAAAAACAAACCATAGCTGGGTTAAATATTTAGACATAAGCAAAATAGATTTGGGAGTTGGTAATCGTTCTTTGGTTGAAAGTGGCGTTTTAATATCAAAATATAAATTAGTTTTACCCAGAGAATTAGCATAATGAAAGAGACATACAAAAAACAGGTAGCATTATTGATTGACATTTTGACAGAAATTGCAAAAGAAGACAATTTTGCGTTACATGGCGGAACGGCTATAAATTTGTTTCACCTCAATATGCCACGACTTTCTATTGACATTGACCTCACTTTTATTCCTTTTTCGGAGAGTCGAAACGATGATTTGAACAAAATTCGCCAGTCGTTGGAATCTGTAAAAAGCAGATTAAAGACGACCTTCCCACACATTCGTTTTGAAGACGAAAAACGAGCTGAAGAGGAATTGAAATTGCTTTGCACAAAAGACAATGCGACCGTAAAAGTAGAAGTAAATCAGATAAATAGAGGGTTGATTGACGAAACTTGTACAAAGATTTTATGCAGTCGTGCAGAAGAAGAATTTGACCGTTTTTGTGAAGTAAAAACTGTTTCAGTAGGTCAATTATGGGGCGGAAAACTTAACGCTGCATTAGAGCGCCAACACCCACGAGATATTTTTGACGTAAAAAACATGTTGCAGAAAATCGGTTTTACTGAAGAAATCAAACGAGGATTTTTGTTTTTCCTTTTGTGTGGGAAACGTCCGATAGACGAGATTTTGAATCCAAATTTTACCAACCAAAGAGTGATTTTTGACAGTCAATTTTCGGGAATGACTAATGAAGAATTTACATACGAAGAGTTTGAACATATCCGTAAAGAATTAGTCCCGTTAATACAGAAATCATTGACAGACAACGAAAAAGAGTTGTTACTTTCTTTCGTATCAGGCAATCCTGATTGGAAAGATTTTGATTATTCAAAATATCCTGCAATCAGATGGAAGCAACTAAATATCAATAAGTTGGAAAAAGAAAATCCAATTAAATTTGTAGAAAATATAAAGAAATTGGAGAATTTATGGAAAAAATAATATACAGCAGTAAAAAAGGGCGATCGCACAATAACTAAGTTTTCGTTGCGTGCGTAGCACGCGCGATGAAAACGCAGTTGAACGAAACCGGTGTGCAGGTTGACGGTTTTTCTTATTATGGGGATTGCGATGGGGGCGAGGTGTTTTTTGATGTTTTTTTTTTCGTTGATCGGACTGTGTTTTTATCGGCGGATCGTTTTTTTTGAGTTTTTTTTGAAGTTTTTCGTTCAAACACATGTCAATATCTAAAATAAATTTCGTCAATTCAAAATAAAATTGTAATTTTGCATTTCAATTTAGCATAACCGCTAAAAAAGCGGTTGTGTAATATTTAAAAGTGTAAAAAAATGACACAAAACGATTTTGTAAAATATCTTGAAGAAGAAGAAATTCAGATTTTTGAAATTCAAAATTTGAAAAACACGCTTTATTTAGACAATCGAACAATTAGCCAAAGAAGATGGCTATAATCGACGAAAACGAGGCGAAATGGCAGATAAAAGCGGAAAAAAGTTTTGCAGATAAAAAAATGTTGTACCTTTGAAAGAAGTGTTGAAAAAATAAAAATCAATAGAATTATGAGTATATCAATGGATTATTTAGTATTAGAAAAACAAAATAAGCGGGTGATGATTATAGGAATAATTGCTACATTCATTTCTATGGTGATTGGAATTTATACTTTTGTATCAAAATCCGAACAAACAAATGATAATGAGATAAATATACAAATCAACACATTAAATTCAATGTCAAAGAATTTGAAAGAAATGCTTGATTTTGTAGAAATTCAAAAAAAGAAAATAACAAACGAACAATCAATATTGGAAGGTATACAAAATCAAAGAAAAGAAATAGAACTTTTATTGAATACAGATAGACAAACAGTAGAAGCAATTATGAAAGCACAAAAAAATAATGAAAGAAAAAATGTATGGATAGAATGGATAATTGCTTTTTTCTTAGGGATTTCAAGTTCTATGGCAGCAACATTACTATACAATAAATTTATCATAAAGAGAAAGACATTTCGTGAAACAAATTAAAATCAAATGGCAACAACATTATTCGAATGGTTAAAACTAACCGACCACAATAATGAAAATGAGAGGATGTTCGCATATCTATCGGAAGCAGCCAAATTGTGAAATTGTGAGCATAATTTGTTTATTTCATAAAAAAGTTGCATCTTTGCAAAAAATATAATTTTACAAAGAAAATGGACGAAAAAAGTAGACTAAAAGAGAAATACATAGACCCATTTACCGATTTTGGGTTCAAGCGGTTATTTGGAGAAGACTGTAATAAGGAGTTATTGCTTGATTTTTTGAACGAGTTATTGCATCAGAAAGAGGGCAAAATAGTCTCTTTAACCTACCTGAAGTCGGAACAGTTAGGCAGGTCGGAAGCAGATAGAAAAGCGATTTTTGATTTGTACTGCGAAAACGAAAAAGGTGAAAAGTTTATCGTAGAGATGCAAAAGACGAAGCAAACCTTTTTCAAAGACCGCGCTTTATATTACAGTACATTTCCGATTGTAAAGCAGGCAATTACAGGAGATTGGAACTATGAATTGAAAGCAGTTTATACGGTTGCTATTTTGGATTTCGTGTTTGAGGAAGACAAGAAAGATGTTGATAAATACAGATACGATGTAATGTTGACAGACATCGAAACACACAAGGTTTTTTATGATAAACTGAAATTTGTCTATTTAGAGATGCCAAAATTCACGAAAAACGTAGATGAGTTGGAGACTCATTTTGATAAGTGGATGTATGTTTTAAAAAATCTTAAACGTTTGGAGAATATTCCCGATAAACTTCGGGAAAAGATATTTGAGAAGATATTTGAAGTTGCTGAGATAGCAAAGCTGAGTAACGAAGAATACGAACAGTATATAATCAGTTTAAATGCGTATCGTGATTTTAAAAATTCCATTGACACAGCGAGAGACGAAGGAAGATTGGAAGGAAAGGCAGAAAACACAATAGAAATTGCAAAAAAAATGAAAATTCGTGCAATACCATTTGACCAAATTAGTGATATAACCGGTTTGACAATAGAAGAAATAGAAAAATTATAATCAATGATAGCAAGATGGGCGGCGGCTAATAACTAAGTTTTCGTTGCGTGCGCAGCACGCGCAATGAAAACGCAGTTGAAGCAAGTAGGTATTTTTTGCTATTTACAAGAAACATTATTCATGTAATAATGCTATTTATAAGAAACATTTTTGTATCTTTGCAGTCGGAAATATTAATAACAAATAAATAGTCATTATGGAGAGTTTGATTAAAATTTATCTTCGGTTACTGCAAGAAACAGACGAAAAAGAGTTCAGATATTTATATCCGAATATTGATTGGGATGAACGTTGCATAGCCATTATTGGCGCAAAAGGGGTTGGAAAAACGACAATGTTGCTTCAACACATTAAGAATACTTTTGCCAATAAAGACGATGCTGTTTATGCGAGTTTGGATAATACTTGGTTTGCCAATCACAGCATTTTTGATTTGGCAGACGAGTTTTATTTGAATGGCGGAACGCATTTGTTTTTAGACGAAATCCACCATTATCCGAATTGGGCGACAGAAATTAAAAATATTTACGATAGTTTTCCTAAACTGAAAATTGTATTTACGGGTTCGTCGCTTTTGCAAATTTACCAATCAACTGCGGACTTATCGAGAAGGGTTGTCTATGAAACATTAGAAGGACTTTCTTTCAGAGAGTTTTTGAAATTTGAAAGAGTTGGCGACTTTCCTCTGTTTTCGCTGAAAGAAATCGTTGAAAATCACCAAAATATTGCTTTTGGTATTACAGAAAACATAAAAATAATGCCTTTATTCAAGAAATATCTGAAAAACGGTTATTATTTGTTTTACAAAGAGGGTTTGAGAAAGTATGAAACAAAATTGCAGGAAACGGTAAATAATGTTATTGATATTGATATTCCCGCCATTGAAAATATTGAGTTTGAATCGCGACACAAGTTAAAAAAGTTGTTGGCAATTCTTTCTACATTAGTGCCTTACACGCCCAATATTACCGATTTGAGTGCAGCAATAGATAGCAACCGAAACAACACTGTCAAGTATTTATCATTGTTGGCTCATGCAAAACTACTGAATTTGGTTTCATATAAAAACAAGACGATTGGCGACCTTACAAAGCCCGATAAGGTTTTGCTAAATAACACCAATTTGTCGTATTTATATGGCGATAATGCAAACATTGGCAGTGCAAGAGAAACGTTTTTTGTCAATCAGTTACATGCAGTTGCCGATGTAATACTTGCGCCTCAAGGCGATTTTATGGTAGATAACTACACTTTTGAAGTCGGCGGAAAAAGAAAAACGTTTGACCAAATCAAAGACATCCCAAATAGTTTTGTCGTAGCCGATGATATCGAAATTGGACACAAAAACAAAATACCACTTTGGCTATTCGGGCTACTATACTGAAAATGCTTATGATTGTTTAATCCGAAAATTTATGTACCTTTGCAGCGTATTAAAAAAAATAACATCATGCAACGTTTCATCATCACAACATTATTAGTTTTAGCATCGTTTGCCGTTCGTGCCGACGAGCAGTTGATTTTAACCAAGGTAGAGAGCACATCCAATCTCTATTCCTTATTTGAAAATCAGGATTTGAAGATCCATTATTACAACGACAGTTTCATCGTCGCCTCATTAGCAGAGGGCAAGACGATGACGCAGGAGAGCATCGTTTTAGACAAAGCGGCTTTTTCGGATTGTAACGGCTATTACATCGTCTATTGCGAGCCGTCGCAGCGACAAGCCTGGCTGGACGAAGTAGCGCCCACCGGAAAGGTTTTATACAGCGACGACAATTTGCTGATTATGAAACCAATGGGGGAGAAAAGTCCGCCGCCGCCCGCCAAAAACGACGGCATAGTTTACATCCCTCAACGACAGGCATCCTTGCCGCAGAGAGCGTTCGATTTTCCGAAAATCACGGAAATTGACCCGCTCACGCTATTTCTCATGGGAAAAATTAACGCCGACAGCCTCATCGCCACCGTACAGCATTTGGAAGATTACGGCACACGCGCCTACAACGAACCACAAGCCTACGAAGCCGAAACATGGTTGCAGGGAAAATTTGAAGCGATGGGTTTAGACGTTGAAATTCAAGATGTTGTAGTAACAGATCCTTACTATATTTATCCGTACAACACCTCTTCCGGAAATGTTATTGCCGTTCAAACAGGAACGAAATATCCCGACCAATACATCGTTTGTGGCTGTCATTACGACTCATGGTCGTGGTATCCCATCACCCAATACGTTGCTCCGGGCGCCGACGACAACGCCACCGGAGCCGCCACCGTTGTAGAGATGGCGCGCATTTTGAGCCAGTACGAATCGGAATACTCCATCGTCTATTGCTGTTTTGCCGCTGAGGAGTTCGGCTTGTACGGAAGCGAAGCCTACGCCACACGCTGCAAACAACAAGAGATGGACATTATTGGATACTTTAATATTGACATGAGCGGTTACCTGAAACCCGGAACAGATATTCATATCAGCCTCATCTACCCTTCCACAGCAGCGCCGTTGGCAAATTATTTATTAAATGTTGCCGAATATTATTATCCCGACATCCCGATAACCTCTTACCCCAATCTGGCAGGAGGCGACAGCGACCATACCTCGTTCAACGAAAACGGCTATATGGGCATTTGGACTTTTGAAGATTGGAACGACGACAGCCCATATATTCACACCGCGGATGATGTTGTCGGTCTCAGCGTCAACAATCCCGACCAATGCCGTGTCTTTGCGCAGATGAACTTTGCATCCATGGCAACCTTAGCCGGTATTAATTACACTACCTCTTTGCCTATCCCCGCTTTCTCGGCGCAGGAAACGACGATAATGGAGGGCGAGTCTGTTCAATTCACCGACCTCTCCATCAACGACCCCGTCGAATGGCATTGGTATTTCGAAGGCGGAACGCCGTCGGAAAGCACAGAACAACATCCCGAAGTGTTGTATGCAACGCCGGGGAAATATGACGTTAAGTTGGTGGTAACCAATAGTTTTGGAAACAACGAATTGCTCCGTCAAATGTATATCACAGTGAAAACGCTGCCCCCCATCGCCGACTTCGTCGCCGACGCCACCGAGATAGAAGAAGGCGAAACGGTTACGTTCACCAACCTGACGCAAAACAATCCCAAAACCTTTAGTTGGTTCTTTGAAAGCGGAACCCCCATGCAAAGCACACAGGAAAATCCTGTGGTACTATTTTCCAAAGCAGGAACATTTTCCGTGCAACTCAAAGCCACCAACGACGGCGGCACAAGCACGGAATTGAAAGAGAATTACATCACCGTAACGCCGAAAGTAGGCATCATAGCCCCCCCAAGCCCCCCCGAAGGGGGGGATGTACGGATATATCCCAATCCGACGAGCGGGGAATTATCGATTTGCGATATGCGATATGCGACATGCGATAATCCGACATCGGAAATCGGACAATCGCAAATCGAAATTTTTGATGTTTTGGGTCGTACCGTCGTAGGGGCGCCCCTTGCGGTCGCCCCTGACGGGACGCACCAATCGCAAATCGCACATCGCACATCGCAAATCACATTCGATTTATCAAATATCCCCACCGGCATCTATTTCATCCGCATCACGACCGCCGACGGCGTGGTAGTAAGAAAAGTAATAAAAAATTAAAAATATAATATTATGAGAAACCTTTTTATTTCCATTTGTTTGATTGCATGTAATGCATTGTTCTTCAACCTTTTCGCTCAAGATATGACCTATACCGACCTACGGGACGGCAACGGCGTTTCGATTGGTTTAACGCTAAAATCTTACGAGGTTAACTCGTTGAATCACAAAGGCGAAGAGATGCACGAAATCAGTTTATCGGGCATTTTCATTCCCAACGACGAAGGAATGCCCAATTTACCGAGAATCAGTAGATTTGTCGCTGTTCCACAAGGCGCAGAGATAAAAGTTTCCATCAAAAGCATGGAGACGGAAACGCTTCACAACGTCAACATCGCTCCGGCGCTGAGGATACAGGCTATTCCCGAAGATCCGGTGATGGATTACGTGAAAAACGCTAAAGTCTATGACACCGATGACTTTTATCCGCAAAATCCGGTTGAAATTTCGGAAGTTACACCTTTGAGAGGCGTTAATACTGTGATTGTCGGCATTACGCCGTTTCAATTCAATCCGGTAACGAAAGAATTAATCGTCATCAATAATATTGAACTCGAAATTGAATACATTGGCGGTTCAAAAGCATACGACGATGCAAAATACCGCTCGCCGTGGTTCGACCCCATTCTGAAAACTGCCCTGCTCAACTATGAAGTACTCGAAGATATCGAATACGCCGGCAAAAGTTCCGGAAACGGAACCGGTTGCGAATATCTGATTGTCATTCCTAATCGGGAAGATTTCAGACCCTACGCCGAACAGATTTTGGAATTTAGAACCAAACAGGGCATCTATACCAAAATCATGACTTTGGACGACATGGGCGTTACCACCACCACACAGTTGAAATCATACTTCCATAACGCTTATAACACTTGGGACATCCCGCCGGTTGGCGTCTTGCTGATGGCAGACCATAACACCAACATGGCGCTTGGAATACCTGCCGAGACCATTCCTCATTCCTATTCGGGCAGTTGCATCACCGACAATCAATACGCGGATGTAACCGGCGACTTGTTACCCGAGATGGTTTTCGCCAGAATGGCAGCCGAAACCGAAGCACAGATGGAGGTCTTAGTCAGCAAATTTATAGAATATGAGACGCAACCGTGCATGGATCCGGATTATTATCAAAACCCGATTACGGCGTTGGGCTGGCAAACAGAACGCTGGTTTCAAATATGCTCCGAAGCCGTAGGCGGCTACTGGCGCAACATGGGAAAAACGCCGGTGAGGATAAATGCCATCTACTCCGGCACTCCCGGCAGCAGTTGGTCAAGCAACCCAAATACCCCCATGGTTGTAAGTTATTTCGGACCCGACGGCACCGGATACCTCCCCGCCTCGCCGTCAGAATTGGGCAATTGGTCGGGTGGCACGCCGGCGCAAGTCGTTACCGCTATCAATAGTGGCGCTTTCGCCCTGCAACACCGCGACCACGGCTTTGAAAACGGATGGGGCGAACCCGCTTTCCAATCGTCTCATATCAGCCAACTCACCAATGTCGGTAAAATGACATACGTCTTCACTATCAACTGTTTAACAGGAAAATTCAACCATAGCAGTCCTTGTTTCGGCGAAGTATTTCACCGCTATACCTATCAGGGACAAAATGCCGGATGTGTCGGCTTTTTAGGACCGACAGAGGTCTCATACTCATTCGTAAACGACGCCTATGCCTGGGGAATGTACGACCTGTTCGACTCCGAATTTTTACCCACTTACGGTCCGCAAGGTCCGACTTCGCCGGCTTACTCCGGCAACTGGATGCCCGCATTCGGAAACGTATCCGGAAAATATTTCCTCGCGCAAAGCAACTGGCCCTATAATCCCGGAGATAAAGCCATTACACACCAGATGTTTACAGCCCACTCCGACGTCTTCCTAAGGCTTTTCACCGAAGTCCCGCAAGCCCTGACCGTGAACCATTCGGAAGTAACGCTGGCAGGCAACGCAAACTTCATGATCTCAGCCAACGCCGGAACACTGATAGCCCTCACAGCCGAAATAGACGGCGAACTCGAAATCCTTGACATAGCAACCGCAACAGGCGTCGTGCAAATCATGACCATCCCCTCAACCTTAACACCGGCAACAGAAATCAACGTAGTGGTTACCGGACAAAATTTCCTGAGATACGAAGCCATCGTTACGGTTGTACCGGCAGAGGGACCATACGTTGTTCCCACCGGCTATAACGTTGTAGAAGGAGAAAAATTAACCTACATCTCGACGAACGCCGAAATAGAAGTGATGTTGAAAAATGTAGGCATCGAACCGACAGAAACACTCACCGTAACCATCGCCGGCAACGACCCGCAACTGACCATTGACAACAATACGGCGCCATGCGTCGGCATCGCCCCCGATGGAACAGCCACCGTCAACTTCAACGTTACCATCGCCAACGACATCCCCGACGGCAAAACATTCTCTATTGACGTAACCGCCACGGAAGACGGCAAAGGAAGATCTTGGGAAAACAAATTGGCATTAAAAGCTTTCGCTCCCAAGTTTAAATTAGATAAAGTGCTGATTGACGGCGTGAAAGACGGAAGTTTGACGCCGGGAACACTGTCTATACTCACCGCCGTTGTTGAAAATACAGGTGGCGCCGACGCATACGATGTAATAGCAGAGTTGGGCATCAACAGCGCATATATCACCATCGCCTGCGACGATAGCAAAGGTCGGGCAACGCAAGACTTCCCTGCCGGCGAAACGATAAATTTCGACTTTTACATCATCATAAGTCCCGACATGCCTTACGGGCATAAAGCCGATTTCGACTTCCTGCTCTCCGCTAATTATGGCATTTCGGCTACGTTGCCGCTCTCCGCTACCTGTTCAGGCGCCAGTAATTACTGCTCGTCCGGCTCTCAAAATTGCACCGATGGAGACAAATTCACATCCGTACAACTTGTGAAAACAAGCGAACCTTCGGTTTATTTGATTAACAACACCAATTCTGCCTGCGCAAGTGGCGGATATCAAGATTATACAAGCACTATTGTAGCATTAGAACCGGGAGCACAATATACCATTAAAGTGAAATGCGGTTACAGTTCGCAACAAGTAGGTGGCTGGTTCGATTTGAACGGAAATAATGACTTCGACAGCAACGAACAATTAATAACGCTCGCTTGCGCTTCAGTCGGTCAGGAGTATTCGGCGAATTTTACCATTCCGGAAGATTTTGTTCCCGGAACATCCCGTTTCCGACTTGCATGTAAATATAGCGGCGCACCCACCGCTTGCGGCAATAGCAGTTACGGACAAACACACGACTATACCATCACACTGCCCGAACTCTACCCACGTGTTCAAAACGTAACCGCCGTGTTGGATGAATCAAATATCATCATCACTTGGGAAACGCCCGCAGACGGAACGCCAACAGGCTATAACGTCTATCGCGATGGCAATAAGTTGAACGCAACCCCCATCACCGAAACCAACTTCACAGAAGAAAATATCGAACAGGGCGTGTATGCCTATAACGTAACCGCCCTCTATGCCGGTAATAAAGAATCGTTTGCAGAGATGTCGAATGTGATTTGCTACTTCTTCGCATGTGAAAAACCCATCAATTTTGAAGGCGTTGCCGACGGAAATACAGCCATCATCACTTGGGACGAACCGGAAAATATTGACGGAGAGTTGTTGCACTACAACATCGAGCGCAATGGAGAAAAAATCGGCGAAGTGGCACCCGACCTCTTTGAATATCAAGACAAAGACCTCGCTCCCGGAACCTACGTTTACAAAGTGAACGCCACCTACGAACATTGCGAGTCGGAAGCAACCGACGGCGTTACCATTATAATATACGCCTGCGAACCGCCCACCAACCTCACAGGAACAGCAGAAGGAAAAACAGCCATCCTTACATGGGAATTACCTGAAACCGTTGACGATGAATTGCTTGGATATAACATCTATCGCGATGAAATACAGATCAACGAAGAACCGCTTACCGAATTGGAATACCGCGACGAAGAACTTGAAAACGGAACATACATTTATCAGGTAAGCGCCATTTACGAACACTGCGAAGAATCGGAACTGACCGCCGGCGTTGCCGTTACCATAGAAGTTACAGCCATCAACGACGTGCAGCCCAACTCTTTCCAAGTATTCCCCAACCCCGCGCATAACGAACTGAATATCACCGGAAAAGTAGCGCCAACCGCCGTCCGCCTGTACAACATCACCGGACAACTGATGTACGAAACCGACCAGTGTGCTACCAAAATGAAAATCTCGGTAGCAGAAATGCCGGAAGGGCTCTATTTCATCAAAATAGATTCTGAATATGGAAGTGTAACAAAGAAAGTGGTAGTGAAATAGCATTTATTTAAAAAATATGAAATCCAAATTAATTTTATTGACAGGTTTAATACTTTTTGGATGGTTCATGATATCGTGCAACCAAAATCCACAAAGTGAGTGTGTTACCGAGCCGGAAACAGAGGCTGTCGAAGTAACGTTAGAAGATCACGGCGCAGAGCCGACAGTGTTGAACATTGACGCCTACACCATGGCGAACGACAACTTCAGAACGGCGTTGTGGACGGGGACGTATCTTCAGGTTACGCTGATGGCGATTCCCGTCGGCGGCGAGATCGGGTTGGAACAACATTTGGACCTTGACCAGTTTTTGCGCATCGAAGACGGCGAAGCCAAAGTGATGATGGGCGACAGCAAAGACGCACTCACCTTCGTCGAGACGGCGGAAGCGGACTTTGCCATCATCGTCCCTGCCGGAAAATGGCACAACCTCATCAACACAGGCAACAGACCGTTGAAACTCTATTCTGTTTACGCGCCTCCGGAGCATCCTCACGGCACAGTGCATAAGACGTTTGAAGAAGCGGAAGAGGCGGAACATCATCATTAAAAAGTAAAGACTATGAAACATGTTATCATCGGAGGCGTAGCCGGCGGCGCTACCGCAGCCGCGCGGATTCGTCGCGTGGACGAATTTGCCGAAATCGTCCTGTTGGAAAAGGGAAAATACATCTCGTATGCCAACTGCGGATTGCCGTATTACATCGGCGGAACCATCAAAAGCCGCGACAGGCTCTTTCTGCAAACGCCTGCCTCGTTCGGCAAACGTTTTAACATGGACGTGCGGATTGAGAATACGGTCGTCGGCATAGACACAACCAAAAAAACAGTAACCGTCCGCCGTGCAGACGGCAGCGAATACACCGAGCAGTACGACAAACTACTGCTTTCGCCCGGCGCCGCGCCCGTGAAACCGCCATTGGAAGGCATTGATTCGGACGGTATCTTCACCTTGCGCGATGTGGCGGACACCGACCATATCAAAAATTGGCTCAATACGCACACCGTGCAAAAAGCGGTGATAGTCGGCGCAGGATTTATCGGTCTGGAAATGGCTGAAAATCTGCATGGTACGGGAGCAGAGGTTTCGATAGTAGAGATGGCAAATCAGGTGATGGCGCCCGTTGACTTTTCGATAGCCGCCCACGTTCATCAGCATCTGTTGCAAAAGGGGGTGAAACTCTATTTGGAACAAACCGTGGAACGTTTTGAGCAAAAAGAGGGAAAAATCAACGTCTGTTTGAAAAGCGGAAAGGTTATTGCTGCCGACATGGTCATCCTCTCCGTCGGCGTCCGTCCCGAGACGTCGTTGGCAAAAGCCGCAGGGCTGAAAATCGGCGAGACGGGCGGTATTTGGGTCAACGAATATTTGGAGACATCCGCAAAAGAGGTCTATGCCGTGGGCGACGCCATCGAATTTCCGCATCCGCTCACGGGCAAGCCGTGGCTGAACTATTTAGCCAATCCTGCCAACAGACAGGGACGTTTGGTCGCCGACAACATGGTCAACGGCAACACCGAAAAATACGAAGGCGCCATCGGAACGGCTATCGCCAAAGTGTTCGACTTCACTGTGGCGACAACGGGCTTGCCGGCAAAACGGCTGAAACAGCTGAACATCCCTTACCAAAGTTCGCACACCCATTCGGGTTCTCACGCGGGGTACTATCCGGGAAGTACGCCGTTGAGCCTCAAGTTGACCTTCGACCCCGAAACCGGAAAACTCTACGGAGCGCAAAGCGTCGGATACGACGGCGTGGACAAACGCATTGACCAAATCGCCCTGCTGATAAAATCGGGAGGGAGCGTCTTCGACCTGACGAAGGTGGAACACGCCTACGCCCCACCCTTTTCATCGGCAAAAGACCCAATCGCCATCGCAGGATACGTGGCAAGCAACATCGTAACAGGAAAAATGCCCGTCGTCCACTGGCGTGAGATGCAAACGGCAAATCCCGACGAAATAACCATCCTCGACGTGCGCACGCGGGAAGAAACGGCAGGCGGACAAATCATCAAAGGCTCGCTGAACATCCCGTTGGACGAACTCCGTCAACGCCTGAACGAAATCCCCGCAAACAAACCCGTCTATGTTTACTGCGGCGTAGGACTGCGTGGGTATTTAGCCTCCCAGATATTGATACAACACGGATTCAACAATGTGAAAAATCTTTCGGGGGGGTATAGGACTTATAGCGTGGCGATGGAGTAAAAACTCGGTACGATATTTTTAAAAAATCATGGAAAACTCGGTACGAATAATTAAAAAAAATGTTGTATCTTTGCACCGAAATTTTTAAATAATTATTAGGTATGGCTTACATAAAACGAAACGTAGATAAGGTACTTTTATCGTGGAAAACCGATTTGGACAGAAAACCTTTGCTTATAAGAGGAGCGCGTCAAGTTGGAAAATCTTCGACGATAGAGCAATTTGGCGGTCATTTTGAGCATTTTGTGATGGTCAATTTTGAAAAACACAAACAATTAAAAATCTTATTTGACGGTGATTTGGACGTGAAAGAAATCTGCTTACAACTTTCCGTACAGTTCAACAAACCGATTATCCCCGAAAAAACGCTGCTTTTTTTTGATGAAATTCAGAGTTGTCCCAACGCGATAATGTCTTTACGATATTTTTACGAAGACTACCCCGAACTTCACATCATTGCAGCGGGGTCGTTGTTGGAGTTTGCGCTCGAAGAGTTGCCTACTTTTGGCGTAGGTCGCATTGATTCTTTGTTTATGTATCCATTTTCGTTTCAGGAATTCATGTTTGCCTGCGGCGAAGAACTTTTGTGGGACGAGGTCTGTAAATCTTCGCCCGAAAAACCTCTTTTTTCTGTTTTTCACGAAAAATGTCTATCGCTGTTGAAAAAGTATTTAATCATTGGTGGAATGCCTGCTGTTGTATCTAACTTTCTGAAAAACAATGACATATTAAAAGTACAAAAGGCGCTTGACAGGTTGATTTTGTCGTTTCAAAACGATTTTGCAAAATACAAAAAGAAACTGCCGGCATTACTGTTGCGTGAAGTTTTTGCTGCGGTTGTAAAACAGTCCGGCGGAAAATTCATCTATTCAAAGGCAGCGGAGACAAGTCCCTACAATATAAAGCAAGCGATGAATATGCTTATAATGGCAGGTTTGGTGATACCGGTAGTGAGCAGTTCCGCACACGGAATACCTCTCGGAGCGGAAGTAAATCATAAGAAATGCAAAATGCTGTTGCTTGACACCGGAATTTTTCAGCGTCTGTTGAACTTGCGACTTTCCGAAATTCTCTTCTCCGACGACTTCGACGTCATCAATAAAGGCGCTATAGCCGAACAATTTGCGGGTTTGGAACTTATCAAAAACTCATCGCCCTATACCCCTGATAATCTGTACTTTTGGACAAGAGAAAAAGAAAAAAGTCAAGCCGAAGTGGACTATCTCATACAAGATAACGAAAAAATAATACCCATTGAAGTAAAATCGGGCAAAAGTGGGAAAATGCAAAGCCTGCATCTATTCCTCAAAGAAAAACAATCCGAATACGGTATTCGTACTTCGTTAGAAAATTTCACGAAATATGAAAATATTCGGGTTTATCCATTGTATGCGATAGGAAATATAAAAACGGATAAAGGCTGAATCCTCTCTTAATCACACCTATCCAGCACCACCCTAAACGTTGAGCCGGCGCCGACGGTGGAGTTCTTTACAAATATCTTTCCTTTGTTATCGTTAAGTATTCGTTTCACTAAGGGCAATCCGAGTCCCCATCCGCGTTGTTTGGTGGTGAATCCGGGTTGGAAGATGCGGCGGTGCATCTTTTTGGGAATACCCTTACCTGTGTCGGTAAAATCAATGACAATGCGTTTTCCTTCTTCTTTGACGTCAATGGTATAAGTTCCCGAGCCGCTCATGGCGTCAACGGCGTTGCGGGTCAGGTTTTCGACAATCCACGAGAAGAGTTGCGCGTTGGTGAAGGTAGAGACGGGGTGGTCGGGATGGTGAAAATTGACGGTTACTTGGCTGGATATGCGTTTTTTCAGATAGTTCAACGTCTCTTCGATGAGCGGCACTAAGTTGATGTAGTCCATCGCCGGGACGCTTCCGATTTTGGAGAAACGGTCGGCGACGACGTGCAGGCGCGAGATGTCTTTTTCGAGTTCCAGCGCTATTGCTTCGCCGTTGTCTTGCATTTTCAGCAGTTCTGTCCATGCTATCATGGAGGAGATGGGCGTTCCGAGTTGATGCGCCGTCTCTTTAGCCATGCCTGCCCAGACGCGGTTTTGCTCCGCATTGCGGGCTACGCTGAAGACCACGTAGGAAAAAACAATCAACACCAGCAAAACAAACAGTTGCACAAACGGAAACAGACGCACCAACACCAACATCTCCGAATCCATATAATAGATATAGCGGACGCCCTGTTCGGGCAGGCTTACGATGATGGGATTGTTTTGCGATTTCATCTTTTTCAGCGTGTTGGCGATGTAGATCGAGTCGTCTTCGTGTTTGTTATTGGGCGGGATATTGCCCATGGCATAGATTCGCTGCTGCGTCGAGTCGGTGATGATGACCGGCACGGCGGCGATATTATCGGCTGTTTCATCAAAAAACGACCTGTTCATCTCGTCTAAGACGGCGTAAAGTTCGGAATAGAGTTTCGAGTCGGTGTAGTAGAGGTATTGAACGATGTTTCCGTAGGGATGAATTTCGATAGGAGGATATTGTGAAAAACGCTCTTTGACAGCGCCTGTGAAGTATTTGACCGTATCCATGTCGAAATCAACATTTCTCACGCCATCAATCTTACCGTCTTTGTTCACTAAAATGACGGGCGTATTTTCATTGCTGATGATGATGTCGGAAGAGAGCGTGCTGCTCTCATTGTGGAGTCCCGACCTGTCCAACGAATTGAACGCCGAGGCTAATATCTTGGCGTTGCGGCGCTCCTCCTCACGCACTTTTTTGAAATATTGCTCGGTGTAATTGACCATGTCGGCTTTTTTCTGCACGGTGTTCGCCCACACCTGCACCTGCCGACGCTCATTCTCCGATATTTTCCTGATGATGGTGTAAACAGTGAAAATATATCCTAATATAAACAAAACGGCGATAATCAGAAGCGCCCATTTCCATGTACGGGTTTGAAGGTAGTAATTCATGACAATTAGCGTATATCGTTTTATAATTTTTGCAAATGTACAAAAAAAATCAAAATAATTCATATTCGAAAAAGTATGGGAACTGAAATTTTGACAAAACTTGCGGAAAAAATCAAAATATTCTGATTATTTCGGCAAGTTTTATTACCTTTGCAAAAAAATTATTACAATGAAGCGTAAAATAGAGCAACGGTTAATTGATTGGAAAAACAGTCCGAACAGGATGCCGCTCATAGTAAATGGCGCAAGGCAGATTGGCAAGACGTACAGTATTTTGGATTTTGGAATGAAGTATTACCAAAACGTTGTACATATCAATTTGGAAAAAAACAAATTGGCTGTCGAAGAATTTGAAGGCGACCTTTCGCCTGCTACCATCGTTTTGAGATTGGAATCTTTGGCAAAAGAGCGGATTTTGCCCGGAAAAACCTTACTTTTTCTCGACGAAATTCAGGCAAGCGAGCGTGCTTTGACCTCATTAAAATATTTTTGTGAAGATGCGCCGGAATATGACGTTGTAGCAGCAGGTTCGCTTCTGGGCGTTGCCGTAAATCGCGAAAAATATTCGTTTCCGGTCGGTAAAGTTGATGAACTGTATATGTATCCGTTTGACTTTGAAGAGTTTCTTTGGGCGATGGACAGGGAAATTTTTGCAGAAGAAATCAAAAATCATTTTACGGAAAACCGTGCAATGTCGGAATCGTTGCACAAATTAGGACTTGAACTGTTTTATCATTACTGTATCATTGGCGGAATGCCTGCCGTAATAGATAATTTTTTGAAATACCACAGTTTTTTAACCATTCAGGATGCACAGTCGAAAATTTTGAACGAATATATTGCTGATATGTCGAAATACGCAAGTACTGCAACTTCGGTGAAAATTCGCGCCTGCTATGATTCTATTCCAACCCAATTATCTAAAGAAAATCGCAAATTTCAGTATAAATTAGCAATGAAAGGGGGTACGGCAAGTATTTTCGGAGAGTCTATAGATTGGCTTCTCTCTGCGGGTATTGTGTTGAAATGCAATAAAATAGAACGAGGCGAAATGCCATTGAAAGGACACATAGATTTCAGCGATTTTAAATTGTATATGAGCGATACAGGAATGCTTACAATGCACTCCGCTTTTCCTTATCAAATGATTATGAACTCCATAGAAACGGATAACGGATTTTTGGGCGGATTAGCCGAAAACTTTGTAGCACAGGATTTTGCAACAAAAAAAATACCGCTTTACTATTGGAAAGGCAACGACACTGCCGAAGTAGATTTTATTGTGCAGGACGGAATACACATTGTCCCAATAGAAGTCAAAAAGGGTAAACGTAACAAAGCGATAAGTTTATCAAATTTTGTAAAACAGTATAAATGTCCCTATTCGATACGAATTTCCCAAAAGAATTTCGGTTTTGAAAATAATATAAAATCCGTACCGTTTTATGCATTATTCAATTTAAAGTTTTCGTAATAAGATATGAAACCCTCACTTTTTATTGCCGGCAGGCTATCGGGAAACAGAGCGAACAGTTTCAGCAGAGCGATTGTGGCGATTGCTGTGGCGAGTGTGGCTATCGGGTTGATGGTCATGATTATCGCTATGGCGGTGGTTACAGGGTTTCAGGTCGAGATTACTAACAAAGTTGTCGGGTTCGGCTCGCACATCCGAATCGTGAAATACGACAGTAACAACTCTTTCGAGATGGAGCCACTCTCGCTGCAACAGCCCTATTACCCTGCGCTCGGAACGGAAAAAGGCGTGCGGCACATTCAGACGTTCGGCAACAAGGCAGGACTGATAAAGGTTGACGAAGATATTCAAGGCGTGGTTCTGAAAGGGATAGGACGGGATTACGACTGGTCGTTTTTTCAAGATAAGATGTCGGCAGGAAGACCTATCATGCTCCCTGACAGCGGCGCTTCCAACGACATCATGATTTCAAAGGCGCTCTCTTCCATGCTGAAAATCAACCTTCAAGACGAAGTGCGCATGTTTTTCCTCACGTCAGAGAGTGTGCAGCCGCGAGGAAGAAAATTTCAGGTATGCGGCATTTTTGAAACCGGAATGGAAGAGTTGGACAACATGTTCGTCATCGGCGACATCGCTCACATTCAACGACTTAACGACTGGGAAGATGACCAGGTGTCGGGTTTTGAACTTTTAATCACCGATTTCAGCAAATTGGAAGAGATAACCGAGCAGATAAGGTTCATCGTCCCCTACGACCAGGACGTTGTCTCCATCAAACAATCCTATCCGCAGATTTTCGACTGGCTGAAACTAATGGACACTAATGCACTGATAATCATTGTATTGGTGCTCTTTGTGTCGGGCGTTACCATGATTTCGACCTTGCTGATCGTAGTCTTTGAAAACGTTTCGACCATCGGCATCTTAAAAGCGCTGGGCGGGGATAACACACTGATTCGCAAGACTTTCATCCTGCTCGTAACAAGAATCGTGTTGCTCGGCATCGTCATCGGCGATATTCTCGGTATCGGACTGTGCCTGTTGCAGAAGCATTTTTCCATCATCAAACTATCGCAGGAGTCGTATTACATGAGCGAAGTCCCGATTATGATGCGATTTTGGCAGATTGCTCTCTTAAATATTGCTATCTTTGCCACGAGTTTGTTGGTGATGTGGCTAACGTCCATGGCTATTGCCAAAATATCGCCCATGAAAGCCATCAGAACAGATTGATTATTAACAGTTAAAAGAAAAATATATGACAAAAATGTTTTTAATTTTCGCGCTAAGTTGCGTTGTATTAGCGGGTTGTAACGACGGGGTAAAAGTTGAAAAAAGTTATTATCCGACAGGCGAGATCCACACGGTAGTAACAACGAAAAACGGCGTGATGGAGGGACGTTTCGTCTCATACCACCCCAACGGCAATGTGGAAATCTCCGTTGACTACAAAAACGGCGTAGCCGACGGCAAATACCTGAAATACTACTACAAAGGCGTTCTCCAAGAAACTTACACCTACGTGGACGGAAAACGCGAAGGTCCGGCTACCATCCACGACGAATTTGGTGCCATCTCGGAAGAGTTATTTTACGTGAACGACACCCTCGACGGTCCCACTACGTACTATTCCGACTTTGGCGAAATCGCCGCACTCGGACACTACACCAAAGGAAAGAAAAACGGCTCATGGAGCTTCTGGACCCCAAAAGGCGAAAAAACCGGCGAAGCCACTTTCGACATGGGAACAGGAACAGTGTATGAATTTTATCCGGATGGGAAAATATCCTCAGAAACCCCCTTCGTGGATGATAAAAAACACGGCGTCGAGAAATATTACGACCGGAAAGGAAAAGTGGTGAAAGAGATTGTATTTGAAGATGATGTGGAGATAAGCGAGAGAGGGTATTAAGAAGTAATAGAGTGCATGTCAAATTGTCGCAGGCAAGAAAATTCTTATTGGATGTGAAAAAGTCCCGTTAACATTAGTCCAGTTTGTCATACACCTGTACACTCTACTCACCCATATCTTTCAAGTAATTTTTTAACGAGTAACTCAATGAGTGTTTGTACATTTTTTGCAGTATATCTATTCTCTTTTGAATCACTTCACAATTCATGGTATAGCGTTCAAGGGCTAAAGAAAAATTATGCATTCCATTTGAAATATCATCATCTATTATGTACATTTTCCTTATCATCTCTTTATACTCTTTACCTTCGCTATTAATATCTATTGCTTTATGATAATGTTTTAATGCCATCGCGATGGAATAGTTCGGAACTAAAAAATGACGGTTGCCCGTTCCTATATCGTTTAAAATATTATCTTCGAAGCCTTGATAAGTTATTATTTCCGGATTATTTAATTCTTCGGAGACAGTCGTTATATTTTTCTTAAAACTCTTGATTTCCTTTGATTTTCCAAATTCACTGTACTCTTCTTGAGCATTTGTAGTTTTAAGTTCTTGTTTTCTATTCCACATCATTTTGATTTCATGATCTTTGAAAATTCCGATATTTTTGTATTGTGGTAATATAACGCCGGTGAGGCGATACAGTGTTGCCCATTTAGAAAGTTGAAGGTAAATATCTCCGATAAAACTATGCGAATAATTGGAAAACTTACTGGAAGAGACAATTTCAATAATCTGTGTTAGACAATATAGGGAATCGCTGATTAAGAAATTTAATGCCCTGATTTTTGTGTCATTGCTGATATTCCCACTTGGAATAATTCCGATTTTTTTAAATATCTCGAATGATTTCAATTTATCATCTTTTTGCTGGATGTATTTTGCTAAAAATGAAAAATACGCTATTTGAAAATCAGAACTATAAAAGTTCAACTCTTTGATACCGATGGTGTTTTCCAAGATACTCCCCAAAATAGCCATATTCATTCTCTCTTTAAACTCCAATGAAAGTATTTTTTCATGAATCGTTGATAATAAGTTATATTGAGATGAAAGTGTGGATTTGTAACAAAGGAAAAAGACTGAGTTTTTGTCTGATACAGAATCGGCGGAGGCTAATTCCAATTTACAGTATGAAAACAAGGTTTCTTCAATATCGGCTGTGGTAGATAAATTAGAAAGATTAAGGCGCATATTGGCTCTATTCCTCAGAATGAATTTTAAGTTTTGCAATTCAATATGATTTACCTCGTCATTTGTGATATTACTGTTTCTAAGCACTCTTCTGACAATTGTGTTTTGAATTTTTTCAAATATGTCCTTATCAAATGGATTTTTAAAAGCACAATCTTTCTTGGTAAAAAAGACATCAATCTCTTTGTTTATTGCTACATATTTATCAAAAATTATTAAGATTTTTGTTAAGCTTTCGTTGCTATCTACAAGCGAATTGTTTAAATAAAAATACTCCGCCGATAGCCAATAGTAAAGTATGGTTTTTTCTAATTTTGAAATTGCGCCTTTTTCTATGTTTTGTTCAATAAAGTTTTCAATACTGCTTTTTTCATTTTTAGCAGATGTTCTAACATTGCTTGGCTCATAATAATTTTCAAGGAAACCAAAAAAACCTGACAGAAAAGTTTTTGATAAATCATTATCCTTATTATTTATACAACTTAAATTGGTATCTGCCTTTATTCTCAACGCAGAGGCTAATACAAAGAAGTGGTTGCTATTAGTTTTCCCCTGTTTAAAATATTCGAGGAGTTTAAAGAAGTATGATTTTCTTTTTTTATACCCTTCTTCAGGCACTCCTTTCAGTTTGGGTTCAAAAACTTTTTTGAAAATATCAAGACTTTTTGAGACGTAGTTGCAAGCATAGCAGGGATGGTTTTTCTCTCTATTTTCCGAACAATTTTTATAACATTCTTTACATTTATTCAATTCATGATATTTACCATCGTTTTTATCTTCGAAATATTTTCTTCGTTTTTTCATCCCTTTGAAAATAAAATCCTCAATCAGTTTTTCTGCTTTTTTTATTTCGACATCGGGTATTTTTTTAGAATTTTCGAAATCGTATTTTTGCTCTAAGTCTTCGATATATTTTTTGATTAATTTGCGAATTTTTGATTGTTGGGGTTTTACGTCAAGATAAATTTCCAATAAATCTTCGGACCTGTCAATAAAAAACTCTTTTAAAATTTCCTTAGGAAATTTACCTGCAATCATTTGGTTATAGTTATCAGAATAAATAAAGCAAAATTCGTTGATGATTTCATAAATATCAAACCCCCACATTTGCAACTGTTCGTCAAGTTTAGGGTTTGAGTAGTTTTTAAGAAATAGTATAGAGGCTAATTTTTTGTAGAAATCGGCAGCCTGAATAAATTTATCTTTTGAGTCGGTAAATAAATAGAGGTATTTGAACTGATCTTCGGCTAAGTCTAAATTTTCTTGCGTAATGCCGCTAACATCAATTTTTTCAATAACAAATAGATTGGATAGAATTGCTTGAAAAATGGGTTTTACTTCAGAAAACAGCGTAAGTCTTGATATTATTTCTTGCTTTTGGGGTGATAAAACTTTCGACAATCCTGATACTACATAATCGCCCTCTATCAAAAAATCTATTTTTTGTTCCTGAATTTTTTGATGGTAACGATAGAAAGGTAATACTTCATTTTCATGAAAATAGTCTTCGTATTTTTCTGCTAAAATATTCTCTCTATCTTTTTCTTTTGTGGGATGAAAGAGCCTTACCTTTTTTGCCGTCCATTCTCCTCTCTTCTCCGTAACTAAGTCATTGTCTTCGTAAAAATAGTACAACCCAAGTTCTCTTTCATGTAATTTTCGAAACCCGGTAAGATAGTCCAACAGAGTATTGTAAATCGCAAAAGCCTCATTATGATACCCTTTACATTCTTTCGATAAACCAAGTTTTAAAGCTGTTCTATTCAATAGGACGTATAAATGCAATTTGTTTTTATCATCTTTACATTTTTGCAGTTCGGATTTAATAATATCAAATGCTGTTTGGAAATGCTGTATTGCCTCGTTATGCTCTTCGTCCAACAAATGTATTTCCGCTAAAACTTCTAATTGAGAGACTAATGTGGTTGCATATTGATTTTTGTATGAATATTGGCTCTCCTCCTGTGCGGTTCTGCTGATGCGTTCTTCTAATGCCAAATATTTTTTTTCATTGGTTTCGATTTGCTTGTAGTAATAACGTTTTACAGATAGTGATTCGTCTAAAGTAAAGTTGAAAATGGCAGATATTTCTTCCGAGATGCGCGAGTTATATAGAATTTCGTCTGCGATGGATTTTCGAAATTTATACTGATAAATGCCTCCACAGATATTTGTAACATGATTTTGTTTCAGAAATGAAAGAATGGTATCTATCAAGTTCCGCAAATGCGGAATATGATAAACTTCCAACAATTCGGGCGTATGTTCAATGTTTTCATTTGAAAAACCGCCTTTGTGATGTTTAAAAATATGATCAATCAGAAACGAAACAGAAACAAGCATCTTGTCCCCGAAATGGCTCGAATTGTTTACTACTGCTTGAATGATAGGATAGGTCATATAGTTTATAAAGCCTATATTTTGTTGATCCGTAGCATCAAAAGATAGGCAATAGGTTGAATGTTTAATTTTTTTGTTATCGCTATCAAAGAATGGATTGTCCGGGTTTTCCTTAAAAAATGTTTTAACATATTGTTCGAAATAAATAGTAATCTTTTTGGGAGAACCGTTACAAACGTGCGTTAAATAGATTGAAAATTGATCTAAAAAAACTATTACTTTGTCTATAAACAGGTAAATTTGTTCGATTTTAGGTAAATCATTCTTAAACAATTCTTTAGCATTAATAACAAGTTCTTTATTGATTATAGTACTATGTTCAAACGCATCATAGTTTTCTAATTCCAGCCCTTGTATGATTGCAGATAATTCTTCAATTTTATGTTTATTTTTTTTGATATTTTCAATTATCAATGTTTCAATTAAAAACTTTTTATACATTCTTAAATTGGGAGAGCGATAAGCCGTATCATGTAATTTGTGGGAAGGAGTGTCTTTTCTTGCTTTCTCATATGCCTTTTTTGCCTCTTTTCTGTACCATTTTTTAGGAATTAAATACCTGCTAATATACTCTTCTGTTTGTGTAATGATACTTTTTTGTTTAGAAGACCTTAAAAACGAATCCACATAGATAACGCCATTAAAAATACTGCTTGCTGCAAATTCGCGGTCGGCAAGGTCTGCCAGAAAAGCATCGTAAAGTTCTCGCCCTGAAATAAATATGAATTTTGCCTTTACCTGCGACATAAATAATTTCATGTTCCCAAGCAGTTTTAATACATTCTGTTTCCTGTTTCGAATGGCAGAACCGCCTTGAAATGCAGTTGATGCTTCAAATTCGGGAATGTCTTGCTCTACTTTTATAACATGGTTATAAACCGGGTCTATTTTATCCAATTCGTCAAAAACTATGATAAATTTTGGTGGACGATGCAAGTTTTTTAAAGGCTTAATGATTGCCCATAGCGAACGAGCAACTTGTATTTTTTCCAATATTTGGATTAATTCATCTTCAATTTCACGGGTTGAGGCGCTCGGATAAATTTTATTTTTCCGGCGACTAAAATTAAAACTCAAAAGTGAAGTGGAGTGGGTATAACCGCTGTTTGGTCCCGAATCTTCTGTTACTGCTGCTTCTATTCTGTCAATTAAGAATCTCAATTGCTCCAAAACTGTAGTTGGTGAATGTTTGTGAAGAAAAGGAATATGCAATACGATAAAATTGTAGATTTTTTTCACAATAAAGTAAAATACAATGGACAATATGGCTTTGACGATTATTTTTGTTGTAAGAAAATTAAAATCAGAAAAACTATATTTTTCCGGATCATCAGCAATTAAAATTTCACATAATTCTTTGACGATGCACAACAAACTATTATCGTAGCATTTCATGATTATAGATGTAACATTAATTTTATCTAAAAACCATACAATAAGTATGGCGCCGAAAAACAGAAAAACGGTTTTTGTAATAATCCTAAGCCAATTGGTATAAAAATCATCCAAATATCCTTTGTAAGTTTCGTAAATCCTTTTTGCAATAAGGCTTAAAATGTCTTTTTCTTTGAGGTTTTCATGACCTAAGTTAAGTTTAATAACCAAATTATGCTTACTCTCTTTTATGTCTTTTATCTTATAAACTTTTTCAAACCAAGTTTTATGTTCTTCATAATCGGTTTTTTCAATCTCCTTTACCACCACCCATCGTTTGATTTTTTCTATTCTTCTCTTAATAAAATCAAAAAATAGTCTGCCAATAATTAAAACGCAGGATAATACAATTAAGCATAAAGGGATTGATCGTAACCATTCGTCAATAACATGAGGGCGCCCCAATTCATAACCGTTAAATCCTCCATTGCAAACGATAAAAAAAGATATGACTATTGAGGTGATGAAAAATGTGCAAAATGCTGTAAACCAAGTAACTTTTCCATTGTTCTTTCTTTTTCTTGTGATTTTATTCAGCACCTTCCCCACAAAACTTGATTTTCCCATGCCTCGATATCCGGTAACCAAATACGCTCCGGAATCGCCGATAGTTAGCCATTCTTCCAATTTTTCAGAAATATCCTCACGGCCGATAAAATTATGAAAAACCTCTTCTTCCGAAGATGGTTTGTGAAAATATTCAAAATTCGGTAGCGGGATGTGTAATTCTTTTATTTTCGACTTTAAAAAGTCAAACCTGTCCTTGGTTTCATTACCTCTTGTCGCCATAAAACATTCAATTTCAATACACCGCCTTCAGAAACCCATACTCCTTCCCATATTCCAGATGTTGTTGGATGAAGTCCGTCGGATATTCGACGGCATAGTCCACGATTTTGCCATCCTGTTCTACGGGAACGATGCGGGTGTTCATAAATCCGGAATAAGGTTTGAGGTTGAGCGCAGCGTATCGTTCTTTCACCTCTTTGTGGAGGTCGGGGGCTATTTTGGTGGCGTAGGTTTCAATCAGATATTTACCGGCTTCGTAGTCGCCTTCCGACTTAATTCGTTGTATCTCGGCTAATAGTTCTCCGAAGAGCGTTCTCAGTTTATCGTGGTCGTTGACGACGAAGTAGGTTTTTCCGTTTTCGACTTTTTTCTCTATCACGTTGTCTTCTTTTCCATGTTCATACGCCCACTCGGCAATAAGTTTACGACCTTGCATGTGCGCCTGATTGACATCTTTTCCCAATTCTATTCGGGACAACTGAACCATCATCCCGTTGCGGATGTAGCGGTTATATTCCGTTTTTGCGACGTCGAGCGAGGGGATGATGCCTAATTCGACCATTTTGGGGTCGGCGCAATAGTAGAGGGCAAACAAATCGGCGCGTGTTTCTTCGAGAGAAGAACTGTTATCCATCAATGCATTAGGCGAAACACCGGACAGCAACTGTCCTGATCCATGTCCGAGGCATTCGTGTAAATCAATCAACAATGTAGAGCCTATCGAGCCGTATTTTTTGTTCAATTCCAATTCTTCTTCAGAATAGATAAATTCACTTGATACGCTTTTGGGTGATTCTTCTGCTGCTTTGTCGTAGGCGGTCAGCAAGTTGGTGATGGTAACGGATTTGGAGCCGTAGTCTTTGCGTATCCAGTTGGCATTCGGGAGGTTGATGCCGATGGGCGGGTTGGGAAAACAGTCGCCGCCCAAGGTGGTGGCGATGATGGCTTTGGCGGAGACGCCTTTCACCTCTTCTTTCTTGAACTGCGGGGCGACGGGCGAGTTGTCTTCGAACCATTGCGCATTTTCGCTGATAAGGGCGGTATTTTTCGTCGCTTCCATGTCTTTGAAGTTGACCACGGCTTCCCACGTCGCTTTTCTTCCGAGCGGGTCGGCGTAATCTTCGATAAATCCGTTCACATAGTCAACCATCGGCTCGGTGTCTAACACCCATGCGATGTTATAGTCGTCCCAGATTTTCAGGTCGCCGCTTTTGTAGTAGTCAATCAGCAGTTGGGTATAATCCTTTTGCGCGTCTGTTTCGGCGGCGGTCATCGCTTTTTCCAACCAGAAGATGATTTGTTCGATGGCGTCGCTGTATAAACCGCCTACTTTATATACCTCTTCGACCAATTTTCCATCTTTTTTGACTAATTTTGAGTTTAATCCGTATGAAACAGGCGTTAAATCTTTGGGATCTTCCATGGCGGCGTAGAAATCTTCGGCTTCTTTGCGTGTAACATTGTCGTAGAAGTTGGTTGCGGATTCAAGGAGTAAATCTTTGGAATCGTCGTTGCTTTTGCGCATCTTGTAGAGGTCTTTGTTGAAGATGACGTTGGCAATCCAGTTGGAGAATTCTTCGATGGTTGTCTCTTCTTTTACCGGAAATGCTTCAATATCACTGTGTTTGATTAAATCGTGGAAATACTCTTCCGAAAACTCCGGCATGATTTTATCTTCCGCATAGTGGTGATGGATGCCGTTACTGAAAAAGACCCTTTTGGCGTAAACGAGGAATTGTTGATACATATCCGTCGTCTTGTCGCCGTCGTAGGATGCCAAGATGTTTTCCAAGGTCTTGCGGATGACCAAGTTATACTTAAAATTCTGATCCCACAGGATGTCTCTTCCGCATTTTGCCGCCTCGCCCAAGTAATAGACGTACTCTTTCTGCTGCAACGACAACTGCTCCCAATCGGGAATCTGATAACGGATAATTTTTATATCGGCAAACTCATCTACTAAATATTTGAAGTCTCCCGCATTACTTTTCGGATTCTGATTTTCCGAACTACAAGCCCATAAAAGGACTGCTAACGAACTTAACATTACGATTTTTTTCATAAAATATACCTTATATTAATAGGGGGCAAAAGTACGAAAAAAAAACGTATCTTTGCGGGGTTGAAAATTTAATGATACATTTTGTATTTGTAAAATTATGGCATAATGAATACCGTACGAAAATTGCCCATCGGCATACAGGATTTTGAGAAACTGCGTAAAAGCAACTGCCTTTATGTAGACAAAACGCAATATGTTTATCAGTTGACGCAAACCAGCAGTCCCTATTTTCTTGGTCGTCCGCGCAGGTTTGGGAAGAGTCTGTTTCTATCCACTTTGAAGGCATACTTTGAAGGTAAGAAAGAACTTTTTGAAGGGTTGAAAATCGCTGAATTTGAAAAAGAGTGGACACCGTATCCGGTTTTCTATTTGGATTTTAACGTTGGACTGTTCATAAAAGCCACAAATGTGGCAGAACGTATAAATGTTAAACTCAAAGAACTTGAACGACTGTGGGGACGAACAACAGATACCGAAGATTTGGCAAGCCGCTTTGAGGCGGTCATTAAAAGCGCTTACGAACAGACGGGAAAACAAGTAGTTGTTTTGATTGACGAATACGATAAGCCATTGATAAACACAATGGATGACCCAATCGCAAACGAAGATATCAGAACTTTACTGAAATCATTTTACGGAGTATTAAAAAGCGCTGATGCTTACCTGAAATTTGTCTTTCTTACAGGCGTAACAAAATTTTCCAAAGTAAGCGTTTTCAGCGACTTGAACCAACTTGTTGATATCAGTTTGAATGAAAATTTTGCTGAGATCTGCGGTATTTCCGAGACGGAATTATTACAAAACTTTCAGCCCGAACTTCAAGCATTGGCAGAACGTAGAAAAATGAGTTGCGACGAAACATTCGCAAAACTGAAAAAACTTTATGACGGCTACCGCTTTGCCAAAGTTAGCGCCGACATCTACAATCCGTTCAGCGTGTTAAACACTTTTGGGAGTTTGGATTTTGCGTACTATTGGTTTGCCACCGGCACGCCGACGTTCTTAGCAAAAGCACTACGAAACCAAAACTACGATATTCGCAAGTTTGAAGATGATGTGTTGATTGACGAACCATCCATCATGGACTATCGTGTTGAAAACCAAAATCTCATACCCTTACTTTATCAAACAGGATATTTGACGATAAAGTCGTATGAAGACAATTTGTATATTTTGGGCTTTCCCAACGAAGAGGTAAAGTATGGCTTTCTCAAAGAACTCCTGCCTGCCTTTGTACTCGACCCCATCCAAACCGGCAATTTTTCCGTTGTAGAGTTTATGCAACAAATTAGAAAAGGCAACATTGAAGGCTTTATGACCTCGCTGAAAGCTTTTTTTGCCGCTATCCCCTATAATGCCATTAAGAAAAAACACCGCGACGAGCAATATTACCAACACGTCTTTTATCTACTTTTTACGCTGATTGGGGAATTTGTTGAAACCGAAGTCAAAAACAACAAAGGCAGAGCCGATGCTGTTGTCAAAACCGCTGACCATATCTTCGTTTTTGAGTTTAAAATAGCCCCCCCAAGCCCCCCCGAAGGGGGGGATGTGCGAAGCAGGGCTACCACCGCCGAAGATGCCCTCGCCCAAATCAATAGTAAAGATTACGCAATACCATACACCGCCGACCATCGCAAACTTGTGAAAATCGGCGTGGAATTTTCACAAACAGAGAAAGGAGTAAAACGATGGGTAACAGAGTAAAGAATTTAATTTGTTTAGTAACAGTCATTTTTGCGCTGTCGGTTATTTTTGCTGCATGTAAGAAAGAGAAAAATATTCCGGTCATCAGCGATGTTTCCGTAACCGGCGTAACGCTCAACAGAACCACGCTCACGCTTACCATTGATGACACAGCGCCCCTTGTCGCCACCGTGCAGCCCGAAAGCGCCACCAACAAATCCATCAGGTGGTCATCCGACAACGCCGACGTAGCCATGGTGGACAACGGCACCGTAACCGCCAAATCCGAAGGCACGGCAACCATCACCGTTACCACGCTCGACGGCAACAAGAGCGCTACCTGCGCTGTAACAGTAAACGACGGCACTGTTGCCGTAACCGGCGTAACGCTCAACAGAACCACGCTCATGCTTAGCGTTGGTGGCACAGCAACCCTTGTCGCCACCGTGCAACCCGAAGACGCCACCAACCAAGCCGTCAGTTGGACATCCGACAACGCCGACGTAGCAACGGTGAACAACGGAACCGTAACCGCCAAATCCGAAGGCACGGCAACCATCACTGTTACCACGCTCGACGGCGCCAAGAGCGCCACCTGCGCCCTGACGGTAAACACGCTACACCCCGGCGAACCGGAAATGGTCTTCGTCGAGGGCGGAACCTTTACCATGGGCTGCACCGCCGAACAAGGAGACGACTGTGATGACGGGGAAAATCCGGCACACCAAGTAACGCTAAGCAGTTTCAAAATCGGCAAATACCTTGTAACACAGGCACAGTGGAAAGCGGTCATGGAGAGCAATCCGAGTTTTTTCACAGGCGATAACCTGCCCGTTGAGACAGTAAGTTGGAGCGATGTACAGAAGTTTATTGACAGGCTAAATGAAGTAACCGGTAAAAACTACCGTCTGCCCACGGAGGCAGAGTGGGAATATGCTGCACGCGGCGGCAACAAAAGCCAAGGCTATAAATACAGCGGCAGCGACGGCATTGACGAGGTAGCCTGGTATGCGGGAAACAACGGAACCCACCCCGTTGGTAGAAAAATACCCAACGAATTGGAAATTTACGACATGAGTGGCAATGTGCAAGAGTGGTGCAACGACTGGTACGGAGAGTATTCCAATGCGCCACAGACCAATCCACAGGGACCTGCGACAGGCTCAAAACGTGTTTTGCGTGGTGGCAGTTGGGACGCCGACGCCGGGTACTGCCGCGTCTCTAATCGCTACACCTACCCGCCCGGCTACAGCGACAATGATCGCGGGCTCCGGCTTGTGCTGCCTTAAACACGAGGTAGAAAGGTGCATTTCAAATTGTCGCTTTAAAGATTCCTCCCTGCGGTCGGAATGAAAGTATTACTAAATTGTTAAGCCATTAAAACTTCTTCCCCTATCCAGTTTTCGCAGTTTTCAATAGCAACAAAATCCGCATTTTCTGCTAAATCGCTTGAAACAGAAGATGGTTCTATCGTATATTTTTTACGGTCCTTGCGTTTCAATTCCACTCCCATTAATTTGAATAATGGCGTTGCGCCATTGTCGGAAATAGATTTTGTGATTTCGCCACTTTCAACATGGTGTTCCCAACCGAGTTTTGCATCGGCTATATCAAGTCTTGCCGCACTAATATTTGCTCTGGCAAGCAAATTGACTTTTGTATTTTTGGTGTTCGCCACAATAATGGTTGCACTTTCGGCTTCGTCTATTTCGGTAATTACCACATAACGTTTGTCCCAAAACACGCCATTTTCTGCGGACTTTCCCGAAAAATACAACTTTTTAATTTTCGCACCCAAAGCGGCAACATCGGCAATTTTGTTTGTGCGAACATTTTTTGCCTCATACAATACCGAACCGGCATTAGCAAATTCGATACTAAAACCTGCAGCTACATTTACATTGCTGTTAGCAACAGTCTTGCCATCTGCCGTAATTTTGTTTTTCTTTACCGCCTCCGAGCGATACTCTTCGTTAGAAGGCTTGGGGTCTTCAATGATTTTAAATTTGAACTCATCGCCTAATTGTTTTACATTGCCAAGTTGAGAAAAAACACCTTTTTCCAAAAAGCCGTAGTCTCCCAATTCAAAATGACTGCCCGGTTTCCAAGCGGCATACACCTTGCCGTATTTTTTCCGCATCGTGTCGGTGTACTGTTGTGCTATTGATTTCATCTTGTTTGATATTTATAATTGTTAATTATTCTTTGTTTTCTTTCTGAGTGTCAAAGTGTTTACATAATGATTCCTGTAACGAACATGTTACTTCTTCCAGCCTTTTACTTTTCGTTACCATCTCATCTATATTGTTTGCTTTTGTATTTTTTAATATATCTATTAGTTTAAAAAAACCGAAATAACTAATTTGAAGTTGAATCATTTGTCTTGAAGTTTTTCCTATTGAACTTGTTGGGTTTGTAATCAAAGAGGTAATTATTCCTGCTAAGCCCATACCGCCAAAGGCTATAGATCCAGTATTTGAACCTTCTATCACAGCATATATTGCAGAACCTAATACTAAAATTAAGCCGACAACTATAATTGCAAAATTTATCCATTTATAAAGTGCAAGCGATGCCGTAGTTCTTTCTAAAGTTTTTCTTATTACTACCGGCAATGCTTGCATGCTTACTCCCGAAATAACGAAATTATTTTCTAAATTCTCATTTTTCTCTTTACCAATTTTAATTTCTTTATAAAGTTCTTCTTTGTCAATTTGATATTGCTTTTTCTGTTCTTCCGTCATCTTGGAAGTATCCTTTTCACTAAGTTCTTTTTTTCTAATCATTGTTTTCCTACATGTAAACAATGATCGGCTCATTTGCTTAATATTGTCACTAAGAATTTGAGAAGATTCATCAATAACTACTTTGCAATAAGTTTTGAACTTTTTTTTCCATTCTTTGGGAACACTTTCAAAATTTACAAGTTGTTCTCCTGTGCCAAATATGCAAATAGGAATTGATTTCTCTTTTTTCGGAATGTCTTCGATAATTTCAATGCTGGGAGAAACCCCATAATTAAAAATATTTATAGCCAACGTATTTATAGTGTCATTTTCAATTTTTTGAAGTAATTCTTTTCTGTTTTTAATCCTCTCTATTTCAACTGAGTGTTTTTCAAAAAGAGATTTGACGATATTTGCAACGTTATCGTCAGGTTCAATCAAGCCAATTCTAAGTTTTGTGTCTAAATTACTCATTATCTATTTTTTCTGTTTGTTGTTACCTTATATCATCCATTATTTTTTCAATCTTCCTCCCCAACGCAGCGTTGACCTCGTCAAATTCCGTTTTTGAGTTGAGTTTTCCTGTTACTCCGAAGTAGAATTTTATCTTTGGTTCGGTGCCTGAGGGGCGGACGGTGATGATGCTGCCGTCGTCTAAGAAAAGTTGTAGGACGTCGGATTTCGGCAGGTCAATGGCGGTTTCTTCGCCGGTGATGAGGTTTTTGGAGATGCTTGTTTTATAATCTTTTAGCATTATTACGTTTAAGCCGTTGATGGTTTGGGGCGTGTTTTCGCGATAGTGGCGCATCATCTCGGCGATTTCCTGACTGCCGGAGATGCCTTTGCGGGTGATGGAGAGGAGGTGTTCTTTGTAAAAGCCGTATTTGAGGTAGATGTCCATGAGGATGTCGTAGAGAGTTTTTTTCTGTTCTTTTGCCCATGCGGCGGCTTCGGCGATCACGCAGCAACTTGAGACGGCGTCTTTATCGCGCACAAAGTCGCCCGACAGATAGCCGTAACTCTCCTCGCCTCCAACGATATAGGTCAGTTTTCCTTCGTGGCGACGGATGATTTCGGCGATATATTTGAATCCCGTCAAGACGTCGAAACAAGGCGTGTTGTAGGAGTTGGAGATGGCGTCCAACAGGGCGGATGTTACGATGGTTTTCACTGTAAACTCTTTTCCGGTGAGTTTTCCGAGGGCGTGCCGGCGGTCGAGTATATAATAAAATAGTATGGCGGCGGTTTGATTTCCGTTGAGCAGTATGAAGTCGCCTTTGTCGTTTTTGATGGCTACCCCTACCCTATCGGCGTCGGGGTCTGTCGCCATCACAAGGTCAGCGTTGTGGACTTTTGCGGTTTCTAAGGCGATGGTCAGCGCTTCTTTCTCTTCCGGGTTGGGCGATACGACGGTTGGGAAAGCGCCGTCGGGTTGGGATTGCTCGGCTACTGTGATGACGTTGCTGAATCCGAAATCTGCCAATGCCAAGGGGACTAAACGTGTTCCTGTTCCGTGCAGCGGGGAAAAGACGATCTTTATGTCGTGATGTTTCGCTATTGCCTGAGGCGAGAGCGATAAGGTTTTGAGGGCGCGGAGGTATTCCGTATCTATTTCTATTCCAATGCGTTGTATCAGATTTGGGTTGGGCGTTCTTTTGACGTGGGAGAGGTCGTTGATCTTCTGTGCCTCTGCGATGATGTTTTTGTCGTGCGGGGGCGTTATTTGTGCGCCGTCTTCCCAATAGACTTTGTATCCGTTGTATTCGCTCGGATTGTGCGAGGCGGTGATGACGATTCCCGTTTTACATTTTAAATGCCGGACGGCAAACGAAAGTTCCGGCGTAGGACGTAAGGCGTCGAAGAGATATACTTGTATTCTGTTGGCAGACAGCACATTGGTTGCGACTTCGGCGAATGTAGCGCTGTTGTGACGACTGTCGTAGGCGATGGCGGCGGCGATTTTTTCGTTTTTGAAACAGATGTTCAGGTAGTTTGCCAATCCTTGTGTTGCCATTGCCACCGTATATTCGTTCATGCGGTTGGTTCCGACTCCCATGATGCCGCGCAAGCCGCCTGTGCCAAATTCCAAATCGCGCCCGAAACACTCTTCCAACTCTTTGGGGTCGTGGTTGATGAGATGTTGAACTTTTGTTCGCGTTGTTTCGTCGTAACTATCAGATAACCATGATGTTGCTTTTTTTAAAATGTCTTCTTTCATAATTGATATTATTTAAAATGTGTATGATCTTTCAGCGCTTCTTTCCAATGGCGCGGGGTGCATTTAAACTTTTCTGCTATTTTTTGTTTACTCAACACGCTGTAAGCGGGGCGTGGGGCGGCAGTGGGGTATTCGTCAGTGGAGATGGGCAGGACACGGCTGGGAATCTGCGCCAATTCGACGATGGCAACGGCAAAGTCGTACCACGTGGCTTCTCCGGAGTTGGAAAAATGGTACGTCTCAACGGATTTGGCTTTCATCATCTTTTTGAGGTATTTCAGGATAAATTGCGCCAGGTCGGCGGCATTGGTGGGCGTTCCCGTTTGGTCGTTGACGATTCTGATTTCGGGTTTTTCCTTCGCCTGTTTCAGTATGGTTTTCACGAAGTTATGACCGGAAGAGGCGTAGAGCCACGATGTCCGTATGATAGCGCCATGCTGGCAAATTTGACGTATCTGCTCTTCGCCCGACGCTTTGCTCACGCCGTAGTAACTTTCGGGAGACATCGGATGGTCTTCGTCCATGGGAAGTCGGCTTTTTCCGTCAAAGACGTAATCGGTGGAGATGTGAAGTAAAAAGAACTGATACTTGTTGGAGAGTTCCGCCAAATATTTTACCGCCGTACTGTTGACGGCAAATGCCTTTTTCTGTTCTTTCTCAGCCTTATCCACAGCGGTATAAGCGGCAAAATTCATCACCACGTCGGGATGGTATTCCTTGATATAGCGCCCCAGCGCTAACTTTTTGGTGATGTCCAAATGTTCTACGTCGGTAAACCTGACCTCGCCTTCAAGACGAAAATTACGGAGAACCGCCCGCTTCATTTCCAAACCTAATTGCCCGTTAGAGCCTGTTACGAGTATTTTCATGCACCCTTATTTTTAAAGGTGCAAATGTACGATTTTTTTACATTGGAAAAAGTACAACAAAAAAATGAAAATAGCAAAGAATATGGCTTAGTTTATCTTGTAAGCCGTCGAAGTCGGGAAAATAGAGCGGCGAATGGGCTACCTTTGAAGTAAAACTTGGTATAGGGCAAATTGATGAAGTAGCCGAAAACTTGAAAAAGCTTGCCTCAATAATCAACACAAACAAAAGCGCTACGCCTAAAACACTAAACATAATTACAGGAACAGGAATGAGTTACACTCGCAAAGACGGCATAAATGTTATTTCACTTTCCGTGCTTGGAACATGATGAGTTGTAAAAAATAATCGGATTTGAATTTATCTGTGAAAAAATCCGTATCTTTGCCGCTGGTTGTCAAGACGCATACGAAGTATTGGATATGGCAAAACAAAATATAAACAAATAACAAAATAATTTCTATGAGATTAAGAATTTTAAAACAAACATTAGAAGAAAATATTCCTTTGTTAAAATTAGAAACAAACAAAATTAGTAGAGCTCATGGAATGATATATCAATTGACAAATTCAAAAAAATTGCAAATGGCTATTTTTGAAATTGACAAATTGGATTTGTTTAAAGAAAGAATTGATAAAGTCAAGATTTATCCTTTATATACACATTCTAATAATTCTATTCTGTTTTCCGATAATGAATACAATGGATTATATAAAGAGATAGGAGATTTGAAAGAAGAGTGTAGAAACTTATCTAATGCGTTAACAAAATTAATAGCAAAAGAAGATCCTAATTTGATAAGTATAAAAATTCCAAATCCAAAAAGTCTTGCGGATTTAGAAAAAACTGTAACGGCATTAAATACAATTTTTTCACAAACTCTTTTTTCGGATGAAATAAAAGGAAATGTTCACATTGCAAATTTTGATAATGGTTCTTATTGGATAGATGTTCTTGGGTCAAGCGTTGAGGTTGTTGGACTTATTGGTGGGCTTGCTTGGTCGGCTGCTGTGGTCTATAAAAAACTACAAGAGGGGAGATTGGTTCAAGCACAAGTAAAGGAATTGAAGGTCGAAACGGAAGTATTGCAAGAAATTATTGAAAAAAGTAAAGACGCAGTAAATCAAGAAGCCGAAAAAGAAGCCGAATTTCTATATAGAACTTTCTATAAAGGAGATGATAACGAACGAGTGGGTAGAATAAAATTAGCATTAAAGGAACTTGCTGAATTATATTCACAAGGTGCAGAAATACACCCCGCCTTAGAAGCACCTAATGAAATAAAGAAAGAATTTCCTGATTTTAAAGAGATAAATAGAATAGAAACAAAAACAAAAACACATAAACTAGAAACAAAAAAGAAATAACGAATTTGATAAACGTAGATTTTCAAAAATAGGTTTTAAAGAATAATGAACGAACAGAAGAAAAATAACGCCCTGCAAATCCGCAACAGTACAGCCGAATTTTTAACTTTTGCCTATCAGTCGAGAGGCGATGGCATAGAGGTGCGCGTGCAAGAAGGCACCATTTGGCTATCGCAGAAAAAAATGGGATTGCTGTTCGATACTTCGACGGATAATATTGGGTTACATCTTAAAAATATCTATACCGAAGGCGAGTTGCACGAAATTTCAACTGCCGAGGATTTCTCGGTAGTTCAACAAGAAGGCAGCCGCGAAGTTTGTAGAATGGTGAGACATTACAATCTTGATACCATTATCGCCATTGGCTACCGTGTAAACTCCAAACGAGCAACAGCGTTTCGGCAATGGGCTACTACCGTTTTGCGAGATTTTGCATTGCGCGGTTATGTTATTGATAAAAAGCGAATGGAAAACGGCGCCTTTCTCGACGATGATTATTTCGAACGGTTGCTGGAAGAAATTCGCGAAATCCGTCTGTCGGAGCGGCGATTTTACCAGAAAATCACCGATATTTACGCTACCGCCATGGATTATAACCCCGAATCTTCCACCACCAGAGATTTTTTCGCAAAAGTTCAGAACAAAATGCACTATGCCATACATCAACATACTGCTGCCGAGTTGATTTTCTATCGATCCGACCATAACAAAGAAAATATGGGATTGACGTCGTGGGAAAAATCGCCCAAAGGAAAAATCGTAAAAACAGATGTAACAATAGCAAAGAACTACTTAACAGAGAACGAGTTGGAATCGCTTGGACGTATTGTTAACGGTTATTTGGATTTTGCCGAAGAATATGCAAAGCAGCATATACCACTGACTATGAGCGACTGGGCAAAACATTTAGATCTAATTTTGCAAGCAAACGGAAAGGATTTACTGAAGAACGCAGGAAAAATCACCGCCGCACTCGCCAAACAACACGCCGAAAACGAATTTGATAAATACCGTCCCATCCAAGACCGACTTTTTGAATCGGATTTTGACAGGGCGGTGAAAATGATTGAAAATCAGTAATTTTATGATAACGAATAATCCTTGCCGTATCGCCATCTTCGCCTCCGGCAGCGGAAGCAACGCCCAGCGCATTGCAGAATATTTTGCGGAAACATCCATCGCCACCGTGGCGTTGATTGTCAGCAACAAACAAGAGGCATACGTGCTGAAACGGGCAAAGGCGCTGAACATTCCGGCGTACTGTTTCTCAAAAGAGCAATTTCGAGAAGGAGATGACATCCTGACGCTTTTACAGGAGTATCATATTGATTTTGTCGTCCTTGCCGGGTTTTTGCTGTTGGTGCCTCAAAAGTTAATCCGGGCGTTTCCCGATGCCATCGTCAACATTCATCCGGCGCTGTTGCCCAAGTTCGGCGGAAAGGGAATGTACGGGCGCCATGTCCACGAAGCCGTCATCGCCGCACAAGAGCGGGAAAGCGGCATTACCATCCACTTTGTCAACGAGGAATACGACAACGGAGCGCACATCCTGCAAGCAACATGCCCCATCACCGAAAACGATACGCCTGACACGCTGGCAGAGAAAATACACCAACTCGAATATGAATACTTTCCGAAAGCGATAGAGCGGGTTGTTAAAAATAATTTTCCACCGCAAATTTGAGATGAAAAAAGTGTACCTTTGCAGCCAAATAAAAATTCGTTATGGCACATTAAGTCAATTTTTGGGGTGTCAATAAGGCTCTCGCTTTCATGCTGCAAAGGTAACTTTACAGCGACTTAAGCGATTAATCCTATTTAACTTTTATCAACATTCTGTTTTTCAATATTATATGTTTTGTCATTCTGTTATAATAAATATCTGCAAAGTTTCCCTTAGTTCTTCTCTTCCTCAGTCGGTTTCGACAGAATCTTTTTGACCATTCCGCCGAGGTTCAGGTGGATATTGGAGAGGTCTATCTGTTTGATGTTGAACCCGATGAAGTCTGACTTTGGTGGTTTGGCGTTATAGATTTCGTCAATGATATGTTTGTATTTTTTCGTTAATATGTTTCGTTTCAGTTTCAGTGTGGGGGAGAGGTCGCCGGTTTGGGGTGTCCATTCGTCCACGACTAAGCGGAAACGTTTTATCTGTTCGTGCGCGGCTAACTCTTTATTGATTTTTTCTATTTCTCTCTGTATGCGCACGATCACTTGCGGATGCGCAATAAGGGATTCGTTGTCGCGGTAGTGGACTTTGTGCTTCGACGCCCAGAAGTGCAGGTGGTTGAAGTTTGGCGAGATGATGGCGGAGGCGAACTTTTCGTTTTCGCCGATGACCATGATATTTTCTAAAAAGGGTGATTCTTTGAATTTGTTTTCCAACATTTGTGGGGCGATGTATTTTCCTGCCGAGAGTTTAAAGATTTCCTTTTTCCGGTCGGTGATTTTCAGGTAGATGCCGTCAATCAGTTCGCCGATGTCGCCGGTGTGGAACCATCCTTCTTCGTCAATGACCTGTTTGGTGTATTCGGGGTCTTTGTAGTAGCCGCTCATCAGGGATGGACCTTTGGTGAGGATTTCGCCGTCGTCGGCGATTTTCACTTCGACGCCGTCTAAGATGGGACCGACGGTTCCAATCATTTGCATGTTGCGGTTGGGGTTGTTGACGCCGATGACGGGCGAGGTCTCGGTGAGTCCGTATCCTTCGATGATGCGTATTTTCGCGGCGGAGAAGAGTCGCACGATGCGCGGCTGTATGGAGGCTCCGCCGGAGATGATGTCGAACTCGTTGTCGCCGAGTTTTTTCCGCCATTTGCTATAGACCAACTTGTCGTAAACTTTTGTCCAGAAGTTGAACCAGACGTTTTTTTTGAAGTCGTAGTGCTGTCCGTGCCGGATGGCTTCGAAGTATATCCATTTTTTGATGCCCGACAGGTCTTTTCCGGCGGCATGGAACTTGTCATAAACCATCTCCAGCACACGTGGAACGGAACAGAAGCCTTGTACGCGCACATCGGCAATGTCGTTAATCAGCGTTCCCATATTTTCGGCATAATAGATGCTGACGCCCAAGTATTGGTAGTGATAGTTCATGCTGCGTTCGTAAATGTGGCACAGTGGGAGGAAACTGATGATTCTGTTCTTATGGGTGAGCGGCTGTGCTTGGGAGTGGGTGGTGAAGTTGTGAACCAGCGCTCTGTGGCTCAACATGACGCCTTTGGGGATTCCCGTCGTTCCCGAAGTATATATAATGGTAGCGATGTCTTCGGGCGAGATGCCTTTTTTAATCTGCTCTATCGTTTTTCCAAGTTCTTTGCGGTGGAAAATCCCCAGACGCAAAACCTCGTTCAGTTCTCTTTGTCCTTCTATTTTGTCTAAGACGTAATAGCCGTATTCCAAATTCAGTTTGGGGATGGCAGGTTGCACTTTAGCGAAAATGGCTTTATTGCCAACGACTAACATCTTCGCGTCGGAATGGGCGATGATGTATTTGTAATCATCGGAGGAGAGCGTCGGATATATCGGAACGTGGATAATACCCAACATGCCCATCGCCATGTCCATAATATTAAATTCGGGACGGTTGTTCATGATGGTAGCCACTTTATCTCCTTTCCGAAGTCCTAATTGATGCAAGCCATAACTGAGCAGAAAGGAGAATTTATAGTAGTCGTTAACGCTGAAATTTATCCATTCGCCGTCTCTTTTTCCGTTGATGATGTCGTCTTTTGGGTATTTTTCCAGCAACCAATCCAACAGGTCGAATGTTCTTGTTACTTCCATATAGTCAAAAAATATTAATAAAATTATGCTATTTAGATCGATAAAATAACTTGTTATCTTTGACGGAATTTTGAAGATCTACAAATATTTCAAGAATTTCAGGGTCTTTTGTAAAAAAACCAGATTCTTGTTTTGTGGAATTTTCATTTTTATGTACAGGAAAAGATATAATGGCTGAATTTTCATGTATCAAATTTACCCCCCCTATATGCCACATATAAAAATTACAAGGATTTTCTACTTCTTTAAATACTAGTTTATCTTTATAGCGTTGTGGATCTTCACTTAAACTCTTATAATAAATATAATCTTTGTTAAGATAGTCGTCTATAAAAGAAATTAATTGACTATATGTTTTAATTTCATTAAATTCATCTATATTCAAAGCTGTTTTCTCTAATTTATTTTCAACAGATTCAAAGTTGCGCTTAGCTCTGTTAATAAGTGCTTTACATTTCGTAGTATCATTCTTACATTCTTCCAATTGCCACTCTACAAATTCCATCGCCAATTTATGATTGTAACAAATCATATATACTTTTTTCTTCCGAATAAGTTCCTCAATATTATCTCGATACCTAATCCATTCTTTTGGTTGTGATAAAAAGCCATAAGCTGTAACATCTGTAAATATAATTATTGAATCCACTTTTTCATTCCTTTGAGCCTTTTCTAATACATCATTTATATAACACATATTACCAGGGAAAGAAGGAATAGTTCTTGTCGGTATTAGATCACGTATCGTGCCCAATTGAATGCTAGACAAGACAAGAGCCAGCACCGATCCAAGAGCACCAACAATGCTAAATATATTAATAAGTGACTTTGCAAATTTACTAATACGTGATTTTTCTGTGTTAAAGTTTGCCACATTAATTGATTCAGGTTGCATTTTCATAATATTTCATATTTAAAATTATGGGCGCAAATATACACAAAATTCTCAAATTACATACACAAAAAAAAATTTGTAAATGGAACTAAACAATAATTGCCTTATCTTTGCTCTATCTTATTTTTAAAAGGGAACAATAAAGTTTTAATTATTCAGTAAAATATTTATAAAAAAGGACAATGGTTTCTATTCCTTTATAAAAATTTTCTATAGGAAAATTTTCATTAGGTGAATGTATCATGTCTGAAGACAATCCAAAACCCATTAAAATAGATTTTATTCCCAGCACTTTTTCAAATTCTGTAACAATAGGAATACTCCCTCCACTATACATTGGAATAGGTTGCTTATTGTATGTCATTTGGTACGCTTTCTCGGCTGCCTTATAAGCAAAAGTATTTGTAGAAAAAAGATAATATGTTCCGCTATTGTCTATTGAAACTTTAAATATCATACTTGCAGGGGTATTATCATTTACATATTTTTTTAGTAATAAACCTATTTTCTCATAATCTTGATTTGGAACTATACGCATTGATATTTTTGCAATTGCTTTGGTCGGAATAACAGCTTTAGGCCCTAGTCCTGTATATCCTCCCAAAATACCTGTAACATCAAAGGAAGGACGTGTACCAATACGTTCTACAATAGACAAACCTGTTTCTCCTATTAATTCTCTGGCACCTATTGTTTGTTTATATTGTTCTTCATTCAACGGTATTTGAGCAAGTACACATCTTTCTTCTTCAGGGAGAATTCTTACATCATCATAAAATCCCGGTATCATAACTCTTCCATTTTCATCACTCATTCCAGCTATCAGCTTACATAACTCATTAAGAGGATTTGCCACAACGCCTCCAAAAAGTCCGGAATGCAACTCTTTATCACAACCAATTGCTTCTATTTCAGCATGAATGACACCTCTCAATCCAACTGTAATTGATGGGATGTCGGGCGCAATCATGCTCGTGTCGGAGACGAGGATGACATCGGCTTTCAACATCGCCTTATGATCCTCGCACCACTTCTTGAGGTTGGGAGAGCCAACTTCTTCTTCGCCCTCTATCATAAACTTCACGTTGCAGGCGAGTTGTCCGGTCTTTACCAAATATTCGAACGCTACGGCGTGCATAAAGCCCTGACCTTTGTCGTCGTCGGCGCCTCTCGCCCAGATTTTTCCGTCGCGGATTTCGGGTTCAAAGGGGTTCGACGTCCACAACTCCAACGGGTCAACCGGCATCACGTCCATGTGGGCGTAAACCAAAACGGTGGGCAAGGCGCCGTCAATGATTTTTTCGCCATAAGTTACCGGGTTGCCTTCTGTTTCAAAAACTTCCGCCTTGTCAGCGCCGGCTTTCAACAATATCTGTTTCCAATACTCCGCCGCCCTGTACATGTCGGGCTTGTGATCTGCCTCCGAACTAATCGAGGGAATACGTAATAATCCGAACAGTTCCTCCATGAAACGTTCTCTGTTCTCTGAAATGTAGGTTTTAATATCCATATTCTTCTTATTTTAAAATTTTAAACTTCTTCAATAAAATAATCTTTCTTCCCGACAAATACGACGGCTAAGTAGCGCACATCGGTTTTGTCTTTAAAAAGGTTTGAGTTTTTGTAACGCTGTAACTGTGTTATGGCTTCTGTTTGTTTTTCGGCAATCAGTTTGTTGTTTTCGGCGTCGCATTGTTTTACGTATTTTATCTCCCAGACCCATTCGGAGATGGAACCCGGATGCAGATGACCGCGTTTGAGGTAGATGTCGGTGTAGCCTTCGGAGTTTTCGAGTTCGGAAATCGGGAAGTAGTAGTGGCTGGTAAAGAATATCGGCAAGAGCAGAAATTTCATGTCTTTTTCTACGGTGTTCAACAGGTCGCGGTTCGAGAGGTAACTGACGATGTATTTGCTGAAATATTCAAAGAACGGTTCGTAGGTGTTTTCGTAGGCTAAGCGGTAGATGGAATCAAAATATCTGCTGCTGTCCAACGACAAGCCTTCGAGTTCTTCGGTCAGCATGTTTTCGATAAAATCCCAATACATGGTCTTCATGGAATAGTTGGGGATTTTCAAGGCTATTTTAAGAGGATTGGAGTTGTCAATGGTTACTAAGCCCATGTAAAAGAGAAGTGAGAGGAAGTTTTTGTCTTCATGGATTTTTTCTATCGAAAATTGTTTGATAATGCCTCCGCCGGTAGCGTTATTTTCGATGAGTTCACGTAACTTCTCTTTGTTATCGTGTTGATTTATCAGGTTTCTGATTCTGCCGTAGTCGGTTTTCAGGTTATCGTCTATTAGATATTCAAAATTTTTTCCTTCGTTTAAAAGACCGTGAAAATAGTGAAAAATCATGGTAGAATTAAAAAGTTTGCTTTTAGCATGTTTGTTAAACAAATAGCCATTATACATATCTTCTATATCAACTGCAATCAGCGATTTATCCAAACAGATTTGTTCCATTACCCATTCTACTTCTTCTTGTGTCAGTCCGAGTATTTCGTTGTAACGTGTTTCAAGCGACAGGTTGTTGGAGATGTTGAAGCCGCTGGTCAGGTCGTCGAGCATGATGGGGGTTATTCCGGTTACGAAGATTTTGTCAACGACGGTTTCTGTGCCTATTTTCAGCGTTTCGTAGAAGTCTTTTGTGATGCTGTTTGCCCAAATGCTCTCCTGATATTGGTTTTTCGATAGCGCTGTTCCTCTGGCGATGATGTCGTTGGCGAAGTGGTCGTACTCGTCTATGATGACGTAGGCTTTTTTGCCGTAATCGTTGATTATTTTTAAGGCAAATTCTATATAGGCTCCGACCGTAGTTCTTTCGGCTAATTGTTTTACTAAATCGTCTGCGTTGTTTAAAATGTGCCTGTGGAGGCTAAAAAACATCTCAATATTATTTCTTAGGCTTTCAGTGAAAGAGATTTTAAAACTTGCAACATCGGAGGTGTCCAAGCCCGAAAAGTTGAATCTGATCACAAAATAACTGTTTGCCTTTGGGGTAGGATGTTGTCCGATGTAGAGGTCGCCGAAGAGTTCTTGAAATTGCTCCTTGAAACGAACATCGTAATAATGTTCCAACACCGATAGAAAGAGCGTTTTACCGAATTTGCGCGGACGAATGAGAAATTGATACTGGGTGTTTTCGTTTTCGATCATCTCTATAAAACGTGTCTTGTCAACGTAGAGATAGTTCTCGGTGCGTATGCGCTCAAAATTGGTGAGGGCGTAGGGTATTTTCTTACGGGTTTTCATGGCGCAAAGGTACAACTTTTTTTCACTTTCCCACCATCGTACCGATATTTTGACATTACTTTTTTTTTATTCTACTCCAAAAACCCGACAATGATTAAAGGATTTCGAAGTATGATTAATCGTTAATTTGCAAACCCCTATTAGGGAAAATTTAAACAAGCCTATTGCCCTCATCTCGCTTTTCCGGTCAAAACAGGTAAATGCGTTAGTAGGCGGGGCATCCAATTCCCAACACATCAAAGGAGAGTCTATGGACATTGGCGGGTGATGAAATGGGCGCAATTCGATATGGCATATCTTCTCTGTCCATTCTGACTTTGATAATTCCATCTGCCCATGCTTGGCAGAATAAACTTGTGCTGCTTAGCAGCAGTAAAAAGGTAATAATAATTTTTTTCATGTTTTATAATTTTTAGCCACTAATGCACGAATTGACACGAATTTTTAATCTTTTTCACAGGGTACACAGAGTTTCACAGAGAAGACCGTAAGACTGTAAAATCAATTTTCAACTTTCAACTTTCAACTTTCAATTTTCAACTAATGAACCACCACTTTCCCCGTCTTCTCCTCCGACCGGATGATATACACGCCGCTAACCGGCAGCGCGGTATTCGCCGTTTCATCGGCAGCAACGCCTTGATACACAAGTTTCCCCAAGATGTCATACACGCGCCATGTCTCGCCGACGGTCAATCCGCTGACGTACAGGATTCTGTTTTGGGTATATGCTTTCAATGGGTTGGGTTTTGAGATTTCGGGAATTTCTTCCGGGATGGCTTTTACTGTGATGCTAAAATCCTGCGTGTATTCGATACCTATTCCTGCTCCGCCGGCGATGGTGGCTCTGACAATGGCGGTACCTGCTTTGGTGGTATTCAACGTATTGCCGCCGCTGAGGGTGGCGCCGGTGCCACCGGCGTTATTGATGCTCCACTTGATGGTTTGACAGTTGGCATTGTCAGGTATCACCGTTCCGGTGAGGAGGAGTGGGATTTTTACTTCTGTCTCTGTTGGAACGTCTATGATGTTGGTTACGGCAACAAAGTCTTCGGGGTTTATCCCGATTTTAAAATCTTTGATGTAGGCGATGCCTATTCCTGTGCCGTTTTCAATGGTTGCCCGGATGGTTGCCGTGCCTGCTCTTGTGCTGTTCAGGACGTTGCCGTTGGTGATGGTGGCGCCGGTGATGCCTGCGTTAAGCACGCTCCAAGTGATGGCTTTGTAGGCGGCGTTGCCCGGCACAACCGTTCCGGTGAGCGTGAGCGGAACGCCTACCAGAGTTACATTTGGCACATTGGTAATATCCGTTACGGAGACAAATCCCTCCGGATTTACGGCAATGACACACTCCTTAACAAAATCTATCTCTGTCCCGATGCCCTCAACAATTCTCGCTTCAATAATCACCGTGCCTATCGCTGTGGTATTCAATATATTGCCGTCAGTGATGGTGGCGCCGGTGGTTCCTGCCGACTTGATGCTCCAAATGATGGTTTGGTTGGTGGCGCCGAGTGGAAGGACATAACCTGTGAGCGTGAGCGGTATTCCTACTGTAGTTGATGTTGGTATATTTACAATGTTTGTTACGGAAAGAAAT
>Ga0099364_10000511_pt1 | contig 65596 bp, 55 predicted proteins | sample TergutTh196P3_FD_73070 | JGI IMG/M metagenome (GOLD analysis project Ga0099364, IMG submission 73070) | Microcerotermes parvus P3 segment gut microbial communities from Pointe-Noire, Republic of the Congo - Th196 P3 | ecosystem: Host-associated > Arthropoda: Insects > Digestive system > Gut ... | reverse complement strand
GGCCCTGGAGATCGACTTCACAGGCCGTGTACAAAAAAGGCGTCCCAGAAGCTTCAACATCTATGACTATGGTGGCGTCCGTATCGTCAGTAAGGTTCCTGCCCCAGACGGGCTTTAAGGTATTGAGGTCCAAGGCCAGCAAAAAGCCGCCGTTGTCTGCTTTAACCGGATGAACCCGATTTAAGAGGCTCCAACTTTTCCATGGCCAGGTCAAGGGCGGCGCGGCAGTTTTCCAGAAGCAGGCGGATATCCCGGGCGCCTGCCTGATCTATGTGGAGGCCCGCGGAAACTAGCACGCGTCCGCCAAGCCGGGCGGCGAAACGCAAAGCCGCCTCTCTGGCCAGCTCATCCTCCTTGTGTCCGGTTACGCAAAGAACGCTGGCGGAGGCGGAAAGTTCGCCGTCGCTCCGCAGGCTTTCCCTGGGGATGGCCAAGGCGGCCGCCCCAATGTGAGGGGTCCGTCCACCGGCGATGCACAGGCACGCATCGGCGCCTATAAGCGTAAACAACACCTCGACCCGGTGCGCGCCCTCCCCGGCGGCGACGTTAAAGCTGCGCACGCGCGCCCTGCCAGGGACGGAAAGAGGCGTGCTTGAGGCCGAATTGCATGAGTATTTTGCCGACAAGGTGATCGACCTGCTCCGCCACGCTTTTGGCGTTACCATAAAAAGTCAGCATGGGCGGAAGAATCAAGCAGCCAAGATCAGCGGCTTGGAGCATGTTTTTAAGATGAACCTTGCCCAAGGGCGTCTCGCGCGGGCAAAGCACCACCTTTCGGCCTTCCTTGAGGCAGACATCGGCGGCTCTGACCAGGAGCCCGGCGGCATACCCGTTGGCCACGGCCGACAGGGTCTTCATGCTGCACGGCAAGACCACCATGCCGTCCGTTTCAAAGGAGCCGCTGGAAATCACCGCCCCGAGGTCCTCGTCGTCGTGCTGGAAATCGGCCGCCAGCGCCAACTCTTCCAGAGGCATGGCGCTTTCCTGCCGCCATGTTGTTTTCGCTGCTTGAGTCATGACCAGATGGGTTTCGCCATGAGCCTTGAGGGCTCGCAGCAGGCTGTGCCCCATCTCCACCCCGCTGGCCCCGGATATGCCGACTATGATTCTCATCTACGCTCTATTCGGACGGAGTATTTACCTAAGTCAACCTCTTTGAAAGCCACGCGTTTGAAAGATTCAGGCCGGGGGACCGGGCAGGTGCAGTCAAAGCCGATTTTGGTCACCAGGCCGTTTTTCACTTGCGGGTTAAGTTCGTGCCCGTAACAGTTTTTCATAATGACCAGGTCCGTGCCCGGGTCAAAGCGGGTGGCCATGGCCCACTGCACGTCGTCGGCGTTGAATATGTCAATGTCCGAGTTGACGACGGTGACTATCTGCAAAGGGGGAAAAGCGGCGAAAGCGGCGGCTATGGCCTGCTTGGCGAACCCGGGCGCCTGGGGTTCCATCTCTACCACGGCGGTATAGAAGCCCCCGCCGGAATGGGCCAGGTGCACGTTCCGGACGCCGCCCATTTGGGTGGAAATGCTGCGAAAAACGGCCGCTTCCGCGGTCAGGCCAACGTAGTTATATACCTCCGCGCCGGGCAGGAGGGTGTGGACAATGGGATTTTCACGCCGGGTAATGGCCTTGACGTCAACCACCCAGCGGTTGTCCCTGGCGGCATAGTAACCGGACACTTCGGCAAAGGGGCCTTCGGGTTCGCGCACGGCGGGGAGAAGCTCGCCTTCAATGATGTACTGCGCATCGGCCAGGCCTTCCGGGGCCACCGTCAAACTTTTGGAGAGCCGCACGGGTTCGCCCAAAAGGGCGGAGGCGATGCCCAATTCGTCCGAGTCCATTGAGGCCACGCTGCTGGGAGTTACGGAGGCAATGGCGGAGGGAACATTCACCCCGTTGGAAATCGTGATTTCCAGAGGTTGGCCGCGCTTTTCCGCCCGCTCGTAGTAGTCGCGCAGATGGCGGCCCTTATCCATGAGAAAGGTCATGCGCCTTGGGCCGGTGATCATGGCGCGGTGGATGGAGGTGTTGCGCACTCCCGTATCCGGGTCCTTGGCAATGACCACGCTGTTGGAAAGATAGGGGCCGCCGTCTTCCAAGGCCAAGACCGGAGAGGGAAGCCCGGCGAGATCCACAGGTTCAAGGCGCGATTGTTGGGCCGGCGCGTCATTGACCATCACCGGCAAAAGGGCCGGGTCCGAGGGAGCGCTTTTCCATTTAGCCATGGCCTCGCCGATATGAAAGGGCAGTTTTTGAGGCGGGACGTCAAAAAGAGCGCCCACGTTTTTCCGGTTCCACATCAGGCCGATGAGAACGGGCATATCATGGCCCCGAATCTTTTCGAAAAGGACGACTTCCTTGCCTTCAAAGTGCCTGGCCACGCCGGCGAGTTCGTGAACCGGGTCCACCTCGGTCTGGATTCTGGCCAGGAGACCTTTTTTTTCAAGCGCCCCGACGTAGGCTTGCAGATCGCGCATATGGCTTTTCTCCTTTACGCTGCCCGACGGATGAACCATAATGTCAATCTGTTACGGTCACATACACCAGGGTTTGATTCAACAGCTGGTAGGCGATCTCGCCGAATGTTATCGGCCCCCCCAGGGCCCCTATGGTCTTGCCTTCCAATTCGCCGTATAGGAAATTCAATATGCAGTTGCACGAAAACGCGATGTTTGCGTCGTTTAACTCGGCGAGGCGGCTGTGGAAGGCCGCCGCGTAGTCCGAAATGCTCTTTGCCATCCTGTACTTGATGCCGCTGAACACCGACGAGTATAAACTGACGGCTCCGTTCTCAATGGACTTGAAAGAAACGTTGATGCCGTTGCCGGCATAGTCGCCAATCATGGGGAGCTTGGTGTCGATGCGGTTTTTGGCTATGTAGTCGGCTAAGGCCGTTTGCCTGCCGTCAACAAGGCAATCCGTAACCGTAAAGCCTTCCTCCTGGAACTCAATGACCGGCGAGTTTTCGTCCGGGGTGAAGATATTGACTATGTTTACGTTGACCGTCTTATTATCGGGAACCTTGCAATGCAGGGCGACGGCCCTGTCCACGAACGTCTCGGCCGTCTGCCCGTCGACGGCGACCGGCGACTGCCCGGCCAGGTTGAGGTTCACGCCCGCGATCCAGCCGGCGATGTTTTTAAGGAACATATCCTTGAAATCCGCCGCGTTGTTGGCATATTTTTTATGCACCGCACTGTCGAACGGCGCGACCAGGATGGAAAAGCCGTTGTTATAGGCGTCGACCGCGACATTTTCAATGTCCGCGACGCTGTATGACTTGATTGAAAAGCTCTCATAGGGGAACTCCGTCATTAACAGGTGGTCGCCCAAAACCTTGCCGCCCTCCTTGGTCATGAAATACTCGGTGGAGCCGCCGATCCACCTGCCTTTTGGCAGCTTGCGAAGCAGGGCTTCCGTTCCCGCGATATGGAGCAGCGCGCCTTCATTGATCTTTTTTGAGGCCTCGTCAAACGTAAAAAACATTCTTTATCCCTCCCCGTGGTTACATCTTTGAAATGACCGAGTAGTCCTGGCCCATGAGCGCCTTGAACTTTTCAAGGAAAACGTTGATTTCCGAGGCGCAAGTTTGCACAGTGGATGGCGAAGGATTCTTGGCGTAGAGCGTTCTATGCCGTGTGAGCATCATGGAAAAGCCCAGTTGCGAAAAGGTCTGACTGCCTTTTAAGAGCCTTTCAGCCTGCTCAAGCGTTACATTCATGCGCGTTTCTCCTTTCCTCTGAAATTACCGCGTCTATGTCTTTCAAGAGAATCTCCAGCACCTTCAGAAAGTCCTCGTTATGCGCTTTGATGAACGTAAAGTCCTCCCGCCTCCCCGCGACTTCCAGGGATTGGGCGGTTTCGGACAGCGTTTCCGCGCCAATATACGCACAGGCGCTTTTAAGCGCGTGGATATGGGTCGTGTACAGCTTCAGGTCGTTTGTTTCCAGGCATTGCTTGATAGCCTTGATCTTCACAATGCCATCCGCTTGAAAAATGGCCAGCATCTCCAAGTAGTCCTCGGTCGTGAGCCCTATCGCGGAGATGGCGCACTCCACGTTGACCCCCTTGAGCGTAATTTCGACAAGGTCCTCTTTTTCGGCCGCAACGGCCTGCTCCGTGGCCCGTTTCTGCTTTTCCCTGGAAATCCATTTTTCCAGGACGGCGTTCAGCTTGACCGTATCGATGGGCTTTGCCAGAAAATCATTGAACCCGTTATTTAGGAACATTTCCCTCATGCTGGAAACGGCGTTGGCCGTAAGCGCGATGACAGGCAGGCGGCCATACTCGCCGCCAAGCGCCCGGATGCGCGCCGTGGCCTCAATGCCGTCCATTTCAGGCATCATGTGATCCATGAACACCAAATCGTAACTATGCGACTGCACGGCTTCGATGGCGCTTTTTCCGCTTGTACACAAGTCGACCCGCATTTGATAAGGCAATAGCAAGCCTTCGGCCACTTTCAGGTTTGTATTGATGTCATCCACAACTAAAAGCCTCGCCTCCGGAGCGATAAAGCGCCCCACGGCTTCCGAACTCGTGCTGTAGGAAAAGTTGTCGGAGACGCCGTTTAAGATATTGGCGACCGATATGGAATGTACCGGCATGGCCAGGGTGCTCAAATTCGGGTCGGCGACCGCCTCCCCGAATTCCGTAAGCAGCACGATTTGGGCGTCTGATCCAAGTTTGGAAAGTATTTCCTTTGCGCTGTCAAACAGGCCGGACGAAACGAAGACAAAAGGCAGTGATTGACTTTTCATCACTTCGGTGAACTCGGTTTCGTTTGTAACCAGCGCGCAGATTACGCCCAGGTTGTCGGTTGTAAAAATGATGGACATGGCATATATTTCGCGCGGTTCATAAACGAGTACGCTCTTTTGCTCAGGGTTTTCAACCGCCGCGAGTTTTTCAGGGCTGCGAATTTTTTGCGGCAGCGTGACGGTGAACGTGCTGCCCTTGCCGTATTCCGAATGAACGCCTATTTTCCCTCCCATCGCCGTGACGAGACTACGGGTTATGGCGAGGCCCAAACCCGTTCCTTCGATGCCCTTGTTGCTCGCCCGGTCGAACTGGACGAACTCGCCGAAGAGCCTTCCGAGATTCTCCTTGGTTATGCCCTTGCCGCTGTCCGTGATCTCTATGTTTAAAACAACGGTCCGGTCATCGGTTATCTCTCCGTTGACGGAAAACGACACAAACCCTTTTTCCGTATATTTGACGGCATTGTTTAGAATATTGAGCAATACTTGGCGTATCCTGAGCTCGTCGCCGAACAGCGCGTCCGGTATGTTGCAGTCTACGTTTACCACGAACTTTATGTCCGTGCTCACCACTCTCATTCGGATTATGCTGACCACATCGTTGATCAAAGACGAGAATAAATAATCCTGCGGGGCTATTTCCAGCTTCCCGGACTCGATTTTGGAAAAGTCCAAAATGTCGTTGATGATGGAAAGAAGATTCGCGCCGGCCTGCTTTATGGTGAGTACATGCTTATAGGGCTCGGGGGGCATATTTTCGCGCAGGGCCAACTCGGTCATGCCTATTATGGCGTTCATGGGCGTGCGTATCTCGTGGCTCATATGGGCCAAAAAGGTCGATTTTGCCTTGCTGGCCTCCTCCAATTGTTTTTTGGAGGTTGACAGGCGCAGAAAGTTGCAGCACAAGATAAACGCCGATATGATCCCTATGGAGGCCAGGATGAAAATGTTGAAATACAGGTCTGAATAGTAGCTTCTGGCCGGCATCACGACGCCTATATGCCACCCGTTATATAAGCGCTTGAAAAATACTATGGCTTTGGCGCCGTCAATATCGCGTATGCGTTCGGCGGATACGTCGCGATCGGCGAGCAGCATATCGCTTATTTTGGCATAATCCGCCCCCAATTCCCTTAATGGCACGTCCCGGTACCTCTTTTGTGGATGAACGAGCGTATTGAAGGATTGGTTTATGATCAGGCCGTACCCCCCATCGGCGAACCGCAGGGATTCCGTGTATTCCATTAGCCATGACAAATCGATATCGAGCGCCAGTATGCCGTCGTCTAGCTTCCTGGCCAGCGACAGGACCAGCCCGCCGGTTTCCGCGTCAATGTAAGGGGCGGTATATTCGGTTCTTTCGCTTTTTTCCGCCAATTGATACCAAGGCCGCTCCTGGGGAATGAAATCGGCGCCGAGGTCGGCCGCGCCGCCGTATAAAAGTTCGCCGCGGATATATCCATATACGGCCTTAAAGCCGGTTAATCCGTCCGCCTGCTCTCTTAACCTGGTCGTGGTCTGTTTCAAGTAGTTGAGCACAGCCTCCTGGGATTCGTTCCTGTCGAGCATGCCTTCGAGAGCCGTATAAATATTGTCAAACGCGATTTTCGGCTCCCGCAGATAGGCGCGTATCGTCTTGTCGGTTTCATTCAAGGCCACTGTTACCGTTGCGGAGGAGGCTTTCATTATAACCCTGGCGACGGAAATACCTCCGGCCGCCGCCATAAGCAAAAATGCCGCGGAAACAAACAATACTTGGGCGCAATGCGCTCTGGCTAAGCTCTTATAATCCATATAAAACCCTCATTCCGGGGAGGCCGGGTTTCCCGTGTGAGAATCTGGATGACCAAAAATAGACCAAAACTCCAGGCAAGTCAAGGCGACCCGGGGGATTGGTCTAACTCCGCTACGATATTTTCCGCCGCGATCGCAACTTTTTTGTATTCGCCGTGAAGCAGGTGCCCGGAAATGGCCTCCAACTCGTCCGCGATCCATCGCGGCCATTTTTTTTGCTTCAGCTCATTAAGTGCGGCTTTGACGGCCTTTTTTTCATATGCGGAGGATTCGGCTTTAATAAGAAGCATTTTTTCGCGCAGGAATATAATATCCCCCTCGGAAATTTTTAAGGCGCCGCCTGTTTCCGTCCGCTTGATTTTCCCGCTCAGGGATCGAAGCGCGTCTAATAACATAGGGGTTTCATCAGTGATTGCGGCAATGTCTCGCTCATGTCCCGCCTGCTCCAATCTACGCGCAAGACCGGAAAGCGCCGTTTCATTGATCAAGGCAAGAGCGTTTTTTATTCCATGGACCGTGGTGGCGTAAAGCCGCATTTCATTTTCATCGCCCGCAATTAAATCCGCGTAAATTTTCTCCAGAACCGCGACGGTATTTTCAGAGTCCGAAAAAAAAGCCGTCTCAATTTCCAAATCTATTGCCGGTTTTTCTTGTGGGGCTATTTTGCCTATATTTTCCCGATGGGTTGCTTGAATTATCTCAGCCGGTTGTTTGTCGCGTATTAATTCATTTAGAAGCGCGTTCAAATCACGGGAATCAATCGGCTTGGATAAAAACCTGTCAAACCCGTTTGCCAGGAACTTCTCCGACTGCCCAATGACGACGTTGGCCGTCAGCGCCACGATGGGTTCCGTATACCCCATGGCGCGAATGGTCTTCGTCGCTTCCATGCCATCCATTTTCGGCATCATATGATCCATAAAAATGATGTCGTATACATTACCGCCTTTAATTTTTTCAATGGCTTCACTTCCGCTCATAACGGTTTCAACCCTAAGCCCGTAAGGCGTCAGCATCCCCTGGGCGACGCACAGGTTTGCCCTGACATCGTCCACCACCAGGACGCTTCCATAAGGCATGTATTCGCGCAGGATCAGCCTGTTTTTAATTTTCTTCAGGCTTCGATGGCGAAAATTTTCAAATTCCTGCCCCAATTCCGCCCCGCACACGTCTGTGCCGATTCTTTTCTGGGGAAGGCGCACGGTAAACACCGAGCCTTTTTCCGGTTCACTCTCAACAAATATCTCGCCTTGCATCATGTCAAGGAGGCGTTTTGTAATACTCATGCCCAAGCCGACACCCGCAATCAAGCGGTTGGTTTGCATATTAAACCGTGTGTATTCGTCGAACAGCCTGCTTATTTGCTCCGCCGTCATGCCTTGCCCCGTGTCGCTCACGCGAAAGACCAGCGTCACTTCGTCAGGCGCGTCTTTATCCTGCCCGAATTCCGCCGTAACCGAGAGTTCTATCTCGCCTTCATCGGTATATTTGAACGCATTGGAAAGCAAATTGTTTAAGATTTGCTTGATGCGCAACTCGTCGCCGTATAAATCAAGCGGCGCCTTTTCATCCACTTTTATGATTAATTTAATCGGCTTGCTTTCATATAGCATATGGTTAAATTGCGCGGTGTAATAAATCAAGGTCGGCATATCGTAATTTGAAGGGGAGATTTCCAGCTGGCCCGCTTCGATTCTGGAAAAATCAAGAATATCGTTGATAATGTTCAGCAGCAAAGCGCCCGAATCATAGATTTGGGCAAATGCTTCCTCAATCTCCGGCGATGCGGCTTCACTTTGAAGTTGTATTTCGGCGATACCTAAAATCGTGTTCAACGGTGTGCGTATCTCATGGCTCATATGGGCGAGAAAAATGCTCTTTGAACGGTTGTTTTGCTCAGCCAGTTCTTTAGCGGCGGTCAATTGGCATTCAACCGAATGCCTGTAAAAAGCGCTGGTTAGAGTGTTTGAGACGAACCTGGCCATATCAATGTCGGCCTTAGACCATTGTTCGCCCTCTTCTCGTGAATAATCCAGCACCGCATAGAGTTCGCCCCCAATAAATATGGATGCGGTCAAAAAGTTATTGAAATTCAACCTGTGCGGTTCCATGGCTTTTTTCGCGTCAAGGTCATTGGAGGTAAGGTAAAATACATCATCGTCCTTCAGTGCGTTGAGCAGGCGCAGGAGCGGTTCGGAAATATTAAACACCCTGCCGATACACGTCGGCAAGCCAAACTTTGGAGCCATCCATTCGTTTTGGCAAATAAAAGTATTGCCGCCGCCATCCCTGACCAATAAAAGTATCTGCGCGATGCCCATTGATTCGCCGATTATACGGAGAGCGCTTGATATCAGGGCGCATATATTTTCGCCGGATAAAAAGCTTTGGGATATCAAAGTCATCAAAGACCGCTGCTCAAGCTGCTTATCAAGCGCCTCCGTGGCGGTCTTGATATCGGTTATGTCTATGGAATGTTGTAAATGAACCGTTTTTCCGTTGGGCCAGCCTATGTATCTGTCAATATTTCGATAAGTGCGATTCGTTAAATTGTTGCGCTCCACCCAGACGACGGCTTTTTCAGGCTCTTTTTCAAGTTGAAAATAAGGGCAGGAATCGCATCTTTTGCTGCGTCCCTCCTTTAGGATTTTATAGCAGATTTGTCCAACGCAATCTTCTTCAATGCCGTAGTGCCGCTTCATGCTTTCGTTCATAAAAAGAATTTCGCAGGTATCGGGAACCGTTACGAAAATCATCGTATCCAGGCCGTTCAAAATATTTTTCAATATGGCGTCTGAATTTTTCACGGTTGCACTCTCTTAAAAGCCGGCGCCCTGGTCCATCTTCTTGAAAATATCGCAAACCTCAATAAAAACATTGATAATATTCGGGTCAAAGTGCTTGTTTCTGCCCTTGATGATTATGCCCACCGCTTCCTCATGCGTAAGCTCGGATTTATAGGGACGCTCCGACGTAAGGGCATCGTAGACATCGACAATCGCCATGATTCGCCCCTGCATGGGAATTTCTTCGCCTTTCAACCCGCGATGATATCCAGTCCCATCCCAGCGCTCGTGATGATAGCCGGCAAATAATTTGGCGTTCCGTAAAAAAACTTCGTCGCCCGATTCGGAAATTATATTGTCGATAATCTTTTCGCCTTCCGCCGTGTGCGTTTTTATCAGCTCAAACTCCTCCGGGGTCAGCCTGCCGGGCTTGTTCAGCAATACATCCGATACGGCTATTTTTCCAACGTCATGCAGCCGCGCGGACGAAACGATCAGATCTAAATTCCAATTTTTCAGTTCGTCCGAATACACTCCCCGATCAAGCATCTCTTTCAGAAGCATATTGATGTAACCGGTCGTGCGTTCTATATGCCTGCCCGTCAATTTATCCCGGGTCTCCACCATGTTGGCCAGTACGGAGACTATGCCGTTTTGCAGCTTTAATAATTTTTCCGTCCGTTCGCGTATCATTCCTTCAATATCTAAATGCGCCTTGATTCGGTTGGGCAGAACCAACGTTGAAAAAGGCTTCGATATGAAATCAATCGCGCCCATCTCAAAACCGCGCGCTTCCGTTACGGCGTCGTTTCGGCTTGTCAAAAGAATAACGGGAATGCTTGCGCTGCCTTCTTTTGATTTCAACAGCCGCAAGGCCTCAAGCCCATCCATTTCAGGCATCATAATGTCCAGCAAGATCAAGTCGGGCGTAATTTTATCCAATAGATCAAACATAATGGCGGCCGACGACATGGTAATCACATTGTATTGTTCAGACAAGGCATTTTCGGCATTTACCAAATTTATATCGTTGTCGTCGACCACGAAAAGCGTTTTCATCCTTAATCACTCCTCAAGCGAAGCAGCCTCATCAAATATAAAGGGCGCGGCGGTCCAGGCGGTATTCCGGCCAGGGACTGTTCCCCCGCCCGTGGGCGAGAAGGGTTTCCAGAAGGCGGCGTCCGTAGCCGATGAAGCGGGCGGCATTGGGACGGCGGGGCTCGAACCTGGCCGAGGTCAGATAGGATCGGGCCAAGCCGAAAGCCAGGCGGGCCTGGAGGGTCTGGTCCTGGTTTTCAAAGGCGAAGTTCATGGCGAAATCCCAGACCAGCCCGGCCGCCCGGGACAGGCGCTCCCGGTCCGCGGCGCCGGTCTTGGGCAGCCGCAAAAGGGAGAGGATCATGACGGATATATCCTGGGCATAATCCGAGGTTCGGCTGCGATACAGGTCCAGAAAACGGAAAGTCCCGCCCTCCTCGCATATGATGTTGGTGAGGTTGAAATCGCCGTGGATGCGAACGGTGAAGGGCGCGAAAAGGTCCTGCTCCAGAGCGATGGCCTCGCCTAAGATCTCCCGAAGGGATTTTAAGCTCATTTCCCCCAAAAATCCCTTGAAATTGACCAAGTCTGAATAAAGAGCCCGCACCGGTCCGAGCCTTTTTTCCGCCTGCTTGGCGAAGGAGGCCCGGGCCGGAGTCTCCTGCCTGGTGGTCCTCCACAGCTCGGCCATGATTTCCAGAGCCCCTAGAAGGGCCGTTTCAGCCGCGGCCTCGACGCGTTCCAGGAAGAGGTCCCGGAGGGACCGGCCGCTCACGTATTCCAGGATCAAGGCCGCCTCCCGTCCCTCCTGGGCCGGGACAAAGGCTCGGACGGCCGGGGTCAGGCCCGGGGCAAGCGCGGACCAGAGCTTGAGATTATCCCGCTCCCGCTCCATTTTGCCGGCCGGCCCGCACTTGAAGACCACCTGGCTGCTGGCCGCCCGTCCCCTCCCGGCCCCCACCACGCCCACCCGGCAGCCCGACCGGCCCGACCAGATGGACTGGAAAGCCACGGCCCGGCCCGGGTCCAGCCCGGCGGTTTTCAAGCCATCGGTCAGGGATTGGTATTGGGCGAATCTGAGTCTTTCCCCGATAAAAATATGAATCAGTTCTTCGCCTATTTCCAGGATTATGTCTCCGATGCGCTCCAGGTAATGGATGATCATCAGGGTGGTGACCAGGTCCCCAGGGCGCCCGCGCCCGGCGCCCAGTTCTTCGCTGAGACGCCGGAAGCGGTCGGTATAAAGGGCGTCCAGGCGTTCTTCCACCAGGCACAGGCGGGTGATTTGCTTTTCCCGGCGCTGCTCCAAGGCCGGTCGAATCAAGGACAAGCCCAGGTCTATCTCGTCAAAAAATTCATCCAAGGCGTAGTCATTGATGAAGTCGGGCCGGCTGAGGTGGAGTGACTGGCGGAAGACGCTGCGGGCCAGAAGGGTCACCCGGTGCAGAAGGAGGCTGACAAAAGCCAGGCCGTGATAGTGGCGCCGGACGGCCTCGCTTAGGTGTTCCCCCTGGCTGAAATTCTGGTTGCGGAAGGCCAGGGACAGGGTGGCGATATAGGCGGACTTGTAATGCAGCTCGTCGTCGTCCTCCGGCCCGGGGTCGGCCAGGGCGGCCCGGACCTGGTCCAGATACTGGCTGACCTCGGCCAGCAATAAACGCAGTTCCGCGGGGGTCGCCGTCGGGGGCTTATAGCGACTGGCCGCCCGGCGGGTCATGGCCGTCCTTCCAGCCCAGTCTCGGACCAGGACAATTCCAGGCTGACCCTGGTCCGCCCCTGTTTGCGCCGCACCTTAAGGCCCATATCAATCAGGCCCTTGGGCTGGATGGTGAAGCTCATGTGCCCTTCGGCCACGGTCAGGGCGCCGGCCTTCACCCCTTCGGAGAGAACTTCCAGGTAGCGGGCCAATTCCTGCGGGTCCGTCGCGGTCTGATATTTAAAAGTGTCGTTCATACCCCTGGTCCTCGTCTTCGTCAAAGTCGTCGAAATCCCCGCGCAGAAAGTCGCCTTCCGCCGAGCCCTGGCCGGGGCCGATTTCCGAAATTCCCCGGCCGACCGTACCGGCCTTGTAGCAGACCCCGAACTCGCCGCCGGGCTGTATTTCAGCTTCCGGGGGCACGGTGAACTCGCGCACAGGCAGATCCTTAAGGGCCTCCCGCATATAATAAAGGAAAATGGGCGCCGCGGCCACCCCGCCCACCTCCCCCACGGCATTGGGCCGCTGCTGGTCCGTGCCCAGCCAGACGGCGGTGACCAGTTCCGGGGTGAAGCCTAGAAACCAGGCATCGGAAAAATCGTTGGTGGTGCCGGTCTTGCCCCCCACCGGGCGGGCCAGGGGCCTGACCGCGCCTCCGGTGCCGGAGGCCACCGCCCCGCGCAGCATCCAGGCCACGGCGCAGGCCGCGCCCGGGTCCACGGCCGGGCTTCGTTCCGGCTCAATGATTTCCACCACCCGGCCGTGGCGATCCTCAATGCGGGTGATGTAGCGCGGGGTCACCCGTTCGCCCATGTTGGGAAAGACGGAATAAGCCGTCGCCAGTTCAGGTATATTAAGGCCGTGGGAGCCCAGGGCTATGGTCAGGCTGGCGGGCAGGGTCTCGGTGATGCCCATGGCCCGGGCGGTCTTGAAGAGAGCGTCGAGACCCAGGCGGTCCAGAAGTTTGACGGAGACGAGGTTGCGGGAACTGGCCAGGGCCTGGTAGAGGGTCATGGGCCCCAAGAACTTGCCGTCGGCGTTGAGCGGCTTCCAGCGGCGCTTGCTGCCCACGTCTTCGACCACGAAGGGGGCGTCGATCATGATGGAACCCGGGGTATAGCCGTTTTCCATGGCCGCGGCGAAAACGAAGGGCTTGAAGGCGGAGCCCGGCTGGCGCTGGCTCTGGACGGCCCGGTTGAACTGGCTCTCACCGAAATCGCGGCCCCCCACCATGGCCTTGACGTCCCCCGTGTCGGCGGCCATGCTGAACAGGGCGGCTTGAAGGTCGGTATTCCGCTCCAAGATCATGGCCAGGGGTTCCCTCTCGTCCGCCCCGGCGATGATGGCGGCCAGGTCCTGGGTTCCGCCGCCGGCGGTCGGGGCCGCCGGTCCCGGCCGCACCCAGACCACATCGCCCCGCTTGAAGCGCTGGTCCGCCCTCTGGCCGCCTCGAAGGGCCCAGGCCAGGTCATTTTTGGCCACCCGCCCCACATAGGGGCCCACGGCCACGGTCAGGGCGCTGTTTTCCGCCTCCAAAACAACGGCCTTGTAAAGGCGGTCCGGCGACAGGCCGGTCTCGGGGAGGTTCTTTTCCCCATCGGCCAGGAAGGCGGCCAGGGCTTGTTCCGTTTCCAGGCCGGCTTCCGGCCCCCGGTAGCCGCGCCGACGGCCGTATTCCCACAGGCCCTGGGCCACGGCCCGGTCGGCCGCCCGCTGGGCTTCTAGGTTGACGGTGGTATATACCTTCCAGCCGTCGTTGTACAGGCTTTCAGCCCCGACCTTTTCTTCCATCAGGCGGCGGACGTGTTCGGTGAAATAGGGGGCTTGGGTGAGGTTGGGGTTGGGCCAGGCGCCCCTTATGTTAAGAACTTCGCTCAAGGCGGCCTGGCGCTGGTCTTCGGTTATGAAGCCCACTTCCAGCATGCGCCGGAGGCCGTGGGCCTGGCGGGCCCGGGCCTGTTCCGGTGAGGAAACCGGGTTGCGCCCCGGCGCCTGGGTGATGCCGGCCAGCATGGCTGCCTCGGCTATGGTCAGTCCGGCCACGGACTTATCGAAATAAGTGCGGGCGGCCGCCTCCACCCCGTAGGCGCCCCGGCCCAGGTAGATCTGGTTGAGATATAGGTAGAGAATATGGTCCTTACTGAAATCGCCTTCCAGGCGGAAGGCCAGGATCATCTCCCTGATCTTGCGGGCCAGGGTGCGCTCGGGGGTCAGGAGGAAGGCCCGGACCACCTGCATGGTGATGCTGGAGGCCCCTTGGGTGAACCGCCCTTCCTCCAGGGTGAGCACGGAGGCCCGGATGAGGCCCCGAACGTTGATCCCCTTGTGTTGGTAGAAGGCGGCGTCTTCCACGGCGATAAAGGCCTGGCGGACCAGGGGGGGGATATCTTCCAAGGGCAGAACGAAGCGGCGCTCATGGCAGTATTCGCCCACCACCCGGCCGTCGTCGGAGTAGAAGTAGGTGACGGTGGGCGGAGCGTAGTTCCTCAGCCCGGCCGTTGGGGGCAGGTCCTGGGAGAAATAGGCGTAGAGGCCGAAGAGAAGGGTCAGGCCGGCCACGGCCGCCCCCAGGCCCAGCCAGAACAGGCCGATGAAGACCCGGGCCAAGAGGCCGCACGGGCCGGGCTTCCGCGGACGGTCCCGTGGGGCCGGAGCCCGCATCCCGCCCGGACGCCGCCCCCTAGTCCGGGGACGCCCGACATTTTCCCAGGCGCCCGGGCCCGGAAGGTCCAGGTCCGGGGGCGGGTCGAGATCTTGGGGAGGCCGGCTCATATCAAGATGCTCTAGTAGTTGTTGATGGCGGAGAAATCCAGGTCGTTGACGGCCTGGGTCAGGGCTTCGCTCAAGACCGTGTCGCCGCCGAGCCCGCCCAGGAGCTTGCGGCGGTTGGAGGTGACCTGGGTGTCGGAACTGGTCACGGCCGAGGCATCGCGGTAAATCCTGGCGGACAGGTTCACCGTGGCCACGAGATCGCCGCCGCTCACATCAATGTTGAAGGTTCGGATATCGACCTCCACCGTCAGTTGGGCCGCCGGCCGCTGGGCGGTGACCGCGACTTTGCGTGAGGTCAGGCGGCGGCTGACCGCCTCCTTGACCGCCTCCTGGGTGGCCAGGTTGGTCATGGTCACTTCGGAGCCGTCGGGCAGCTTGATTCTAAGATCAAAGCGGTCGGCCCGGAGTTCCTTAAATAGGCCCTGGTCGCGGGCCGCCGGGCCCACCAGGTCCTGGAGGGCCCGCCGATCGTTGACCACTAGGTAAACGGTATAGTTCTTAAGGGCGATGGCCGGATTGACGGTATAGACCACCTGCGTCGATTTGGAGCCCAGGCAGGCGGTCAAAATGGCCAGGGCCAGGATAAGGAAGGAATTTCTCATCTATCACCTCGCCGGCGTGGAATTGAAATAAAAAAGAATGGCCGCGGCCATGATGACGTGGTCCACGGTTCCGGCCAGCACCAAGTCGCGCAAATCCTCGGCCGGAACCAGGATCAGATCCAGGTCTTCATTCTCGTCGAAGTCGGTGGGGCCGGCCAGGCGGGCGTTTTCGGCCGTGAACACATAAGCCGTGTTGTCCTGAATGGCCGGGTTGGGACGGAAGGCGGCCACCTGGCGAAAGTTATCGGCCGTGTAGCCGGTCTCCTCCTTAAGTTCCCGCCGGCCGGCCTCTTCGGGGGTCTGGCCGGGCTCAATTACTCCGCCGGGCAATTCCAGGCTGACCTGGCGCGTGCCGTGACGGAATTGGCGGACCAGAAGGACCCGGCGGTCAGGGGTCAGGGCCAGAACCTGGACCCAGTCGGGACAGCCCATCACGATGAAGGGCTTGTCCCGACCGTCCTTGGGAGAACGGAACCAATGCCGGCGCACCTCGAACACGGGCGTGGCCAGCACGGTTTCCTCGGCCAGAAGCGGCCAATGGTCCACCGGCCCGGTCACGTCGCCACCACCCGCTTGTAGCGCTTCTTGCCGGCCCTTAAGACGATCTCTCCAGCGGCCAGCCAGGCGGCGCCCCGGACCGGCCGATTCTCGTCGTCCGGGCCGGCCGGGGTTTCGCCCAGGTAGGCCCCGCCTTGACGTATGAGACGGCGGGCCTCGCTCTTGCTTGCGGCCAGTCCGGCCAGGACAAAGAGTTCGGCCAGGGTTAGCCCTTCAAGCTCTTGGGCTTTGAGGCGGACAGTGGGGAGTTCGGCCTCCTCCGCGAGGGTAAGACCGGCCGCCTTCGAACTGGTCTCCACCTCGCCGGCCGGGTCGGCCGCGCCGAAGGCCCGGACCGAGGCCAGGAAGGCTTGACCCGCCAGGGCCGGGGAATGACAGAGGGCTGTTACCTCGTAAGCCAGGATCTCCTTGGCCCGGTTCAGCAGGCGGTCGGGGAGGGCCGCCAGGCGGGCTGTTTCGGTTAAGGGGAGAAAGGTGAAGAGGTTCAGGAGACTGTGGACCTGCTGGTCGTCGACATTGCGCCAAAACTGGTAGAAGTCGTAAACCGGGGTCTTGTTTTGATCCAGCCACACGGCCCCGGCGCTGGTCTTGCCGAACTTGGCCCCGGTCTTGGGGTCCAGGAGCAGGGGGGTGGTGGCCCCGTAAGCCGTGCCCCCGGCCATGCGGCGGATTAGTTCCACCCCGGCCACGATGTTACCCCACTGGTCCTGGCCGCCCATCTGGAGCCTGGTCCCCTGGCTGTTGTTTAAGACCAGGAAGTCGTAGGCCTGCATGACCATGTAGTTGAATTCCAGAAAAGTCAGGCCTTCGGCCAGGCGCTGGCGGTAGCATTCGGCCGAAAGCATGCGGTTCACTGAAAAGTGGCGTCCGATATCCCGCAAAAATTCCAGGTAATTGAGGTCTATCAGCCAGTCGCTGTTGTCGAGCATGAGGGCCCGGCCGCCGGTGGTGAGGCTGATGAATTTGGCGGCCTGGGGCTTAATGCCGGCCATGTTCCTTAAAATGTCGTCCCGGGTCATAAGCCTTCGGGATTCTGTGCGGCCGCTGGGGTCGCCGACGAGGGAGGTGCCGCCGCCCATGAGGGTGATGGGCCGGTGGCCGGAGCGGTCCAGCCAGCTTAGGGCCATGAGGGGCAGGAGGTGCCCCACATGGAGGGAGTCGGCGGTGATATCGAAGCCGATATAGGCCGTGACCTCCTCCTGGTCAAAGAGTTGGGTGAGGCCGGCCTCGTCGGTGCACTGATAGATAAAGCCGCGCTCGGCCAAAATTCTATAGGCGTTCTGTCTTTCCATAATTGTAAAACCCTTTCCAACAATTTTAGCATAAACCCGCTTTTATTTGGAATTGGAATTATTAGGCGCTGATTTCGGCGTCCGAAAGGCCGACGCACCAGAGCCCCAAGCAGCATTAAAAGCCGGCCGGCTTTTAATGCTGCTTGGGGCTCTGAAAATTATTTAGCGGGACTGACCCGTTAGTATCTAAAAGAGGCGATTGAGGCCGCCTCATCCGCCTCGGCCGGCGTCGACGGGGTCCCCTTGGCCTGGGCGGCGGGGTTGGCCAAGGGGGCGTACAGGGTTACTTTTTTCGATTGCCGGCCCACCGGCCCGTATTGCTCAAGGCAGAGCCGGGAGCGGCTGACGACAAGTTCATTCCGGGAATCCTCCCAAAAATTATAAATAAAATCATAAAGTTCATCCAAGCTAACCTCCGGGTCCTTGTCCAGGACCAGGTAGAGCCCGGAATGGATGATAATCTGCGACATTCCCGCCGGGACCGGGGCGCCCGGGCTAAGTTCAACCGCTGTCCAGTACCGGAAAGGACGCCCCAGGCGGACTTCGACCCCCAGGCCGAAGCGGTCGCGGACCAGTCCGGCCACGGGTCTGACGCGGGCGGACAGGGCCTCCCAGACCAGCTCATAATCCTGGTCCAGGGATGGCCCCCCCAATATCATCCAATTGCCGAAGAGACACTTGGGAGCAATGGTCTTGATGGTTGGTTTGAAAATGTTCCTGCCCATGGGCCCGGTTCCTCCACATCTTCATTAAAATTGTTGACCGCCGAATTTTCCGGCTTCTCATTCCCTGCCCCGTGCTTTCCTGGGTTATACTGGTGAGCGTTTGTTCACCTACATATTTATACAACATATTTTTTAGTTTGACAAGAAAAATATCGCGGCGGCCGCGTAAACCGTCTGATCTTTATAATCCGTTTACTTTTCAGCGGTTCTTTAATCAGCGCTTCCCAAGCGTAACATGCTATAATGGACTTATAATATGGACGCCAAACAAAAACCGCTCAGGAGGGCTGATCAATCATGACCAGACGAACATTTCCGCCGGGCTTTCAAAGCTGCCGCGGCTTAAGCCTCAACATTCACACCCGCGATGAGCTGGACGCCATCCACCGGGCCACCCTGGAAGTGCTGGGCGGGGTCGGCGTCTTTGTACAAAAGTCCGAAGCCCGCCAACTCTTAGCCGCCGCCGGGGCCCGGGTAAATGACCAGGGGCTGGTCAAGATTCCCCCCCATATCGTGGAAGGGGCCATACGCACCGCCCCCAGCACCCTGACCCTGGCCGGGCTCGTCCCCGAAAGGGACATAGTCATAGACGGCGCCCGGGTGACCTTCACCAACTTCGGCGATGGCCTCTCCATCATCGACCCCCTTACCGGCGAGTTCCGCCGCACGACCAAAAAGGACCTCGGCGCCCTGACCCGGATTCTGGATTGCCTGGACGTCGCGGGCGTCATTCAGCAGGCCGTGGTCAGCCAGGACCGCCCGGCGCCCATGCAGGTGATACATGGCTACGAGGCCATGATAAACAACACCACCAAGCACTGCTTCCTGGGGCCTGGAAACAGCCGCAACATGGAGACCATCCTCCGGATGGCCGCCTTGGCCTCGGGCGGCGACTTGGCCGACCGCTGCCCGGTGAGTTTCATCACCTGCCCCCTCAGCCCCTTGAGGCTCACGGAAAGCTGCTGCGAAATAATCATGACCGCGGCCAGAAGCGAGGCCGCGGTCTGCATTCTCTCCATGGCCATGGCCGGGGGGTCCTCACCGGTCCACTTGGCCGGCACCCTGGTCACCCACAACGCCGAAATCCTGGCCGGCCTGACCCTGGCCCAATTGACCAGGCCCGGGGCCAAGGTCATATACGGCAGTTCCTCCACGGCCATGAACCTCAAGGCGGCCACGGCCGTGGTGGGAACCCCGGAACTGGGCCTGATCAACGCCTCGGTGGCCACCCTGGCCCGCTACTACCTCCTGCCCAGTTGGGTGGCCGGCGGGTAGGGCGACAGCAAGGTCTCCGATGTCCAGATCGGACACGAGAAGACCCTCACCGGTCTTCTGCCCGCCCTGGCCGGGGCCAACGTCATCTTCGGCCTGGGCATGCTGGAAACGGGCGTGACCTTCAGCGCCGCCCAACTTATGATGGACGCCGACATCGCCGAAATGATTCAATATACGCTGAGAGGCATTGTGGTCAATGATGAAACCCTTTCCGTGGACGTGACCAAGGAGGCCGCTTACCGGAAGGATTTCCTGACCCATCGCCACACTTTCAGCAACCGTCACATCCAGAGCGCCCCCAAGCTCATTGATCGGCAGATACGCACCCGCTGGGCGGATGCGGGGAGCATGGAAATGCTCGCCAGAGCCGAAGCCCTGGCCAGAAAACTTATGGCCGAATGCCGCCCCACCCCCCCGAAGGCGGAAGCCAGGGCGGGCATCCGGGCCCTGGTCAACGAGCGGGAACAGGAACTCGGGCTCACGCCCAGCCGGGACTAATAAAGAATGACCCGGGAAGTTAAGATAGGTTCGGTGAGTTTCGGGGGCCAGGCCACCCTGGCCTTCATCGCCGGCCCCTGCGTCATTGAATCGGCCTGTCTCATTGATGAGACCGCCGCCGCCTTAAAAGAGATTTCCGCCCGCCTGGGCCTGGGCCTGGTCTTCAAGGCCAGCTTCGACAAGGCCAACCGCTCCAGCGCCCATTCCTTCCGGGGGACGGGCCTGGAAAAGGGGCTGGCCGTCTTGTCGGAAGTCAAGGCCAGGTACGGCCTCCCGGTCTTAAGCGACATCCACGAAACCTGGCAGGTAGAGCCGGCGGCGGCCGTCCTGGACGCCCTGCAGGTGCCGGCCTTCCTGGCCCGGCAGACCGACCTTCTGACCGCCGCGGCCAGGAGCGGCCGCCCGGTCCACCTCAAGAAAGGCCAGTTCATGGCCCCGGAGGAGATGGCCCTGGCCGCGGCCAAGATGGAAGCGCAGCCGGGCTTCGCCGGGCTGCTCCTGGGCGAGCGCGGCGCCTCTTTCGGCTATAACAACCTGGTTGTCGACATGCGCTCCCTGCCCATCATGGCCGAGACGGGCTGGCCGGTCATTTTCGACGCCACCCACTCGGTGCAGAGGCCGGCGGCGGCCGGCCAAAGTTCCGGCGGCGACCGCCGTTTCGTACCCGTCCTGGCCCGGGCCGCAGTGGCCGTCGGCCTCGACGGCCTTTTCCTGGAAACCCACCCCTCTCCGGATAAGGCCCTCTGCGACGGCCCTAACCAGTGGCCCCTGGACCGCCTGGAGTCCCTTTTAAAATCCCTCTTGCCGATAGACCGCGCCAGGAAAGAACAAAAGGAGATTTGAGATGGCCGGGCCGGAATTGATAAAACTCGTCGGCTTTGACGTGGACGGAGTCCTGACCGACGGCCGCATAATAGTTGACGACGAAGGGCGGGAATCCAAAAACTTCCACTGCCGCGACGGCCTGGGCTTGAAAATGCTCCTTCGGATGGGGCTGGAAGTGGCGCTGATCACCGGCCGCGCCAGCCGCCTTTTGGAAATTAGGGCCCGGGAACTGGGGCTGGTTGAGGTTCACCAGAAGGTCGATGACAAATGGGCGGTTTTTGAGGAAATTTTGAAGAGGAAAGACCTAAGGCCCAGCCAGGCCGCCTTTGCCGGCGACGACCTTATAGACCTGCCGGTCCTTACCCGGGTCGGCCTGGCCCTGGCGCCGGCCGATGCCGTCCCGGAGGTGCTGGCGGCGGCCCATTTTGTGGCCCCGGCCCCGGGAGGGCGGGGGGCGGTGCGCCAGATGGCCGAATTCATCCTCAAGGGGCAGGGCCGCTGGGACGAAGCCCTGCGTTCCTACCTCCCCCCGGGCTGATGGAGCGGGGGGCCCGCCTGGAAGAACTGCGCCGGAAAGCCTTAAGCCTTCCGGCGGCGCCGGGGGTTTACCTGATGAAGGACGGGGCGGGCGAGGTTCTCTATGTCGGCAAGGCCAAACTCCTGCCCCGCCGGGTGGCCGGCTACTTTCAGAAGACCCCGGCCAGCGCCCGCCTGAGCCTTCTGGTCTCCCTTCTTGAAGATTTCGATTTCGTGGTCACGGCCACGGAAAAAGAATCCCTGATCCTGGAAAACCGGCTCATCAAAAAATTCCGGCCCAAGTTCAACATCATTCTTCGCGATGACAAGACCTACCCCTCCTTGAGGCTCACCGCCGAGGACTTCCCCCGCCTGGAGGTGGTCCGCCGGCCGGGAAGGGACGGCGGCTCAACCATTTTCGGCCCCTTCCCTTCCACGGGCGCCTTAAGGGACACGGTCAAGGCCGCCTTGAGGCTCTTCCCCTTGCGCCAATGCTTAAGGCCGGATGTCAAAAACATCGGCCGGCCCTGCCTCAATCACCAAATGGGGCGCTGCCTGGGCCCTTGCCGGCCGGAAGTGACCCTGGCGGAATACCAGAAGCTGACCGAAGAGGTCCGCCTCTTCTTCCGGGGCCGGGGCCGGGAACTGGTGAACCGCCTGAACGCTGAAATGAAGGAGGCGGCCGACCGCTATGATTTCGAGGAGGCGGCCCGGCTCCGGGACCGGGCGGGCAACATCAAAAAGACCCTTGAGCGCCAGGTGGTGGACCAAGCCGACAGTTGCCGGGACCTGGACGTCTTCGGCTTTCATCGCCGGGATGGTTTTTTGGGAGGCGCCGTGGTGCTGGTGAGGCAGGGGGCGGTGACGGGCTGCCTGCTCCTGGAAGCCGCGGCCGGCGGGGGCCTGGGGGGGGAAGACGAGGAGGAGCTGAGCCTCGTCACCCAGTATTACGGCGGGGGGGCCCCGGTGCCCGAGGAAATCCTGGGAACCCCTAAAACCTTGGAGGAATCCGTGACCGGCTGGCTCACGGCCTTGAAAGGAGGAAGGGTTAAAATCCATGACCCTCAACGGGGGAGCGGGCTGAAACTTCTGGATATGGCCCGGGAAAACGCCCGGGCGGCCCTGGAGGAACGCCTGAACCGGCTGGGACGCGGACGGGGGGCCATGGCCGAGCTGAAGGCCCGCCTGGCCTTGGAAAAAATGCCCCGCCGCCTGGAGTGTTTCGACCTGGCCCACCTTTCGGGGGCCAACGCCGTGGCCGGACTAGTGGTGATGGAGGACGGCGGCTGGCGGAAGGAGCACTACCGCCGCTTCCGCCTCAAAAAGGCCCGGGGCGGGGACGATTACGGCGGGCTCCGGGAAGTGGTGGCCCGGCGTTTCAGCCATGGGAACTGGCCGGAGCCGGACCTCTTGCTCATAGACGGAGGGCGGGGCCAACTGGCCGCGGCCTTGGCCGCCTTCGCCGACCTGGACCGCCCGCCGCCGCCCCTGGCGGCCATTGCCAAGGTAAGGCTAAAGGGGGAGGTTGACCGCGTCTTCCTCCCCGGCCGAAAAAATCCGGTGGACCTCAAGCCCGACGGCCTTTTACTCTTGGCCCGCCTGCGCGACGAGGCCCACCGCTACGCGGGCGCCTATCACCGCCGCCTCCAGGCCCGGACCTTTATGGCCAGCCCCATCCTGGAAGTGCCCGGCCTGGGGCCTTATAAACGGAAAAAGCTCTTGGAGCGCTTCGAGAGCCTGGAAGAACTGGCCCGGGCCGAAATACCGGAAATTCAGGCCGCGGCGGCCTTAAGGCCTCAAACCGCGGCCGAATTGAAAAAGAACCTTTCCGAGTGGCTGGCGGAAAGCCCCGACTCTTGAATTGTTTGGCTCTATATGGTCTTGGCCGCGGTGGTGGCCGCGGCCCGGGCTTCCTGGATCTGGCCCAGGCGGACGGCCTCGACATCGTTGCAGACGGCCTGCCAGGCCTCGATGAGGCTGGTCATCATCCCGGCCACATCATCTAAGGGCTGGGTGTCCTTGCCGACCTTGGCCCGGATCAGATGGTCGGTCCAGAACTGGTAGATGCGCTTGAGGTTCAGGGCTATTTCTCCGCCGTCCTGGAGATTTAAGGATTGACTCAGCTCGGAGATGATGTCCAGGGTCCGGTTTATGAAGCCGGCCTTGGCCGAAATGTCACCTTCGGCTTGGGCCCTGGCCGCCTCCCGGAGAAACTTTATGGCCCCCTCGTAGAGCAGAACAATGAGGCGGCCCTTATCCACGGTGGTCACCTGGGTTTGACGATACTGAACCGAACCAAAGGCATTCATGACGACATCTCCTAAAGATTACCTATCGGCCAGAAACGGCCGGCCCTTGAATTAACTTCACCAGGTCAGGGGAGCGGCCGCCAGGTCCAGGCTCAGGCCGCCCGGGCCGACCACCGCCGCTATTTCCGGCGGCGTCTCCGGGAGCCTGGCCGCCAGCCGGCCCTTGAGGCTTTTAGCCACCGGATGGCTGGGCTCCAGTTCCAGGCAGCGCTCAACCGCTTCGGCGGCCTCGCCGTCAAGCTTCAGTTGAAAACAGACCGCGGCCAGCCGGGCCTGGCCGTTGGCATCCTTGGGTTCATGCCGGGTGAAGGTCTGGAGGTTTTCCAGCATATCCTCCCACTGGCCCAGGGCGGCGCCGGTATAGTACAAGGGGTCCACGTTGACCGCCTCCTCCGGCCGGAGCTCAAAAGCCTTTTTATAGCACTGATAGGCCAGGTTCAAATCCTTCCGCTTCTGGCATATTTTTCCCAGCAGCCGATGGGTTTCCGGGTCCTTCTTGGCCGCGTCGGGGGCGGGGAGGGAGGCCAGGGTCGTCTCGGCCCGCTCAATCTGCCCCGTGGCCAGCCAGACCCGGGTGAAGCCCAGGAAGGGCTCGTAGTCGGCGGATTTTATTTTAGAGGCCAGGTGGTAGTAATGGGCGGCCCCCACGTGGTCATTGATCTCCAGAGAGGATTCGCCCAGGGCCATAAGGAGGTAAAAGACGGAAAGCTTGCGGCCCAGGTCGAAGGGAAAGCAGTCGGCCTTGAAATCATCCTCGGTCAGGCCGTGGGCGGCCAGGGCCTCCTTCAAGGCGGTCACCGCCTCGGGCCAGCGGCCGGCCCGGCCGAGCATAACCCCCAGGCGGATGAGGTTGTCCGCCCGGTAGCCCCGGTCGATGAGCCCCTTAAGTTCCCGCTCCAAGGTGTCGTAATCCTTCTGAGCCAGGCAGATGGGAGCCAGGTAGTGGATGAGATACTGTATGTGCGGGAAGCCCTCTTTTTCCTCCAGGATGGAGTCGAGCAACCTCCTGGCTTCCTCGAATTTTTTTTCGCTCTTCTTCTTCTTGAATTCGGTGAACATGGCGTCGAACTTAAAGCCCTTGGCCAGGTTGATGCTGAGGGCCTGGATCCGCACCGAGCGGCTGACGCCCGGCCTGGTGCAGCGCATGAAGTAATCCCTCTCGATGAGGCAGTCCAGGGGGCTGTCCTTTTCCTCCTCCACCGCCCAGCGAATGGCCCTGTGCCCGGGGTTTTGCTCCAAAAAGTCGAAGGTCGCGAAAAGGCGCTTGGGCTGCTTGGCTGCGGCCAGCTTGGGCGAAGCCAAAAAGAAGAATTCGGCGTTGGAACTCTTGGCCGCGATGCGGCAGGCCATTATGGGGTTGGCCTGCCTCTGGGAGAGGTTGAGTATCTTTATGTTCTTCAGCTCCAGGAGCCGTCCCAGCGAAGTCCGTATCTCCTTCATGGTGCGGCCGGTGCCGTTGTCTATGAGGTAGATGTAGAAGGGATAGTCGAAGTTATCTATGATCTCCAACAGGTGCCGGTTGAGATTTTCGCCCCACTCATCCACGGGGTAGAGCATGTCCACCCGCCGGATCTTGTCCCAGGGCTCGGCGGGGTAATTGGTGCGGATCTTGCGCAGGTTGTGCTTGTAGGATTCGTTGTCGCGCCGCTCCCTGACGGAAATGCGGTCGCTCTTGAACACGGCCATGTGGTATTCCCCGGTGGGTTCCTCCACATGGTGAAAATCATAAAGAAAGGCCAGGCGGCGGTTGAGGCTCCACTCGATGAGCACCTTGACCCGCTGGTCGAAGCCACCCACCCTCCTGGCCGCCTCCAGCCGGTGCATGACGCTGACGTGGAGGACATGGTTGTAATGGAACATGAATTCCCTGTTGAAGCCCCGGGAGACGCTGACGCGCTTGTCTAAGACGTAGCGCTTGCCGGACTTGTCGGCCACGGAAGAGACCCCGTAGAGGTCGGAATAGGCCAGGGCCACCTGGGGATTTTCGTCCAGGGCCTTGGCCAGCACTTCGATATGATTGGGGTAAAATATGTCGTCGTCGCCGAGGTAGCAGATGTATTCTCCCCGGGCCATATCCAAGCCCCGATTGAAACGGTAGGCCGCGCCCCGGTTTCGGGTGTCGTCCACATAGGTGATGCGGGGATCGGCAAATTTATCCACCACCTCCTGGACATTCACCCCGCCGTCGTTCATGACGATCAGCTCCCAGTCTTGAAAACGCTGATTTACAACGGATTCAATGGCTTCCGCCAAGTACTTGGGGCGGTTGAAGGTGGAAATCAGAACCGTTACCTTGGGTTTTTCCAGATTGAGCATGGGTTTGACCTCATCCGTTTCTTGACGTTTTTTCACGCCAGACTCTCACTGGGAAACGAATGCAAAACACATGCCATCACTTCTGGGTCATTCCAGCCGGACTACAACTCCTCTTATTTCCTCACGGCCCTCAGCCAGGACCAGTAATAGGTCTTGCCGACCATTGATTCCGCCCGGCCCCGAGTCCGCTCGTCCTCCACGGCTTCGACGGCAAAGGCGCGTTTCGCCAGAAAGGCCGTCACCTCGGCCCGGCTCCATTGGTTCCAATATCCCTTGAGGTGATTCCAGCCCGGGTCCAGGTAGCCGTCGGCCTCCCAGCTAATCCGCGTGCGGTCGCCGAAATTATCGCGTATGACCAGGGTCTTGAGGCCCGTTTCGGCCAGGCGCTCCAGGGGTTCGCGGAAGTCGGGGCAGAAGGTCAGGGTGTTGATCAGGGCCGCGGCCTCGAAGCGCCGGCCGCGGAGGTCCTCAAGCCGGCCGCATAGGAGCCGTTCGGCCGGCACCCCGTGGGCCGGCAGGATGCGGCGCCCGATTTCTATAAGGCTGGGGCTGTAATCCAGTCCGTGGTACTCCACGGCCAGGCCCCGCCGCCGGAAGGAATGCCACAGATAGCCGCTGCCGCATCCGGCGTCCAGAAGGCGGGGGGGGGCGGCGGCGGCCCGAATGAAGGGGGCCAGCAGTTCCGCGGCCTGGGCCGAGGCGTCCATCTCCGCTTCCAGGCCCTCGGCCCGGCGGGCGTAAAGTTCCCGGAGGCCGGCGGAGTGTTCCCAGATATTCAGTTCCGGGTCCGGGCCGGTCATGACGATTGCCCGGGTTTGTCGCCCCAGACTAATAGGGCGGAGTCGAAGGTGTAGAGGCGGCCGGCTATGGCCGTGAAGCCGGCCTCGGCCAGTTCGCCGGCCAGCCGGGCGGGCTGGGGAAAGGCCATAATGCTGTCGGAGAGGTAGCGATAGGCTTCCCGGGATCGGGTCAGGATTCGCCCCCCCAAGTTCGGCACGATGCGCCGCAGATAAAAAGAGGTCAGGCCGGCCCAAGGGGACCGGGGATCGTGGAACAGTTCCAGGATGAGGAAGCGGCCGCCGGGCTTAAGGACCCGCCGGACCTGGGCGTATAATTCCCGACGCCGGCTGATGCTGCGGAGGCCGAAGGCGATGGAGACGGAATCAAAATCGGCCTCGCCGAAAGGGAGGTCTAAGGCGTTGCCGGTGACCAGTGCCGGGGCTGGCACGGGCAGGCCGGCCAGTTTGGGCCGGGCCAGGGCCAGCATATCCGGGGCCAGGTCCAGGCCGGTGACGTCCAGGCCGGGCCAAATTTTTTTGGCGGCCACGATTAGGTCGCCGGTGCCGGCGCCCAGGTCCAGAAGCCGTCCGGGCGGGGCCAGGATTTTCAGGCGGCGGGCCAGGGCCCGCCGCCAGAAGATGTCGCGGCCCAAACTCAGAATCCGGTTGACCAAATCGTAGCGGCGGGCCAGGCCGGAAAACATGATCTTGAGCGCTCCGGGTTCCTGCCGGTCAAGGAGGGCGGGGTCGGTTTTTGTCTTCGCGGAAAAAAAGACCATTAATCAGTACTCCCCTAATATTGAAAATCGGTCGTTTAAGCAAAAATATTTTTCGCTATTTTATTGGTATATAACCAGTTTTCTCTATAATCTCCTGTCCCTGCCGTGATAGAATCCAGTCTATCATCAGTTTGGCGTTTCCCGTCGGCTCGCCATTTGTTACGGCGTAGAAATTGGCGACAAAAGGATAACTCCCTTTTTGAATGTTTTCAATCGAAGGCTCTACTCCGTTTACCCTCAATAATTTCGCATCAGGGTTTGCGTACATCGTCGTAGCATAGTATCTGTACGAGTATCCTAGAGCCGGTTGCACCCCCTGCCACTCTACTGATATTTGCTTCATCAAGCTGCTTGTACCGATTAAGCTCGCATCAGGGAGCGGTTGAGGAACCTGAATCGGCAACTCGCCCATAATCTTTTGCAGCCCCGTCTGACTGCCCGAGCCTTCCGGGCGTTGAAATGCGATTATCCCGCCTCCCTCATTCCAGCCGAGAGTTCTCCAATACGCGGTTTTACCCGAATAAATGTTGCGTATCTGTTGATATGTGAGGTCATCAACAGGGTTCCCTCTTCCCACTAAGAACACAAAGGCCTCGCGGCCGATTGGAGTAAATCGTAAATCCGCTCCAACTGCCATTGCGGAAACATTCTGTTGTTCGGATGCGCCCGCGACAAAAATTATATCTCTCTCGCCGGAAATTATTGCCTCATAGGCGCCGCGGGTATTCGTGCAAAGAATATAATCCTGTTTAAAAAAATTTTTATCGTATATAGCCTCCGCAAAGGCGGCATAAACCGGATAAAGCGCCATGGCGCCGTCCAATACGGGGAAATTGGCATTCAGCGTCAGGAGGGATTCCTCGTCAAGTTTAGCCGTTTTTGAGTTTTCGGAAAACGGGGCGTATCCAGTTAAGTCCGGCCTTGCTTCCGGCGCTTCCGGCATGCCTATGTTCAGCCACCAGTTGCCCCGCTGCGCCGTGGGGAACAGGGCGATTGATAAAACAACGAACAGCGTAAGCGTCGCTGAAACGGGAGCAAATCGTTTCGTGTGCTTAATCCACAAAATGATGGTTACTCCGCAAGTAGCCACTATCACTAAAACAATCGGAATCATTCCGACAATATTATCAATGTCGCCAATAGTATTAATATATTCAAATTTATATAACACATACCCGCCTGTAATCAAGGTGCAAAACGAAACAACCAAGCGGAGTATTATCATATTTTTTATAATCATACCGCCAATCTCTACATACCTATGACATAGGCCCCCTGATTAGAGCGTGAAATTATTGTTGCGACTAAGACTATCGGCAAAGCAATAGCCATAATCGAGATTACATATCCTGCCGTGCCTATCTTATCTTTTTCCTGACAAAGACACTTAATGCCTATTATCACCCCCACAAACGGTGATAATACAAGTATTAACGAAAACGGAAAAAACATAAAACCAAAAATTACTAAGATAGAAAATAATCCACCAGAGAACGAAGCGCCCAAAAATAACAAAGCAGGAACAGTGCCAAGCATTAATGCGACAAGTGATGAAGCAATCTTCTTTTGCGGTATATCAGCCGCCAGATTTGTACCCTTCAGGCTATTAGACAAATTTTCCATACTGAAGAATCTCCTTAAAGAATAGGCGGGCGGCGAATGACCTGCCCCCTACCCGAGGCGGGCACTGTATTCGTCCAAGGTGCCGGCCAGGGATTGGCCGGTTTCAGCCAAGAGGCGGCTGAGGGCCGGGTCAAACCAGGGGTCTTGGAAACCTATCTCCGCCCCGCCCCTGGCCCGGCCCGGTTCCGGGCGGTACTTCAGGGAGAGATGGGTGTCGTCGGCCATGAAGGCCAGGAGTCGGCGGCGGCGGCCCCGGGCCTCGTTGGCCCTGGCCAGGGCCCGGGTCAGGAATTCGGCATGATGGGGGGTGGAAGGATTCCAGACCTCCCAGCCGTCCACGTCCAGGTCGTCCAAAAGGACGGGCCAGAACACGGGGGGATGGGGAATGACCACCCCGGCCCCGAAACTCTTGGCCTCTTCCATCAGCTCCCGGGGGGTGTAAAAATTATCCGGATTAAGGGCCGCCTTGACCTTGTTCTTGGCCGCCCGCACCACCTCCAGGGCTAGGGGCAGGCGGGGGTCCGGCCCGAAGAGGGCGATCATGAAGTCCGGCAGCAAGCGGTTTTTGAGCATCCCATCCCTGGGGGTGCCGATGAGGCCGGAGCGGTCCACAAGCTCCCGGAGCCTGATGGCGGAGAAGCGGGCCAGGCGCCGGACCTCCGGACCGGCCGCCTTTAAGGACGGACCGGAAATGTCATCCAAGCCCGGCCCGGCCAGAAAATCCAGAATCTCCCGAAGCTGGCGGGCCCGGTAACGATAGGTGCGGTCCACCATGTCGAGAAAGGCGCCGGCCCGGGGGAGACGGTCGGCCGGGAAGTGGAAAAGCAGATGTATTTTCAGGCCGTAGCCCCGGTCGTAGGCATCGGCCTCGACCCCGGCGTAGGGTTCGAAAACGGCAAGCTGGTTGTGGGGGGTGGGTATGACCAGAAAATCCCGGGCCCGGGGGAAGGCCGCGGAGAGGCGTTCTTGAACCAGTTCCAGGGAGGCGCTCTCAGGATGCCAGTGGACGGCCAGGAAGCGCTCCGCCTCGGGGGCGAAGCGGTCAGGCCGGGCCACCCGCCGTCTTTCCTCGGCGGAAAGCTCCACGGAAGTCAACCGGTTAAAGAGCCGCCAACCGGCCTCGTCCAAATCACGGGCGGCCTCGTCGGTAAAACCTTTTTCAGTCACCGGTTCGCCTTTCTGGGGGCGGCGTTTAAAAATCAGGCGGTATTATAGCATAAAAATAGGTTTTTGTGCTGCGGCTTGCGCCGGCCGGGCCTTCATGGTAGAATCAAAGAATCTTTGAAAACAGGTAAAAGATATGGTTGAAGGCGGTTTGGACATAGCGCTCCTGGTCATACTGGGCTATTTTGCTCTAAGGGGCCTGTTCCGGGGCGTGGTCAAGGAAGTGGTGGCCGTTTTGGGCCTATTCGTGGCCTTCTGGGTGGCCGGCGTTTACTGGCCATTGGGCGAAATGCACCTCAAACCCATCTTCGACATGCCCGGACAGCGCGGCATAAGCAGCTTCCTCATTATCTTCACCGTGGTTTACTTTTTCACCAGCCTGATTTCAATATTTGTCGACAAGATAGTCAATCTGACCATCGGCCCTGTACTCAGCGGCCTTATGGGGGCCGTGGCCGGCCTCATCAAGGGCGTTCTGGTTTGCGGCATCCTCATGTCCGGCGCCTTGGTCTTCCTCAAACCCTCCGAGCCCTTCTTCACCACCTCCCAGTTATGGCCCTACCTCAAGCCGGTGACCGACCAAGCCAAGGCCTGGATGCCTGAAGGGCTGCACCGGGCTCTTGACGCCAAGGCCGTGGCCCCCCCGGGCGCCCAGGCCCAGCCCCAGGGCGAAGCTCAGTCAGCCGCAGTGACCATGCCCATGGATTCGGTGGACTGGAAGAACATACAGGATATCCTGAGAAACAATCCCGACGACATCCTGCCGGCTTGGCGGAACAAGCTGCGCAACCTCAGCGGGCCCCAGGACCTAAGCCCGGAGGATCTCAGGCGCTTCATCAGCGACCATCCCGATCTTTTTTCCAGGGCCCTCCTGCCCCCGGGAGAAAAACCGGCCGTGGCCCCGGCCGGGCCCGCCCCCACCTGGCCTCAGCCGGCCGCCGAATGACCCTGGGGCATTCCCTGGCCGAGCTGGACCAGGTCATAGCCCGCCTTTTGGACCCGGAAGGCGGCTGCCCCTGGGATCTTGAACAGACCTTCCGTTCCATCATTCCCAACATTCTGGAAGAGACCTATGAACTGTTGGCGGCCCTGCGCGCGGAAAACCCCGACGACATACGGGAAGAGACGGGCGACCTGCTCTTCCAGGCCGCCTTCATCGGCCGCCTGGCCCAGGCCCGCTGGGGCTGGGGTTTGAGGGAAATCATCGACCAAGTCAGGGGCAAAATGGTGACCCGCCACCCCCATGTCTTCGGCCAGGGGGCGCCACTGGCCGATGCCGCGGCCGTCCTGGACCAGTGGCAGGCCATAAAGCGCCGCGACCGGAAACATGGGCGTCTTCTGGCCTCCGTGCCCCGGCATATGCCGGCCCTCCTGCGGGCCCACCGGCTGGGGGCCAAGGCGGGGCGGGCCGGCTTCGACTGGCCGGAGGCCGCCCAGGTGCGCCGGAAGGTGGACGAGGAGCTGGCCGAGCTGGACGAACACCTGCAACACCCGCCCAATTCCCCGGAACAAGAGGCCCGGATCAAGTCGGAAATGGGCGATGTGCTCCTGACCCTGGCCAGCCTGGCCCGCCATTTGGGCTTTTCGGCGGAAGAGGCCTTGACCGAAGCCAACGACCGCTTTATCCGCCGCTTCGGCTGCCTGGAAGACGCCCTGGCCCGGGAAAACCTGCGGCCCGAAGATGTGGACCCGGCGCGCCTGGAAGCCCTGTGGGCCGAAGCCAAAAGCTGATGCTTTTTACGATGATTTTTTGCCAAACATCCTAAAGGCCGGGAGCCAGCAAAGCTCAGTCCACTGAGATGAAGCGCAGTTCCGGCAGCACCGCGCAGGTCAGCGGCCCGCCGAAGACGGCCCCGGTATCCAGCCCCAGGCGCCCCGGGGCCAGGAAGGGCTGCTTGAAGGGCGTGTGGCCGAAGACCACCAGACGGTCAAAATCATGGTCGCTCTGCAGGAAATCATCGCGGATCCACAGCAAATCCTCAAGGCTCTGGGAGGCTGCGGGCTGGCCGGGGCGAAGCCCGGCGTGGACGAAGACATGCCGGTCGGTCTCAAAAAGAGGGGCCAGCCCGCGCAGGAACTGCAAATGCTTCGAGGTCAGGGCCCGGCCGGTGCGGGTGTAGTCCCGTACCGTGGCCGAAAGGCCGTTGTCGTAGAGCGAGGGAGAAATTTCGCCGCTTAGGAATTTCAGAAACATATCCTCATGGTTGCCCATGAGGGTCACGACATTGCGCGCCTTGGAGGAAAGGTCGGCCAGGGTATCGACCACCTCGTAGCTCTGGGGTCCGCGGTCTATATAATCGCCCAAGAAGATGAGAAGATCATCGCCATCGGGCGTCCAGTCCACCCGCTCCAGGAGCTTCTTGAGCTTCAAGTAGCAGCCGTGGATATCCCCCACAACGAAGTAGCGGCGCTCTTTCATTTAGGTATCGGTCAGTTTTTTGTCCCTGGCCGCGGCCTGGGTGTAGAGCCGGTTGACAGCGTTGATATAGGCCAGGATGCTGGCCTTGACTATGTCGGTTGACGCGCCGCGCCCCTGGGCGGAGATGCCGCCGTGGCTAAGTTCCACCACGGTTTCCCCAAGGGCGTCGGAGCGGGGGCTGGTGGCCCGGATGCTGAAATTTTCCAGGTGGGGATAAAAATTAATGGCCCGCTTGATGGCGCTGTAGGCGGAATCAATGGGCCCGTTGCCGGTGGCCGCATCGCGCAGTTCCTCATGGTGGTCGCGGCGGATGACCACCGTGGCCGTGGACAGCCCCGCGCCCACCCCCACGGCGTATTCCACCAGCTCATAGCGGTGCTCCGGGGTCACGGCCAGAATCTGGTCGGAAATTATGGCCTCAATGTCGCCGTCCGAGACATCCTTCTTCTCATCGCAGAGGCGCTTGAAGCAGTCGAAGGAGAGCCCGACTTGCTCCTCGTCCAATTGGTAGCCCAAGGTTTCCAGGCGGTCGCGGAAGGCGTGGCGTCCCGAATGCTTGCCCAGCACCATCACCGCCGGGACGCTGCCCACATCTTCGGCCTTCATTATTTCATAGGTTTCGCGGTTGGTCAGCACCCCGTGCTGGTGAATGCCGGCTTCGTGGGCGAAGGCGTTGGCGCCGACCACGGCCTTGTTGGGGGGGACCGCCACCCCGGAGAGGCGCGCCACCAGGCGGCTGACCGGGTAGAGCCGGTTGGTGGCCAGGCCGGTGGTCAGGGGCGCGTAGAGGTCGGCCCTGGTTTTAAGGGCCATGACCACCTCTTCCAGGGCCGCGTTGCCGCCCCGCTCGCCCATGCCGTTTATGGTGCCCTCCACCTGCCGCGCCCCGGCCCGCACCGCGGCCAGGGAGTTGGCCACGGCCAGGCCCAGGTCGTTGTGGGCGTGGACCGAGAATATGACGCCCGGGGGCGCGGCCACCCCGTCGATGACGGCCCGGCAGAAATCGTGGAACTCTTCGGGCATGGCGTAGCCCACCGTGTCGGGAATGTTCAGCACCGTGGCCCCGCACTCCACGGCCAGCTTGAAGACCCTGATGAGGAAGTCCGGGTCGGAGCGGCTGGCGTCCTCGGCTGAGAACTCCACCTCGCCCACCAGGGAACGGGCCAGGGAGACGGCGGACCGGACTTCGCCCAAAACCTGGTCCGGGGTCAGGCGGAGCTTGTGGGCCATGTGGATGGGGCTGGTGGCGATGAAGGTGTGGATGCGGGGCCGTTCGGCATCGGCCAGGGCCTGGGCCGCGGCCCGGATATCGCCTTCCCTGGTGCGGGCCAGGCCGGCCACGGTCACTCCCGATACTTCGCGGGCCACCGTCTTGACGCAACTGAAATCGCCCGGGGAGGCGGCGGGGAAGCCGGCTTCTATCACGTCCATTTTCATCTTGGCCAACTGTTTGGCGATCTGGAGCTTTTCAGCGGCGTTGAGGTTGACGCCGGCGGCCTGCTCGCCGTCACGCAGCGTGGTGTCGAAGAAAGTGACGCGGTTGGGGTCAAACATGGGCTCCACCCTTCATTGGCCTTGTGCTTGCTGAATAAGTTTGGTAATATACCAGACTTATTCAGTAAACACAAGACCAATGGAGAAAAGTCTGCAGATAGATGCGCCAGCCAAGGTCAATTTGGCCCTTAAGGTGCTGGGCCGGCGGCCGGACGGCCGCCACGAGCTGGATTCGGTCATGGCCCGGCTGACCCTGGCCGACCGCCTGCGCCTGGACCTGGAGAAGGCCGGCCCGGACCGCCTGCTGGCCCGGACCAGCCTCTCCGGCGCCCTCCCCCCCGATTTCGAGGGGCCAGGCAACCTGACCCTCCAGGCCCTCCGGGCCTTTCGGGCGGAAACCGGCTGGCCCGAGGGGGCCGTGCATATTTTTCTGGAAAAGAACATCCCCTGGGGCGCCGGGCTGGGCGGCGGCTCCGCCGATGGCGCGGCCGTCCTGGCCGCCCTTAACCGGGCCGCGCCCGAGCCCTTGCCGGCGCCGCGCCTGGCCGCCCTGGCCCTGACTTTGGGGGCGGATATCCCCTTCTGCCTTTCCGGGGCCGCCTTGGCCCGGGCCGGGGGCGTGGGCGAAATACTTTCGGCCCCGCCCAAGATATTCGATTTTTTTCGGGGCCGGCCGATTTGGCTGGTAAAGCCGGATTACGCCTTGGCCACGGCCCGGGTCTTCGCAAATTTGGGGTTGACAAATCCTCCGCCAGGGCATAACCTTGGGCCTATGCTCAAACCAGGTGAAAACGATTTGCTGGCCCCGGCCCTGCGCCTGGCCCCGGCTTTGTATGAGGCGGTTCGAGCCGTGCGGGAACTTAAGCCCAAGGCCTGGGGCCTCTCCGGCAGCGGTTCCGCCTTCTGGCTCCACGGCGCCGAGGGCGATCCGGCCCTTCTGGCCCGGGCGCGTCCGGATTGGTGGATCCGGGCCGCGACCGTGGCCTGAGCCCTTAGGTCTTATTCTTACTGGGGCGTCGTCAAACGGCTAAGACACTGGGTTTTGGTCCCAGCATTCGCAGGTTCGAATCCTGCCGCCCCAGCCACGAGAGCATCAAGCAATATATAGTAAATATTATGGATGACGACATAATTCTCATCAGCGGCAGTTCCAACCCGGATCTGGCCAAAAAAATCGCCGGCCACCTGGACCGGCCCCTTAGCCCGACCCATTTGCGCCGTTTCGCCGACGGCGAAACCTGGGTGGAACTGGGCGAAAACATGCGGGGCCGCGACATCTTTGTCATCCAGTCCACCTGCCGCCCCGTCAACGACCACCTCATGGAGCTCCTGCTCATAATCGACGCCTTGAAGCGGGCTTCGGCCAGTTGCATAAACGCGGTCATGCCCTACTACGGCTACGCCCGGCAGGATCGCAAGGCCGCCCCCAGGGTGCCCATCTCCGCCAAGCTGGTGGCGGACCTCATAACGGCCGCCGGGGCCAACCGCATCCTGGGCATGGATCTCCACGCCGGCCAGATCCAGGGCTTTTTCAACATCCCCGTGGACCACCTCTACGCGGCGCCGGTGCTTCTGGAATACTTAAGGGAAAGGCTCAGCCGCGGCGGCGATATGGTCCTGATCTCCCCGGACGCCGGAGGCGTGGAAAGAACCCGCTACTTTGCCAAAAAGCTGAATGTGCCCATAGCCATAGTAGACAAAAGGCGCGAATCTCCCAACGAGGCCAAGGTCATGAACATCATCGGCGAGGTCCGGGACAAGGTGGCGGTGATAATCGACGACATGGTGGATACGGCCGGCACCCTGACCCAGGCCGCCCAGCTCCTGGACGACTTGGGGGCCCGGGAAGTGCTGGCCTGCGCCACCCACGCCGTTTTTTCCGATCCGGCCTTGGACCGCATCAATGATTCCCCCTTGAGCGCCATGCTGGTCACCGACACCATACCCCTGAGCGAGCGGGCCCTGGCCTCGCCCAAAATCAAGCCCATGAGCGTGGGGAAGCTCCTGGCCGAAGCCATCCGCCGCATAAACAACCGCGATTCGGTCAGCGCCCTCTTTGTATAGGGCAGCCCTCATCCATCCATCCGTGAACACTCTCTGGAATAATGAGGTGAAAGCCCCATGCTCCTGAATCCAGCCATAACGGGCCGAAAAATCAAAATCGCCCTAACCGGGTGCGGACGCGTTGCCCAAAGCCATTTCGCGGCCATTGCCAAGCATGACGAAAACCTTGAGTTGACCGCCGTTTGCGATGCGGACCCTGAAAGGCTGAGCCGGCACGCGGCTGAACATAAGGTTCCCGGCTACGTCCTCTACGAAGATCTGCTGCGCGAAAGCGGCTGCGATCTTGTTTCCCTGTGCACCCCTTCCGGCCTGCACCCTCAGCAGACCATCCTGGCGGCCAGGCACGGCAAGCACGTCATGACGGAAAAACCCATGGCCACCCGCTGGCAGGACGGCTTGGACATGGTCCGGGCCTGCGACGAGGCCGGCGTGCGTTTATTCGTCATCAAGCAAAACCGGCGCAACGCCACCCTGCAGCTGCTTAAGCGGGCGGTGGCGGAAAAACGCTTCGGCCGGATCCACATGGTCCACCTGAACCTCTTCTGGAGCCGGCCGCAGGAATATTACGATTCCGACCCCTGGCGGGGAACCTGGGAAATGGACGGCGGGGCCTTCATGAACCAGGCCAGCCACTACGTGGATCTCCTGGGGTGGCTCATCGGCCCCGTCGCCGACGTGCAGGCCATGACCGCCACCCAGGCCAGGGACATCGAGGTGGAGGATTCCGGCGTTCTCAATGTGCGCTGGCGCAACGGGGCGCTCGGCTCAATGGCCGTGACCATGCTCGCCTACCCTAAAAACCTTGAAGGCTCCATCACCATTTTAGGCGAAAAGGCACGGTCCGGGTGGGGGGCGTGGCCGTTAACGACATCGAGGTTTGGGATTTCGCCGAACCGAAGGAATACGACGCCCGGATTCGGGAAGCCGGCTATGAAACAACGTCCGTCTATGGTTTTGGGCATCCCCTGTATTTCAAGAACGTCATTGATGTTTTGCGCGGGGAGGCGGAGCCGGAGACGGATGGCCGGGAAGGGCTGAAATCCTTGGAGCTGATCATCGCCGCCTATATTTCGGCCCGGGACGGCAGAACCGTGTCCCTCCCCCTTCAATACTGACCCGAGGGCGATCTCGTGCGCTTTATTGATTTGGCGGCCCAGCAGCGGCGCATCCGCCCCGATCTTGAACGCCGGATCAAGGCCGTCCTGGATCACGGCAGCTATATTATGGGGCCGGAAGTGTATGAGCTGGAAGAGCGGCTGGCCGCATTCGCCGGGGCCGGGCATTGCGTGAGCTGCGCCTCGGGCACGGACGCCCTGCTCATGGTTTTGATGGCCTGGGGCCTCGGGCCGGGGGACGCGATCTTTGTGCCGCCCTTTTCCTTTTTCGCCACCGGCGAGGCGCCGGCCCTACTTGGGGCTACACCCGTCATGACGGATATAGACCCCGTCACCTTCAACATGGATGCCCGGGCCCTGGCCAGGGCCGTGGAGGCCGTTCAAAAGCGGGATGCCTCCATTTACCCCCTCCCGAAGCCCGCGCTGGAAGGCCGGCTGCGGCCCAGGGCCGTAATTTGCGTGGACCTCTTCGGCCAGACGGCGGATTACGACGCCCTCCTGCCCCTGGCGGCGGAACACGGCCTGTTGGTGCTGGAGGACGCGGCCCAGGCCTTCGGTGCGGAATACCGAGGCCGAAAATGCTGCGCCCTGGGCTGCGGGGCCGCGGCCGCCAGCTTCTTCCCCGCCAAGCCCCTGGGCGGCTACGGCGATGGCGGCGCGATCTTCACCGAAGACGACTCTTTGGCGGAGACTCTGAGGTCCATCCGGGTCCACGGCCAGGGCGGCGGCAAATACGACAATGTGCGCATCGGCCTCAACGGCCGCCTGGATACGCTGCAAGCCGCCATCCTCCTGGCCAAGCTGGAGGTTTTTCCCGAAGAGCTGGAAGCGCGGCGGAGGGTGGCGGGCTGGTACGCGAAAAGATTGTCCGGTATGGACAAGGTGACGCCGCCCCGGCTAATTGAAGGCGCAGTCAGCGCCTGGGCGCAATACTCCATCCTCTTGGGAGGCGGCAGGCGCGACGCCGCGGCGGCGCACCTTAAAAGCCGGGGCATCCCCGCCAATATTTATTACCCAAAGCCCATGCACATGCTGGCGGCCTTTAAAAACCTGGGCTACGCGCCCGGCGACCTGCCCGCGGCCCTGGCCGCTTCCCGGGACATCCTGGCCCTGCCCTTCCATCCGTATATGACGGAAGCCGATGTTGATGCGGTCGGCCTGGCCCTTGAAGAGGCCCTCGGGTGAACGCGGATTTTTTCATCCATCCCACTTCCTTTGCCGATGAAGGGGTGAAGATAGGGGCCGGCGCCAGGATATGGCACTTCAGCCATATCCTGGCCCGTACCCTCATCGGCCCGGAATGCAACATAGGCCAGAACGTGGTCATAGGGCCGGACGTGACCATCGGCCGGGGCTGTAAAATACAGAACAATGTCAGCATTTACAAGGGCGTGACCCTCGAGGACGAGGTCTTTTGCGGGCCGTCCATGGTGTTTACCAATGTCCATAACCCCCGGGCCGCCATCCGGCGCATGGATGAGGCCAAGCCCACGCTGGTCAGACGCGGGGCCAGCCTGGGGGCCAACTCCACCATAATTTGCGGCGTGACCATCGGCCGCTTCGCCTTTGTCGGGGCCGGGGCGGTGGTGACCCGCGACGTGCCGGATCACGCCCTGGTCTATGGGAATCCGGCCAGGCCGCGGGGCTGGGTGTGCGCCTGCGGGGAAAAATTGGGGGCGAATCTCCGCTGCGTCGCCTGCGCCTTGGTGTATGAAGCCTGTGAAACAGGCATGAGGTGCGCATGAACATTCTTCTTCTGGGCGCCGAAGGGCGGCTGGGCTGGGAACTGGGGGCCAGCCTCTCAGCCCTGGGCCGGGTCTGCTACTACGGACGCGAACAGGCCGACTTTACCCAGCCGGGACAAGTGGAAAAACTGGTCCGCCGCATCCGTCCCGGGGTCATAGTCAACGCCGCGGCCCACACCGATGTGGATGAAGCCGAAACCAATCCCCGGATGGCCGAACTCCTCAACTCCGAGGGCCCGGCCCTCCTGGCCCGACTGGCCCGGGAACTGTCCGCCTGGCTCATCCACTATTCCACGGACTACGTCTTCGACGGCGGCAAGGACGGCAGGTACACCGAAGATGATCCGGCCGCTCCCTTGAACGTTTACGGCCGCAGCAAGCTGGCCGGAGACGAGGCCATAATCTCTTCCGGCTGCCGCCACCTGATTTTTCGCGTCAGTTGGCTCTTTTCCGTCCGCGGCCAAAGTTTTCCCCGCTCCATCCTGGACCTGGCCCACCAAAAGGAGCTTTTCACCGTGACCGACGACCAGTTCGGCGCGCCCACCGGGGTGGAACTCCTCTCCAGCGCCACGGCCATGACTCTCTACCAGGCCCTGACCTCGGAGCGGAGCCTTACGGGACTCTACAACCTGGCCGCCTCGGGAGAAACCAACTGGCACGGTTTCGCGGTCTACCTGGTCACCAAGGCCCACAGTATGGGCTGGCCCCTCAAAACCCGGCCGGAAAACATCCATCCCGCCCCGGCGGCGGTGGCGGCGGCCGGGCGCCCGGCCCGGCGGCCGGCCAATTCCCGCCTCTCCATGGCTAAGCTCACCGATGTTTTCGGCCTGGAGCCTCCCCCCTGGCAATATTATGTGGATCGCCTCCTGTGGATCTGGACCGCCCTCCGGAGCCGCCGGGAGATGCCGCCGGCAATTTAGAGCCCGGAGCGAAAACAGCCGGGGAAAGCCCTGCCCGCGGCCCATATTGGCCTTGAATTTCGGGGGAAATTGTTGTAAAGTCAGTTTGCGATAGATTTGCCCAAGCAAGGTTTGGGTTTCTTGCCTTATGAAATGCCGCCGTCCCTGTTTGGCAAGGTCCGGCGGCCCAAGACTGGCCAGGAGGACAGCATGATAGAAGTCAGGTTTCACGGCCGTGGCGGGCAGGGGGCGGTCACTTCGTCCGAACTCATGGCCCAGACGGCCATTTTGGGGGGGAAATACGCCCAGGCCTTTCCCAATTTCGGCCCGGAGCGCCGCGGGGCGCCGGTGGCTTCCTTTCTGCGCATTTCCGACTCGCCCATACGGATGCGGGAAAAGATTTACACCCCAAATGTGGTGGTGGTGCTTGACCCCGGCCTGATGAAAATCAGTAAAGTCGACGCCGGCCTCAAGGAAGACGGCTTTCTCATCATAAATTCCGCCAAGCCCCCGGCCGAGATCAGGGAGGCCTTCGGCTTCAGGCAGAAGATCGCCACCGTCGACGCTCTCCACATCGCCCTGGAAGAGCTCCAGGTCCCCATCACCAACACGGTCATGATGGGCGCCCTGTCCAAGGTCATGGGCGTGGCCACCCCGGACCAAGTGCGCGGGCCCCTGGAAGATCGCTTCGGGGCGCGCCTGGCCGCCATGAACCTTAGGGCCTTTGAGCGGGCCTATGAATCGACCAATGCGGAGGCTTGACCATGAGCGTTAAAACCGCCGTGACAACGGAAGCCATAATAAAGGTCGGCGACCTGCCCTTCGGCATGACTGTCCAGCCCGGCTCCAGCCTTAATTTCAAGACCGGAGACTGGCGTTCGGCCCGGCCGGTTTTGAACCGGGAAGCCTGCACCTACTGCGGTCTATGCTACATATACTGCCCTGAAGGCATCTACCAGGATATGGGGCCCCAGGAGAAATACTACAAGCCAGACATGGATTACTGCAAGGGCTGCGGCGTCTGCGCCCAGGAATGCCCCAGGAAGTGCATCCAGATGGTCATACAGGAGGTTTAGCCGTGAGCGCGCCCAAAGGCACTAAACCCATAGGCCTGGAAGTTTCCGTGGCCCTGGCCGAGGCGGTGAGGCTGGCCGAAGCCGAGGTCGTGTCCGCCTATCCCATAACCCCCCAGACCCACATTGTGGAACACCTCTCCGAACTGGTGGCCAACGGGGAACTGGACGCCGAGTATGTCCCGGTGGAATCGGAGCAGTCGGCCATGAGCGCCTGCATAGGCTCCTCCGCCGCCGGGGCCCGCACCTTCACCTCCACCAGCTCCCAGGGCCTCCTGCTCATGGCCGAGATGCTCTACATCGCCTCCTTTATGCGCCTGCCCATAGTTATGGCCATGGTCAACCGGGCCGTCAGCGGGCCCATCAATATCTGGAACGACCACTCGGACGTCATGAGCGTCCGGGACTGCGGCTGGATCCAGCTCTTCGCCGAGACCGCGCAGGAGTCCGTGGACCTCACCATCATTGCCTACCGCATCGCCGAGGACTCCGGCGTGATGTTGCCCGTCATCATCAACCTCGACGGCTTCACCCTGTCCCATTTCATTGAACCCGTTACCCTGCCGGATATAGCCGAGGTCCGCCGCTTTTTGCCGCCCTACGAAACCGCCCACAAGCTGGACATAAATAAACCCCTGTCCTTCGGCGCCCTGGGCGGCCCGGAAGTCTACACCGAAGCCCGCCGCGCCCTGGACCTGGCCGTGGTGGCCTCAAGACCCCGCGTCCAGGCCGTCTTCGACGACTTCGCCAAGGCCTTCGGCCGCCGGTACAATCTGGTGGAGACTTACAAGACCGAGGATGCGGAAATCATCCTGGTGACCATGGGCTCCATTACCGGGACGGCCATGACCGCCATTGACGAAATGCGTGAGGCCGGCGAAAAGGTGGGCCTGGTTCGTCTTAGGCTGTGGCGTCCCTTCCCGGTGGAGGAATTCCGGGCGGCCGTGGCCGGGGCCAAAAACCTGGCCGTGGTGGACCGGGCCATGATCCTGGGCTTCCCCGAAGGGCCGGTGGCCACGGAAATCAGGGCCCTGATGTACCACGAAAAGGACCGGCCCCGTATGACCAACTTTATCCTGGGGCTGGGCGGGCGCGATGTGCCGCGCAACCACTTCAAGTATATCGTTGAAAAGGTCAAGGAACTGGGTCCCGAAGGGCGCCAGGGCAGCTATGAGATAGTGGGGGTGCTGGAATGAAATCCGCCGAAGTTCCGTTTGAAAAAGTTACGCTCAAGACCTTCCCCAAGGGGCCGGATTACCTGGCCGCCGGCCATCGGGCCTGCCAGGGCTGCGGCGAAATACTGGCCATGCGTCTCATGGTCAAGGCCTTGGGCCGGGATTTCATGGCCGTTTCGGCCACGGGCTGCATGGAAGTCTGCACCTCTCCCTTTCCCCAGTCGGCCTGGCAGGTTCCCTGGATCCACGTGGCCTTTGAAAACGCGGCCGCCGTGGCCGGCGGAATCGACGCGGCCAACGTCATCCGCCGCCGCCGCGGCAAACTGCCCGACCAGCGCATTCCGGTGGTGGCCTTCGCCGGCGACGGCGGCACGGCCGACATCGGCCTCCAGGCCCTCTCCGGCGCCCTGGAGCGCTACCATGAAAACCTTATCTACGTCTGCCTGGACAACGAAGCCTATATGAACACCGGCATCCAGCGCAGTTCGGCCACGCCCTTCGGGGCCAGCACCACCACCTCGCCGGCCGGCAAGCTCTCCAAGGGCCAGCACACCTGGAAAAAGAATATGCCGGCCATCGCCGCGGCCCACAACATCCCCTATGTGGCCACGGCCACCCCGGGCTATCACCTGGATATGATGAACAAGATCCGCCGGGCGGCGGCCATTCCCGGCCCGGCCTATATCCATGTTTACGCCCCCTGCCCCACCGGCTGGCGCATGAAATCCGAGCTGTCCGTCGACAGCTCCCGCCTGGTGGTGAAAAGCCGGGCCTTCCCTCTCTACGAGGTCATCGACGGCCAGTATATAATCAGCCAGAAAGTTGAAAATCCCATACCTCTGGCCGACTACCTCAAGCCCCAAGGCCGCTTCCGCCACCTTACGGAAGAGGACATCGCCCGGATCAGCGAACGCCTCAACCTCGAATACGAGCACTTATTGAAGATGGCCGAAGCTTTCCCAGGGCCGTTATTCTAGGAACATCGAACGAGTTGCATGAAGCCAGCCCCGGCAAAGGGGCTGGCTTTTTTTGGTGCGCGGCCCGCCGCAGTATTATCAGCGTGATATCCGACGGGCAGCCCAGCCTTACGGGGAAGCCTCCCCAAAGACCGGCCCCCCGGCTGACATACATAACCATGCCGTCCACTTGGTAAAGACCTGATATGAAGCCTTTATTGACGTATTTGGGAATCAGGTGCAGGCCGATTATATGGCCGCCGTGGGTATGGCCGCTAAGTTGCAAAGCCACGCCTTCCGCGGCGCTCTCAGCCGCCTTCTCGGGCCTGTGCGCCATCAGTATGGTCGTCGCCTCTTTCGGGGCTCCGGCCAAGGCCTTCTTCAGATCCGGGGGAGGCAAACCGAACCTTAACGCCACTTTGTCCGTCGTTCCGGCAATGACCAAAGGCGTATTACGATGGCTGATCACCTGGTGCTCATTCAAAAGCATGCGCAGACCTAAGGCCTGATAAAGATTCATCCAGTCGTGAAAACCAAAATAATACTCATGGTTCCCGGCGGCGGCGAAAACCCCGTACCGGGCCTGGAATTCGCGGAAGGGCTCGACATCGGAATATCTTCTGGCTGTCGTGCCATCGGCTATATCGCCGGTCAAAAGAATGAGATCGGGCCTTAAGGCGTTCGTCCTGTCCACCACCGCCTTTATCCATTTTCTGGTAAACAGGCTGCTGGCGTGAATATCGGTGAGGTGGGCGATCCGCAGTCCGTCCAGTTCCTCGGGCAGATCCCGCAAGTTAATTTCGACCGTCCGAGTATCGGGCACGCGGACGGCCTGCCATACGCCCAGCATGGATAAAAGCGCCGCCATGGCCAAGAGCCCCGCGGCCAGGCGCCCGGAGACCGAGAAGGGTTTGGCCGGCTTATAGGCCGGGCGGAGCGCCAGGGCGGCCAGGTCCCTGGTTAACACCAGCATCGTCAAAATAAGAACCGTGGAAATCATCCATCCCTGAAGGATCACCATGCCATATGGCAGCTCCGGCAAATGCGGCCCCGTGAAAAACAGCCTGTTCAGCAGGCGTTGCTGGGAAAATATCAAAAAGCCAATCGCAAGCGCCGCTTTGAATTTGAAAGAGATGCCAAGAGGGCGGATAAACCGGAAAATAAGCAGGATCAAAAGCGAAGATGAGACGGCGATAGTGAACACGGGGAGAGTGCCTTCTGGTTTTTAATTGGTGCTTCAAGTGCGGAACGGTCATGCCTTGGCGCCTAGCCGGGCCGTTCAGGGTTACATTATCGGATAACTGCTTTTCCTGATTATAGCATCTTTCGGGCAACGGGGTTAAGAGTTCTCTTTCAGATGGATAAGAGTTTTGCCGGAATCAATAAAGCGCCTGTTTATGCGTCAGCACTCTCTTCAATTGATTGTCAACTTCACAATAAACGCAATCCAATTCGCAGTCGTCCAGGTCGACCGCCGCAATGTGTTCATAATAAACACAAGTTCCGCATGAGGAACTTGCTTGTCTTGGCACGGGCATCAATTTGGCAGGAATATTCTGTTTTTTCAAAGAGTTATAGTATGATAGCGCCCCGAAATGGCTGTGGAAGGTCGCGATGTACCTGCTCATTTCGTCGTCGCGATGTATATTTTGTAATTATCAGCGTCGGTTGCCGCGTTGACGGAAAATCCATTTTTCCTGGCGTAGTCCCGGCAATTATCCAGAGCGTTGTTGCTGTCCACTAATAGGATAATTCCCTTCTCGGTCTTTAGCGCGTTTTTTAGCATAAGCAAGGGTTCGGGGCAGGACATGCCGCGAGCGTCAAGCGTTTTCATATGTTTTACTCGCTTTCTTGAAGAAGGTGTTATATACCGCAATAAGAATCACCATGCCAAAGGCCATGGCGAAACCGATTTTGCCGTTGGGGGCGACTCCCGCCGGGGACGAGGCCATTTTTAAATTGTGGGCGAAGGCCGCCCCCGCAACCATACCCAAAACAGTAACGGCGGAATCGGAATTGCCGCTTCCCGCAAGCACCACCTGCCTGAAAGGGCAGCCGCCAAGGAGGACAGAACAAAGCCCGACCAGCATCATGCCCAGGAAGTTCCAAAGCCCATCGGTATGGGCAATCGGCTGACCTTTAAAGCCAAGATTAAAACTGCCGAAAATAAGATTTCCAATCAAGACTATGACAATAATGGCGATGACCCCGCCCAGCATGTTGAAATTTCCGAAAAGTGCGGCATCCCTTACTCCCGCGACAAAACACAGCCTTGAAAGAAATCCGATGGCGCCTACGGCCAGGCCCGCGGCGAGCGCCACCCACATCGGAGCGCGCATGCTGCCCGGCCCTTCCGATGAAAAAAGCAGCCAAGAGGGGAAAACAACTAAGATCACGAGTAAAATTACCGAGATGAGCGGTAAAAGGAGACCATCGGTTTTGGAAACATCATATGTTCTCTGTAAGGTATAACCTTTATTGAGAAAAAAAATACCGCCGAAGATTCCCGCGACAAAGCCGAAGAGCCCCACGAACGCATTCAAATCCCCCCCCCCCATTCTCAGGGCCATCCTGAGCGGGCAGCCAAGAAAAATCAGCGCGCCTATCATCAAGGCAAAACCCAATACAAACCTTGTCATTGGCGCGGAGCCGCCCTTGGGCGAGAATTCCTTTTTTCCAATCGAAAAAATCAGCGCGCCAATTAAAATGCCGATTATCTCGGGCCTTAAATATTGCATAAGGCTTGCGCCGTGCAAACCGACCGCGCCGGCGGCGTCGCGGATGAAGCAGGCGGTGCAAAAGCCCATGTTGGGGGGGTTGCCAAGCAAAACCAAGGCTATGGATATGGCCGCCGCAAGGGCGCCCGCCAAAGGGATTAATAATTTTTTAGCCATTTTGCCCTCTCAATATGATTGAGGGAAAAGTTTAGCAGACAAAATTTAAGGTTGCAATATTATTTATTAATACGTATAATAATTATTATTAAAATATTTGATAAATGGGCGGCCATGAGAAAAGTTTACGCGGATAACTGTTCAACATCCTTCCCTAAGGCTCCTGGAGTTTCCGAGGCGATAAAAAATTTTTTGGATAACACAGGCTGCAATGTGAACCGCGGCGGCTATGCCGACTCCTATGGCGCCGCCATGGAAATATTAGAGGTCAGGCAAATGCTTGCCGATATGTTTCAGGCCGAAAGTCCGCAAAATGTTATTTTCACGCCAAGCCTGACTTATTCCCTGAATATGCTGCTTCTGGGGTTTTTAAGAAAAAATGACCATGTAATAACCACCTCGATGGAACATAACGCCGTAATGCGACCTTTGCGCGCGCTCTTTAAAAACGGGGTTTCTTACGACTTAGCGCCCTGCGATAAAAACGGATTATTAAACGCGGCCGACATCATCCCTTTAATCAGAAAAGAAACAAAGGCCGTCGTCATGCTGCACGCCTCCAACGTATGCGGGACTATCATGCCGATTGAGGCCGCGGCGGAAATCTGCAAAAAAAACAAGCTGCGCTTGATAGTTGACGCGGCGCAAACCGCGGGAATTTTGGATATTGACGCCCGCGAAATAGACGCTTTGGCCTTTGCCGGACACAAAGGACTTTTGGGGCCTCAAGGCCTTGGCGGCTTTATAATAAAAAAAGATTTTGCCGATGAGGTCGCGCCCCTGATAACAGGCGGCACGGGTAGCCTTTCCTCCGAATCAGAGCAGCCGGATTTCTTGCCGGACAAGTTTGAATCGGGGACAATAAACATACCCGCGATTTTCGGGCTAAAGAAAGCGATTGAATATATTAATTCAACGGGTATGAAAACAATATACGCCAAGGAAACGGCGCTTATTTCCGCGTTTATTTCAAAGGTTCGCGGCATTGATGGCGTCGACATAATCGGCCGGGAGGATGCCGCGGAGAGAGTTCCTGTGGTTTCTCTTGATTTCGCGGGACGCGACAACGCGGTCGTCTCCGCCGCCCTTGACGGCAGTCACGGAATTATGGCGAGATGCGGTTTGCATTGCGCCCCCATGGCCCACAAGACGCTTGACACTTATCCGCACGGAACGGTGAGATTTTCTTTCGGTCATTTTAACACTATGGACGATGTGGAATACGTGGCGCGGTCGATTAAAGAGATTTTAAAAAGCGCAAGTTATGGATTTTAGAGAAATTGAAGCCTTTATAAAGGTTGTGGAACTGGCCAGTTTTTCAAAGGCGGCCGATGCGCTGCACGTTTCCCAGCCCTCGGTGAGCCTTTACATAACCTCGCTGGAAAAGGAGCTGAATATTATTCTTATAAATCGTTCTACCAAGGTGTTGTCCACCACTTTGGCCGGTGAACGTTTTTTTGAGAAAGCCAAGGCCATGATGTCGCTGAAACGCGAATCCATCCAGGCGCTGAAAAATCTTTCCAAAGACGTCAGCGGAGAAATCCACGTATTGGCGTCATCCGTGCCGGCCCTGTATATATTGCCTCAAATATTCGCGGAGTTTCATAAAATATATCCAAATATCTCTTTTACCATGAAACAGGCCGATACCTTGGAGGTCGTGCAGGGAATTGCCGCGCACAAGGCGGATATTGGTTTCGCCGGAAGCATACTCGGAGGCAAAAAATGTGATTTTGTAGAATTTATAAATGAAAAATTGGTGTTTGTCGCCCCGAATAACGCCGCCTATTCCGCGGGCAAAAAATACGCGCTGGAAGAACTTCTTTATTCCAACAGCTTCATATCAAGGGAGTTTGGCTCCGGCACACGCATGCAATACGAGAAATATTTTGCCGAAAACGGCATTGTTCTCGGCAAAATAAGAACCTGCGCCAACATGGACAATACGCATAGCATCATCAACGCCGTGATGAGCGGTCTCGGGGTATCAATCGTTTCCGAGCTTGCCGCCCGCCCATTGCTTGAACGAAAAATGCTGTTGCCGATAAAGCTGAAAAAAAGCCTGCCGGAAAGAAAAATATACGCGGTATTGAATAAAAATATCGTTCATTCTCATTTGCTCAAACTTTTCATGGAATATGCGGCAATAAGCCGGCGGCCCGTATAAAGGATGCGCCGATTAATTTAGCGTTATCCGCCCGAAAAATCCCGGAAAACCTCTTGACATTTTCCTCAAATGGGGTTTAGTTATAATCAGGGTGGCTGCCGATTGTTTTAGGGCTTTATTTGACTGGAGCTGAAAATATGGCGCAAAACTCCATGGAGTCTTCTCTTCAAAGTTCCCGCCCCGAGCTTCGCTGGACATCTTTCGACATGAGATGGATGATGACATTGTTCGGCACGGCCATAGGCGCCGGGGTGCTTTTTCTGCCGATAGACGCGGGGCTTGCGGGAATATGGCCCATGATCACCATAGCGGTGCTGGCCTGGCCCATGACCTACCTTTCGCACCGGGCCCTGTGCCGCTTCGTTTTGGCCTCTCCCCGCCCGGGAGAGGATATTACGCTGGTCGCTGAAACGTTCTTTGGCCGAAACATCGGTTTTTTTATCACCTTTCTCTATTTTTTTTCCATATTTCCCATAGTCATTATTTATGGAGTAAGCATTACCAACACGGTGGATTCTTTTATGGTTCACCAGCTGGAGATGGAGCCGGTTTCGCGCGTATGGCTCTCCGGGGGGCTCATCGCGGCCATGATGGGGGTTTACCACGGCGGCGAAAAACTCCTGACGACCATTACCTCGTGCCTGACCTATCCCCTGGTGGTCATTTTGTTTTCCCTTTCCCTTTACCTTATTCCCAATTGGAATCTTTCCGTGTTTTCGACCCCGTGGCCTCCCCTGACGGAGAGATGGCATGTCATCTGGCTCACGCTGCCGGTCGTTGTTTTTTCCTTTAACCACTCGCCCATCATTTCCTATTTCAGCCTTGCCATGCAGCGCCGTTACGGCGACATGGCCGAAGCCAAGGCCCGCCGAATCATCTTCAATAATGCCTGCGTAATTTGGTTTTTCGTCATATTCTTCGTCTTCAGCTGCATACTGAGCTTGACCCCGCAGGATATGATCAACGCCAAAGAGGAGAATATTTCCGTCCTCAGCTATTTGGCCAACGTGTATGACAGCCCGTTCATTGACTACCTTGTCCCGGTCGCGGCTTTTTGCGCCATTGGCGGTTCCTTTTTCGGCCACTACGCCGGAACTGTCGAGGGCTTATTCGGGCTGATCAAGAAGGCGACGGGGGGCGGAAATGCGCAAACACAAAACCCCGCGCTCAAGTATGGCGTCCCCGTCGGCATGTTTCTCATGCTTTGGGTGTGCGCCATAATGAATCCGAACGTGCTGAGCGTGATTGAATCCATAAGCGGCCCCGTAATCGCCTCCATACTGTTTCTTATGCCGATGATCGCCTTCCATACCGTGCCGGCTCTGAGCAAATATGCCGGAAAACCGGGGAACATTTTTATAATCATCACCGGCCTTATAGCCATATCATCGGCGATTGCCGCATTGTTTTAGTTTAAGCGGCGGCGCCGCGACCTTAATCGGGAGAACCGCCATGCCGAATGCGCTGGAAATGTTTAAAATCGGCCTCGGCCCCTCAAGTTCGCATACCTTGGGACCGATGAAAATGGGGAACATGTTTGCTGAAGAGCTGCGGGCGGGCGGTCTGGACAAGCAAACCGCGGGCTTGCGGATTGATCTTTACGGTTCACTTTCCCTGACCGGGCGCGGACACCAGACCGACCAGGCCGTTCTCCTCGGTTTGGCCGGGGAAAAACCCGAAAGCGTTCACATCGAAGCCATACCGGCATTCATGGACGACATTCGAAAAAACAAGGAACTGGTTTTGGCCGGCGGCCAAAAGGTCCCTTTTGACATTGAAAAGGACTTGCTTTTCAACGATGCCGCCCTTCCTTTTCATGAAAACGGATTACGCATTTGCGCTTTTGCGGCGGATTCCCAAAAATTCCTGCGGCGGACCTACTATTCCGTGGGCGGGGGCGTGGTGGTTGAAGAAGCTGAGTTCGGAAAAACGGTTCAGGAAACGGTGCGGCTTCCCTATCCCTTTTCAAGCGCCCGGGAATTGCTGGAGCATTGCCGTAATACAGGGTTGAGCATATCCGCCCTGGCCCTCAAAAACGAACATGCGCTTCATTCCCACCAGGAAGTCGTTGAATATTGCGAACGCATCTGGGAAACCATGCGGTGGAGCATAAAACGCGGCCTGGAAAACGAAGGCGCGCTGCCCGGGCCGCTTAAGGTCATGCGCCGCGCTCCCCTTTTATACCGGCTTTTGCTTTCCCGAAAAGACGGTGATAATTTTTTGCACGTCATGGACTGGGTGAATATGTTCGCACTGGCGGTAAGCGAAGAAAATGCCGCCGGAGGACGGGTGGTTACGGCTCCGACCAACGGCGCCTGCGGCATATTGCCCGCCGTGCTCGCGTACTACGACAAGTTTGTCAGCCCCGTGACCGGCGACGGCCTCTTACATTTCTTCCTGGCAAGCGGTTCCATTGGCCAGCTTTACCGGATGAATGCTTCCATATCCGGGGCGGAGGTGGGCTGCCAGGGTGAAATAGGCGTGGCCTGTTCCATGGCGGCCGCGGGCCTGGCGGAATTGAGCGGCGGTTCGCCGGAACAAGTTTGCGCCGCCGCCGAAATTGCCATGGAGCACAATCTCGGGCTCACCTGCGACCCCGTGGGCGGACAAGTGCAAATCCCCTGCATAGAGCGCAACGCCATCAATGCCGTCAAGGCCATCAATGCCGCGCTGATGGCCAGGACGCGCGTTTCTCCGCCCACGGTATCCTTAGACAAGGTGATCCAAGCCATGTTTGCCACCGGCAAGGACATAAACGCAAAATATCGTGAAACCTCGCAAGGAGGACTGGCTTGCACCGGCCTGACATGTGCTGTTCCTTGGCACACTTGTTAGAGCATCAAACAATTTAAAAGCCGTCCGGGGCTTTTTTGGGGGGGGTATATATATAAAAATCTAGTTGAATTGTTGCGTGCGGCGTGTATAATATATTTTAGATATGCCCGCCGGGAGGCCGGCCCGGTTAAACTTTTCCATCTGATTTTACATAGGGAGGCCATAAAATGGGATTGCGGGAACTTCGGTTTACTCCGGGCGCTTTTTTGATGACCCTGGCTCTGACTCTCGTGTGGACCGCAAACGCCTTGGCCGGCGACCTGCCCGCCAAGTTCGACTATCTGGGCCCGGAAATGAAGTATTTCACCAACAAGGCGGGCCGGGAACTGGTTTACATCGACGAGGGGGAGAAGGACTGGCGGACCGTGCTTTTCTTCAGCGGCGCCGGCACCAGCGTTCAGGCTTTTTATCTTACCGAGTTTGCCCACACCTTGAGAAACGACTTGAAGCTGCGCGTCATTTCCCTGGGGCGCAACGGCTTTGGCCAGACCGGGTTTGTTCCCGGCCAAACCTATCAGGATTATGCCGATGACGTCAAGGAGCTTCTGGAACACCTCAAGGTCGACGCTTTTGCGGGCGTGGCCATTTCCGGCGGCGGCCCGTTTATGGCCGCGGTGGCCGAGAGCCTGCCGGATAAGGTTCTGTCCCTCCATTTCGCGGCGGCCTACTCCTATAAGGAGGCCGGCCCTTTAAGAATCTGTGCCGCCTTGCAGCAAGACCGGGAAAAGTTCAAGAGCGACCTGGCCTCCTGGATAAAAAATCCCAAAGTTTGGTGGGATCTTGGAAAAAACACCTCGATCCACAAGATCCCCGCTTTTCAAGACACGGCCAACAACGAAGGCGCCCACGCCTACTTCATCCGGGGCCAGATGGCCGACCCGGCTCCGGTTATCCACGAATACACCATGTTGTGCACCATCCCGGCCCCTCAAGGACCCTCGGTCGTGACCGCCCCGATCTTCATGTATTACGGCACGGCCGATAAAAGCGTGGTCATGGGACACGCCGAATTCTGGAAGGCCCGCTTCAGCCGCGGCCAGTCGCAGACCTTAAGGGTGTATCAGGATGAAGGGCACGATGTCCAGTATCGCCACTGGGACCAGGTTCTGTTTGACCTGGCCGGCCAGGGCGATGGAACGCTGATCTGCCCCAAGGGCGGGAAGGCCGCATTGGTCGGGCCGGATGAGGCTGAAAAACTGGTGAGCGGCGGGAAGGCCGCCTTGGGGCTGTGCATGTGGCAATAAGCCTTGGCTTGCGAAAGTCCGGCTGAGGCCGGCTTTTAAAAAGTTTGATGCTCCGACCTGGCCCAGGCCAGTTCGTCGGCTCGGGTGGTTACCAGCCCGTCCAGCCTGGCCCGCCGGAGTTTTTCCAAAACTTCTTTTATTTTCGGGCCTTGAGGCCAGCCCAGGGCCAGGAGATCCCGGCCGCTGATTAGGGGTGAGACCTGGCGGTAGCCGGTGAGGAAGGCCGCCCCGGCCCGGGCCAGGGCCTGATTTTCGGTTTTGGCCATGATGAATAGCACTGACGGCCAGGATAGTTCGCTGAAAAGGTCATAGGCCTGGCTGGGGCTGAAAGAGGCCGTCCTTCTATGAGTCCTGGTCAGGTAGGCGGCCAGGGGCCTTTCTTCGGTCAGGATCAGCATATCCTTTTTTTTAAGGCCCAGGGCCGCGGACAGTTCGGTCAGTTCCGCGGCCTGCAATTGGTCGGTGAGGCCCATGAGGTAGATGAACCAGGCCAGACCCTTTTTGTCCGGAAAGGTCAGGGCCAGCCAGTCGCGCACCTGGCGGATGCGGGTGAACAGTTGATGGTGCTGGGGCGTTAAGGCGATGCGGGGGTGGATATAGGGCAGGAGTTTGAATTCGTCCAGCCTTTTCAATATTGGCCCGGGGTCGGCCTCGCTTAAAATGAGTTCCAGTTCCCGGCCCAGGCGTCTGCGGTCCAGGTTGGTCAGAAAATTGTTCTTCACCGCTCCCTCCAGGAGGCTGGCGGTCATCCTGGCCATTTTGAAGCCCAGGCGGCTTTCGAAGCGGAAGGCCCGGAAGGCCCTGGTCGGGTCTTCGACGAAGCTAAGGTTGTGCAGCACCCGGATATAGCCGTCCTTGATGTCCTGGTAGCCGCGGAAGAAATCCACCAGTTCCCCCAGGCTGCGGGTGTTCAACGAGAGGGCCAGACTGTTGATGGTGAAGTCCCGGCGGGAGAGGTCCAGCCTAAGGGAGCCTTCCTGAACCACGGGCAGGGCGCCGGGATGTTCATAGTATTCCCGGCGGGTGGTGGAGAGGTCAAGGTTGAAGCCGTCCGCGGTGTATATGGTGGCGGTCTTGAAGCGCGGATGGCGGATGATCTTCTTGAGGCTGTGGGAATGGGAGATGGCGGCCATAAATTCGTCGAGGTCGCCATCCAAAGTCAGGTCGACATCGTGTATGGGCTGGCGCAGGATTAGGTCGCGCACGCAGCCCCCCACGGCGTAGAGGTTGACCGCGGACCGGTCGGCCAGGAAGCCGAATTTTTCCAGAATGGCGCTTAAGCCCGGGGGCAGGTGTTCCCGGAGGAGGGCGGCCAGGTTGCGGCGGCCTGAATCCGGCTTTATGGCGCCGCCCGGCACGGCTTCCCCTTCGGCGGCCAGGACCGTCAAGAGGTTTGTGCGGGTGATGACTCCCAACGGCCGGTCCCGCTCCACCACCGGCAGAACCCGCTGCTTACGGTCCACAATTATGTTTTTAACCTCGTTGAAGCCGGCGTCGGGGTCCACGGAGATGAATTCCGTGTTCATGAAGGCGTTGACCGGGTAGTCCAGAAGACCGTGGTGTAGGGCCTTGGTGACATTGTGTTCGGAGATGAAGCCCGTGAGCCGGCCTTCCTGGTCCAGCACCAAAAGGGCATGGATGCTGAACTTGATGAGGATCTCCCGGGCTTCCCTCAAGGTCTGGTCTTCGCCGATGGTGAGCGGCGGATAGACCATGAGGTTACGGGCCTTATAAAAGGCCCCCAAGGCTTCGGTGAGGATGGCGTCCAGTCGTTCCCGGGCCTGGCTGAGGCTCATGTTCTTTATCGAGGCGGCCGCGGCCGAGGGGTGCCCGCCGCCGCCGAATTCGCGGGCGATGTGGGCGGCGTTGACCGTGCCCAGCCGGGAGCGGATGACGAGCTGCACCTTGTTGTCCATGGCCACCAGGACGAAGAGCGTGGAAAGCCCCATCATCTCCATCATCTTGTGGGCCAAGACGGCCACGTCATCAATGTAACGTTCGCTTTCGGCGCAGGCAATGACGAAGCTGAGGCCACGGACCTGGCGGGTTTCGGCCGAATCGACGAGCCTGTTTAAGAGAGCCAGCTGGTCGGTGGTCAGTTCCCGCACGATGAGCTGGGAGACCACCTCCAGGTCGGCCCCCCGCCGCAGAAGTTCGGCCGCGGCCAGGTAGTCGCGTCCGGTGGTGGAACTGAAGGTGAAGGAGCCCGTGTCCTCATAGAGGCCCACGGCCATCATGGTGGCCTCTTCCGGCTCCAGGTCAAGGCCCCGATCACGAATCAGTTCGGTCATCAGGGTCACGGTGGAGCCCACGGCGGCTGTCACGGTCACCGAGCCGGCCAAGTCGCCGGGCGCGTCGGGGTGGTGGTCGTAGAGGTGGATATCCAGGCCCGGGTTATTCAAGACGGCCTTGATATCGCCCAGCCGGCCCGGCTGCCGGGTATCCACCAGCACCAGCCTTTCCACCCCGGACAAATCCACGTCCTTGGAACGCACCGGATCCAGCATATGGAACAGGGATTGAATGAAAAAGTGGCGCAGATTTTTTTCCGAGCCGCCGGGAAATACCAGGGCCGCTCCGGGGTAGAGCTTTCGGGCGGCCACCATGGAGCCCACCGCGTCGTAATCGGGATTGAAGTGGGTGGTGATGATGGTCCGGGGCTGGGCTGCCATGGCCGGCTCCCTTTGGCTTCGTCCCCAAGGGGCGGAACCCTTAGGCCCGGGGGTGGTGGTCGCTGTGAATCCGGGCGAGGCGCTCGGGACCGGTCTTGATGTAGATTTCAGTGGTCACCAGGCTGGAGTGCCCCAGCATCATCTGCACGGCCCGGAGGTCGGCCCCGCCTTCGACCAGGTGGGTGGCGAAGGAATGCCTCAAGACGTGGGGGGTCACGCCCCTTAAACCCGCCTTTCCGGCATGGCGGCCCAAAAGACGCCAGAAATATTGGCGGGACAGGCGTCCGCCCCGATGGTTTAGAAATACCAAGCTGCGTCCGGCCCGGGCGGCCAGACGGGGGCGAGACTCCTTGAGGTAGCGGGCCAGAAAGCCGGCCGAGGCTTCCCCCATGGGGGCCAAGCGTTCCTTGCCGCCCTTGCCGCGCACCTTGAGAAAGGCTTCCGGCAGATTGACCTGGCTTAGGGTGAGATCCAATAGCTCGGAGACCCGGAGCCCGGACCCGTACATGAGTTCGAACATGGCCCGGTCGCGCAGCCCCAGGAGGGTCTCCGGGTCCGGTGATTCCACCAAGAGGCGGATATCCTCCGGCCCCAGGGCCTTCGGCAGGGAGCGGGGCGGGCGGGGGCCGTCAAAATTGTGGGTCGGATTGCACTCCAGGATTCTTTCGGCCTCCAGGAAGCGGAAAAAGGCCCGGATGGCTGAAAGGGCCCGGGCCCGGCTCCGAGGGCCCAGCCGGCCGGCCAGGTCCAGGAAATAGGCCGTGAGGCGGCTGCGGCCGATTTTGGCGAAATCCCTGATTCCTTCCTTTTCCAGCCAGCCCAGAAAGGAGGAGATGTCGCGGCCGTAGGCGGCCAGAGTATGGCCGGAGATCTGCCGCTCCACATTGAGGTGGCTCAGGTAGAGGTCCAGGGCGTTTTCAAAGGCGGGCGAGGCCGGGCAGGCGGTCATTTCTTCTCCGGCCGCCATAAGCGGCGTTATGAAAACAGGTTCCGATTATTGTATAATATACTGAGATTTTGTCAATTTAGTTGTATATTTCAGGTTAAGTCAAAAGCTTCTGTAATTGCCCGATACTTTCCCTGGGCCAGTTTTTCGCGCAGCCAAGCTACAAGCCCGTCGTCGGATGTGTATTCATAGCATTCCATCTCGGCCATTGCCGCGTCTATCTCGTCAATATCATGCTTGGCGCAGGCTTTGAGAAGCTTGGCCAGAAGCAGCTCGTCCGGCTTATCCTTAATTGCTTTTTGCTCCCGGCCGCTTTTGGCGAGGGCCTCTTCAATATCGGTCAAAAGTTGAAAAACGGTATCGAGGAATTTTTGATTGTTGGCGCTCACAAAGTCATAATTCCCGGCAATGGCCGCATTTTCAAGGGCTTCCGCCTCACTGCCCGCGATTTCCGCGAATATGCCACGGCTGGAACCTTTTATGCCATGGACAATTATGGCGTACCCGCTCAAGTCGTCTTTATTGACTTCCTCAATCGCGCTCAGGAGAGGGCGCGTGCTTTTAGCGTATGAGCGCAACAGGCCAATAAAAACGTCTTCATTGAAACCAAAACGCGCAATCCCCTTATCAATGTCCAGCCCGGGGATGTCCGGCGTTCGTCTTTCCTTGCCGCGCCTCTCGTCAAGATTTGCCGCCTGATCGGGAGAAAGGGCTTCCGCCGGCCCGCCTTTTAGGCCCTCAAGAACATCCCGCGGTTGTTTATCACGAATGAACTTTTTTAGTACCGCGTTCAGCTGACGCGTATCGATGGGCTTGGAGATGAAACCATCAAACCCGTTCTCCAAAAACATTTCCTGCTGCCCTTTCACAGTGTTGGCGGTCAACGCTACGATGGGGTTCGTATAACCCAGATCGCGTATTATTGCCGTCGCTTCAATGCCGTCCATTTTCGGCATCTTGTGATCCATGAACACGATATCATACACTTTGCCGTTCCTTATTCTGTCAATCGCGTCAAAACCGCTTGCGACGGTGTCTACCGACAATTCATACGGCAAGAGCAGACCCTTGGCGACAAATAGATTCGTTTCCACATCGTCCGCGATTAACACATGGCCATAGGGCATGGGTTCATATATGATATTGGATTTTTTTATTTCCCTTGCTCCGTTCAGACGGAAATCCTGAAGCTTTTTCGCCAAATCCTCGCCTAAAATATCCGGGCCGGCATACCCTTGGGGCAGATGCACGGTAAAAATCGACCCCTTGCCGGGTTCGCTCTCCACGAGTATCTCGCCGTTCATCATTTTAACTATGTTCCGCGTAATACTCATGCCAAGCCCTGTTCCCTCGGCGGCGCGGTTGGCTTTATAATTAAAACGGGAATATTGGTCGAACATCCTCTTCACCTCTTCCGCCGTCATCCCTGAACCCGTATCGCTCACGCTGATAATAATATTCAAATCATTTTCATTTGCTTCGTTATCCGCCAAAACGGCCAAAGACAGTTTAACCTCGCCTTTTTCCGTATATTTAAAGGCGTTGGAAAGCAGATTATTCAATATTTGCTTGATGCGGATTTCATCGCCGAATAAAATTCGCGGCAGATTTTCATCCACGAAGAGTTTAAATTCAATTTCTTTGCTCTCCATCCGCATTATGTTAAGCGTCACGGTATCGCTAATAAGGCTTGCCGTTTCGTAATTGGCGCGGACCAGTTCCAGCTTGCCCGCCTCCATTTTAGATAAATCCAATATATCGTTGATTATACTGAGCAATAAATCACCAGCGCTGTAAATCTTGTTTATACAATCACTTATGTTTCGCGGGATCGTTTCATCCTGCATCATTATTTCGGTGACGCCCAATATGGCGTTCATCGGCGTCCTTATCTCATGGCTCATGTTGGCGATGAAATCGCTTTTAGCGCGATTGGCGGCGGTTATCATGCGCATCTGGTTGATTATCTGGATTTGGTTGCGCACCCTTATCTTGACAATCGCCGAGGAAAACGGCTTGGTGATGTAATCCGCCGCTCCCAGGGCCAACCCTTTTTCCTCGTCATCGCCGACGCTGAGTTTTGTAATGAAAATTACGGGGATATCCTTTGTTTTGGCTGAACTTTTCAAGGCGGAAAGCACTTTGTATCCGTCCATTTCCGGCATTACGATGTCGAGCAGGATTATGTCGGGCAAGTGTTGTTCCGCCGTTTTTATGGCGTCCCGTCCGTTTATCGCGGCCCTGACGGTATATTCCGGGCCAAGGATATGCGTGAGCGCTAAAATGTTTGTGCTTTCATCGTCCACGATGAGCACGCTGTTTTTCTTGACTTCATCCGCACATCCGTATGCCGCATCGGCGCGGAACTCATCAGGCGCCGGAACCGTTTCAGATGCCGCATCCCGTGTTTTTTCAGAGGCCGTTTCCTTCAAACCGCCGCCATGGCGCTTTAAGCTCAAATGCGTTTCAACACGTTTTAAAAGAAGCTCCGGGGAAAACGGTTTATATATGTAGTCCGCCGCGCCAAGTTTCATCCCCTTGGCCTCGTTTTCCGGGCTGGTCATCGCGGTTAAAAAAATTACGGGAATATCCTTCGTTTTATCAGAGTTTTTCAGCTCGGCGATTACGGCGTATCCATCCATTTCCGGCATCACGACATCAAGCAAAATTAGATCAGGCAAATATTTCTCCGCCGTTTTTATGGCGTCCCGCCCGTTTATCGCGGCTCTGACGGTATATTCGGGACTAAGGGTTTTCGACAGCGCTATGATATTCGAGCTTTCGTCATCCACGACGAGTACGTTGCCCCGCTTGACTTCAATCATAATCCACCTTTCCATTTCTTTTTAAGTTCATCAAGCGTCCGGACCGCGGACTCGAAGTCAAAGTATTCAATGTGCCGCGCAAGTTCCCCGGCCCCTGGCACGGCGTGGATATCCGCAAGATGATTCATACAATCCGGGCTTCTGTCTTCGAGCAATAGTTCCAGTTTTTCAAACAGTTCTAATATTTGCTCGGTATTCAGGGCCTGTGCGCTTTCCCGCGCCGCGAGTTCGTCAAGCAGGAGCGGTTTCAGTTCCTCAAGAACCGATGCCAATTCGGTTTCAAGAAGCGCCATTTTTTCCCCCGGGATGGCCAGTGTTCCCCCCAAAATCAAGGTCTCAACCTCCCCGGCGACGTTCTCAAGGCCTGTTTTGCCTATAAAACCCGCGTTGCTTTTCAACGTATGCGCCAGCCTGTGCGCGAGTTCCCTGTCGCCCGCGGCGATTGCTTCCGTGATTTCATTATATTTAGTTTGATTTTTCATGGCGAAATTGAGCCGCAGCGTCCGTTGCATCTCATTTTTGCTTTGCTCCTGCTCGTCCTCATCTATGAGGGAAGTACTCACAGGCGTCAGAAACTTCAGTAGCGTGCGCCACAATTCCTGTGACGTAAACGGCTTGCCCAAATGCTCAGGCATTCCGTGTTTCTTATATTTTTCAATTTCGCTGGTCATAATGTTGGCGGTCACCGCTATGATCGGGGTTCCCGTGTTCAATTCCGTTATTTGTTTCGCGGCCTCAATGCCATCCAATACCGGCATAAAAATATCCATCAAAATCAAGTCGAAGGGCTTTTCGTTTTTATGCAAACGCGCCTGAACCTTCTCCACGGCCTCCTTTCCATTATCGGCCACCATTGTCCGCAGCCCCACGCTCGAAAGATGCCCGCACATGACCTGCTGATTCATGAAATTATCGTCGCATACCAAAATAAGCCCGTCGAAACACGGCTTTTCAATCGCATCCAGTTTTATGCGGTCAGGCTCGTCTTCCGCCGCGGCTATCGTCTCAAACATGATTTCAAAGCTGAATAAGCTGCCGGTTCCGGGTGAACTTTCCACCGTCAGCCGCCCGCCCATGAGCTCCACGATATTCTTCGTTATGGAAAGCCCAAGGCCCGTGCCGCCGTAATTGCGCGTCGTGCTGGAGTCCGCTTGTATAAAGGGTTCAAATATTTTCGCGATCTGCTCGGGGGTCATGCCGATGCCGGTGTCTTTTACCTCGAAATATATCACCGCGCTTTTGTCATCCGAACTTTTGACCAATGCTGAAAGCCTGATAAACCCCGTTTTCGTAAACTTAATGGCGTTGGAAAAAAGGTTCAATAGCGCTTGATAAAGCCGTATGGGGTCTCCCAGCAATTTTCTGCCGGGCAGCGGTTCCGCATAAACTCTCAGGTCAAGCCCTTTATCTTTGACGTCCGGCAAGGTGACGGATTGGCAGCGCGATATGATCTCCAGCAAACTGAAGGGCACGTTTTCCATCTCCATTTTTCCGGATTCTATTTTTGATATGTCGAGAACATCGTTTATTATCCGCAGAAGCCACAGTGTATTATCCATGATTTTTACTAAATAATCTTTCACTTGCGGCGAGATATCATGGCTTTCCATTGCCAGCTCCGCAAAGCCCATGATGCTGTTCATAGGCGTCCGTATTTCATGGCTCATAACGGAAAGGAAATTGCTCTTCGCTTCGCTTTCCTGCCGCGCCTTTAAGGCCGCTTCTTTCAATTCGTCATTTTTACGAATCGAGAACGCGCCGGCGATGATCGAGCCGGTCATCGTAACCAAACGGAACTCGCCCTCGTCCCAGTTCGCCTGCTCAAACATGGTGAAGAACACGAGGTAGCCCGCGCGTTCCCCTTCAATCATAAGCGGGATATAGCAAAAGCTCTTTTCCCCCAAATCCGTGGCGGGGTGTTCCGCGAAATACCGCGCCGCTTCTTTCTCATAGAAGCATCCCGTCTTCTCCGCCTCGTCCAAGATCGGCTTTTTGTCTTCGTATGGCAGCGAACGCCCCAGCACGCTCGGCGTTTCTTCGCTTATCACGCTTTCATGGGTGCAGCTGAGGGAACCGTCCGGCTGAAACTCTAAAATGATGGCCCTGTCCGTGCCCGTAAAATCACGCAGCTCGAAAAGCGCGTTGTTGATGAGTTCGTCGAAATCATACGGCTGCGTAAACGGCACGGAAAATTTCGAGATGAATTCCTGCGTGCGAAGTTCCGATTCCTTCGCCGCAAACATGGCCTCCTCGCTCACTTTGCGGGAATACGCGCCGGCGATGATCGAGCCGGCCATTGTCGCCAGGCGGAACTCGCCCTCGGCCCAGTTCGCCTGCTCAAACATAGTGAAGAACACGAGGTAGCCCGCCCTGTTGCCGCCGATGGTCAGGGGGATATAGCAAAAACTCTTTTCCCCCAGGTCCGCGGCGGGATGCCTGGCGAAATACCGGGCCGCTTCTTTTTCATAGAAGCATCCCGTCTTCTCCGCCTCGTCCAAGATCGGCTTTTTGTCTTCGTATGACAGCGAACGCCCCAGCACGCTCGGCGTTTCTTCGCTTATCACGCTTTCATGGGTGCAGCTGAGGGAACCGTCCGGCTGGAACTCTAAAATGATGGCCCTGTCCGTGCCCGTAAAATCACGCAGCTCGAAAAGCGCGTTGTTGATGAGTTCGTCGAAATCATACGGCTGCGTGAACGGCACGGAAAACTTCGAGATGAACTCCTGTGTGCGTACATTCCCGGCGTTATTATAGCGCTTTAACTGCAAATGCAATTCAACGCGGCTCAAAAGAAGCTCCTGTGAACACGGTTTAAATATGTAGTCCACCGCGCCCAAGCTCAAGCCTTTCACCTCATTTTCGTAGTTGGTGACCGCGGTCAGGAAAATGACGGGGATATCCCTTGTTTTATCAGAATTTTTCAACTCGGCGATTACGGCATACCCGTCCATTTCCGGCATTAAGATATCAAGCAGGATGATGTCAGGGAGGTATTTTTCCGCCGCCTTTATGGCGTCCCGCCCGTTTGTCGCGGCTCTGACGGTATATTCAAGGCCCAGGATGTTCGTCAGCGTTACAATATATGAACTTTCATCATCCACAACGAGTATGCTGCCCTTCTTGTCTTCAATCATGTTTCTATTCTCCCGTTTCCTCTTCAATGCAGAGGGTTTTAATGGCCAAATTACGAGATAATTCTTAACACCCTATAGGCCCTTCAGATAAGCGGCCAGGCCGTCCGCCAAGCCGTCGGCCAAGCGGTCGAGGTAGGCCTCGGTATTCAGCCGCTTGGCTTCTTTTTCATTGGTTATGAAGCCGATTTCCATCAAGATGGCCGGGCAGTTCGTGCCCATGAGGACGAAGAAGGGAGCTTCCTTGACGCCCAAGTCGCGCACCTTGTAGTCCTTCAGGGCGGTTACGGCGGCCTTGTGGAGGGTCTGGGCCAAGGCGGTGGATTCGGCGATCTTGGTGTTTTTGGCCAGTATCTGCAGAATATCCTGAAGTTCCGAGATATTTTTATCCGAGGCGGCGTTTTCCCTGGCGGCCACGGCCATGGCCGAACGGTCGGTGGCGAAGTTTAAGATATAGGTCTCCAGCCCCTCCACCTTGCCCTGGTCATTGGCGTTGACATGGAGGGAGATAAACAGGTCGGCCTTTTTTTCCTGGGCTATTTTGGCCCGGCGCGAGAGGGTGAGGAAGCGGTCGTCACTCCGGGTCAGAAAGACGGTCAGACCAAGCCGCCTGGAAAAGCGGTCGGCCAGTTTTTTGCCCAACTTCAGGGTGATGTCCTTTTCCTGGAGGCCAAAGGCGGCGGCCCCGGCGTCCTTGCCGCCGTGGCCGGGGTCGATGACCACGGTTTTGACTTTGAGGCCCAGTTGGCGGGCCAGGGAATCGGCCTTGGCGCCGCCGGCGCGGACGGGGGAGGCCGGGCGGCTGGGGGGAGGCGGCGGCGGTTCCGGGGCGGCTTCGGGGGGCGGGTCTTTGAGGGTTTCGGCCTGGCGGGCCACCTGGAAGACCAGGCGCGGAGGACGGTCCAGAAGGGCCGGCCGGTAAGGGTGGGCCTGGGGGAGGTCCACAACCAGCCGGGTTATATCCTTTTGAAACTGGGTCATCTTGACCAGGCTGACCAGAGGGCTTTTTTCCCGCAGCTGGCGCCGGGCCCCCGGGGCGATGACCGTGTTTTTCAGGTCGGCGTAGGCCCGGAAGGAACCGCCGGAAATGGGAATGAGGTTGTAGAGGTAGGGCGTGGTTTTGTCCAGATAGGCGGTGACCGTGGTGGAATCGCCGTGATCCGCCAGTTGGAGGAAATAGACCTGGGCCAGCCCATCGGCGCGAGGCGGGGGCGGGGGAGGGAGTTGGGGTGCCGCAGGCGGTTTAGGCGCCGGGGCAGGTTTAGCCGTCGGGGGCGTTTTAGGCGCCGGCGGCGTTTTGGCCGTCACCTTGGCGGCCGGGACCGCCCGGCCGCGAATATGGGCCAGAAGCCGCCCGGCCGGCTCCACCAGGGGGCTTTCCGGGTAGTTCAGTTCCACCTTGAGCAGTTGTTTGACGGCCGCATCCAACTGCTTGAGTTCAAAGAGGGCCTGGCCGGATATGAACTGGGACTCGGCGGCGTAGGAGCAGCGGGGGCAGTCGCGCACGGCCCTCCGGGCCAACTGGTCGGCTTTTTCAAAGTCCGCGGCCTGTTTGAATTTGTGGCCGGCGGCCAGGGCTAGGTCCGCCCCCCAGGCCCGGGCACGGCCGGCGAAGCGGGGTTCTTCCTGGGCCAGGGCCGCGTTTTCATATTCCTTGATCAGCTCCAGCCAGTTGCCCCTGGTCTTTTGGCGTTCGGGGTCGGCCAGAAAAGCCTCCCTCCGTTTATTGGCCCGGACCAGCTCGCCATCGGCCCAGACTGTCCCGGCCCCCAGGCCGGCCAGAACCCAGGCCGCCAAGGCCGCGGCCAGGATTGTCCGGGCGCCCCTGGCGCGCTGGGCTTTCATGGCTCCTGGTCCTCCAGAAAACTCCGGGCCTCCCGGTTCAATTCGCTCAAGAGGTTTAAGGCTTCCAGGGGGGTCAGGGTCTCCGGGGTCAGGGAGGCCAGTCGCCTTAAGGGGGCCGGCGGCTCGGGCGGGGAGGCGGCCGGGGGGTCGTCAAAGAGGCCCAATTGCCGGATTGCCGGGCGCACTACGAAGTCGCGCCCCTCGGCCAGGTCGGTCAGCACCTCCTTGGCCCGGTCCAGCACCTTGGGGGGCAGGCCCGCCAGGGCGGCCACGATGAGGCCGTAGCTGCGGTTGACCCCGCCGGGCTTAAGCTCGCGCATGAAGGTTATGCGGGAACCGGTTTTTTTTACCGAGACGTTGAAATTGCGCACCCGGGGCTTGGATTCGGCCAGCTTTATCAGCTCATGGTAATGGGTGGCGAAGAGGGTGAAGACGCCGCGGTCGCCCAGGTCGTGGAGATGTTCGGCGATGGCCCAGGCCAGGGCCAGGCCGTCGTAGGTGGAAGTGCCCCGGCCGACCTCGTCCAAGACCACCAGGCTCCGGGGGGTGGCCAGGGCCAGGATGCGGGCTGTTTCGTTCATTTCCACCATGAAGGTGGAGCGGCCCCGGGCCAGGTCGTCGGCCGCGCCGACCCGGGTGAAGATGCGGTCGCGGATGGAAAGGCGGGCGGAGGCGGCCGGGACGAAGCTGCCGGCCTGGTTCATTAGGACGATGAGGGCGGTCTGGCGCAGGATGGTGGATTTGCCGGCCATGTTGGGGCCGGTGATGACCAGGATTTTTTCCCGGGCGGAGAGGCGCACGTCGTTGGCCACGAAGCTCTGGCCGGAGGGCATGAGGGCCTCCACCACCGGGTGGCGGCCGCCGGAGATGTCGATTAGGTCTTCATCGGTCAATTCCGGCCGGGTCCAGCCGTATTTTTCAGCCCCGGCGGCGAAGGCGGCCAGAACATCCAGTTCGGCCAGGACCAAGGCGGCCTCCTTGATGGGGCCGGCCCAATCCGCGACCTGGGCTTTAAGCTCCTCGAAGAGCCGCTCTTCCAGGGCCAGGCGTCTTTCTCCGGCGCTGGCTATTTTCTCCTCGCACCGCTTAAGTTCCGGGGTCAGGAAGCGTTCCCCGCCGGCGATGGTCTGCTTGCGGACCCAGTCGTCCGGGACCAGGTTCAGGTTGGCGCGGGTCACTTCCAGGTAGTAGCCGAAGATGCGGTTGAAGCCGACCTTAAGGGAGTTGATGCCGGTGCGCTGCCGCTCCCGGGCCTCCAGGGCGGCTATGGCGCTTTTCCCCCCCTTTTCCAGGTCCAGAAGCTCATCCAGTTCGGCCGAGGCCCCCCGCTTGATGACTCCGCCGTCCCGGATGCTGTGTGGGGGGGTATCCGCCAGCCGCCCATGGAGAACCTCGGTCAATGGTTCAAAATGGGGCAGTTTCCCCCCTAAATTGGCCAGTAGGAGGGTGCTGAAGCGGGCCAGGAGTTCGCGCAGTTCCGGCAAGAGGCAAAGGGCGCCGCGTATGAGGGCCAGGTCGCGGGGACCGCCCCGCCCCAGGAGGATGCGGCTCAAAGCTCTTTCCAGGTCGCCAGATTGTTTCAGGATGGCCGTGAGAGAGGCGCGGGCCAGTCCGTGGCGCAAAAGTTCCTCCACCGCGCCGTGGCGGGCCGAGATGGCCGCCGCGTCGCGCAGTGGCTTGGCCAGCCAAAGGCGCAAAAGGCGGGCCCCCATGGCCGTTTCCGTCAGATCCATCAGTCCCAGAAGGGAGCCGGAGAGTTCCCCGTGGCGCAGGGTTTTCAGAATTTCCAGGTTGGCCAAGGCGGTTTCGTCCAGCACCAGATGGGGCTGGCTCCACATGAGGCGCGGCGGGGCCAGGTGCTTGAATTCCCCCTGCCCGCATTCACGGGCGTAGGCCAGGACAGAGGCGGCGGCCCCGGCGGCCTCGGGCCATTTTCCCAGTTCCCAGGCCGCCAGGGCCGGGGCGCCGAAGAGGTTTTCGAGTTCCCGGA
>Ga0099364_10000510_pt1 | contig 65702 bp, 60 predicted proteins | sample TergutTh196P3_FD_73070 | JGI IMG/M metagenome (GOLD analysis project Ga0099364, IMG submission 73070) | Microcerotermes parvus P3 segment gut microbial communities from Pointe-Noire, Republic of the Congo - Th196 P3 | ecosystem: Host-associated > Arthropoda: Insects > Digestive system > Gut ... | reverse complement strand
AAAATCCCTGTCACCATCAAGCGGGGAAGTAAAGGCGAAAACGTCAAACTGCTGCAAAGAGAGCTGAATAAACGTGGAGCGGTCTTGAAGGTAGACGGCGATTTTGGGGCAAAGACGGACGCAGCGGTACGAGAGTATCAACGGAAACAGGGTCTGGTTGTGGACGGCGTTGTGCGTTTTATATCCGAGCCTATCCGCTATTTCTTGGTGCGTTAGTCCGTCCATACGCAGATGGAGCAGATTTTTATCGTCATCGTTTATGGCAAACCAAAACTTTTCCTGCGTTATCTTTGCGATAACTTCATCGACAACATCAGCCTGGGGGTCAGCGATTTCAATGCCGCCGTTATCTGTTTCTTCTAAATCGGTAAGCGAAACGGTTTTTGTCTTGGCTCTTGTATGATTCCACTTCCTATTGAAGTCAGCGGCACGGAGATTATTTTTCTTGCCGTGGTTGAAATCCTCGTATGCCGGAGTGCCTTGTATAATCTTTGCGGCTTCTTCATAGTTCATGGTTTTCATAGCCGCTTCAACAGCGTTATGTAACATTTCATCGACGTTACCGGTGAAGTTTCCGTCTTCGTCCATAAAATCTTCGAGGATAGCCGCAACTTTCTCCGGCTGCTCATTGAGCAGCTTGAAAACGCCGGAGGAAATGAGATTTTCAAAGTTATCGCGCATGGCGATTAACGGATTATCTTTCTCGTAATATCCCGAATGCGACTTTAACCCCTTCTCACGGGATAACGGCCCCCAATGCTCGTCCAGCATACCCTTCATGTATTCGAGAGCCTCAACAGTATCACCCGGCAGATTATCATAATCAAGCTCCATATACGCCGCCGCAGACCAGTCGTTCTCCTTGAAAAACGTGCGGAGTTCGTCAAGCGTGGGGTTACGGTTGAGGTCAAGTAATGTCTTGTTAGGGGTTTTCATAACGGGTCGCCGCCTTCGCTTTAATTTCACTTTGAGTTTGATTATATCATGTATCCGTTACAAATACAATCTATATATTTTATTATTTAGCGTTCGCGTAAATATTTACTTGCAATTATCTTTTAGCTGTGTTATACTTGCTATAATCCACAGGCTGCGGCTTGTAGAACGAGGTGGCGCTATGGGCGTGAGTTACAAAAAACTTTGGAAGCTCTTAATAGACAGGGATTTGAAAAAGGGTGAATTAAGCAGAATGTCCGGTGTCAGCGGGACATCTCTTGCGAAAATGGCTCGGGGCGAAACCGTGAACACCGACACACTCGCCCGTATTTGTGTTGCGCTCGGTTGTACCCTCGACGATATATCCGAAATCGTAATGGATGAACCGAAGGAGGCGGCGAAAAAACAATGAATAACGAAAAACTCAAAAATGTATTTGCCGTCGGTGAAACTGTAGCGGTGGAGTTCAAGCGTTGCGGTAACGGGATTGAATCGGACACATACGAAACCGTATGCTCGTTTCTGAACCGTTACGGCGGCGATATTTTCCTCGGCGTTGAGGATAACGGCGAGGTTCGCAGCGGCGTTCCTGAAAAGGCGGCGCCGGATATAATCAAGAATTTTATTTAAGATGATTGGCAACCCGGATGTCATATCGCCTACCGTTTATCTAACGCCCGAAATTCTCAAATATAAAAGCAAAACCATTGTCCGCATCCATGTACCGCCGAGTTCGGAAGTACACAGTTATAAAAAAGTAATCTTTGACCGCGTGAATGATGCTGACATTAAAGTAACGGCAACGAGCCAGATTGCCGCCATGTATATCCGCAAGCAGAGCATTTTTACCGAGAAGAAAATTTACCCTTATGTCAAGGACGAACATCTGCGATTCGACCTTCTTCCGCGTGTTCGTCAAACGGCGGTAAACCGTTATCAGGAGCATCCGTGGAAAGATATGTCCGATGCGGAATTATTGCAAAGCGCGGGGTTGATTGGCGAAGATATGGCAACGGGAGAGAAAGGCTATAACCTCGCGGCTGTCATGCTGCTCGGTAAGGACGATGTTATTCGTTCGGTCAGTCCGGCGTACCGCACGGATGCAATTATGCGGAAAATAAACACCGACCGTTATGACGACCGCTTGATTGTGCAGACAAACCTCATAGAAAGTTACGAGCAGCTTACGAAATTTTCTGAAAAGCATTTATGGGATAAATTCTATTTAGAAAAAGATATGCGAATCAGTCTGCGTAGTATAATTACCCGCGAAATGTTGGTGAACACTTTAATCCATCGTGAATATACAAGCTCATACATCGCAAAATTCGTTATCGAAAAGGACAGGATGTTCACCGAAAACGCTAACCGCGCCGTCAGCGGCGGCGTTATAACGCCCGAAAACTTTGAGCCGAACCCAAAGAACCCGACCATCGCGGCGTTCTTCCGTAACATATGGCTCGCCGACGAGCTTGGCTCCGGCGTGAGGAAGCTGTACCATTATGTCCCGCGTTATTCCGGCAAACCGCCAGAGTTGATTGACGGTGATGTGTTTAGGATTATTGTGCCGCTTGATGATGAGTATTCGTTTGAAGTTAAAAAGGATAAGGTGCAATTAAAGGTCAGCGATTGCCCTTTAAGTTGCACCACAAACTGCACTTTAACAGAAAAGGCGATTTTAGAATTTTTGAGAGATAATGCTACCGCTACACAAACGGAAATTGCCGCAGCGGTTGGAAAATCGTTGCGAACGGTCAAGGCAGATATGGCGGCGTTACAAGAAAAAGGCTTGTTGAAGCGCGAGGGCGCGAGAAAAAATGGGCGATGGGTTGTAATAGATTCTGATAGCTATTGCTCTTCAAAAAACAAGGAGGTGACATAGTGATTACAGAAGAGCGCATATTGGAAAATGGGGTTCATAAATGGTGCGGGAACTTGGCAAGAGGAGCGAATTGGACACTATACTGTGGTGACGCTCGTATTGCTATGCAAGACATCCCGGACGAAAGTATAAGCTGCATTATAACATCGCCTCCGTACTACTGTCTACGCGATTATGGAATGGAAGGGCAAATAGGTTTAGAAGAATCAGTAAATGCTTATATTAGAGTGCTATGTTCGGTTATGGACGAGGCGTACCGCGTTTTACGCAAGGATGGTTTGCTTTTCCTTAATTTGGGAGATACTTATTATTCGGGAAAAGGCAAGTCTCATGGCAATGATCCCAAGAGCAAGAAAAGACGATTTGGCTTGCGTCCTGTTGATAAAAGCGGAGGACTTGGTATAGGCATTCAACGCAAATCAATCATTGGCGTTCCTTGGCGCGTTGCAACAGAGATGATGTCACGGAAATGGATTCTCAGGACACCTATTATTTGGCACAGAGACAAAGCATTGCCCGAATCCGTAAAGGATCGCCCAAGGCGAAGCTATGAATATGTATTTATGTTTGCTAAAGATAGGTTTTATTATTTTAACTGCCATTAGGAATCTAAGAGATGTACATCCTTTCTATGGCATTACATTTCTTACATGCAAAAAAAATGAGCTGCCGATTGGCACTGCTCAAAATTTCCCGATGGATAGGAAGACAGCAGGGTTTATGAACGATGTCCATAAACTAAACCCTGAGTCCCGCAACTATTTTCAGCCATATAAATCTAATGCGAGGGATAAGTATTGGATAACGAAAAAATACCCGTCAGCTGGTTTGCAAGCGATAAATATACAAACTTTTTCCGGGGCCTTTATACACTGAAGATACAAAAACATGGGGATGGAGAAATGAATATGTCAGTGAGCTAAATAGACTGTTAGGCGGTAAAATGTTATCACTATTTGATTTTGCCGTTTGGGTACTAAAGTACCATAAGTGGCCAGAAGAAACTACGAAAGAGATGGTCATGCAAACCTTTGTTAATATGTATCACCTAACTGACAAAGAAATTTCCAGTTTATTTACTCAAGATATTGAAGGCTATCCAGTATCTAATCCTTTTCGGCCTAATGCTGTAGCATGGGAAGATTTATGCAATAGCATTGAACCTGCTCCAGATGCAACGCCAAGTAGAGGAGCAACTCTATCGTTCTTAGAATTGAAAAATGTGGGACCGGCATCATCAATTATTATGGAACCCAATAGTAGGCTTAATATAATTACTGGCGATAATGGACTCGGGAAGTCTTTCGTTATGGAATGCTCTTGGTGGGCATTAACTGGCGAATGGTGCGATGATGTTGCGCGTCCAATGAGCGTCACGTCCAAACCAACCATTTCTTATGCGCTTGCAAACAAAAAAGGTATTCCAATGAAAGAAATCGTTAAATACGATAAAAAGAATGGAACTTGGCCCAAAAGCAAAAATGCTCCTTCAATTCCCGGCTTAATTGTTTATGCAAGAGTTGACGGTTCATACGCCGTCTGGGATCCTGCGCAACAATATGATGTTAATACATCCTCAAAACATGTTTTCACTCGCGAAGAAGTATGGAATGGTTCCGAAGCGATTGAAGGGTTGTTGCGAGATTGGGTAAGCTGGCAGCGCACCTCTAACTCTGACGAGTCGTCGTTTGAGGTGCTAAAAAAAGTTCTTAAAGAGATGTCACCCCCAGACATGGGGGAACTAACTCCCGGAACTCCTATAAGAACCTTAAACGATAAACGCGAAATTCCGACTATCGTGCATCCGTACGGTGAAGTTCCAATTACGAATGCTTCTGCGGGCGTTCGGCGTGTTATTACCTTAGCATATTTGATTGTATGGGCTTGGAACGAACATAATATACCATAAACACCAAAAGACCCGCCAAGGTGAAGAGGCGGAAAATGAAAACCCACTGTTCCATGACACATGGAAACTGCTCCGAAAATACCGGGATGTGCTTTGGAGTCTGGAATTATCCGTTCAGCACCTCAAGAAAAGCTTTGAAGTTGAGTTCGGCAGTTCTGTTGACGAGTTTTTGGACTCTGTTTACCTAGCCGGCGTAGAATTCAAAGACTCAGGCATTGAGCATCATGCCAGGTGCATCGAACAAAGCAACAAGATGGTCAAAATGCTTGAATCTGCGGTCGATTTGCTCCGGTCAAAGCATAAATTCGGCGAAACATTTTATTGGGTGCTGTATTCACCTATCTCTCTCCGCAAGAACTGAAAAGCGTGAACGAAATCATCGAAACACTGCGTCCGCACATCAGCTATATCTCCTATCGGACATATTACCGCCACCGAAGGGAAGCAATTGAGGCACTGAGTTCAATTCTTTGGGGATATACTTCCAAGGACTGCATGGAACTGCTGGAGAAGTTTTTCCCGGATGGGGGGATATGACCAATACAACATGGTCGAAAGATAACGCCGGATGACTTGCATCAGCAGAACATCCGGCGTATCCCTAAATTGCTGTAACGAGACAGATTCTTAACAGGATGTACCAGCTAATATATTTGAATTGGAGTTTCTCAGAGATTTTCTGTCTGCTGTTAGGACATCCGCAAGGAATTTTATTATCCGTACTGTTTTAAAAATTCTGATGGTGTCAGAATTTCCGGGTGTTCCAGTCCGAGGTCTTGAAAATCTTTGTCGCCTGTGATCAAAATATCCACATCGGCAGTGATTGCTGAATATAAAACCTTTTCATCTTTAATGTCCCGAATTTCAAAAAGATTATGTTTTGGCAATTTATGCGGCGTATATTCTGACTCATACGGCATATTGAGCAGAATATTATCCATTGCCGCCAATTTGCCTGGGAATTTTGTTTGGACAACACGAATAAGCTCTTCTATCACATAAGATGACAGCACAAGCGTATGGTTTTCACAAATATTTGCAAGCATATTACCCAGCGGCTTGCTCCCGAACACTAAAATGGAAACAAACACATTGGTATCAATCGCTATCCGCATTTTGCTCCTCCCACATCTCCTGCCGCACTTCCTTGACTATCGCAACAACATCATCCTCAGTTTTCAGACCAAGCCGCTGGGCTTCTCCTGCAAAAGCCTTTTGTGCATCATCAATAGCAATCAACAGCGGATTTACCACTGTGTAACCGTTGTGATTTTCAATAAAAGCAACCTTACCTCCTTCTTTAAGGTTCAGCTTGCGCCGCAGTTCAATCGGTAGGGTAATTTGCCCTTTGGATGTGATTTTTGCTAATTCCATGACAATCCTCCTAATATAATTTCATTGTATTCCTTACTTAATTATACTCTGTTTTTTTGAGTTTAGCAAGGGGGTTAACATATTCCACAGCTGTTTCCAGTTACCTTTCCCCAATTCCCCCAATCAACTATGCAAAAATTTAAGATATAGACATATACCTCTCTAATCTCCATAATTAAAAGAAATTGAGTGAAAAAACAATCAAGGCATATTCAATTGACCTTGCACAATTTCAGCGATATACTGGGAAATTAGAAAGCATCACCACAAAAGCGAACATTATGAACTATATTACATATCTTCACAAAAACTATCAGCCCAAAAGCGTGAAACGAAAGCTTGCCAGCATCAAAGCGTTTTTCAATTATTTAGAATTCGAGGAAATGATCCTTGAAAACCCCCTCCAAAAGATAAAAACAAAGTTCAAAGAACCGCAAATGCTCCCTCAAACCATACCTCTGAGGACAATTAAAAAAATATTTTCTGCTGTGTATGACGAGCTTACACAGGCGCAGACAGTGTTTGCCTCTCGTGCGGCACTGCGGGATGTTGCTGTGATTGAGTTGTTGTTTGCAACGGGCGTAAGGGTTTCTGAACTCTGCTCGCTGGATGTAAATGATGTAAATCTTGACGATGGCAGCATCCGCATCATGGGAAAGGGGGCGAAAGAGCGTGTGCTGCAAATCGGGAACCGTGAAGTTTTGTGTGCTTTACGGCAGTACAAAAAGGCATATCTGCCTCAAATCAATGAAACAGGATGTTTTTTCCTCAATCGGTTTGCCATGCGCCTTTCCGAACAGTCAGTGAGGAGAATGATACAGAAATTTTGCCTCAAAGCGGGTATTTTATCGAATATTACGCCGCATATGTTCAGGCATTCTTTCGCAACACTGCTGCTTGAGGAGGATGTGGACATCCGCTATATCCAGAGGATGCTTGGGCATAGCTCCATTCAGACAACACAGATTTACACTCAAGTTACGGCAGCCAAGCAACGCCGGATACTGACCGCCAAGCATCCGCGGAACAAACTTGCGTTCGGGCAGTGACAGACGCATTTTTGCAGGGTGCAGTTCCCGGAATGAAGGACATTGCGCCCTGCCATCATGCTTTTAAGCAAAGCAAAGTAAATTTCTCTAAAATTAGGCTTGCAATCTGTCGAAAAAGCTGATATGATTCTCACCGAAGGATAATCAAGTATTATCCTTCGGTGAGAACTACCAAGTATCCCATATAGAAACGAAAAAACAAGAACCGCCTTTGGGATGTACAGCACCAAGCAATATATGGCCCCCGAAAAAGGTGGCTATGAGACCGTAACCACTGCCGACGGCGCAAAATGGTACAAGCAATACGCCGCCCATGCAACCGACAACACAAACGGCAATCTTCCGCCAAGAGATTGATGCCCTGCCGGCTGATGATGGGCATGAAATTATTGACAATTTTGATGCTGATGCCTCGCTAGACACCAACATCCTAATCTCTATGTATTGTGCATATAAGAGCAATTACAAGGAAATCTCGGCAGACGGCCTCATATCCGTCATCAAAAAACATAAGGGCAACCTATTTACATGGAGCAAATCGGTCAAAGAGGTTGATGGCAAGCAAAAACACACCTATACCGTGTTATTCGCCGGGTCAGACTACTTTGCAACCAAGGTCTTCAAGCTAGATGAGGAAAAGGGTACATTGGCGCGCAATTACGCTGAAAACCTGATCATTTTCCTCAACGAGCGTGACAATGAAACCGTTTCCGGAAATAGCACACATCAATCCATCACCGATATGCTCAGGGAGGAATCCTCGGTGCATATCACAGGCGATTATGCGGCTGTGATTACAAACTGGAAACGTTTTGTAACGTCAGAGTTTGGCTACCGAATTCATCCGATTACCAAAAACAGAAAATTCCACGCTGGCATCGACATCGGTGTGCCGATTGGCACGCCAATCTACGCTATGGCCGACGGGACTGTGCTGTATGTCAAAAAGTCTACCACCGGTTACGGCTACCATCTTGTTATTAGCCACGGCGGGAAAATGACAACATTGTATGCCCATTGCAGCGAGCTTCTGGTATCGGGAGGTCAGGCTGTGAAAAAAGGCGATGTTGTGGCCAAAGTTGGCTCCACCGGATTATCCACCGGGCCGCACCTGCACCTTGAAGTGATGGTTGGCGGCATGCTGCAAAACCCCCGCAGGTATTTGCCGTGAGTTACACATCGAAACCCGGCGACCAATACCGCTTCAATTCGTCATAAAAGTTTTCCCGGGTTCCGGCCAAAATCACAACGACATAACTGCCGTCCTTTTCAATGACGGCATATGCAATTTCATAGTTTGTTTTGTTGTGATACACATCATAGCCATAAATGCCGGCAAGGTCTCCCGATTTTGCCCCTCCCGCAGATGGATCATTGGCAATTTCGTTCAAAGCACTCTGAAAAGCAGCCCTTAGTCTTTTATCTCTGAGTTTTTTCAAAAATTTTGATGCTTTCGGGGAAAATCTCAATTCGTACATCCTTTTCAATCCTCCGATCCGAAAACACCTTCCATTGTGTCATAAGGTGCTTTTCCGGCTGCAATAGCATCTGCTTCTTCGAGCAGATTTTCAACGGCAGGGCGTATTTTACGGGAAACTTCCTTAAATTTTTCTAGTAAATTCTGCCCGTCAAATCCCTGAGAAATTAAGTCTGCTAAAATTTGCTCGGCAAATTCACCGCCTGATTCCCTGACTGGGCGTATTACAATAGCACCGGACTGTACATAGCATTCCACCTCGGTATCAATGCCGACCTGATTAAAAAATTCGACCGGGAGTGTGATCTGCCGTTTCCCGGAAACAGCAATCCTCTTTTTAGGCATAGAAACGCCCCCTTTGACTTGACTTGCGGCTGGATACATACTGAATTCCCCTCTCTGTAATATACAATAAACATAAATTATTCAAGGAATCTTTGAATCCATCTTATCAAAGATTCCTTGAATAGTCAATATCCAAAATGGAGGCAATTATGAACCGGAAAAAAGAAGAACGGTAAAACACCCGGAACCCACAGTGGTATTTACCGTTGGCATCATAGCTCATGCTTTTCCCTTCGATGTTCCGCAACTTTGTAAACCTCGTTGTCTGCACGCAGGGATATGACAATAATTGTCATAGTAGAGTTTGTCTCTTCCAACGCATAAACGGCACGAACTCCAATGCTGCGGAACTTTATTTTATATAATCCGGTGAGGTTATTGCCTCGTTTATTACCCAAAGGTTCGCCATAGCCGCCTCTTGCCCTTGGCAGAGGATTTTGCTGAACTTTTACAATCCCTTTGAAAACTTGCGGGCAGACAGAGCCGCCAAGTTTTTTTAAATCATCCAAGGCATCCGGAAGATATTTCAATGTCCAGTTCATTCAATTTCCACATCCTCCGCATTTTCAATATCCTCCGGCGTTATGCCAAGCCGGTGCATTGCTTCAGCGGCATCAACAGAACGTGCCGTCCAACCGTTTTTCAAACGTGATTCCGCAAGGGAAAGCAGATTATAGTTTTCCTCTATTTCTGTCAGTCTCTCATATTCATCGGGAGAGAGGATAATAGCGGACGGCACGTTATTCTTGAGTACCACAAGTTGGCTCTCGGATTTCACACGGTCAAATATTCTTGCGGCCTGCCCCTTGTTGAACTGGGTGATGGGAACCAGACTGTGCAGGAAATTGGCTGTATTCGGCATACAAATAGCCCCCCTTTATAAAATCTGTTCTTATTATACACCACGACTAGAAAAAAATCAATGATTTTTCAGTAAAATATATTGTCAAATTGTAATGACTATAACAACCATCAAGGAGGCAATTATGAACCGGGAAAAAGAAGAACGTCAAAACACCTATGGTATCCCTCCGAATTTTATTGAATCCGGCTCGGTGTTCGGCGGGATGTTTAAACTAAGGAATGCCATTGAGGCCATCGCTGCGGCACTGCTCTGCGGATTCCCCATTCTGAACCTTCCCCTGTAGCTGACAGCCACAATCATCGCACTCTGCCTGACTGCTTTGCCTGCGGCGTTGCTGGCACTGATCGGCGTGAATGGGGAAAGCCTTTCCTCGTTTATCATCAACTTTTTTAGGTTTCTGAAAAACCGCAGGGTCGTCAGGCAGTTTCATGTACATGAAGAACCCAAATCCAATGCCAAAACGCCAAAATTAAGGATACGTACTCAGCTTGTTCCAAAACAGAGCAAACAAAAGCAGTCTATGCCAAAACAGCGGGAACTCAAAGATGAAGCCGCCATATTGAGGCAGAGGCTCCGAGAGGCTAAGCGGTCACAGAAACCCAAAGTGAAATCTGCCGCACCTAAACCTGTCAAACCTGTGAGGGAAAAACGGCAAAACCGCTCAGTCTGCCTGTTAGTGTAAAGAAAAGTTGACCCAGCCGCTTGTTGACTTATTCATCGACAGGGTGCATATTTATCCCAACGGCAAGGTGACGGCGGGCTGGAAGATTCCGGGGTTTGATGCGGTTGTGAAAGGCTGAAAAATAAGCCAAGCCCGCAACCACAAAAATTTCTTTAAGAAATTTTTTGTCGCGGGCTTGACTTATTCGTGGCGCGCCGTGGAGGATTCGAACCCTCGACCTCATGGTCCGTAGCCATGCGCTCTATCCAGCTGAGCTAACGGCGCGCATCTAACGAGTAACATTGTACATAAACAAATAAGGCTTGTCAAGCTTTTTAATCAGAAACTTTTTTATTTTTTCTGTATAAATTTCCTAAATATTTTTTTATAGCAGAGATAAAACGGCACTTATTTTTTTTAGAAGCACTAAAGTTTGCTCGAAATCTTACGATAAATATATAGGGCAAGAAAACTGCCAAGCCCAAGGTGCTTGGCACAGATGGAAGGAATGTGACCTGTACTGGGTAAATAAAACCTAACCGGTCAGGGTAAAACGATTTTGTCCGGGTTTTTGGGGATGTTGGAATAATTAAAAAGGGAGCCTCATATACATCAGATAAAACCAAAAACAAAAGAAAGATGGTGGACTTTATGAACTGGATTCTCCTCAGAGGAACGGCGGCAAAGACTGTTGAATTTTCCCACACCTCACATGATACCGATTTCTATACCCTATGGCTGGAGGTGCCGAGGCTTTCGGGAAGGATTGATACCTTGCGCACACTTATCGGCAGTGATGTCGTAGAGAAGCTTGATGTCAGTCCGGGGATGTGGATTGAGGTACAAGGGCAATTGCGTTCATTTAACAACAAGAGCGGTTCGGGGAGCCGTCTTGTTGTGTCGGCACTTGCCAAGACTGTCCTGTCCGGCATAAACGAGCCGGTCAACCGGGTGTTGCTTTCAGGAACTATTTGCCGCGAACCGATCTACCGTCGGACGCCGCTAGGCAGGGAAATATGCGACATTATGTTGGCAGTAGGACGTAGCTACAACCGCACCGATTATCTCCCATTGATTGCATGGGGGAAGACCGCCCGGGAATGCGCGACATTGGGTGTTGGCAGTATGATTTACCTGGAGGGGCGTTTTCAATCGAGGCAGTATACCAAGCTGGTTGAGGAATGCCTTGAGGAAAAAACGGCGTATGAAATATCGGTTCTACATACGGCAGATTCGGAGGAGGAGCTGATATTAGGCCAAAAAATTCATGACGACGAAGATGGGTGCCAAAAAAACCCCAATTAGCATACGCAAATTAGCTCCCAAGGATGCTCCATGATCTGCTTAGGATAGTCAATAAGCAAAACCCCGGTTTCGACAGAAACGCTTGCCGCCTTTCCGGTAAACTCGTTGCTCACGCCAATAGGGCGGGTTCTGTGCAGCACAGCGTTTTCAAGGGGGTATTTCAGACCCTGCAATGTAACGCCCTGAGATTTGTCCGACAGGCACAGCACTGAAATTATGCCTGCCGACACAGCAGGAAAGTGTGCAGCTCCGTTTTTTATGACTGTTACTGCCCGGCTTTGGTCAAATAAAAAACCTTGAGCATTTTTTTCGGCAAGTGATGAGATGAGCTGAATATTTGTCATGGTGTGATCCATCCGCCCGCCCATACCGCCGTGTATGTGAAATATCCGAAATCCCCGGGAAAGTCCTGCCTCAATGGCGTGTGCCATGTCGGTATCGCTTTTTTCCCGGGGTAGGGTTGTAATGTTGACGTTTTGGGGGATGTAAGGGAGTGAATCAAAATCCCCTATCAGCAAATCTACGTCAGTCGTATACTGATGAGCATGGTGATATCCCCCATCGGCCGCTACAACAAAATCACCTGTACAGGGCATCACCGGCGGCTCAAAAAAGTCTCCCGCCCCAAAAATGTGACAAATCTTCATGCCCAAACACCCTCGCTTATCTCAGTAATATATAGTTTATAATGCCCATTATCAAAGCGATAAGCAAAATTATCGGCATTATTTTTTTGTAAATTAAGGATTCAACTCCAATCTGCTTGGATGAAATTGCACCCATGAGAATTAATGTCGGGCCAACGGCAACGCCAACCGACCCGGAAATTGACTGTGCCGCAAGCATTATCGCCTCGTCAACAGACAATTGTTGAGCTATTGTCTGTTGAAAAACCCCAAACAGCACATTTGCGTTGGTGTTGTTTCCGGTTAGAAAACTACCCAAAACTCCGAAAAATGGGGCGAAAATGGGATAAAATTTTCCGCTCATATTTGCCGCGCTGTAGGCCAGCAGATCGGTCATGCCCGAATCCATCATAACTAGGGACATATTACCGAGTGCCAACAGTGTCAAGGTAGCGGGGATAGCTTTTTTTACGGTGCTTTTTACGGCATTGCAAAAGAGGGCGGAGTCCCACACCCCGGCACATTTATATGTAATTATGGCGGCGGCGGAGGCGCAGAGGAGAATGAGGGAAGGATGTCCAAACAATAGTATGCGCGAATAGCCAATTTCAGCCGAAGCCTCATATCCTAACGTTGTTTCAGATGCCGGGAAATTAAAGGAAAGGGAAATATCTCTGAATTCGGAGGGTAAAAATTGAAAGGCTAATGACAAAGTTAAAATCAGGACGTAGGGCAGTGTCACCTGAAAAAAGTTCAGTTTATCAGAATACAATGCGGGTTTTGTCAACTGACCAGCACGTTTTTCCCGTAGCTTGTACAGTATACACATAACAGTTAATCCGGTAAGGGCAGTGCTGAGCGACGAAATTGAATACATACCATAACGGAGAGTAAAATACTGAGATATGGTCATTGCAGCGGATACCGGAAGGATGTAGGGGAGTCCTTTCTTTATTCCGCCGAGACCGCCGTATAGCCAACAAACACCAAGACCGGTCAGAAAATGAGCGGATGTGTTGAATATCCATGCAGGCACTGCCAAATCCCCGGCAGGAACCCCGGTAATCATCTCAATAATAAAGAATGCTGCTCCCATAGAGCCAAATGTTACTGCCCATGAATGTCCTAGCAATGCGGCTGATAGGGCTGTTATTTTGCTTATACCAAGTGAAATTAAAATAGGTGTTATAATAACAATAGGTACGCCAAAGCCTGCCATTCCCTGAAGCAGTCCCGAAAAAAGCCAGGCAAGGAGTAAAAAAGCGACAAACCTGTCCTCGATAAATATAACAATATTTTTATTGATGACTTCAAGTGCTTTGAATTCATCTGCCAAATGATACATGAAAAGAGCAAACCACACAATCAGCGAAACAAAGAGGGCTAACGCTAATGCCTTTCCAACTGCCACCGACAATCCAAAAGCTTTAAAACCAAAAAATACAAAAGCAACAAGCAGAGCCGAGGCTAAGGATACCAGTCCCGATTTTGCCGGGGAGAGCTTAAGAAAAATAAGGCAGGTAAGCAAAACAACAATCGGCATCATAGATAAAATTGTAGTAACGTTATCGTTCATATGATTTTAGCATCCTCCCTGGCGGGGAGCTTGATAGTAACCGTTGTGCCTTCATGCAGGGTGCTTTCTATGATTAGCTCACCATCGTGCAGAAGGATTATCTCCTCGCTTATTGCCAGGCCTATGCCGCTGCCGCGGGAAATGTTTGCACCCTTGTAGAATTTAGATTTGACATAAGGCAATTCCTCAGGGGATATGCCTTGACCGTAATCACGAACTGTAATGAGTACAAAGGGCTTTTCATAAGAGATTTTCACATCAATTTTTTCACCGGATTTTCCATGCTTTGATGCATTATCAAGAATATTCACAAAAACCTGCTTAAGGCGGCTTTTATCCCCTCGTATCTCAGGTATTTCACCGATTTGGGTGTAGTTCAGCAGTATGCCTTCACGTTTTAGGGAATCAATATGCAAAAATACAATTTCATCCAACTCTGCGGAAGCCTGAATCGGCTCGATGTTTAAGGTCATGCGGCTGCTTTCGATATTAGTAAAATTCAGCAAATCTTCTACCATTTTTGACAAACGCCTCGTTTCTTTAAGCATAATCCGTATGCCTTTTCTCATATCGTCAGGATGATCCATGCCTGCCTGAAGCAGTGTTTCCCCCCAGCCGCTAATTGCCGTGAGCGGCGTACGCAATTCGTGGGATACAGAGGATATAAAATCGTTTTTCATTCGCTCAGCGACTTGAAGTTCGTTGGACATATTATTGATTCCGGCGGCTAATTCCCCTATTTCATCATTATAAACACTGTCAATGCGTGTCCCATATTTTCCATCGGCAATACGCTTGGTTACATTGTTAACGTCTTGCAAGGGTAACAGAATGCCGCGCACAAAAATTGTATTTGTAACGACCATAACCGCGATAAAGAGGATGCAAACCAAAGTGCCTATGCCTAAAATGTATAGTATGCGAGTATCCAAACGCTCCAAGCTCGACACGTACCGCAATACTCCAACTGTATCCCCTGCATATGTCAGGGGAGAGGAAACAGACATGATATGTTCTTTTGTTACCGGGTCATTTCCGGACCAATGGGCAGTATCACCGGTTTCCAATGCTGCTTTTACGTCTGACGTGTATATAATCTGGCCCGCCATCTGCACCGTGCCGGTTGTGCTTTCTAAGTGTCCCGAAGATGAGATGAATTGCAGCTCCATGATTTTTCTATCCCGGAATTCTGAGGTCAGTCGTGCCGCACTGTTTTGGTAAGAGTCATAATCAGTCATATAGTGGTTGCTGATAAAGTTGGCGTAGGTATTTGCGCGTTCCTGCAAAAAGGTGAGAACAGAAGAGTAATAGTAATTGGAAACCAAAACCGAAAAGGCAGAAAGAGCGATAAGAACGACCACAATAGATATGCCTAAGGAATTTATGAGCCATCGCCGCCTCAATCCCGGCTTAAACAAGCTCCAATCCTTAAATTTTGACAGCTTAGGCAATTTGAAGTTTTTCAGCAGCTTCATGCGGTTTTCTTCCTTTCAGATGGTCTGCTAATGTTATACCACAGTCCCTTGAATTTTTCAAGGGAACCTTAACAATAAGACACGCTATTCTCTATAAACCTGGATCTAAAAAACGAGAATGCATCGGGTGGATAAAAATATTCGCAAACGTGAAAAATTATCACATTTGCGAATATAAAATACCATATTAAAACAACCCTAAAATTACATTAAAATTTTTAATAAAAACATGTAATCATTTTTGAGATTTCAGAGTAATAACAGTGAGATCGGGGCGGTTTAGGAACCGCGGGAGGTGTGTTTCGCCCAGTCCGCGGCTGACAATCATTGTGGTATCGCCTTCGGTATATACTCCGGCGGTGCGTTTGGGCATAAGTTCCCCTCCGGGGCCCACTAAACCGTCAGTAAATGGTATTCGCATTACGCCGCCGTGTGAGTGGCCTGTCAGAACAAGGTCAACCTTTTCTTGGCGATAGAGGTCGAACATATCATATCGATGGCTTAACAAAATAAAAAAGAAATTTTGACCAAATTCATTTCGGGCGGCTTTAGAGAGTTGGCCGAGTCCCATCCTGTTCAATGGACCGTTTGGGTCACACAGACCGGCGATGATTACCGAATCATCGCCTTTATGCAATTGTATGGCACGAGAATCCAACCAAAAAACACCAATGTCATCAAACAGCTTACGAGCTCTAACAATGAGAGAACCATCCTCCGGGTTTTCCCATTCGGCTGCCCATTCGTGATTACCAGTTACATAGTAAACTGGGGCAATCTCTGCAAGAGCACCGCAGACATTCTGGGCGTAGGATAACCCTTGGGCGGAGTCATAGACATCTCCGGTGATTGCGATCATATCAGGCTGTGCTTCTCTCACGGCGGATAGTAATTTATGATTATCGGTACCAAAGGTCTTTTCATGCAGGTCAGAAAGGTGTACAATAGTGTAGTCATTGAAGCGTTCGGGTATCTTCTCGGAGGCATACGTGATATTTTGAGACTTTATCACATTATTAGAAAGGTAGAGTTCTATAAGCAACCAGACAAAAACGAGAACGAAAATCAGGGGAATCAAATAACCTGAGTGTATGCGGCGAGGTTGTGTTTTGTTCATAATGAGATTTCCTGACTCTCAGACATTTTTCTGCTTCGGATATAAATCAGCTTGCCGCTGGCACGTTGTAAATTCTGGCGGAAGTCCAACTCAAAATGCTCGCATGATTCAATTAGGCTGGTTAGCTTTTTGAAACCGTAATTTCTAGAGTCAAAATCAGGACGCTTCTTTTGAAGCAGACCGCCGACCTCACCTAGATATGCCCAGCCTTCATCATCGCCAACATCGTCAACGGCGGCGGCAATGAGGTCAATCACATCCTTGGACAATTTAACACGCGGAGCAGGTTTGGCTTGTGCCTGTGAAGAAGAGTCGGGAAGGGCAGGGGTGTCTGCAGAACAGGAAGAGGATGAGGGCCGAATTTTTTTTGCGGAGGGGTGTTCATTATTCTTAAAAATTATCTCAATATATATGAAACGGTCGCAGGCGGCGATGAAAGCTCCAGGGGTCTTTTTTTCTCCGAATCCGAAAACCTTCATGCCCGCCTCCCTCAAGCGGATAGCCAGCCGTGTGAAATCAGAGTCACTTGAGACTAGGCAGAAACCATCTACATTATCGGAATACAATATATCCATGGCATCAATAATCATGGCGGAGTCAGTAGAGTTTTTGCCGGTGGTGTATCCGTATTGCTGAATTGGGGTAAGTGCGTTTTCCAAAAGACGAGCCTTCCAACCGCCTAAATTTGGGGAAGTCCAATCACCGTAAATGCGCTTTACGGTAGGGTTGCCATAAACGGCTATTTCTTCCATTACGGCCTTGATGGACTTACGAGGAACATTATCCGCATCAATCAAAACGGCTAAGCGTAGCTCTTTTTCGCCTTGCACTAAAAATCACTCCTTACGACTTGCAGGGTCTATGATAAACAGATGATAGCCCTAACTATTATAAACACATTTATTTCAGAGGTCAAGCACATACTTGAAAAGGACGTGTTAATGAGGTGGATGGTAAAGTATAAAATAGTGAGAATATATATATATTAAAAATGAGAAATAAAGTGTATATCAAAAGAATTATCGACAATCATAAAGGTAAACAGCAACCAAAGTAAAGAGACTGCCCAGATATAATCGTCCCAAATCGGCAATATTGGTAAAAATGATAGGGAAACAGAGGTTGATTAGATTAATAGTAAGCTACTAATTAAGAAGGAAGTTGCCATAGCAGAGGGATTACATAAAATCCCATGGATAACATTGGAGTATACACGTAATTGAACAAAAAACCAATACAAAAGAAAAAAATCAAATAAAAAACAAATAATTATCACAAATGAGAATAGGTTAAAATTGAATTTTAATAAGAAATTTTTAGATTTAATATTGATGTTGAAAATCACAAGCAAATCACAAAAAATCATAATTTTAACTGGTTTTATGAATTAAACTATATTAAAAAATCTTGATTTGAGGATATTTGATGTATGGTTGGTGCATGAAACGGCTACACTCAAGTTTTTCAGACTAAATATAAAAGATATCAGCACGAGAAATAATTAGAATTTGATTAAAAAACGGTACAAAAAATAAAAAAAGGAGTGTTATTATGAAATACAGAACAAATCCAAAGACAGGGGAGGAAATCTCCGCCTTATCATTTGGCTGTATGCGATTACCCAAGGACGAGAGGGAGGCAGGAAGGCTAATAAGTCATGCCGTTGAACAGGGAATTAACTATTTTGACACAGCCTATATTTATCCCGGCAACGAGGCTAAAATTGGGAAATTACTCTCCGGCGGGCTTAGGGAAAGAGTTAAGCTCGCAACCAAGCTCCCTCCATTCCTAGTTAATAAAACGGAGGATTTTATCAAAATACTGGAGGCCCAGCTTCAGCGGCTGAAAACCGATAGAATTGACTACTATCTGATTCATATGCTCAACGGTCTACCAGAGTGGGAACGGTTGGTGCGGCTGGGGGCAGATGAATGGATACAAAGGGAAAAAGAAAGAGGGCGTATTGCCCAGATCGGATTTTCGTTTCACGGTCCGGCTGATGCTTTTCCGGCCTTATGCGATGCTTATGAATGGGAACATTGCATGATACAGTACAATTATTATGATCAAAACTATCAGGCAGGGGAGAGCGGTCTGGAGCACGCAGCTGTCAAAGGCTTGCCGGTTATAATTATGGAGCCGGTGCGGGGCGGCTGGCTGGCTGGAGGCATACCCAAACAGGCGAGAGATATTTTCGCGGCGTATCACCCTAAGCGTACACCGGCGGAATGGAGTCTTCGCTGGCTTTGGAACCAGCCGGGGGTGACCAGTGTCCTGTCGGGGATGGACAGCTTTGATGTTTTGCAGGAAAACCTTAATTCATGCCAGGAAGCTTCCGTTGGATGCTTTTCCCAAAAAGATAATGAGCTTATTAGTAAAGTCAAGGAAGTCTTGCAAGGATTGAACAAAATCCCTTGTACCGCCTGCGGTTACTGTATGCCTTGCCCTGCGCGTGTTGATATACCTCTTTGCTTTTCCATAGCTAATGATAGGGGAGGGGAGCGGTCTAAAATGGCAAATACTTTTAAGTATATCACTTACTTAGGTAACCGAAATTCAGCTGCCTGCAACGGCTGTGGTAAATGCGAAAAGCTTTGTCCGCAGGGAATTTCCATAGCAAAGGAGTTAGCTGGGGTGAAAAAGACCATAGAACGGGGGCTATACCGTCCTATGCGGTTTTTCGTGAGAAAATTTATGAAGGACATCATCGAAAAATAGGCTGAACTATCTATGGTTTCGCAGAAACGAAAAAACCACCCGGCTCCCACAAAAGGGGCCGGGTGGCTTTTTTGAAATGTCTCGTAAAACCGAAGGTCAGCGCTTGGAGAATTGCGGGGCGCGCCGGGCACCCTTGAGGCCATACTTTTTGCGCTCCTTCATGCGCGGGTCGCGGGTGAGGAATCCTGCCTGCTTCAGAACAGAGCGGAATTCGCCGTTCATTTCAAGCAGTGCGCGAGATATGCCATGCCGCAGTGCTCCGGCCTGGCCGGTCATGCCGCCGCCCTTGACAGTGGCCTCAATGTCTACCTTGCCGAGAGCCCCGGTGGAAATCAGAGGCTGGCGGGTGATTGTTTTTAGGGTTTCCAGTCCGAAATAAGTGTCAATGTCGCGGTTGTTGATTCTAATCATGCCGGTACCATTAGGGAAAAGGTGGATACGTGCCACAGAGGATTTGCGGCGACCGGTTCCATAGTGGTAAGCTTTTTTTGGCTGATACATTATGACAGACCTCCTATTTTCCAGACAGTGGGGTTTTGTGCCTTGTGGGGATGCTCGTTGCCTGAGTACACCTTGAGCCGGGTCATTGCCTTGCGCCCGGGCGTTGTGCGGGGAATCATTCCCTTGACGGCAAGCTCCAGGGCAAGCTCCGGGCGTGTTTCCATAAGAATGCGGTACTTTGTTTCTCTTAAACCGCCGGGATAGCCGCTGTGCCGGCGATAGAACTTCTGCTCTAGCTTTTTGCCGGTCAAAATTGCCTTGTCTGCATTTACAACGACAATAAAGTCACCCGAATCCACATGAGGGGTATACTCGGGCTTATGTTTACCGCGCAGAAGCCTTGCGGCCTCGGCGGCGGTACGGCCCAGCGGAACGCCGGCCGCATCAATGAGGTACCAGTCGCGTGTGACCTCCTGGGGGGTTGCCATAAATGTTTTCACTGTAGAGCCTCCAAATTTCAAATTCAAAAAATTTTACCTCCTCATTAAAGCACAGGCCTGCCCCTGCTGTCAAGAGGTTTTTTAAAAATTTATTATTCCCTTTCCATAAGCTCTAAATTTCTCACTATTTCTCACTCGTACTGATTAATGCTCGGCGTTGATTTCAAAATTCCCGCAAATTATCATTTATAAGAAAGCCCCCGGTACTGCGTTCAACAGCACCGGGGGCTGGGGAATTAGCTATACCGTAAATCTCTGCCAGTCAGAAGCAGGCTTTGCGGCTGTTGCCGAGTACCTGACGAAAATTCCTGTTCCTGAGCCATGCTTGGAGAAGGCGATTGAGGTGTTCTTGGTTGCCGGGGTCCATTCGCTGGTGCTGGCGGGATTGCTGCCTGAGGGACTGATGAAATACTCCATGCCCTTTTTCACAGTCAGAGTTATTTCATCGTACTCAATAATTTCGCCGTTTTCAACCACCTGGACTCTTTTGGAGACTGTCAGCAGTCTTGGGGCTGTTGTGTCGGGCAGAACCTGGGCCTCTGAGGCGGGCTTCTTTTCTGTGGCGGATACGCGGATGTACAGATAGTCATCGCCGAACTGGTCAAGATCAAGCAATAGCTTATTTGGCTTGCCAAGGTCGTTTTTCGGCGGGACCTTAACAATCTTTTCGTCCTCATCAGTCCAGTACTCCATGCCGCCCTTAAGGGTGAGGGTTCTCATCTGGGTTTTGCTGTCAAACTTGGGCTTTAGCTTGGGCTCCCTTTTTGGTATTTGAAGCGTAAGGCCGACCCGCTTGGAGGATGGGGTTATAACATCGTACAAGCCGCGCTCCAGGTTAGTCTGCTGCTCCGCGGGGCCTATCCTTACAAAAACCTTCATTTTTTCGTCCGGCAGATCAAGCACGGGGCCGCCCTCGTAAATGTCGTACTCGATTTCCTCCCAGTCAAAGTCATCCTCTCTCTCGGGCTTTTCAGCCCATTCCATATACTGTTCCCAATTTTTAAGGAGAACCAGCGAGGGGTCCTTGTGCAGATAGGAAAAGCCGATTTTTTTGGTTTTATCCTTGGTCCTGACCGCCTCCATTTTTGGTTGCTCGGTGACTCTCAGCCAGTCAAACGGCGGCTGGGGATCTTTGCTCTTTACCCTGAAGTAGACTGTTTGGATGCCGGTTTTTGGGGTGAACTTTGCCAGCTTAGCCATTTTATCTTTATTAACAGATACACCTTTCCACTTTTCAATAGCAGTACCGTCTCCTTTGGAGCAGACGCCAAACTCAAACTTGAGCTTTTTGAGGTAATCCGCCAGGCCTGCCGAGCCGTTAGCCTCAGTGTAGGCATTCTCAAAGTGGCTGAATGCATTGGAAAAATCTATCATGTCGCCCTTTTTCTCATCGGCATAGGTCAGCATATGGTTGGCAAGCGGGTACCGCGAGACGGGGAGGGGGACTATGTGGGAGGGTGCCGTGGCCTTGATAAATTCGGTGGTGCCAAGCACAATATCCTCCTCGGTGCCGGCTGCCCTGAAGTTTGGGGTATGATCCTTGTGCCGCGCACCCGGCTTCATTGTAACAACGCCGTTCTCATCGGCGGTATACCAGTCCCACTTGGCGGCACTCAGCATATCCTCATCGGCGTAAACATATCCGGCACCTGGGGTGCAGTTTGTATATGTCCAGTCGTCAAGGTTAAATTCGCCATTTGGTGTTTCGTGGCGGGGTGCTAGAATTCTGGTGAGAATAATTTCGTTTGTTGCGGCGTTCCTTACAGTAAGCCTGGCAAGATCGTCCGGGTCTGTGAAAAAGGCATCATATGTATCTTCCTCAATTAAAAAGGTTCTGTCACCCGGGTAGGTGTATTCATTAAGGTATTGACCGACCCCGAATGGCTGAACAACTATATTTACCACAAAACTCAGCCTGTGAAGTCCGGTGATTGTTGAGGTTTGAACATTATAGCCGAAGGAGGCAAGATCGTCAGGGTCTTCAATGTCGGCACATTCGGGGCAACCCTCGCCGCCGCAAAATTCACATTCCTCCTCGGGTGCATCAAAAAACAACTCAACCGGGTATGAGGCTGGTTTACCCAAAGCAAGGTCAGCTTTCTGCCGGATTGTTATGCTGAAATCTTCGCTGAAATCAATTCCCGGGAGGCCTTCAACATTAAATGTGCCGTTATTGTCTGAAATAAAGTCATACCAGGTTCTGGTTTCAGGCTCAATCCATTCATCAAGGAGTTCATCATATTCAGTTTCTTCCATGCTGTACTGATAAGCAGTGTTTCTAAGCAGATTAACAATGGTCATTCCGATAACATCGGCGGCATCAGGGTCGGGGAACCGCCTGTATATTGAAATTTCGGTATTGTCATAAAGCCAGTCAAAGTCATATTCTATCTGAACGCGTACCTCTCCTGTATCACCCATACCATCCCAGGTGATTTCATCGTATTCTTCATCGCTGAACTCATAGGACGATTCGGTAACACGGATAGGATCGAAGATACCAAGCGGTATAAAACGAAGCCAGGCGTTGCCTTTTATGTTCTCAATAGTCAAGGTTTCGGCATTAAACCGCTCCTCTGTCTCCGACAGGCTGCCGGGCAGAAAGCCGGACAGCAGGGCAAGCGACAGCACAAGGGAAATTAACCTCTTCTTTTTCACCGTGGACCACTCCTTTTTTAATAGATAAGTAAAAGTAAAGGGCACTTTGATAAACCTGCTTTTCATGGATTGGCGAAAAATGTTGCTCTAGATTCGTTCCAAAAACGAGTTAATACTTGATGTATTGACGAGTTTTGGGGGCGAAAAATTGAACAAATATTTTCCGGCAAGCCGGAAAATGAGGTTTTTCGAGGTGCCCTAAAAGAGAAAACACTCGCCGCACCCGCGGGCACGGCACCATCCCCCTAAGGGGAACAAGAACCCCGGTACCCCTCTGTTATGTATATCGAATGCTACGGGGCAGGGCTTTAGCGCGAAATGAAAAAAATTAAAAAAATCCTGACAGCCACGGTGAGGGCTAAGCAGCAACCGGGGGGGAGCTGTGCAGGAATACGGTCCGCTATGGCGCAAAACAGACGAACACACTCCTGCTATGGTGCGCCTCCCTCCTCGGAGGAAAGGGATTTGACTAGTACCATCCATTTCCCACGCTCATTCTACCACATCCATTCTTAAAATGCAATCCCCTGATGCTAAGAAAATAAGAAAATTTTCACGGCCCTGCTCTGCCGGGGCCCTGCATAATGCCCAGCTACAAAATAGCTTGCCTAATGGGACAAGGGGGGTTATAATAGGCTTAGTGCCGCGCGGCTGGCACCGGGCTTTACCTTATTATATGTAAGGATACATTTGAAGGCATAAACAGGGGAGGGAGCTTTTGTGGCGGGTCATTCAAAATGGAAAAACATAGCACATAAAAAGGAAAAAACAGATGCCCGGAGGGCAAAGGTTTTTACTAAGCTTTCGCGGGAGATTATTGTGGCGGTAAGAGAGGGCGGGCCCGACCCGGCGGCAAATTCCCGCCTGAAGGACTGTATTGCCAAGGCCAGGCAGAATAATGTGCCGGGCGATAACATCAAGAGAGTAATCGACCGGGCGGGCAGCCAGGGCGGCGGCGAAAATTACGAGTTCATACAGTATGAGGGCTACGGGCCCGGCTCAGCGGCGGTAATAGTCGAGGCAATGACCGATAACCGCAACCGCACAGCCGGCGAGCTGCGCCATTACTTTGACAAATTTGGCGGCAGCCTAGGGCAGATGGGATGCGTCTCTTGGGGGTTTGACAAAAAAGGTGTTATTATAATTGAGAAAAACGAGGAGGATGAAGATGATGTTATGATGACAGCCCTGGAATATGGGGCGGGCGATTTTTCTGTTTTTGAAGATGTGTTTGAAATTATCACGGAACCGGAAAATTTCTCGAATGTGAGAGAAGGCTTAGAACAGCATGGATATACTCTTTTATCGGCTCAGGCTGAGCAGCTTCCCCAAAATCGGGTAACCCTGGCCAAAGAGGATGATATTAAGAAAATGCGGAAATTGCTAGATGCCCTGGAGGACAGCGACGATGTGCAAAACGTATGGCACAATGTTACAAACGAAGAGCTGTAACCATTTAATAATTGCAAGAGGGAGGTTTTTTTATGCGTTATGATGTTGCTATAATCGGCGGAGGAATTGCCGGGCTGATGGCTGCGTGGCGGCTGACCGATGGTAATTCCGGGCTGAAGGTCGTCATTTTGGAGCAGGGCAACGCCCTGGACCGGCGGTACTGCCCCATGGTGGAAAAAAAGCAGGCCCTGTGCAGCCGGTGTGCAAGCTGTGCCATTATGGAGGGGCTGGGAGGCGCGGGGGCGTTTTCAGACGGCAAGTATGTAATCACCTCCGAATACGGCGGATGGCTTACCGATGTCTTATCCTCATCCGTTGTTTTGGATTACATTGAGCAGGCAGACAGCATACTGCGGCTCCACGGCGCACCGGATGAAAGGTATTTGCCCGATGATGAGCTGAAAACCATCTGCCTGCAAAATGATTTGCATATGCAGCAGGGTCAGCTGAAGCACTTAGGCACAGATGCCAACCTCAGCACCATGAAATCCTTGGTGAAGGAGCTTTCCTCCCGCTGTATTTTGAGAACGGGGGTCAGGGTTACCGGTGCGGATCCCAAAACCCACACTGTGTTCTGGGATGAAAATGGGCAGCCCGGCAGCTTGTCGGCTGAAAATGTTTTGTTTGCCGCAGGCCGGGCAGGGAGCGAATTTTTTGCGGACTGGTGCCGCAAAAACGATGTCTCAACCCAGACCAACGCCGTGGATATAGGCGTTAGGGTTGAATTGCCCGCATTGACATGGGATCATTTTTCAAGCAGGATTTACGAACCGAAAATTCTTTACCGGAGCCGCCGCTACGGTGATATAACCCGGATGTTCTGCTTCAACGAACGCGGCCATGTGGTTCTGGAAAACACGAGCGGGATCCTTACGGTCAATGGCCATGCCTATAAGGACAAGGCGAAAAAAAGTGCCAACTCTAATTTTGCCCTGCTTACAACTCTTAGGTTTACCGAGCCGTTTAATGAGCCGATTAGATTTGCCAAATCTGTGGCAAGCCTGGCAAATATGCTGTCGGGCGGAGGTGTTTTAATACAGCTGCTTGGGGATTTGCGTTCAGGGAGACGATCCACCGAGGAGCGTGTCAGGGCATGCACAACCGAGCCGACGCTGAGGGCGGTGCCGGGAGATTTGTCGCTTTGCCTGCCAAAACGCCAGCTTGACAATATTCTTGAAACTTTGGATGCCCTGAACGTCATCGCGCCGGGTACAGCCAACCATGATACCCTGCTGTATGGGGTCGAGTGTAAATATTATTCCTCCAGGCCCTGCTGCAACGACTTTGAGATATGTTCCTGCCCCGGTTTTTACGCCGCCGGAGACGGCTCCGGGTTCACCAGGAGTCTGAGCCACGCCGCCGCCAACGGATTGTATGTGGCAGACAAAATTTTGAGTAAGGGGTGAATAGCTTGAAGCGTTTTAATTTGAGCGGGATTGTAAATGAAAGGCTTTCAAAGGAAAGGCTGCGTGTGCTGTGGGGCGAAAATAAGCCAGGGCTATTGCTGGGGGCTATAGCGGCCCTTTGCTTTGCCGCGTGGGCGGCATTTAAGCAGCTGTCTTACCCGGTCATTCCCGAGGGCTTAGAATGGATAGATCCCCCTCCCGAATACATTTCAGAAACCAGTTTATTCATGGCTTGTTGCTTTGCCATTTTGCTGGGCCTTGGGCTGTGGCGTTGCTTTAGGCATTTTGAGCTGAAGCTTCACCGCAGACAGCTTTTGGTTTTGGGAGCAGGGCTTATGCTTGGGATGGCTGTAAGGTATTGCCTGTTGCCTGAGGTGACCCATGACTATAAGGGCTTCCTTTATGCTTGGGCGGAAAGGTTTAGGAATGAGGGCTGGGATGCCATAAAAAATACCGGCGATTATACCATGCCCTACCGCTATTTTGTCTTCCTGATTACCCGGCTGCCGGTTGACCCATTATATCTATACAAGCTCGGGAGCGTTGTGTTTGACGTTCTTGCAGTCATGGCGGCATTGCGGCTGTCCGGGCGTTTTAATGCGGGACCATGGCGGAAAACGATCTTGGCACTGGCTGTATTTTTTACCCCAACGGTTTTGCTGAATGGGGCCTATTGGGCGCAGTGCGATGTGATATACGCCTTTTTTTGCCTCATGTGCCTTATATACGCCTTGGAGGAACGTCCTGTATTAAGCGTAATTATGGCAGGATTGGCTGTCTGCATAAAGCTGCAAACAGTTTTCTTTCTGCCCATGCTGGCGATTTTCTGGATTGCCAAAAAGGTTAAATTAAAGCATTTTGTCATTCTCCCGGCGGTTTATTTGGCTGTAAATCTTCCCGCTATGCTTTCGGGAGTGCCTCTTTTTGAACTAGGCAGGGACTATGAGGGCAAAACCAGGATTGGTGGGCTTATCGGAATATACACAGGCCAGGCGGGGCAGTATTCTGGCAAGCTCAGTTCCGGTGCCCCTTCCATGTTTGAGCTGATTGACTGGCAGGAGGCAAACAGGGATACCATGCCAGACGAACAGTACCGGGCAGTAGCCAAAAAAAACGCCGCGCTTTCCCGCATGGGGATTGGCCTGGCGGCGGGCTTTATCTTGATACTGGTCACCCTGGCATGGTTCAAACGCAAGAGCATGTCTGATAAAGCCTTGCTGCTTCTTTCCGCCTGCATGGTGCTTGGCATACCTTGGCTTTTGCCAAGTATGCACGGCAGATACTTTTTCACTGCCGACATGCTGTGTGTCATAATAGCCGTGCTTTTCCCTGTGTACGCATACATAGGGCCGTTGCAGGTGTTTGCCTCTTATGGGGCGTATTATAACTATTTGAGGCATTTCGGTTATCTTTATGGGCAGTATCTGCCCGCGCCGCATTTGCCGATTCAGACGTTTGCCCTCCACCGTCATTCGTATGCGGTGCTTATAGTGCTGATTGCGGTTATGGTTATGGCTTGTCGTGAAATTGTCATATTAAAGCCTCAGGGAAAGCCCAAAGGCCGGAGCCAGCTGCCGCGCCGTAAAAACATCCCGAAAAAATTATCGGGAGGGAACAAACGCTGAAGCTTCTAACGCGAGTCCTCAGCCCTTGATTTATAATCAAGAGTGATTTATAATGTTTAACCAGGAGGGGAGAATACATGAACAAAGCTTTACGTGCGTCACTGATCACCCTGGCAGTTATCTGTATTTCAGTCGGGGCATTGTGTGCCACGCTACTCAATCGGCAGTTTCCGCCAGTTAAAATGTCTATCCTTATGAAGGAAGGGCGCCTGGCAATGGAAAACGATGATCCTGCCGATGCCGCCGAGAAGTTCCGTACGGTAATACACTTATACCCCTGGAGAACCGAGCCTTATGTGCTTTTGGCGGAAGCCTGCACAGAGTCAGGGTACCCTGAGGAAGCTGAATATTTTCTTCGGGAAGCCTTAGAACACAACCCAAACAGAAAAAAGATAGCTTTTGCGATGACACAGCTGGAGTATGCGATTGCCAATCCAAAGCAGGATGAGTCCCCTAGGGAACAGCCTGTGCCGAATCCCGGTGAGATATCCTATCAGGTCAAAGAGGGTGAAACCCTTGCCGATATAAGCATGGCGTTTTATGAAACCCGCGCCCTTGCAAGCAATATTTTTCTGCGAAATCGCGGTATTATGGAGAATGAGAACGACATCAGCGCGGGAAAACAGATTATTATACCGCATGACCCGCGCAAAACGGCACCCCAGCCAAGCATAGAGCCTTTACCCTCGCTTGAACCGACTTCACGACCGGTATTTCCGCAGCTCCCTGACCCCAACGATCCGGCGGCAGCCTTTGTGCCAACTACTTCGCCCACGGGAAACGTATGAACGCAGAAAGGGGAGCGGGGGGTACTCCTGTGCTGGTGCCATCGCTGTTGGCGTGTGACCCAGGGTGCATAGCGAAACAAATGCAATTGGCCGAGCAGGGAGGTGCGGCTCGCTGGCATCTTGATATTATGGATGGGCATTTTGTAGAAAACCTCTCTTATGGGGTACACGTTTGCCAAGGGCTGGGCAAATATACCTCTCTGCCTATTGATGCTCATCTGATGGTAACCAACCCGGCGAGTCACATTTATCCATTCATACAGGCCGGTGCCAGATCCGTTACAATACACTCTGAGGCGGGTGCCGGTAGTGAGCTGAGGGCATTGCTGAAAGATATTCGCAAGGCCGGAAGGCTGTCCGGCATATCTCTTTGCCCTGGAACCCCTGTGGAGGATTTATGCGGGGTTTTGCCATATTCGGATATTGCCCTGCTTATGTCTGTCCATCCAGGTAAAGGCGGTCAGAAATTTCTGCCGGGCAGCTTAGGGCGTATTGCGCAGCTGAGGGAGCTGATAGACAAAATCAATCCAGGCTGCGAACTGCAGGTTGACGGTGGCATTACAATGGAAAATGCCGTTATGTGCGTGCGGTCGGGAGCCTCTGCCTTAATAGCAGGCAGTTCAGTGTTCGGTGTGCAGGATATTGCCCAAAGGTGCCGGGATTTTTGTGAGTCTATAGCTCGGAATGCCGTGACGTGATGCATTCCCGGGCTTTATCTAGAATATCCATAACCTCCAGCGTGAATTTATGTGTTACAAGTGCGTTTTCCCTCCGCCCTGCTTGAAGGTCGCTTAAAATCGCCTCCAATTGAGGGCGGTACCCCATATCGGGATGTTCAAAGCATTCGGTGCCGTTTGGCGTGATCAATTCAGATTTGGAGGGGTTCCAAAATGCAGGAATCCTTATCTCGCCGTTTTCCCCGAATATAACCGCATCGTTTGATTCAGGAGCGGTCAATGACGAAAAAACCCGCCCAATTGCTCCTCCGGGATAGCGCAGAGTCAGGGCGCATTGCCCATCCACCCCTGAGACGGTCATTTCGGCCGCCGCGCATACCGATACCGGCGCAATGTCCATGATCATCTGGGCAAAAGCAACCCCATATACCCCTATATCAAGCAGGCTTCCTCCTCCCAATCGTGGGTTCATCAGCCTGTGCTCCGGCGGGGCATCTGATGGAGAGGCAAATGAAACGCGAAAATTGCGGATATTACCAATGCGACCGTCAAAAATCCAACTCAATGCCTTTTTAATTACCGGGTTATGCCGTGTCCACATGCCTTCGGCCAGATATAAACCCTTTACCTTTGCCAGCTCAACCATCTCCAAAGCTTGGCTTCGGTTTATGGCAAAGGGTTTTTCGCACAGTACGGCAAGCCCCTCGCCAAGGGCGGCAATGGTGTGTTCATAGTGCAAATCGTTTGTGCTGGATATGTAAGCGACATCAACTCCCGGGCAAGACAATGCCTCGTTTACAGAGGCACAAGCCCTCCCGCCGTATTGCCCTGCCAACGACTTGGCACTTTCTCCATTGCGGGAAACCACCGAAACCAAACGGCAGCCTTCCAGGGACTCCATATCCCTCATGATGATGCGGGCAATTGCCCCGGCACCGATAAAGCAAAAATTCATAGGAGCCTCTCTTTTCTCTGTTGCCGGCAACAGAAAAGCCGTCACCCGGACAGGCAACGGTTATTGTTGAACCTCTCACACTTTAATTTCCAGGGGGCCTATTGTTCCTGACGATTAAAATTGGGCATCCGAGGTTAATTATTTGTCAGCCGGACCCCTTATTGGGGCCATGCTATCATACCCCCCAAGGCTTTGTCAAGAGGCTGTTTTCCCTAAAATGGGCGGCATTGGGTTTAACTCCAAAAAAAAATTTCGATTAACGTAAAAAAACTATTGCAAAAAAGAAAGAGGTGTGTTATATTCCCTATAGTATGTTGCGGCGATTTCGGGGATTTGCCCGGAATACCGGACGAAATTTAGGAGGAATTGACATGAAAAATCTGAAAGTGACCGCGAAATTGTTAGTGAGCTTCGCAATCTCAATCGCACTCATGCTGACGTTGGGGGTGTTAGCCATCGTCAACATGCAGACCATGGACAGGCTGAGTACGGAAATGTACGAGAACCAGACAGTGCCGCTGTTCGACATGTCCACGATTATTGAACTCATTCAGCGTACACGGGTCGGGTTGCGCGAATACTCCCTGGGGGCAGCCTTGGAGGATCAGGAAATGGTCGAGGCGGCACATAATTCCATACTGGAATATGATGCCGAAGTAAAAAAAGCCTTTGACACTTACCGCGTGACCATAGATACATCAACTTCGCAGGGCCAGGAGGCCTCTAGGCTGTTTGAAGATGGGGTGTCGCTTTACACCGACAGGATGGGCAAGATTACTGAGGATGCCTATCAGATGGCAAAGCGCGGCGAAAGCTGTGCTGACATACAGGCTGAAATAGCCAAGTATACCAATGACATAAACGTTGTTGTAGAGGATTTTGACAAGTGTATGAATCTGAAGCTTGAGAGTGCCTCTGCTAAGTCGGACAGCATAGGGGAATCGGCCAGCTCCAGTCTTCTTATCACCATTATAATTTTGGTTGCCGCTGTTGCCGTTTCTGTGTTCTTAGCACTATACATATCAGGGCTTATCAGCAAGCCCATGAGTGCCCTTGCCGCCTTTATGCAAAGGGCAGCGGCCACCGGAGATCTCCACCTTGACGCAACTGACCGCGAGACTATAGCAAATTACTCGAAAATCAAGGATGAGGTTGGTCAGACCATATTGTCTGCCGCTGGATTTGTGGAGAGAATCACCGATATATCAAAGGCCTTGGAGGTTGTTGCCTCGGGCGACCTTACAGCTGAGGTCGAAACTCTTTCTGATGCTGACACTATGGGCAGATCCCTGAATCACATGGTAAGCAACTTGAATGAGATGTTTGGGGAGATCAACAGCTCGACCGCCCAGGTTTCCACTGGCTCAAAGCAGATAGCTGATGGTGCCCAGTCATTGGCGCAGGGATCCACCCAGCAAGCGGCCGCTGTTGAGGAGCTTTCGTCTTCTATTTCCGAAATTGCGGAAAAGACCAAAACCAACGCCGAAATGGCGGATAAGACCGCCCAAATGTCCGACACTATCAGGCAGAGTGCGGAGAAGGGAAGTCAGCAGATGGATGAGATGATGTCTGCGGTGGCAGATATTACGGCGGCGAGCCAGTCCATCAGTAAGGTTATTAAAACTATTGATGATATTGCCTTCCAGACAAATATCCTGGCACTTAACGCCGCTGTTGAGGCGGCGCGGGCAGGTCAGCATGGTAAGGGCTTTGCCGTTGTTGCCGAGGAGGTTCGCAACCTAGCTGCCAAGAGTGCTGATGCCGCTAAGGAAACCGGCACAATGATTCAGAATTCTATGGAAAAAGCAGAGCTTGGTGCGCGCATCGCTGGGGAAACTGCTGCAAGCCTTACTGATATCGTCAAGGGTATCAACGAGAGTAACCAGCTCATTGTAGATATTGCATGGTCATCCAAGGAGCAGTCCTCGGGTATTGAGCAGATCAACACCGGTATCGACCAAGTTGCTCAGGTTATTCAGCAGAACAGCGCGACAGCGGAGCAGAGTGCCGCATCCTCTGAAGAGATGAGCGGGCAGGCAAACATTTTGGAGGAGCTTATTTCACGCTTCCATCTCAGAGATGGCGGAGGAATGGCATTGCACGCCTCCCCCGCAGGCCAGAAAAAACAGCTTGCCATGCCGGAAAAGTCCTCATATTCACCTGACGGAAGTAGTGCCGATTTCGGAAAGTATTAGGATATGCAAAAACCACCCGCGCCCAAGGCGCGGGTGGTTTTTTATGGCTTCAGCTTACATACCCGGAAAACGCCGAGGGCAACGGCAGCAGTTAAGGTACCTGTAATCAGGCCCGCGATCAGCAGAATTGGCAAATATGTTATTGGTGCAGTGCTTTTCATCAAGCACACAGCGATAAAAATTTGCCCGATGCTGTGACAGGCGGCTCCGGCTATGCTTACCCCCCAAATCGACACACCGCGCCGACCCATCAAGAGGTACATGACCGAAAGGGAAAACAGCCCGCCGGTGAGCGAAAATAAAAATCCGGTAAGCCCACCAGAGAAAAAACCTGTTAAAAAGCACCGCGCTACAATAATACCAATTGCCGGACGCATGCCTAGCCAATACAACACGCAAATGGTAACAACATTAGCCAAACCTAGCTTAATGCCCGGAAATGGAACCCAAAGAAAAAGCGGAATAAACCGCTCTAAAACCGAAAGTCCCGCTGCCAACGCTGTGAGCAGACCGCCGTAGGCGATAAACCTGACTGTTTTTATATAACCACCTACCCTGTTATTGCATCCAAGCGAGAGAACGTGCCGTTGATTTGCAAAATTGCCTGTCCGGGGATGCATACGGCGCATTTCCATGGGCCATCAAGCCATCCTGTTTTTACGCACAGCCTATCAGGACAATTTGCGTTCGCTACACGCACTCTGCCGGCCTCGAATTCTAATGTAAGACTTATTCCATTGGCGCATTTCACTGTTTTAGAGGAGTGCTCTCCGGCTAAACCCTTCAGCGATAAAGTGGTCTCCTGACCCATAACAGTTAATTTTGCGACATGAACAGATTTCCCATGCGGGAAAAACAAAATAGAAACACATAGTGCGGATATAAGTACAGCCGCAATGATGAGCCGGTCGCCCCAGGCCGTTTTTTCAAGTGCCGTGTGTGCCATGCCGCCTCCTCACCTCCCGCCATCTTGGCCATACACCAACCCCACCTAGGGCTTTATGCAAGAAGGTCTGTAAGCCGGGTTCTGTCGCGGACAGCCATCTATCTGGGCCGTTTGTTGCCAAACGGCTCGGTGCCACCTCATCGGAGACTGCCGGGCCGGGTATGCCTCCTGCTGGGTGTTGCTCCGGGATAGAGTTTACAGGGTTCCCCAGTTTCCTGGGGAACCGGTGAGCTCTTACCTCGCCTTTCCACCCTTACCCATGCGCAGAATATACCTGAAAATTTCTGTCTTAATGGCTTTCGGGCACATTCTGCGCACGGGCGGTTTATTTCTGTTGCACTTGTCCTCAAGTTACCTTGGGCGGGTGTTACCCGCTATCCCTGCCCTGTGGAGCCCGGACTTTCCTCCCGCGCGTCCTTTCGGAGCTACGCGGGCGGCTGCCTGACCTTCTTGCGAGATTATTCTATCCGCTTTACGAGGAAATGTCAACAACCTTTCCTGGCATTTAATTTTCTGGAAGGTCTAATCACGCCAAACGGTGGTATTTGTCTCTATACAAGCTATGAAGAGTGTGGTAAAATCAAAAAAATGAACAGTCTAAATCCGGCGGTATTATGGAATATTTCAGATGCAGGGCTTCAAAGAGATCGGCTAGGAGGACAAACCCCGATGACTAACGAAAAAATGGACGGCCTGTCAATGGATATAGAACAAGTCGAACAGGACAAGCTTCGCGCAGTCTTCCCGCAGTGCTTCACCGATGGGCAGTTGGATGAACGCAAGCTGCTGCAGCTGCTCGGCGTGTTCAACTCAGTAGGTGAGAACGACCGGGAAAAATACGAGTTTCGCTGGAAGGGCAGGCAAGAGTCGCTGCGTCTTGCCAGAAAGCGCAGCGCGGGTGCGTTACGCCCATGCCCGGAAGAATCGGTCAACTGGGACGGCACGGAGAACCTTTACATAGAGGGAGACAACCTCGAGGTCTTGAAGCTCCTGCAACAGGCGTATTTCCGCAAAGTCAAGATGATTTACATTGATCCGCCGTACAACACCGGCAACGATTTCGTCTACGCAGACGACTTTGCTGACCCGCTCAGGCGGTATCGCGAGGTTACACTGCAGACCGCTAAAAGTAATCCCGAGTACATGGGGAGGTTTCACACAAAGTGGCTGAATATGATGCTTCCGCGCTTGAAGCTTGCATCGAACTTGCTGCGGGACGATGGGGTTATATTTATCAGCATTGATGATAATGAGGTTCATAATTTACGGAAATTGTGTGATGAGATTTTTGGGGAAGAAAATTTTATAGCTCAAATTATAGTGAAAACAAATCCGGGTGGGCGTGATTATGGGGGATTAGCGTTAACACACGAATATTTGCTTACTTACGGAAAACTCGGGGCCGAATTAAACCTCGTTTTTGATAAGGGGAAGAAATTTATTTTTTTTGATGAGCTTGGCGGGTTTGACGTTCGGGAGCTGCGTAACAGGAATATAAAATTCAATGAAAATAACCGTCCAAATTTGTGTTACCCTTTCTATGTTAATCCTAATGGCGTAGATGAAAATGGTTTATATGAGCTTTCACTGGAAGCAAAAAATAATTGGGTGAAGGTTATGCCGTTGGTTTCACAAGGGGTTCAAACTGTTTGGCGCTGGGGGAAGGACAAAACGTTGAGTAATTTGAACATTAACCTAAAAGGAAGAAAAAAACAAGATGGGACGTTTATGATCGTTGAAAAATATCGCAGCTCCATGAGGAGGGAGCGTACAATATGGGATGAAGCTTCAGTAAGAAATGAAGCAGGAAGCCTTGCCTTAAGCAAATTATTCCCACAAAAACCCTTTGATTACCCTAAAAGCCTTGAAACAATAAAACGCGCTGTTGCACTGGGGAGCAATAGCTCTGGCATCATCCTCGACTTTTTCTCCGGCTCCGCCACCACTGCCCACGCTGTTATGCAGCTCAACGCCGAAGACGGCGGCAATCGCAAATTCATCATGGTGCAGCTGCCGGAGCTAACTGGCGAGAAGTCGGAGGCTTACAAAGCGGGTTATCGTACAATTTGCGATATAGGTAAGGAGAGAATCAGACGTGCGGGACGCAAATTGTGCAGTGAGGAATTGAAGGGCGGACAGCTGCAAGGTGAGAATAATTCCTCATTTTCAAATTTGGATGCCGGGTTTAAAGTATTTAAACTCGACAGCTCAAATTTGAAGCTTTGGGACGATTCGCCCATAAAAGATGAGGGGGCGTTGCAGGAACTGGAAGCGCGGATTCGCGACATGATTGACGTTATCAAGCCCGGGCGTTCCGAGTTAGACATTGTCTGCGAGGTCATGCTGAAGCTGGGACAGGAACTAACACAGCCGATAATTCCCATCACACTGAAAAGCGGCAGGGTTGTCCACGGCATCGGCAGGGTCAGCGGCGATGAGGGGAGTACCTCCTGCGGAGTTAAGTTCTTTTTGTGCTTGGCACGCGGCATAACGCCGGGAGACGCACTTGAAATGGCGGCATACGCGCCTGGACGGATTGTGTTCGCCGATTCGTGCTTTGACAATACCGGGCAGAAAAGCAATGTGCATCTATCCTTGAAGGATAAAGGGATAGCTGTTAAAACATTGTGAAGTATTAAATTTCAAGCATCAACAGCTTTAGAGCGGTGCGGTAAATGCGGTGCCGGCGCGACAAAAAACCTGCGCAATAATTTGGCAGGATTTAATCGGGGGGGAGATACCAAAGGATGCTACAGGGTAAGGATAGAAAAGCTCGAAAAATAAATATTAAAATTTAATAAAAAGCTTTGACGTGGAATAAAATCTTTGCTATAATAGATTTATTCAAGGATGAGATACGCGGAAAGGAATGATGACAGTGGACACAGAGAAAAAAAACCCGACACAACAGCCTGCCAATTCAGTGCCCGCCGCCAATCCCATGGCAGCTAATGCCAGCGCCATGATGGCCGATCAGTCGGTACGGCCTGAGCATACCATAAAACTGGCAATACAGATGCCAACCAATGCTATGTCGGCCGATGTAATGATTACCCCTATATCCCCTGGCATGCCTGAGCCTCTTCAAGAGGAGGTTGAGGCAAAGCTAAAGGCTGAAATCCAGCGTTGCCAGATTACCTTTGGCTTAGATGAACGTGTTATGGACATGATACTAAGGAAACCGCCCATTAACAGGCCGGTCACCCTTGCCAATGGGCAGGAGCCGGTTCATGGGGAATCCGCTCGCATTGAGTATATGATTGACCTCAAAAGGAACATCCGTCCCAAAATCCTTGAGGACGGCACTGCCGACTACAAGGATTTAGGAATCGTGCAAAATGTAAGCTCGGGGGATTTGCTTGCCCGGAAAATTCCTGCAACCTTAGGTACCCCTGGCACCAATATCCGGGGTATGCCGGTGCCTGCTAAGCCGGGACGCGATGTACCCTTGCCAGCCGGAAAAAACACCGTGCTTTCGGAAGACAGACTGGAACTTTTTGCCTCTATTGATGGTCAGGTTAACGTAGCCGGAAAAAAGGTTTCGGTTGATAATACCTTTACTGTAAGGGGCGGTGTTGGCAACGCGACCGGAAATATTGACTTTGTAGGGAACGTTGATGTGCAGGGTAATGTTTTGTCCGGCTTCAGCATTAAAGCGACCGGAAATATAACCATATCAGGCTCTGTTGAAAGTGCCAATCTTGAGGCTGGCGGCAACATCGTGATCCGCGAGGGGCTAAACGGCTTTGAAAAAGGCATGGTAACCGCTGGCGGGGATGTCATATGCAAATATGTTCAGGCTGCCAATATACAGGCTACCGGGTGCGTTGAGGCGAACTATATCTTACATTCGCGTGTTCAAAGCGGAGATACTGTTCGTATTCTCGGCAATAAGGGCATGCTGGTCGGAGGGCATATATCTGCTTTTAAGCTGATTGAATCGGCAAACGCCGGCGGCAGAAACACCCTTGTAAACACCATATTGGAGGTGGGTACAGATCAAAACACACAAAAACGCTATCAAGAGGTTCCTGACGAAATAATCACCCATCAAAAAGATATTGCCACATTAAACAGGGTTGTTTCCCTTCTGAAGGAGCATCAACGCAGGGGCAGTCTGAACCCGGAAAAGGAAGAACAGCTCAATAGGGCGGTAACCTCCCTTAATCTTCTTACTGAAAATCTCGTGGCTCTGGAGGAAGAGTTTGAAACAATAAAGCAAAATTTAGAGTCCTTCGGCTTTGGGGTTATCACCATAACCGACACGGTATATCCGGGCGTACGTATTTTCATCGGGTCGGAGTCAATGCAAATAGAGTCTAAGTACCAAAACTGTTCATTTACCCGCGATACTCAGGGTATTCAGGCCGGACCCTGCCGGACATCATAGACTGGAAGGAGGAAAAATTACATGGATGACAATTATATCACCATGACAGACGAGGATGGCAACGAGTTTATCATGGAGCATCTGGATACATTGGAGTATCTTGATGAAGCCTATATGGCATTCGGCTTGGTTGAACCCGATGCCGAGCTGCCGGAGGGTGGACAGGAGGAGGTTGCCGTGGTCATTATGAAGGTTGTCGAGCAAAACGGCGAGGAGCTTCTTGAAGAGGTTGCCGATGAGAAATTGTGTGACAAAATATTTAAGTTATTTGAGGAACGTAACTCAGAAGAGGAGTAAAGCCCTCTAAGCTGATTTGCCTATGGCTCGTTGATGAGATTACGAGGAGGCAAGAGCAGTATCAACTGAACTCGGGTTACGAGAAAGGCAAAAAAATTATTTACGGTCTCTTTTAACCTTAGGAAAGGAAAATACTGCAAAAGGCTTAGGCAAGGAAATCTTAATAGCAATCACTCCTATGGAGAAGGGAAGCATTGCCTGAGTCGAAAAACTAACAGGCAAAAGAGCCTGTAAATCCATCAGGAGCGGTGATTACAGCCGCTCCTTTGTTTCGTTTTTACCGCAAAATGGGCGGGAGGGTATCAATTTTATGTAAACTGGGGCTTGTAATCTGCATTGGAATGTAGTAATATAAGAAATCAGAAGTTGCCTGGTGACGTCAAATGAATTATTCCAAGGGGGAAAAGTTATGCAGGATAAAATGTTTCAGCCTATTCTGGCACAGATGAAAGCCTCTGCGCAGGAACGGGTCTTGGGCGTTATGAGCGGTCGGGGCGAGGTTGTTGCCTCTACCGACTATTCCTTGATTGGTCATGTGTGGGACAGGGCGGTAACGGCACTGGACGAGAGAGGCGGTTCTGTGCAGATGATGGAGTATACCTTTAAAAGCCTGCAACCATCATCCTTGCGGCATGACTATGCCGTATTTGTGGAAGGCGAGGATCAAACAGCATTCTCTATCTGCGGAATAGCTGCGGTGGCACTTAACTGTGCCAGAGATTTTTATGAGGAAAAGCACAATAGGTCTACATTCATAAAAAATCTTTTACTGGAAAATATTCTTCCTGGCGACATTTATGCGCGGAGCCGTGAATTGAACTTAGATGGCCACCAATCTCGTGTGGTGCTGCTTTTACGTCAGAAGGGGCAGTTTGATAATTCTGTTTTGGAGGTTCTTAAAAACCTCTTTCCGGATCGTAGCAGGGACTTTGTCATCCTGCTCAGTGAAAATGAGATTGTTTTAGTCAAAGAGGTTGATGAAAACACCGATTCGACCGCGCTGAACAAGCTGGCTGTTTCCATAGAGGAAACCGTCAAGAGCGAGCTTATGCTTGATTGTGTAATTGGCATAGGGACGGTTTGCACCCAAATCCGTGAATTGTCCGTTGTATACAGGGAGGCTCAGACGGCAATTGAGGTCGGCAAGGTGTTTGATGCCGAAAAACGCATTGTTACTTATGAAAATCTCGGAATAGGCAGACTGATTTATCAGCTCCCGACAAGGATGTGTTCCATGTTCCTGAACGAAGCTTTCAAGAAAGACGACATAGAAACGCTTGACATAGAAACGCTCAATACTATTTCCGGCTTTTTTGAGAACAACCTCAACGTCAGCGAAACTAGCCGCAGGCTGTTTGTACACCGAAATACCTTAGTTTACCGCATTGAAAAAATCAAACGCTCAATCGGCCTTGATATTCGCTGTTTTGAGCATGCGGTTGTGTTCAAGGTTGCACTTATGGTTAAAAAGTACCTTAAATCGTGTGATGATGAGAAATAATAAGAACCGAATTAGGCGCACGGAGGTGGTTGGCTTTTGGTTCGCTTGGTAGATGTATGTAAGGCGTATGATAATGGTACAAAAGCCCTTCGCGGGGTAACAATGCGCATTGATGATGGGGAGTTTGTATTTTTAATCGGGCCTTCCGGATCGGGCAAGTCCACAATTATAAAGCTTTTGACCAGTGAGATTAAACCCAGTGATGGCAAGGTTATGGTAAACGGCTATAACGTGAATACCATCAAGGAAAGCTCCATTCCCTATCTTAGGCGTACCTTGGGTGTTGTTTTTCAGGATTTTCGCTTAATAGAAAAAAAGAATGTATTTGATAACGTAGCCTTTGCCATGAGGGCAGTGGGGTGTTCCCCAAAAGAGGTAAAAAAGAAGGTCCCGTATATGCTGGAGCTTGTGGGCCTGTCTCACAAAGCCAGGAGGCGTCCATTTGAGCTTTCGGGGGGAGAGCAGCAGCGTGTGGCAATTGCTCGCGCTTTGGTCAACAATCCGCTGGTCATTATTGCGGACGAGCCTACCGGGAACCTTGACCCGGAACGAAGCCTGGAGATAATGACGCTTTTAGAGAGGATAAACAGCTTAGGAACAACTGTGCTGACGGTAACGCACGAGAAGGCACTGGTTAACCGCTTTGCCAAACGAGTCATTGCCATTGACGGCGGACGTATTGTGTCAGATAAACAGGGTGGGTATTATTCAAATGAATCGACACGTAATTAGGTATTATATAGCGGAAGGCATCCGAGGGGTGTTTTTGCATGGGTTTTCTAGCTTTGCTGCTGTGGGGGTTATTGTTGCCTGCCTGATTATCATGGGTAGCTTTTCGTTAGTGGCCGTCAATATACGGACAGCTATATCAGAGCTGGAGAAAAATAATGAGATTATGGTTACCCTGGATAAAGACCTATCCGAGGCGGATGCCAAAAGCCTGGGGAGTGAGATCAGTGCTATCGCCAATGTGCGCGACAGAATTTATGTATCCCCAGAAGAATATAGAGAATCCCTGGTAAAAGAGATGGGGGAGGAGTATATGATAGGCATTCCCCCGGATGTTTTTTCACCCCAATACCGGGTTGCCCTGGAGGATATTTCATTTGCCGCAGAAACAGAATTGATTTTGCAGGCAATACAGGGGGTTGATACTGTAAGGAGTCCTTCCAGGGAGATGTCAGCATTGCTTTCGGTGCGGCGGGTGGTCGAGCTTGTTTCAATTATCCTGACAGCACTTCTTATGGTCGTAAGCCTGTTTATTATGGCAAATACTATTAAATTGGCCACCTTTGACCGGCGGGAGGAAATTGGCATACAGCGTATGGTAGGTGCCACAAAGAGCTTTATCCGCTGGCCGTTCATCGTGGAGGGTTTTTTTCTCGGTATTTTCGCAAGTATTGCCGCATACTTTTTGCAATGGGCGGCATACGAGAGGTTTTCAAACGACATAGGCAAGCTGGCAGACTCAGGGGTTTTGAACGTACTCTCATTTGACGAATTACGGTTGCCCATGCTTGCGGTATTTGTGCTTATTGGTTTTTTGGTCGGAGTTGGCGGGAGTGTAATGGCAATACGAAAATTTTTGAAAACATAGGAGTGGTTTGATTTGGATAAACGTACAAAACGGATGAAGGTTATTGCCTTGATTGTTGCGGGTGTTATTCTTTTTACCTTTTTGGCTACTATTATAAGCTCTTTTTTTCCTCCTGCCTACGCAAAGGTTAGGCAAGAGGAAATTGATGTGCTGAAGGGGCAGGCAAGCAATATTGCAAAGGAAAGGCAAAGCCTGAACAGTGAGCTTGCCAAGCTGCGCGACAAAAAAGCAGGTGCGGTAGAGAAAAAACAGATATATGACCGTAAGATCGAAAATCTCAACAAGGAAATTGATACCTCCAGTGTCCTGTTGGCAAAGCTGGGGGATGATATTGCCGAGCGGAACGCCGCCCTTGAGGAAGCGATTCAAGATGCCGAGGAAGGTAGGGAGGAATTTGAGGCGAGGGTTAGTGCCATGCAGAAGATGGGTAAACCTTCTTATCTGGCTGTTTTGCTGGAGGCCAAAAGTTTTTCAGATTTCCTTACACGCTGGGATGCAATGAGCAGAATTATAGACTATGACAACCAGTTAGCCGAGAAACGCAAGGAGAAATGCGAGGCTATCGCAAAGGAGCAAAAGGCCTTGGAGGATAACCGGGAGGATCAGCTGAAGGCGCGTGAGCGTTTGACAGCATCGCAAAAGGAGTTAGCATCTCTGTCAGCTGAATCTGACAGGATGATTGCCGATACTATGTCTGACATTGCGGAAAACGAAAAGCTTGCTGCGGAGCAGGAAAAAGCAGAGCAGGAGGCTTATAAGCAAATACTGAGCCTGCAAGAACAATTGCGAAAGCAAATAGCAGAGGAGCTGCGCAAGGCAGAGGCAGAAAGGCGAAGAAGGGAAGCCGAGGAGAAAAAGGCGGCTAAAAATGCGGGCAGCGGGGAGGGTTCCGAAGGGTCATCAGGCTCATCGTCATCATCGGGATCATCAACGGAAGGTCATAAATATGTAGGTGGACAGTATGCTTGGCCGGTTCCGGGCAATTACCGTATATCCAGCCAATTCGGTAACCGCAGGCACCCTGTGTATGGCGTTACTCGCTTCCATGGAGGCATTGATATTCCAGCACCCTCCGGTACTCGCGTGATTGCCGCCAACGCAGGGACAATACTCACCCGGGGCTACAACAGCGGATACGGCAATTACATAGTGGTAGATCACGGCGGCGGTCAAGCCAGCCTGTACGCCCACCTCAGCCGCTTTGGGAGCTTTGGGGTCGGTAAATCGGTCAAACAGGGTGACACCATAGGATATGTAGGCACAACAGGGGTCTCCACCGGCAATCATCTGCACTTTGAAATTCTTCAAAGCGGCAAGCGGGTTAATCCCGAGCCTTTGCTAAGGAAATAAATAAAACGCCCTGACAGGCGAAGGAGGCAGATATGGCAAGATTATTCGGAACAGATGGTATACGCGGCATTGCTAATGATGACTTGGATGCCATGACAGCCTATCGTGTCGGTCAGTCGGCAGCTGTTATATTAACAGGCCAAGCTAAACACAGGCCAAGCATAGTAATTGGCAAGGACACTCGAATATCGTCAGATATGCTGGAGTCTGCATTGATTGCCGGGGTTACCTCTGCGGGGGCGGACGTAATCCTGTGCGGCACCGCACCTACGCCCGCGGTGGCGTACCTTACGTTGCGCCATGCTGACGCGGGTATTGTTATCTCAGCCTCGCACAATCCCTTCGAGTATAATGGGATTAAAATCTTTGACCAAGACGGATATAAGCTACCGGATGAATTAGAAGACAAAATTGAAGCCCAAATGAGCAAAAATATTACACTAAAAAAGGGTGTCGCAATAGGAAGAGTTCTTCCCGCGGGTTCGTGCGGACTAGAGGAATATATTGAGCATTTGCACCAAGCTGTCCCGGCTGATTTAGGAAAGCTTAAGATTGTCGTGGATTGTGCCAATGGGGCGGCATCCGCTACCGCAAAAGCACTATTTTCTCGTTACTGCCCCGCTGCATTGGAAATTTTATGCCATGACCCAAATGGGGTCAACATAAACGATTGTTGCGGCTCTACACATATGGAATCGCTTAGAAAACGCGTATTGGAGGGTGGATTTGACATCGGGATAGCTTTTGATGGTGATGCCGACAGATGTTTGGCACTGGACAATAGCGGGGGGATAATTGATGGTGACCGCATTATGGCTGTTTGCGCCAAAAACGAACAATTGTCGGGGCATCTGCCGGACGATACCTTTGTTGCTACAGTAATGTCCAATTTAGGGTTGCATACGTGGGTTAAAAATGCCGGCCTGAGGATGGCTTGCACAGCGGTAGGGGATAGGTATGTGCTTGAGAGGATGAGGGATAAAGGATATTTATTGGGGGGAGAGCAATCAGGTCACGTCATATTTTCGCGTCACAGCACCACTGGGGATGGGCAGCTGACCGCTCTCAAATTTCTATCAATTTTAGCGTTGTCAAGGTCCACTTCACGTGAGCTTGTAAACGATATTCCTTACTATCCGCAGGTACTGCTTAACCTTGAAGTCACTCCCGAGCTTAAGGAATTTTGGCACGAAAAAGAAGAAATTGCTAAAGCAATAACTAAAGCAGAGTTAGAATTGGGGAATGAAGGCCGGGTGTTGGTCCGTCCTTCCGGAACCGAGGCTCTTATCCGGGTGATGGTGGAGGGCAAGGACTTGAAAAACATTCAATCCGTGGCCGAGTACATAGGGAAAGCAATCAGAGAAGCATGAATATTTTATTCCATACGCTAGGGTGCAGGGTGAATCAGGCCGAATCGGGAGGTATGGAGGCGTTGCTTAGGGATAAAGGGCATTTTGCCGTCTCCAAAGACAGCACGGTGTTGCCGGATGCCGTGATTGTCAACACCTGTACCGTTACAGCCTCGGCAGATACTAAGTCCAAGGCTGCCATACGGCGGTTGCGCCGGCAATATCCTCAGGCATTGCTATGCGTTTGCGGATGCCTTTCCCAGACTGATGATATTTCAGATATAGCCGGTATTGATCTGATTGGCGGAAGTGGGACAAAATCGGAGTTTATCAGTGCACTTGAAGCATTGGCCGATGAAGCCGGAAGCAAAAAAGCCCTGGCAACAAAGCATTCTGGTCTTATGCAGCTTCCCGGTACCTTTGACAGACTCCCGAATGCACCGGGGGAGGGGCGCACCCGGGTTTTTATCAAAATTCAGGATGGTTGCCATAATCATTGCAGTTATTGTAAAATTCCCGCCGCCCGGGGAACCCCGCGTTCACTGCCCCTGCCTGAGCTTTTGGAGTCTGCAAGGGGTGCGGCGAATTTTCCTGAGGTAGTGCTATGCGGAATTGAAATTTCCTCATATACCCCCTCTCTTGTTGAGGCAGTCGAAGGAGTATGCCGCATATTGCCCGGTTCACGAGTGAGAGTCAGTTCACTTGAGCCGCGTACGGTAAACGAAGATTTTTGCAGGCGTCTATCGGCATTAAAAAACCTTTGCCCTCACTTTCATTTGTCACTGCAAAGCTGCTGTCGTGAGGTTTTGCGCCGCATGAACCGGCATTACACTCCAAAGGATATTGAGAACGCCTTTGCATTACTGCGCGGATATTGGTCGAATCCGGCGGTTACCGCAGATATTTTAGCTGGATTTCCCGGGGAATCTGATCAGGAGTTTGATGAGACGGTATCTGCGCTGAACAAGCTTGCCCCCGCCGGGTTGCACGTTTTTCCATACTCCAAACGCAAGGGTACACCTGCCGCCAATTTTCCAGGTCAGCTTACACGAATGGAAAAATCAGCTCGGGCGGAAATAGTAATTGCTTTGGGCAAAACCATGCGGCAAGGTTATTTGGCAACCCAAGCCGGTAAAAAAAACGAGGTTTTATTTGAAGGAAGCAAAAACGGAGTCTGGCATGGATATACACCCGAATATATCCCGGTGTATGTGGAAAGCCGTGAGGATTTACGAGGCAAGAGGATTTATTTGGAGTTAGGGTATGAAAATATGAAAAACGATGGGTTTTATCTTACTATATAAGCAGACAGATGGCGGTGCTTGACTATTCCGGGCAGTCGGATGATACAAAATCCGCGCAGAAGTAAAGGAGCAGGTAATAATATGGGATGTGCCGATGAATTATTTATAAAAAACTGCAAGAATATCCTTGCCCAAGGGGTTTGGGATACTGAGTCCAGTGTCCGCCCAAGGTGGGAGGATGGCACTCAGGCGCATACAGTGAAATGCTTTGGGCTGACGAACCGGTATGATCTGCAGAAGGAGTTTCCTATCCTCACCTTGCGCCGGGTTCCTTTTGCTAACTGCATTGATGAGATGCTGTGGATATGGCAGAAAAAATCAAATAATATTTCCGGGCTTTCCAGCCGTATATGGGATGCATGGGCAGATGAAAATGGCACCATAGGAAAAGCGTATGGCTACCAGCTGGCTATCCGGCACAAATATCCCGAGGGGGAGCTTGACCAGGTCGACCGGCTTTTGTATGACTTGAAGAATAATCCCCGGTCACGGCGCATGATTGTAAATATGTACAATCATGCCGATTTACATGAAATGCGTCTCTATCCCTGCGCTTACAGCATGACGCTGAATGTTTCGGGCAACCGCCTAAATGCCATACTAAACCAGCGTTCACAGGATATGCTAGTTGCCAATGGCTGGAATGTTTGCCAGTACTCTATCCTTGTGCATATGCTCGCCCGGGTGTCAGGCCTGGTGCCGGGTGAGCTTTTGCACGTTATTGCCGATGCTCACATCTATGACCGCCATATACCGCTGGTGGAGAAAATTCTGCGGAACCCTTCGTTTGATTCGCCTACCCTTATCATAAATCCAGAGAAAACCGATTTTTACTCATTTGAAATATCTGATTTTGTTCTGGAGAACTATCAGGCTCATAGGCTGGATGGAAAAATTCCGGTTGCCATATAATAAAAACCAGTTTTGATAGGAGCTGTGCCATGCGCCGTTTGTTATACTTGCTTTTGTGCGTTATTTCGCTTTGCAGCTGCCTGCCGCCGGCTTCCCCATTAAGCGAGACGAGCTTTCTCTTAGATACCGTATGCACGATAACCCTGTATGAACCCAGAGACCCTGCCCTTATAGAACTCTGCCTTGACCGTGCCGGTGAGCTGGAAAAAATTCTTTCTAAAACTTATCCCGGAAGTGACATCGACAGATTAAATACTGCCAATGGCAACCCTGTTGAAGTGTCAGGCGATACCCTGACAGTCCTGCGGGAGGCAATTTCATACGGCACCATGTCGGGAGGATTATTTGACATAACAATTAGCCCCGCGCTTTCCTTGTGGGAATTTGGGGCAGACAGCCCTGCCTTACCCAAAGCCGGTGACATAGAAAAAGCTCGCCAAAAAATAGATTACAGCCTGATAAAAATCCACGGAAGCACAGTCAGTCTGCCGCCTGGCTTCGCCCTGGATTTAGGAGGGCTCGCCAAGGGCTATATTGCCGATGAAATGGCCAAAGTCCTGCGCCAGGGCGGGGTCGTTTCCGCGTTGCTGGATTTAGGGGGCGACATTGTAGCAATCGGGAGCAGACCCAACGGTACGCCATTTAGGATAGGCATACAAACTCCCTTTGCGGAACGCGGGGAAACATCATCTGCCGTTGAACTCTCAGATCAGGCACTTGCCACTTCAGGCATCTATGAACGCTCATTTACGCTGAACGGCAAGATATATCACCATATTTTAGACCCATATACAGGCATGCCTGTCGAAAATAATATTGCATCGGCAACTGTTGTTGCCCAAAGCGCGATGCAAGCCGATGCCTTAGCGACAATTTCCGTTTTGACAGGCGGCGATTTACCAAGGGAGTATTCAGACACGCTCCGCCATATAACCATATCACGCAACGGTGAGGTGGCGGACCGTCCTGCTACCCCACCGTCTGCTTCGCACTAGCCGCTTTCTTAGCCGTGGCACCATGCCACACCTGATCGCCGCTTGCCAAGGTAAGCTCCGCCTTTTTGGCGTACAGCACGCCATTGACATATGTCTTGTCAGCCTTGGCCTTGCTTTTGCCTGGCTTATATTTAGGCGGCTTCAGCAGGCTTGTTACGCTGACCTTTTTTTGTGCCGAGCCGGGAGTAAAACCGCCTTCAGCCGATGGTGCCGCCCTGTAGAAAAACACTGTTTTCACCACGGCAGGCTTGCCGTTTTTTTCACCGATTGGCTTGACGCAGACGCCGTTTTCCAGTCCTGGCAGGAACCTGCCCCAGCCGTCTTGGTCAACCGCCTTGCCTTTATTTTCAACACCCTTGGCATTCGGCCCGGCAACGCCGATTTGTATGTCCGTTTTAACCGCCGCTGTGCCATTCTTTTCAGTTAGCACCCACTGGCCGCCAAACTCCCCGCTGTCAGCTGCTATTGCGTAGTTGACCTTCAGCTTGGGCTTTGGGCGGGGGTTGATCGCCGGGAACGAGATGGTATTGCCCCCTGCGTCTTTTAGGTGAAGAGTCATGCCCTTATTGAACAGCTTGGAGAATTTCAGGGCATTGGTGAAGGTATCCTTCGCCGCCTTCCACTTTGTACCGCCATTCACGCTGAACTCGGCAACGTCAAATCCGGCAAGGTCGATTGTTTCCGCTGTCAGATTAATTTCCGGCTCTGCATCACCGTCGGCGGGAATGATGATGTCAGGGGTGGCGGAGCGGTCAATGCAGTCGTCGTTACAGATGCCGGGAGGGGGAACCGGGCGCGGGTAACCGCCATAATTGGGCAAGCCGCGCAAAATGGGGTAACCATCATTGATATCCGGGTCTATATCCCAGGTCTCGTCAAAATCAAAGCCGTCAAAGCTCTCCTGAAGCTTCATCTGGGCACTGGTGAGCGGGATTGCATCGTCATCCACATCGCCGCCGGTTCCCCTTTTGGGTTCCCATGGGGCACCGTTGAAGCTCTGCTCGCTGTCGGTGTTCCAGTAGCAATTGCTGAGGGAGGCACCCTGCTGCGAGGCGATCCCCCCCATCGTAATATCCACTACGTAGGAAGGGGCGTCCACGGTGAGACCGCCGATGTTGTAGCAATTGATTATGGGGGAGGTATCATCGGCACCGCCGATGATACCTCCCGGGCCAGTGGAGTAAGTAAAATTAACGGAAAGATTGCCGGTGTTGTAGCAATCGTTGATGGGGGAGTTATCACTGGCCACCCCGCAGATACCTCCTATGGAGCGGGAGTAATTTTGCTCAGTGGAAACATCCCCAGTATTGTAGCAGCTGCGGATGGGGGCTAGTACAGTGCTACCGGCAATTCCCCCGGTAGCACCACCGTTGCCGTGGATATTTCCGGTGTTGTAGCTGCGAATTATAGGGGCAGATGTAATGTAGGAATCCAAAGTGCCATTGGCATGGCCAGAAATTCCCCCAACGTGAGAACCGCCGCCGCCACTATAACGTGCGTAGACATCCCCGGTATTCCAGCAATCGCTGATGTGCCCCTCTGATAAACCGCCGATGCCCCCGGCATAAGACACTGTACCAGAGGACGCGAAAATATAGCCGGCGTTGTAGCAATTGGCTGTGCCTGAGCCATACTTTGAGATTGAGCCGAAGATACCCCCGGCGTAGGAATCACCAGACGCAGAAGCGGAAACATTGCCGGTATTGAAGCAATTGACGATGCTGTGCGCCCAGTGTCCTGCAATGCCCCCGGCGTAAGTGCTGGATGAGGAAGCGTAGACATTGCCGGTATTGTAGCAATCGCTGATGGTAGAATACGCAGGAATCCCTGCAATGCCTCCGGCACAAGAACTCCCAGATGAAAAAGCGTAGACATTTCCGGTATTGTAGCAATTAGTCACGCTGGCACCACCAAAGGCACTACCGTAAATTCCTCCGGCAGAGCTGGATGACGAGGCTATAGCCGTACCCTCCAGCCCGACATTTTTAATGTCCGAGCCACCAACATAACCAAACAAACCCGCATAGGTATGCTCCCCCATGACGGTCATATTGCGTATGACATGTCCCTGACCGTCAAATACGCCACCAAAATGGGACCCGTAGGTGCCATAGGTGCCAATCGGGGTCCAGTTCCTGCCTGCTAAATCGATGTCTGCTGTCAGGTGATATGTACCGGACAGGTTACCGGCGATGGCCTCCAGCTCCGCGCGGTTGGAAATTGGGATAGAATCGGTAGCGGTAGCAAGCGGCTCAATGGGCGCGAGGAACCTGCCGTTGGGACCGTGCCGTGGTACCAGCTCGTTCAGTCCCGCGCCGGATGCCCCCAAAGCCGGGGCAACGGTGGGAGCTGCTGGCAGCAGCGCAAGAAGCAGTGCCGCCGCAAGAGCCAGCACCCCGGGCCGCCTCATTGCGCGGCCTGTCGTTAAAACAGATTTCATAAAACTGAATCCTCCTGGTCTCCCTATGCCGCCGTGCTTTTATGCCGGATAGAGGAATTAAAAGCCTTGGATTTCAAGCAAATCCCAACGCTTGTGACAAGCATACCATAATACCGACTGAAAGTAAAGTGCAAATTCATGTGCGGATTTTGTGCAATTTGACGAAAAACAACTGCCCGGTTACCCTTTCTGCTATTTGTTTACCTTCAGCGTTAAATCCATTGTGTGGAGGCTTTCTGAAAAATTATGTGTCACCCTTTCCACAGTCATCCCGGCATTTATCCTCCCGGCATAGGTTTTTATATTAACGTAAATACGGCATCCGGGTCTTACCCTCACATCTCCGAGCACACCGCTCAGCTGCAATGACCTTGCCGGGCGGTTATATAGCCCAAGCAGCTTTTCAGCTTCATCCGGCCCATTAACTGTGCCGTCAATGCTTTCACAGTATTGCAAAATCCCCCATTTATCAATATTGCTCTTGTCTTGCGCACCGTAAACCGCCCTCCTCCCCGCGCTCTGGTCTTGGTGGACTAGTTTGATTTTGTTATATGTTTCCCCATCAATCGAGCAGGAATAATGAAAATCCTGTATCGTATCCTTGTCCGCCAAGAGCCTAAGCCGCAAATCATCCTGGCTTGCAAGGCAAAGCTTGCCGAAATCATCATAAAAAACATATTTTTTATTTTTGTGAAGCTCAGTTTCCTCCAAAGCCTCGGCAACTATATCCAAAAGGCTCCTGTTATCCTGAACAAGGCTTTCAAATTTATAACCCGTTCCCGCCAATTTCCCAACAGATAACTGGAAATCCTTTGCAATTATTCCGATAATTTCATCCGCCGTTTTGTTCTCAAAGATATATGTGTCCTTGTTTTTCAAGTATCTCAGCTGATCATAGCATATAACCTTCACCGTATCACCCTGGCCCTGCTCCACGATAAAGATATATCCTAAAAACACCGGCTTCTTGTTTACATACAGCTTAACCCTGTTCCCTTGTTCTATCCGCAATTTTTTATCAGCCAGAAGTGAGAATGACATTTTCCCCGGAGTTCTTGATTCTTCCCATTCGACAGTAATCCCTCCTTCAGCCACAGGCTCTAAAATTTGTTTTTTGTTTTGAATCTGTAATCGTATCGACATAAAAAAATATCTCCTTTATAATTTTTTGATAATATTTTACACTAAACCCAAGCAGGGATATCCGCCTCCTAAAAACTGGGGCGGAAACATTTTATTGACCAATCACACTCTTTTATGCTACACTTGACCTCAGAATTGCCGGTTGTGCTGTGCAATAGTCGTAGACAATGTAATTTTTTAATACAGAGGGATTCATATGCTTAAAATTCTAATTTGTGACGATGAAGCAAAAATCCGCGAGCTTTGCCGTAAATATGCCGAGTTTGAGGGATACCACGTTACCGAGGCGGAAAATGGCATGCAGGCTGTTGAGCTTTGCCGGCAGATTAAATTTGATTTGGTTATCCTCGATGTTATGATGCCTGAGCTTGATGGATTTTCGGCGGTGCGCGAAATTAGAAAACAGAGCCGGATACCGATAATTCTCCTTTCCGCAAGGGGTGAAGAGTACGACCGCATCCATGGCTTTGAGTCCGGTGCGGACGATTACGTTACTAAGCCATTTTCCCCAAAGGAACTTATGCTGCGTGTACGTGCGGTTGTGGCAAGAACAGGCGGATGCCCAGGGACAGCAGCGGTGCAGGCATACGAAAAGGCCGGGTTAACGGTAAACTTTAAGGCACGGACAGTTATGGTTGATGGAACTCTGGCAAATCTTTCCCCAAAGGAAAGGGCTCTTTTATTTTATTTAGTAAACAACCGCAATATAGCTCTGAGCCGTGAAACCCTGATTACTAATGTGTGGGGCTATGATTTTTACGGCGATGACCGTACCCTGGATACGCATATAAAAACACTCCGCAAGGCATTAGGCCCCTACAGCGAGCTTATAGTTACCCTGCGCGGGTTAGGCTACAGGTTTGACGGCTAGGCAAAACAAGCGGCATACCTTTTAGTTCTGTGGGGGTTACGGCCCTGCAACCATATCGTCATTTGGGAAGGTCAGTGGCCTATTTTCAGCTTGGCACTGGCCGATTTCTTAACTGTAGCCGCCATCCAGAATTCATATGTATTACCATCCGCAATCGGCAATTCACCCTTGCCAAGTTTCAGCTCTGGGACGCCGCCGTTTATGCTGACGTATGTATTTGCTTTGTATTTGATAATGCTCTTCTTGGTGTCGACTTTGTATTTGGGTGTTTTCTGCTGACTTGTGGCTGTGATTTTCTTGGGCTTGCTTGCCGCTGTGTAGGGGTTTGCCGTTGTGCCGTCGCCGCTGGGAGGTACGCGGTAAAAGTATCTTCTTTTTACCACAACATCTTTACCCTTTTCGTTTTTTTGTAATGGTCTTACACAAACCCCATTGGTTTCGCCGGAATAAAACTTACCCCATGCACCCATTATGCGGACAGCGAGGCCTCCCATAGCCAACTCCTCGGCGGCTATTTGTATGTCATCTTTAGCGATTTGGGGGGCTTGCCCCTTTTTAACCTTGGTCATCAAAACCCACTGACCGTCAAATTCCCCATAGCAGCTCTTTTCGTTTGCACCAAAGAGGTAATTCACTGCTAATTTCGGCAGGGGCTTAGCTGGTTCAATTTTCGGGAATTTTACCTCAAACGCACCGTCTTCAAGGCTTTTTGTTTTGCTGTTGTATGGCTTGTCGGACAAATGCAGGGTCATGCCTTTGCCTAGCAACTTGGCAAAGTTGTTTTTGCCTTTGCTTGTACGGCTGTTCAGCGGGTTTTTATCGTCTCTCGGTGCTTGAATTTCCGGCTTGATGTTCTTCCACTTCGCCCCGCCGTCCGTGCTGAAGGCCGCGGCGGTGAAATCCGCATTCACCGGAATGCCGAGTCTCTCAGTTGTGAGATTTATGGTGAAATCTTGTGCTGAGCCATCAACAACGAGGTCTTTTTCGCTGTAGTCAATGCAGCAGTCATCGGTTGTTTCGGGTGTAGGCGTAGGTGAGGGAATCTCCGGCGAGGGAGTGGGGATCTCCGGCGAGGGGGTTACGGTGTCTGGCGTGGGGCTGACCTCAGGGGAAGGGGTTGCGGGGGGTTCGCTGGGTTCGGGACCCAACTCTATTGTATGCACATAATAGGTATTTGAATTCCAGTCTCCTATCCTGAAGACCCCATCGCCAAAATACCAGGCATCTCCTCCCAGCGGTGAAACAATCTGGTTGTTTTTGTCTATAACCCACGACTCGTTATTCCCATACTCGTCTAGGTTGATACCGTAAACTCCTATGTACCCATCCTTGCTGTACCTATCTTCTCCTCCGCCCATAGAGTATGCCCTCTGAATCGTTCCCAATGGTAAAATCACCTGACCATCTTTATCTACAATCCCCGCCCCTTCGGAATTATATATAACGAACCGTCCATTATTCAAATACCAAACATTAATATACATTCCCGGGAAAACCTTCTGGCCATCCTTGTCTACGGTTATTGATTCTGAACCTTTATCTATCTCAAAGTATCCATCTCCAGCAGGCCAGACGTAATCATACTCACCATGTATTTTCTCAGGGAAAACCGGAGAAAAGCTCTTGTCTAATAATACAGAACCCCATACACTGCCATCATATGTCTCTCCCATGAAGTATTCACCTGCCCAGTCAGCAGGCCAGACAGATTTATACTCATGTATCAACGGAACTATTATCTCGCCGTTGCCCACAAGGCCCCATTTTCCATCTTTAGCCACAACGACATTCACAGGGATTGCTCCGTCATCCCACAGCACAGCATCATCAAATGTTCCCAATGGAAAAACGATCTGCCCATCTTTATCTATTACTCCCCACTCGCCATCTTCATGCACGAAGAACCCATTTCTCATGGGGAAGAACTCCTCATACATTCCCAGCGGTACAATGAGCTGGCCATCTTTATCTGCCATTCCAACTCTGTAGGGTGGGGACATTTCACTCACCATAAATCGCCCATTTCCAATGTACTCAACCCAATCATACATTCCCATCGGGAAAACAAGCTGCCCATCTTTATCTAATATTCCTATTTCGCCGTCTTTCTCCACCGTGAAGTGCCCATCTACATAACCCCACGCTCCAGGCCAGACACCATCATACATTCCCATTGGGATGATAAACTGCCCTTCTTTATCTGTCAGCCCATATTCATCGCCGTTCCTCACTATGAAGCGTGAATTTTCAACATATTCAACAGAATCATACATTCCAGGAGGGAACAAGAGTTTAGCTTGCGACCCGGTTATTTCTTCCGCGTAAATCTCCGGGCCGAAAGACACCATCCCCAGCAGCATCGTCAGTGCCAAAGCAATACCCCAGAATCTTTTTGTTGACTTTAACATAATTTACTCCTCCTTGGTTTTAGATATTTTACGAACGTGTATTACCGCATAGTACACATCGTATACAACGCACAATACCATACCCTTGTGTTTTTGTCAAGACATCCCACGATGGCGTGAGCATTGCTTACACTTTGTTCACAGCTTATGCTGTGCATAGTTGTGCATATTGACGAACCGGAGGTGCGCAATTTAGCCTAATCAAAACGTCCGGCACCGATAGGAATTTGCAACGGAACAAAAAAGAAGCTCTGCAAGAAGAAAATGGTTGGCAAAGATTACATCGAAGACCTTGTTGTTGCCGAATGTCACAAGCTCTTGACCGACAAGAATATTGAAAAAATAGCAAAAGAGGTTGTTGCGGTCTGTGAAGCTGAAAAAGACACCACCAATTTAAGACGGCTGAAAAAAGAGCTTTCTGAAAATGAGCGGAAGCATAAAAATTTGATGAATGCGGTCATGGAATGTGACAACGAAAGTTTCCGAAAGTCTTTATATCTGCAAGCACCAGAACTGGAGCAGGAACACGCAAGGATTGAAAAGGAAATTGCACTGGAAGAAAAGAATTACCCTTCGTTGACTGTACCGAAGGTCAAGTTTTTCTTGAACGCTCTGCGAAAGGGTGATATGACCGAATCGAGGCACAGAAAGACGTTGATAGCCGTATTTGTCAATGCGATATATCTATATGATGACAAGATTACATTCATCTTCAATTCGGGGGAAAACCCAGTTACAATCAACGATTTACTGTTGAGCGAAATAGAAGCAGGGCATAAACAAGATAATCTTTGTTTATGCCCTGGGTTGTATTACCACGTCAGCTGTCATACAATTTTACGGTTTGGGAGGGAGACTCAAACTTTTGTGCGATAACTGCTCCCCTCGCTGGGATATGCAACAAAGGGTGTCAGGTCGGCGTGAAAACAGGCTTTTCCGTAAATCACTCATTCTCCTTCACAGCCTCTTCTAGCTTTATAAATTTGTCGTAATCACTCTGAAACAGCGCATCCTGGACAATGCGGTACTTCTCAAACTCTGTTTCCGCATGGAGCTTTGCGATTTCAGCTGTGACTTTCCCTGCATCCTTCAATACGCCATATTCAAACATCTCAATAAAACCATTCAGCCTCTTTTCCCAATCTTCCATGGTCATCGGGATATTTCGGCGTGCCATATTTTCTCCAAAGTCCAGATAGGCCGAAACGAGACGTTCGAGCTGCTCCATCTCAAATGCAGACAGGTAGTTCTTAGCGATAGACACGTCCGACTTATGTATTTTCCCTTTTGGCGAACCTTCCCACGATGTCAAGCCCATATGTTCTTTTTTGGCATTGGCACGCTCCACAATCAACTCGGCAGCCGTGTGACCATGGATTGCCCAGTGCAGTTTGTTCTGGACTGCGGCAAAAAACCGCTGTGTAGCCTTGGCTTTGGGATCATAATCCAAGGAGGTTGCGTAAATATCTGTGATTTTTTGATAGAATTTTCGCTCAGACAGACGAATTTCCCGGATTTTTTCAAGTTGCCGGTCAAAATATTCGCTGTCTAACACAGAACCACCGTGCTTGAGGCGTTCAACATCCATTACCCAGCCTTGAATGGTATAGTCTTTGACAATTTGATTTGCCCATTTGCGAAATTGCACGGCACGTTCGTTGTTAATCTTGAAGCCAACGGCGATAATCATTTGCAAATTGTAGTGGTCTACTTCCCGAGAAACCGTTCGGGTGCCTTCATTTTGAACTATAAAGTATTTCTTTATAGTTGCCCTGCGTTCGAGTTCATCATCATCAAATATTTTCTTGATATGTTGCCCAATATTTTGAACACTCACATCATACAGTGTAGCCATCAGCTTCTGCGTCAACCAAATATTCTCATCCTGATAACGCATCTCCACACTCTGTTCGCTGTCACCGGTGGCGGCCACAAAGGTCAGATATTCCGCCGCACTGGAGCGGATGGTTATTTCGTTTTTCTTCTTTTTCATAGTGTCTGCTTCCCCTTGAACCGTAAATTTATGAACAGCTTCATCTTACCATGTTCTTAGGGTAAACGCAATGAAAAATTCCTCGTTGAACCTCCCGACCCGAGTCTCAAAACATAGCACATCCAACACGCTATATTCTCCAGCCAACGATATATTCCATCACGAAATCGTCCATAACGAACCCGTTACCGATATCTATTTTAATTGAATCGTCCATCCAAAATCCCATCTTTTTATACGCGGCAATCGCATCGGTATTATTCTTGTTTACGGTCAAACAGATTTTGTCACGCCCATACGATCTGCACAGAGCGGCTGCCTCGTTCAACAGAGCGCGGGCAATGCCATTGCCTCGGAAATCACGATGGACATAGAGTTTGCTGAGAAGCAAGGCATCATCTTCCGGCACAGCAGCACAGTAGCCGATTAAGCCGCCTCCGTCAATATTTTTTGTCGTAAAATAGGTGTGGCCGTTTTTAATATCGGCGTAAATTTGTTTGGCGGACTGGAATTTTTCCAACATATACTCCACCTGCTCAGAGCCGACAATGGGCGTGTAATGCTCCCGCCAGATTTCTCCAGCCAGTGCAGAAATACCAGCGATTTGTCCCTTTATATCGGGTTCATATTGAGAAAGTTTTTGGATACGGAAACCCTTTTGGAAGTTTTCAGTGATTCGTCTGCCGTGATGGAAGCGTTCCCAAAATTCTCTGCCGCCGCCATATTGCTCATCGAAAAGACCATGCAGAAAAACATCCACTTTATCATTGGAGATAGATTTCCCATCGAAATCAATATCATCTTCCCCGCCGAAAATATAATATCCGCTCTCATTCCAGCGTGTGTATGCCATGTAAGACCCCCTCCCTTTTTGCTCTTACTGACATGGAGCATACCATAAAAACCCTTGTGCAGTCAAGCGGAGGCATTGAAAATAGCGTTGTCGATTGTAATCATGCATAAATCGTGGTATCGTAGGGGCAGAAGATTTCTTAGAGAGACGTGTCGTTGCAATGAACCCCGCTACAAAAAAATACAGTCTATGGCTCATCATATTTCTAGTCTACATAGGCTTGCCGATATCCATTTTGTTTGATGTTATTGGTTTTGAGTATAAATTTTACGCACTTACCGTTGGTGGTTTTGCAACGTATGCGATTTTTAGATTGCTTGGCTTTTCAAATGAAGATATGGGAATCACATCAAAGCAGTGGGGGAAATCCATCCTTCACGTCTTGCCCGTGACAGTAGTGTTGCTGATTATTGGTGCGGCCATCTATTTTAGCGGGTACTCAAGAATAATCCCTAATGAAACCTGGAACTTTTTCATATTTTATATCTTTATATCCTCGCCTATTCAAGAGTTTCTTTACAGGGGAGCTTTAACTGTTAGCCTCGAACGCCAAAACATCAGACCGATTGGCGTAATGCTCATTTCAACCCTGTTGTATAGCTTTGCCCACATCATCTATAAAGACTGGCTAACATTGCTGCTAACGTTCTTCATTGGGCTAATTTGGTATGCCTCCTATCAGAAATCCAAGAACCTGATAGGAGTGGGCATCAGCCATGCTGTTCTCGGCGTAATTACGATTATAGCAGGAGTGATAGGCTGAAATGAGGCGGGTATGTGTCTGGGCGGAATCTGACCCAAACTCCTTAGGATTTAACGCTGATACCCGCTTGCATCTGCAGAAAACAAGAACCGCCTAGCCGTTGGTTTTCTCCCCACAGCTAAATCTTTATGCTAGAATTCTACACATCAATTAACACAAGGATATTATCCTGAAAATTTATCTCTTCGCGAATCATCTGTTTTACTATCGGCAGGATGTGTCCCATATTTGTAATCGCCCTCTTCCGTTTTTTTTAGCCATGCGTGTCTGTGTTTGCCGTCTTCTTGGATTTGTGAAATTTCATCAAGCCGCTTCAATGTCCCATCATCATTCAGTTCAACTTTAACTTTTTTTTCCATCTTCTGTTGGCTTATATTGTGACATAAATGGTCTCCTGCCTTTTTTGATCTCCTCAAATAATATAGCATTTTGAAGAAAATATCCATCCGCCTTGATAGCATATATCCCCTACATTCAAGGTTCTTTATTTTATAACCACTAATACCTAAACCCCGGAGCAAGTCCCCATAATTGGCGTTGGCCCTTCCCAAAGAAGCAGCACGGCGGCGGCAGTCTGTGCGACTAGCGTCCCTACGAAGAATCCTCGGATAATCTCAGATTTTCTGAAGCGAATCCCAAAAAACACAAGGGAAAAGAGTCCATACACAACCATCAGTCCAAGCATAAAAATCTGCCAACTGTGATCGGTCGGTTTGAGGATGGTGTCGCAGGTGAATACAGCATTTCCGTACGGACCGGCCTTTGCCAGAATATTTACCCCAACCACAATCCGCAGGGCATTCATAACGGCATATATCCCCATCTGCAAGAAAAACCCATTCCAAAATCCCGGTGTTTTCTGTTTGTCTGGTGCTTTTTGCCTGTTTCTCATAAAAACCTTTCTATTGTTTTAGTATACGCTTTTTCAGCCGGCACAGCAAGGGTAAAACCCATGTTTTGCCCTTGCTGCTTTTCCCATAAAAGACAGATACAACCTGCACAAAATTAGCCTCGAATGTTTGTGCATTATATGCCTCAGAATTGACTTGCTTTATTTAGCAACCTGAGTGATATATGTTAGTGGCGGTCACGCTTGTGCGGCCGCACATTATTTAGGAGAGGGGCATTTATTATGCAACAAAAAAAGGAAGAGCTAATCAGGCTGTGGGCAAACGGCGGGAAAAGGACGGAATTTCTGAAAAATTACAAGGAGTGGGGCGAGTGGCTGACCGTGCCGGAATTGGGGCAGACGTATTATCAATACAAGCTTCCGGACGGCACCCGCATAATTGCGATGGAATATAAGCGTGAACACTCCCGCTTCACCTCTGGCGATGGGCAGCTTCAGACTATCACCGTTTATTATTTATGGGAAGGCAAATGGTTCAATCCAAACCCTACCAGTGAATATGGGGTCACGGAGAGGTTGAAAACACTTAAAATGTCTATGCAGAAGGAACTTCGTACCGAAACTGCCGGGAGCGGCGAGGAGGTGCAAGACGATGACTAATTTTTACAAACTCAAAGGCGGGCATAGAGTTAAGGATTTTCAGCTTTTCCAAAGAACCTACCCCGTTTCTAACTGCGATGAATTGCACACAGCAACATACTTTGTTCACCGAGAACAAGTATACTCCCTCAAATCCGAAACGGGCAAGCCGTCTGAATGCAATTTCAATGCGGGATATCTTAACAAAAAGTATGGGCATACTTTCCAACCGCTGGATGAGTTTTATGAGGGAACGGTTGATGAGGATGGGCGATTGGTAATGCCTGACGATTGAGCCGGGCATCTCAACCACACCAAAGACCGGAACTTCAAAGAACCCATGAGCCGCCATCACTGGCAGCCCATGGGTTCTGCTGTCTTTTGAAAGTTTTCCTAGTCTGTTATCTCTAACCTTTGGGTCACAGGCTTTTTTCCAGCCTCGTTCCAAACAGTATGGGTCACACCTGATATAGCAGGGATTGTTGCCTTTGCAGGGAGGTAATACAATTTCCCCTCCTCAAATTCTGTGCTTGTGGTCTTAGTTGCTATAAAATCTGTTGCAGGGAGACTGGCATCTACGAGCGAACCCGCATATATGTAAGCACCCTTTTTAAGTTTAATCTCGTTGCCCTTTTTGCTGTATTTTGGTTTCGGCTGTTCACTAAGAGCCGAATACTTTTTGAGCTTGCTGGCTGCCATAAAACTCACCGTGCCATCAGGAGCAACATTTCGTTTAGGAGCATCCCTATAGAAGTAAGTTGTTTTCTTCGCTTTGGTTTCGCTCTCGCCCAATTTTTCTACAAGGACGCCTCCTCTTGGTGAGAATTGACCCCAACCTTGTTCATCAACTACTTTGCCGGGTTTGCCGTTGCTTAAAATTACGGCACGACCAATTTGACCGCCTTTGTGTGCATTAGTTTTGTCAGGAGACAGTACCCATTCGCCTGTGGTAAATCCTGTTTTGTCTGCGGCAATGGCATAGTCGATTTTTAGTTTAGTAACCTTGGGACGTTTGTTTATGTTTTCAAACTTCATCAACTCCGCATCCTCTGGTGGAATCTTGCCCGAAAACTCTTTATCATAAAGATACAGACTCAAGTCTTTATTGAGCAGCTTATGGAAATTTGCCGCATTGAGCGGGTTTTTCTCGTTGTCGATATCCACACTTACTTTTTTCCACTTCTTCCCGCCATCAACGCTGTACGCCGTAGGCACATAGCCATATGGAACCACAAGTTTTTCGTCTTGCAAGTCAATGTAAAATCCGCTGGCAGCAGGATTGTCTGGATCGTCCGGGGAATCTGGGTCGTCTGGATTAGGCGGTATGCGCGGAACTAAGACCGTTTCAATGCCAAAATAGTCTATGCCCGTTGCATCCCGAAAGACAATATCCTGCGAAACCATTTCAGAAGCAATACCATCCTCATGTACTGCATATGCTGTAATTATTTTTGTTGCCTGCCTCAGCGTACCTGCTGTGACTTCAATTGGTGTTCCATCGTATACTTCTGAATCTGGCGTAGGAGTTTTGCCGTTCAAGGTGTAGTAAATTTCAGGATAGTCTGATTCTATTGTAACTTCAACCGTATCCGCTGCTGAAATCATACTCAAATCAGAAGGGTTTGTTTTGATGACGGGAGCATCAACCGCAACAGAAGAATCTGCCTTTCTGTATGTAACGGCAACAGTTGTGCTGCGTTCCATGAAAGGTACTATCGGAAGTATAAACTCGCGGTCGCTTGTCGGCTGTGCGATACCATTCACAAACCAGCGCTCAACCATATAACCAGGAAGGGGTGTAGCCTTAAATTTGACGTTTCCATCTGTTACGATACCGCCGGATTCAAAAACCTCACCATTATAATCGGCATCAATTTTTCCTTTGACATCGGAAATATATGCCACATTGATACTAGGGGTATCGGGCTTAATTTTGATATCAAAGGTCATAGTGCCGTCCGTGCCTATAGCAGACACATTGGAAATTTCGTAATCTGTAGTGTTGTTTACTCCGAACAAATACATCTGATTCTTAAAATCATCGCCGCCGCCAAAGGTAAGTCTCCCTGCATCGGCGGAGAAAGAAGCGTTCTCAATATCGCCCCAACCGCCGTTTCGTTCTTCTTCATTTGGGCGGTAGGTGTAGCACTCATCTCTTTTGCCGCCGTCCCGGTTCGCATTTCCGCTGAAATCTAAGTTTATTCGTGTAATAGTCAATCCTGGATTGTAATCTAGCGGATTTGGAGCGGTTCCAAACAATTTGTCATATCCCGAATCGTTTGTACCGTTTTTACATTCTATAAGAATAAACTCTTTCTCCACATCTGTCTTGATGGCATATGCTGTAATCCCTGTCTGACTGCCGACAGGGCTGATAGCGTACCTTCCGTTTTCTGTTAGTTCAGCAAGACCATAGCCCCATCCGCCATATCTAAGTAAGGCGTGTGTATTGGGAAGCTGCGGCTTATTATCGTCTGTTTCAGCCATCACATCCCAGCCGCCAACAGGTCTGCCAACCGCTCTGCTGCTAACTCGGTATCTGTAGTTATCTGGAAATGATGCCACATGGAGTTGCTCATGGGCGATAACCGACACGTTATCAGTCCCATCTGCTCGAAACATATGATTTTCGACTAAAAAACTGTATTCACGGACATTCAGACCATTTAATTTTACATAATTTTTATCAAACGCCCACTTGTGAGGCCACAGCATTTCTCCTCCGGTTCGCACTTCATCACCACTAACGATGAAGGTAATGCTGTCTACCGTGCCAGGAACAAGTGTATCTAATTTTTTCCCACTTAGCAATATGCTTCTGTTGACTGACTGAATTGCATTGCGCAACATGGCGTGTTCGCGTTGCTTGCGTACGGCATCATCCCGATAACTCGACCGCATATAATACGACCTCGGATGCTTATCCTTATACATAAAAACGGCAGCGTTATTCAGCCCAACAAGCGTTGAATGAATATCAACCAATCCATCCGATACGGTGTGCATATAGTGCTTCAAAGACGGATTATTGTCGTTAAAAGCTCCGTTGATTCTGTTTTTGAGTGTGTCGCTGAGTGTGTCGCTTTGGTCTGCAAAAGCTATCGGAATAATGATATTTTCAATTTTGCCCTCAAAAGGCTTATCCCGTTTTGCCCCAACATAACCATATGCAGAATCCCAAGCAGGAATTTCTATGTCATCATCCTCCGGCATCCATACCAAATCCGGATTGAGGTCAAAATCAATATCTTCAGCGGTTATCAGTCCTAATGACAATGCAGAGGGCGTATCATCATTGGTTGCAACGGTTTCTGAGGGAACAAGCTTCCCGTTTTCATCTAATTTTGCATAGACATACCATCCATCTTCATTTTGGGTGATGAGCCAACCTTCTTCAGAATGCAGGTGACGGAAAAATTCGTCACCGCTTAGAAAACAAGTCAATTCCTCTCCATTTGGCTGTTTGACAATCTGCTTCTCGTTTAATACAGGTGCCGCATATACAGCAACGCAAGATGACAGCACGAAAAATGCCAATAATGTGATAATACCTCTCTGTAAAAACATATTCTTTCTCATTAGAATCCGCCCCTTCAGTCATAATATATCCCAACACTCCCCGCACGAGAAATGTTTAGACCCTTGTCAGATGCCCAGTTCTTGTTTTTTTGATGCTGGTTTTTTCGCCGTTGCATAGAGCCAAAGATTTGCTGCTGTACTAGCGTGATCAGCCACGTTTATGCCAGTTTTCTCAGTGTATTCTGTCTGTGTGCCACTCAAGACAACGCTTGTTCCTGATTTAATTTTAATAACACCATCCTTGACTTTGTAATTTGGTGCTTTTCTTTGCCCTTTGACAGTTGCTCTTTTTGTCTTGCTTGCCGCCCAGTAACGACCGTCCCTAGCTTCAACCGCCCCTACTTTGTACAGATATGTACTCTTGGCTTGCTTGTTGTTCGAGTTAAGAGGTTTTATCACAATGCCGTTATTTGTGCCGTTTTTGCCGATAAATTTCCCGAATCCGTTTTCATTGGGCTGCTTTCCCGATACATCAGCCTCAGCAATCACTAAGCCCTCTTTTGTGGATGCAACCGAACCTTTCTCCGCAAGCAGCCATGTCCCTGTTGTTTCGTTTGATTTATCTGCGCCAAGTGCATAATTTAGCATCAGCTTTGGCAGGGGAATACGCTTGTGTATTTCAGGGAAAATTACAATTGTTGCTCCTGTTTGCGGCTTGCCTTTATTCGGGTTCTTCACGCCACCCACTTTTGATTCTTTATCAATCGGCATATCAGACAAATGTAATGTCATGGTTTTATTGAACATTTTAGGGAAATTTAACTTGGTGAACGGGCTTTTTGAACTGTCTTTTATCGCTTTCCACTTGTTTCCGCCGTTAATGCTGTATGCGGCAGGAGTGTATGTGTTTGGGATTGTTATTGTTTCATCTGTCAGGTTGATAAAATATTCGTCACTTTCAACATCGTCAATCCTGCCTTTGATAATAATGTCAGGTATCAGGGAAAAATCTATCCCTGCATCACTTACTTTAACGGTACAAGAATCTGTTAATCCCCCATCTTCTGTTGTCACAGTAATTGTCGCCTCGCCCCCTGCGATTCCTGCTACTAACCCGTTTTCGTCAACTGTTGCGACGGCGGGATTGTCACTTTGCCATGATACAGTTTTATTGGTGGATATAAATGGCGCAACTTTTGCTGTCAGCTGCTCAGTATTGCCAGCAAGAACAAACACAGGGTCTGTGAGTGATTCCCCATCCTTCATTATGGTTGCGGATGAAACAGCTATGTGGATGCTGCCGAAAGAACGCAAGACAGGGAAATCATTGCTGCCAATGTATCCCCAAACCAAGTCAAAATCCCAGCCATCAAATGATTCTGCACTCCCCATTTGGGATTCAGTCAGCGGTTCTCCGGCAGTTTCAATTACCGACCCGTTGATAATTTGCGTTGACAGGCGGTAGCTGTTTGTCACCACAGTATCTTCAAGCTCCGCAATCAATCCGCCTGCCCAATAGACATTATCCGGGTCTGGCGGGAAGTATCCCCTTGCCCAAACAGAATCTCCAGCGGCATAACAGTTTTTTACTGTTGTATTGGAACAGTAACCAATGAGTCCTCCGGCAACAGCAGTTGCATCAATATTGGCACCTGAATAGCAATTCAATATATCTGCGGCAATACCGCCGTCAATACGTCCGATCAAACCGCCCGCCATATTTCCCTCTATATACCCTGTTGTAAAAGAACGCTCAATCTTGAGGGTCGCATCGGATGAACCCCAACAATCACCAACCAATCCCCCTGTAATTCCATCCATAATATGAGAACCGTAAATGGCAAATGCCGTTACATCACTTATAGAATAGCATCTTTCAATAAGTATATTGCCCCTTTCGGCGACAATAAGTCCAATCAATCCCCCTGCATCCATACGGGCGTATATGTTTCCAACGGTAAAACTGTTCTTGATTTTCACCTCGTCACCATCGTAGCAAGCCCCAATCAGCCCGCCGGAACTTTGCGGAAACAGAAAGTCATGAGGAATTTCAGAAACATTGCTCCTTACAAAGCAATTTTCAATAATAAGTACGCTTGTATCGCCTCCGTCAAAACGACCAATCAAACCCCCGGAGCTTACACGTCCAAATCTATCCTCTGCCGAAGCAGTGATGCCTTGTTCCCCAATATTGACCCCTAGATTTTTAATAGTCACGCTTTTTGTTATCTTACCAAACAACCCTGCCCCAATATGACTCGAACTTGCAGGCGGCTCCACCGCCATCCACAGATTATTAACGCTATACCCCTGTCCATCCAGTGTGCCTCGGAAGTCATCAATGGGCATCCACTCCTCAACAAGGTTTATGTCGTTGTCCAGCACATAATATTTCCCCTCGCTCGCTGCACCGCCGATGGCCGCAAGTTCTTCAGGCGTTTGAATATGTATTGCATCTGAGGGTATGTCAGGGTCAATCGGTGCGATAAAGGATGCATCCGTTAATGTTGCCGTTTTACCCAAAGGCTCTGTTTCGGCGATCACAGGCGCAGAAATAAGCCCTGCAAACATAAGAAAGGCTAGAATTAAGGATATGAGTTTGTTTGAACGTGTCATGGTATCATCCCCCATAAAGATATTGTATCCATCAAAGGAACACTATGGCAACTATACCATATTCAAAGGGGTTTTGCAATAATTTATCCCTCTTTCGCTTGCGATGATTTTCGCCGTGATGTAACATTCTATAAGACTGTTACATCGTATGATTTCCTCTGGCGAACAAAGGATGTGCAGCAGTGAATCCGGGGTTCAAAATGCAAAAACAATATGCTTTTTCAGGATAGTTTACCCCAAGAAAACGAACAAAATTAAAGCCAATGTAACGAAATTATAGTACGTTACATTGACTTTCAGAACATTAAGGAGGAATCGTCCCTATGACCACTCAACCAATCAGAAACAAACAGCAAGTCCGTGAGCTTGCCGCTTATTACCTCAAACGAGGTGACATCCGCAATCATGTGCTGATCGTTCTTGGTGTCCATACGGCACTTCGGATATCAGACCTTCTTGCCCTGCGTTGGGATGATGTGTACGATTTTGAGAGAAACCATGTCCGGTCATCCATCGACCTGGTGGAGAAGAAAACCCGCAAGGCTAAAACTATCGCACTGAACAAGGCTGCCGTAGCTGCTCTGGCATTGTTTGCGGCCAGTGCCGCCATACCGGGGCGTTTTCTAATCGAGAACCAACGAACCAAGAAAGCCATCAGCCGCATACAAGCCTACCGGATTATCCGAGCTGCCGCCGAAGCATTGGGGTTTCAGCAAAAAGCCGGATGCCATGTGCTTCGCAAAACATTTGGATACCATGCGTGGAAAAGCGGCGTTTCGCCTGTGGTCATCACAGAAATTTTCAACCATTCGTCTCTCGCCGTAACTCGGCGTTATCTCGGTGTGACCCAAGACGACAAAAATGCGGTGTATTTAGGGTTGGAGTTCGCAGGGTAAATAATGCCCCTCACTCCATCTTATGCTATTTTACCAGTTTCTCTATTGGGTGTCAATA
>Ga0099364_10000509_pt1 | contig 65708 bp, 46 predicted proteins | sample TergutTh196P3_FD_73070 | JGI IMG/M metagenome (GOLD analysis project Ga0099364, IMG submission 73070) | Microcerotermes parvus P3 segment gut microbial communities from Pointe-Noire, Republic of the Congo - Th196 P3 | ecosystem: Host-associated > Arthropoda: Insects > Digestive system > Gut ... | reverse complement strand
TGAAATTCGTATTACCAACTATTTTGTATCAAAAACCAAAAGAAATTGGCGAGAACAAGAAATTGCACAAACTCCTTTCAATGAAATTGTTAAAGATGGCTTTTTCGACATGGAACTTTGCCTAACCAAATTCAAACAGCATTATTCGGAAATATATACCGAAAAGCACTTAAAATTTTTGGAAAGAGACGGCAAGCTTATCTTCCTAACCTACTTAAAACCATTAATCAATGGTTATGGATTCTATCATTTTGAGCCAGAAACACGCGACTACGGCAAGATGGACTTGGTAGTAGATTTTCTTAAACAACAATTTATTATTGAGTTAAAATTATGGTACGGCAGCAGCAAGCACGAGGAAGCCTACGACCAACTTGCAAACTATCTGAAATCAAAAAATATGGAGTGCGGATACCTGTTAACATACGATTTCCGCAAAAAAAGAGACCCTTTATTACATGAAACACAATGGGTAAATTGGAAAGGAAAACGTATTTTTGATGTAATTTTGAGGGTTGGAGAGGAGGATAGTGATTAGCGGTTAGTGGTTAGTGGTTAGTGGTTAGTGATTAGTGGTTAGTGATTAGTGGTTAGTGATTAGTGGTTAGTAGGAGCAAACCTACGTGTTTGCCCTCTTCGGACAGACCCCACAACCTTTATACACCCCACGCAGCAGCACACGGTACGAGTGCCACGTAGATAACCCCGAGTAGGGGCGTACCCTTGCGGTCGCCCTAATAGCGCAATTCGTGGTATCACCAAAAATGCGACAGCTTTTGTTTGCGCCATCTTTTTCGTAATACTTTGTAATTTAATTTGATAACAAATGCCAAGTCAGGAGTTCATAATACAATTTAATTCCAGATCCGTAACAAATTATTCAGGTAATAATGTGTTTTGTATTCTTTTAGTCCGTAGTTGGAGGGACCCATAATTACTTCGCCGGTTACAATCAAATATTCTGTTTTGCAACAATTACAAACTGCTGATGTAGTTTTTTCTTCGTCTTTGATGGAAACAATGCAATTAGTTTGTTGGTCGTGGGGGCAATATCTTTCGAATGCACGATATGTATCACTTTTATAAACAATGACTCCCGAGTAGCCAACTCGCATCTTAATTTTCGTCTGATAATCTTCTACATCGACAAGAACAAAAGAATCCTTTCCAGCATATTTGTCATCGGCAAGGTTAATAGTAACATCAAACCTAATATTAGGTACAATGTTATTTTTGTCGCATCCTAAAAGGAAAAAGGGAATAAGTAGGAGTTTAAAACTCCCACATATCATGCTCCATGCGGAAAATTTCATATTTAATACGTTCCGATTCGAGCATTGCTTCCACGCCTACCGCATAATCGCTAATTTGACGGTTATTGTAAACGTTTGATTGTTTTACTACGTAACTACCAAAGTATCGTTTTAGGAAAAGGTCGTCAAAAGAGCGCCGTTGAGCGTCGTTACCCTGAATAAAGGTTTCATGACGTGCAAATAGAGGGCGCGCCTCGTTATAATTTATCCAGAAGGTCTGTTTTTTGGTAACATTGCCGTCGTCGCCAACAGTTTCAAGAATTGGACATAATCCGATGATACGTACATCGAGTCGCGAATAATTCCTGTCAAAAAACCATAACTCTTTAACCATTATTTGTTTAACGTCGTCGCTTCTTACATCTTGTTGAATAACCCTCATTTCCATCATACCTGTTTCAACGTTCATAACTTCGGAGGTATCGGCAGAGGCACCCATCGCAACTAAAATGTCGTCAACGCCAATTTGAACTTTGAATTCGTCGTCTTTGGTTGAATAAGCGGGTAAACCTTCATACCTGATTCCATGTAATAATAAATTTATCAGGCTGTAACGGTCGTCCATTGTTGTTGTAGGATAATATAATGGCAAATTCATTCTTTCACGTAAATCAATTATTCGCCATATACGAGTAGACCAATAAACATCTGCTTCTCTTACAAAAACGTAAGGTATCGGTTTGTTATTAACAACATGTTCCTTTGTGTATATGTTGTCAAGTTCGTTAGTCTGTGCTTCGGTTTTTAAGCTGAGCAAAATATTTGTCAGCATAATTAGAATAATAATTACAAACGCTTTTTTCATTTTTATCTATTTTTATTATTAATATTTTGTTAATCAATTATAAATACAATTGGGGATAAATCTCGTCGTGTACCTCCGGGACCTATTGCTTTAATATTATCAAAAATAACTTTATTTCCTCTACCTACACCGGAAATCAAATCTTTTTGTGCTTGTGTCATAGCGCGGCTATTAGAAATTTCTTCTACTTCATAACCACCTCTTGTTGCTGACACTCTAAATGATGTAACGTCCCATTTAAGGTCAAAGTCAAAATCTTCACCCATTGTAGCCAAAACACCTGTTTGAGCAACTAGTGTTGCTTTTGTAATTTTGCCTTCATTTTTTCCGCCTACCAACGCGAAGGGATTAGGAACACGTTTGATACGAAATTCTTTTTTCCCCATACTTTTATCTGCGTTGTTCATCCTTGCAGTTACAAAAATTTCAACCTTCCCGCCTACCTTACCTGATTCTGGGGTTACAATATATTGATTCCCTTTTTTGACAATTGAGGCATTAGATGCAGAAACTCTTAGATCTTCACTTGGTACACCAGGAACTGATACTTCTACAGGATTTTCTATTCCTGCATAAAAAACGTTCATCTTAGAAGGTGAAACTACAAGATCTGGCGTTGCCACAAGATATTCGCCTGAAATAGGATATATTAAGTCGCGAGTTCCGTCTGGGCTTTTAATTGATAATTCGCCACTCCATTTTTGAAGCCCTGCACCGCTCGCAACAGAACGCATAATTCCTACTCCTCTTGCATCATCCATTACAACGTTTCTTCCGGGTATGTTAATTGTAGGAGGTTGAGTGGTATCACGCGCCGCAATCATTATTTCGGCATAATATTCGTCACCCGCAATAACATAATTTGACCTTTGAACAACAAATGCGTCTACTTTATTGAATTTAAAAGATTTTTCATCAAGTTTTGCGTAAATATAATTTACAACATCAGACTCAAAATTTCTTACGGATGTTTGTAACTGACTCATTAAAGCCATTGATGCTGCCAATGGAATAAACTGAAATTTCTGACTCTCCCAGGTTGCATTTGGTTCATTGCTAACTTTAATAGGTTCAATAGAAAGTCCTATTTTGATAGATTCTTTTAATGCAGAATCAGTAACAGATTCTAAAAGCAATTCTCGAAATTCAACAATTTTTTCTTTTAGTTCTCTGCTTCGTCTTCCGTTTTCGCCGGTTATCATTATTTGTGCTGCGGCATCTTTGTTAGATATCGCGTTTTCATAATCTTCGGGTGTGGCTTTTTTATCTGCTTGTGTTGCCATCAACGATTTGTACTCTTGAATGAGTCCTACTAAATCATCAGCCTTTTCTCTAATTGCTTGTGCTTCTTCCCAACTTTTTCCTACTTTTGCTGGATTCATATCGTAAGCGTTTGCAAAATCGTAATACAAAGAAGAGCTTTTAGCCTCGATGGTACTTTTAGATTGCAAAATCGTTTTATCAATAAAAGCGAAAGCATTTAACAGGGACGCAGAAACGTTTAAGGCAAGCATTGCCGTTAGCATAAGATACATCATTCCGATCATCTTCTGCCTCGGGGTTTCGGGACAATTTCCACCGCTCATTTTCTTAAATTTTTTGTTTGGTTACTATTAATTATCTATTTGTATTAAGAACGCTTAACATGTTACCGTATATAACGTTCAATTCGCCTAACGACTGATTCAGTTTGTTTACTTCAGAAACTTGTGCATTGATACTCGACAAGTGCATTTCGTAAACAGAATTTATTGCCGATAGGTTGCTGTTTGCGTTGTGAATGCTTTGGTTGTAACTTGTTGCGCCGACTGAAAGATCTTGAACTTGCTTTGTCATGGATTGCTCCATTGTTTTATAGAAGTTTATCAGTTGGTTACCAGAAGCTTGAATGGCATCTGAAACGTTTTCGCCAGATTTTGACAATGTTTCGGATACTTTAACGCCACCCTCAGCAACGTATTGAGATGCTTTAATGTAGCTTTGACTTAGAGCATCTGAGGATTGTTTGAGGGTTTGAGTTGTTTCGATGACATTATTGCCCGATTGAGCAAGTGCATCTGAAAGTTTAACTCCTCCGTCTACAACTGATTTAGATGCAGCCGCAAAACTACCTACTAAGCTTTGTGATGACTGTTGTGTTGTCTGATTAACATTTTCACCTAATTTAGCGAGTTCGTTTGCAAATTTATTACCACCATCAACAACTGATTGCGATGCGGCAACAAAACTACCCATCAAGTGTTCGGATGATTGGCGTGTTGCTTGATTAACATTTTCGCCAGATTTTGATAAGTCATCAGCAAATTTTACGCCGCCGTCAACAACTGTTTTTGCGGCTGTAACAAAACTCTCGGTCAATGCTTCAGATGACTGTTTAATGTTTTGAGTTGTCTGTTCTTGCACTTGCGCCAATGAGTTTACTGAGCCAACCACGGCAGTAAGTGAAGCTAAATATGCAGAAGTTGCATTCTTAATATCATCAACATTAGCCAGTTGGTCGATTGTTTGAGTAAAATTGCTTATACCGCTTTCAAGCTGCGCCATTGCAGCGGGATTAAGTGCTGCGGTCGGTGCATGTCCAATTGACATGTCGATGCTGCTCATTGCGGGGGATGAAATACTTGCTGCTGGTCCGTATGAACTACTCTCGGTAGATTCAAGTCCGACTAATTCGGGGTAAACGAGGCTCCAATCTGGCATCTCGTGCGGGGGCTCGAAGGATGATAAAAAGAATATTAATGCTTCTACTCCCAGACCTGCTGTTAGCGCTACTCCTGCGCCAGGAAAGTGCATAATTTTAAATAATGCACCCATAATTGCTACTGCGGCACCCATACCGTAAACTTTACTCATTATTTTTTTGTAAATTGGGCTGCCAAAAAAACCGGTTCCACTACTCATGCTTGTTATCTATTTAAATTATTAGTTACTTATTTTATTTTAATCGCCGAGTATATCTCTTACGCAGCGAAATCCTATATATGTTTTTGCTGTATCCTGATATTCATACGTTCTTGTTGCGTTCTGCAAGAAAAGACCTACATCTTTCCATGAGCCGCCTCTAATTACTTTACGTTTTAAGACAACGGGGTCATCGGGGAGTGCATTATACTTATAATCAGGTCTTAAATCGTGCATAAAACTATATGCTGTTTCGTCAAATGCGCTTGATGTCCATTCGGCAACGTTTCCAGCCATATCGTACAAGTGGAAATCATTTGGCGCAAAAGATGCAACGGGCATCGTGTACATACCGCCGTCATCACCATACCTACCCCTTAAAGGTTTAAAGTTTGCTAAAAAACAGCCTTCGTTGTTTCTCGTATAAACGCCTCCCCAAGGATACATATTGCTTTTGAGGCGTCCGCGAGCGGCATATTCCCATTCGGCTTCGCTTGGAAGACGGTAAACATGAACAACAGGTTGTCTTTTTTGGGTCAAATAGTTATTCAAAAGTTCTGACCGCCAAACACAGAATGCGGTAGCCTGTTTCCAATTAACTCCTACAACGGGATACTCGTCATAACCCGGATGCCAAAAATACATCTCTGCTTGGGGTTCGTTGTAAGAATAGGTAAAGTCAGCAATCCATACCAAAGTGTCGGGGTATGCGGGAACGCGGTCTTTCATAATAAATGCCGACCTGTCCCGTATGGGTTGTGATTCTCCTTTTGCATTATAGGCTTCTCCTTCGTAGGAGTTTGTCTCGAAATTATACCTGTTTGTTTTTAACGCAGCTTGTTGTAAATCTACCCATTCATATTCATAAATGAGCTTTCGGGTATCAATTTCTTTTCGCCTATAAAATCTTTCATGCTCGGGGAGATAAAGTTCTTCAAGTATTTCTGCATGTTCGTCTCTGTTCCACATAATTTTGGGTTTCCAATTTAGAAATGGAGGATTGATTTCATTACCAAATCTATCTTCGGCAATTAGGAATTCATCGATTTGCTCTCCCAGCATACGTCGAGCAATGGAATCGCGCACCCAATTAACAAATTGCCTGTATTCGCTATTTGTTATTTCGGTGTCATCCATGTAGAACGATGTTAATGACACGGTTCTGGTCTGGGTATTCATTGCTTGAGTTACATCTTGGTCGTTAGTTCCCATTAGGAAACTACCTTGTTCAATAAAGACCATTCCATAAGGTTCGGGCTCATGAAATGCTGCGCCACGCCCGACACCTACAAGTTCTCCGTTACCGGATTTTCCACATCCACTCAAAACTGCGAGGAAAATGGAACCTACTAAAATTGTTCTTTTCATTGTTATATGTTATTCTTAATCAGTTTATTACATAATATAAATCGTCCCTTTTCGGATGCAATTATACGATATTTATTTTAATTAGTTACAATTTTTTTATTTTTTTTCAATTTTTTTTTACTTTTTCAATTTTTTTCATGCGTATTTTAACGAAATAAATTTTATTTTGTTACATTTTTTTCAAATTTTTTTATCTTTTCAACTTTTTTTCATGGGTACTTTAACGAAATAAATTTTAATTTGTTGCATTTTTTTCAATTTTTTTGTATTTTTTTTCAATTTTTTTTCAAGGATATCTTACTGATTTATATCTTTTATTTTTCTTACCAAAGTCAATATCAAATAGATAGCCAATATAAACTTCGTGTGTTCCACTTGCTCTCAAAGCGACAACCGAAGTTGGAATATCGAAACTATATCCAACTTTTATTCCGTTATTAAGTTCTATCCCCAAAAGCAACGCAACTGCATCTTGATAACGATAGGTTACTCCGCCCCAAAATCTTCCTTTATACAAAAGTAACATGTTTATCTCAAACTGCCAAATTGCTTCCGATTTTTTTACCATAAAAGATGGTTTAAGTACTATTGGAAACTCCCATAAAGAGTAATTATAACCGGCTGTTATATAGGTTGTTCTCGGAATATAAATGTTAAATTCATCTTTAAAGTTTGGCGATGGTCTAAAAAGATGTAAAAAAGAAATTCCTGCAAAATATTTTTCTGTTCTGTAAAAAGCGCCTAATCCCAAATCTACACCTATTCCCGATACTTCTGTATTTGGAACGAGAGGGTCTGTTTCAAAATGATAATCGCCGCCACCCGTTGGCGCAGTAGTTAGTCGTGTGCCATCTAACGCTACGTTAATAATTCCGAGATTTGCGCCAACGCTAATTTTGCCGTCCCATAAATCATATCTTTGAGAAACTAAACCTTGAATAAATAAATTGCTATAAAATCCAATTCTATCATTTACGAACATAAGCCCAGCACCACCCGGATTACCCGATATATGAATTGGCATATCAATGCTTACTGCCGTTAGTTTTGGATAACCTTCGAAACCTATATATTGATGCCTTTCTACTACAAAAGTGCTTATTTGTCCACTCATACCCGCATGTCCGGGATTATAAAGAGTAGGAAAAAACATATATTGGCTATGTTGTGAATCAAACTGTGCGTGTAAACTTACTGATTTTAAACAGAATAATACCAAAATAAGCAAAACAACGGCACTATTTTTCATAAATAAACGCCACCATTTATCAGGAAACTCATTATTTTTTGCTTTCAAATATTCGTCTTGTGTGCAAGAAAATATTTTTTTGTTATTATTTTCGCTTGGTACTTCCATCCACCATCTTCCGTTTGCTTCGTTATTATAAAAACGAATCTCTTTTTCGGCGGCATCCAAATAGACAATGTAATTTTTATAACGCTTATGTTCGGGGTCGGGGAAATCAGCGCTTCTGCCGCGCATTCCATCAATAAAATGCCAAATCATGTGCGCTGCTAAAGCAGGATTATTATATTTATTTTTTCCTGTTTCTGCAGTTACCTCAAAAATTCCTATAATGGACAAATTGTCGCTTAAACCCGCATATCTGCAAAGTTTACAGGCTTCATAAGGCTCGATGCCATGAGGTGAAGCAATGTTTGGTGCAAATGCATCTTTTCCAATAATAGAACGAAAATCGAAACTGAATATATCGGAATCCCGTATTGATACCTCTGTTTTGTTCAAATCAATACCTCTGATTTCGGACAATAACTGTATATCGTAATAGTTTGATTTTATTGCTTTTACAATGCTTTCGGACAACAAATAACTATGTGTTCCCAAAAATATTAAATCTTCGAGTGATTCCTTATTATTATGGTCTAATATTTTATTGACCCATGCTCGCGATGAAAAATCTTTGCCTGTAACGTCTATATCAATCATTGCGTCTATTACGGAAATAATTATACTTTTTCTGATGTTTGATAGAGCTTCGTAAGCAGGAACGGTTAAATCCTGTGTTCCGCCAACAATTATCAGGGTGTTGTTTTTTTTCAAAAATCTTTCTGTAACTTCTTTCAGCGCTTCATATCTATCTTTGACCGTTTGACCTTTAATATTACCTACATCGAACATTTTAAGCCCGATAAATCCGCGTAAACCGTATAATTGATTCCTTATTATATTAGGCGATTTTGAACTGTTCTTGTTATCTTGAGAATTTCCCGCTTCGGGAACGCCAATTAGAATAGTAGAATTTTCCAAGTCAGTAAATAACTTAGGGTCACCCTCAAAAAATGAAGTGTTTCCACATAGCGATTCCGCATGAGGTATGCCGCTAATAGTGTTCCACTTATGCGGGACGGGATCTAAATAATATTCTAAATCTCTCAATATTTTACTTTATTATTTTTTCGTAGTTTTTTTTCTAACTACAACTTTTTTCTTCGGTTCAGATTTTTTTACTGTTGCCGAAACTTTTTCAATTTTTGATTTACTTGCTTTCTTTTTTTCTCCTTCACTAACAATTTTTAAGGCATCTTCTAAGGACAACATACTGGGATTTTGCGACTTAGGAACAGTGAAATTATTCCCTTTGAAACTAACGTAAGGTCCGTATTTTCCTGACAAAATTGTCAATTCCGACATTTCGTTAAACGTTTTAATTATCTTTTTATTGTCTTTTTCATTTTTTTCTTCGATTAATTCGATAGCTCTTTCTAAAGTGATTTCTAACGGGTCGTCAATTCCTTTCTTTAAAGAGGCAAATTTTTGGTCATGCCTGACATAAGGTCCGAAACGTCCAATTCCCACGACAACTTTTTTATTTTCATACATGCCCACTTCTCTGGGTAATTGAAAAAGTTTCAATGCTTCTTCTAAAGTAATTGTTTCTAAGTGTTGGTCTTTTGCGAGAGATGCGAATGCCGGTTTTTCTTTTTCGTTGTCGGAGGATTTTCCTATTTGTGCCATGGGTCCGAAACGTCCAATTCGTACAATAACAGGTTTTCCTGTTTTGGGGTCATTTCCGAGAAGTCGCTCGCCGGTATTTCTATCAGATGTTTCAATAATTTTTTCAACATGTTTGTGAAATGGAACATAAAATCTATCGATGGACTTTTGCCAATTAAGTTTTCCATCTGCGATGTCGTCAAATTCTTTTTCTACATTTGCCGTAAAATCATAACTAACAACGTCAGGAAAATGTTGAACTAAAAAGTCATTTACCACCATACCAATATCTTCGGGGAACAATTTTGAACGTTCGGCACCTGTGATTTCAGATTTTTCTTCTTGCGTAATTTTTCCTTTTTGTAACTTTAAGTATTGATATTTTCTTGGCGTACCAGCTCTATCGGTTTTTATTACGTATCCTCGTTGCTGGATTGTACTGATAGTAGGTGCATAAGTTGATGGTCTTCCAATGCCTAACTCTTCTAACTTTCTGACAAGACTTGCTTCTGAATATCGCCATGGTTTTTGGTTCCAACGTTCTCTTGATTCCATAATATCTAATCCAAGTTTGTCGTTCTCTTTGACAGGCGGTAAAAGGCTAACCGCATCGTCATCTTCTTTTTCAACGTCAGTAGATTCAGAATATACTCTCAAAAAGCCGTCAAATTTTATTACTTCACCTGTTGCGATGAATTTTTTGTCGGAATTACTAATATTAATAGTTACAGTGGTTTTTTCTATCAATGCATCCGCCATTTGTGAGGCTAATGTTCTTTTGTAAATTAAATCGTAAAGTCTTTGCTCGGTGTTAGTTCCAGAAATTTTTGGGTTGTTCAAATTTGTTGGGCGAATTGCTTCGTGCGCTTCCTGTGCGCCTTTGCTGGTAGTTTTATATTTTCTAACTTTAACATATTTGTCTCCCATTTCGTTCTTAATTTGATTAACAGCCTGACCGATAGCACTATCGGCAAGGTTTACAGAATCGGTACGCATATAAGTAATTTTTCCCGATTCGTACAATTTTTGTGCAACAGACATTGTTTGTGAAACAGAAAAACCTAATTTTCGGGATGCTTCTTGTTGCAATGTAGATGTTGTGAACGGAGCAGCCGGCGTTTTTGTATATGGTTTTTTTACAATATTCTCTACTTTAAAATCTGCTTTAGTGCATGACTGTAAAAATGCAAGTACCTCTTTCGAAGTTTTGAAACGATAATTAAGTTCTGCTTTCAAAGAATTTGCCTTATCTTTTATATTTTCGACAATGAAAATTGCATTAGTTTTAAAAGAAGATTCTGAGTCAAAAGCGTAAATTTCTCGTTCTTTTTCGACAATTAATCTAACCGCTACCGATTGTACTCTTCCTGCTGATAGTGCGGGTTTAACTTTTTTCCAAAGTACGGGTGAAAGTTCATATCCGACCAATCTGTCTAATACGCGTCTTGCTTGCTGCGCATCAACAAGGTCGATGTTTATTTGTCGTGGATTTTGTATCGCTTTAAGAATCGCCTCTTTTGTTATTTCGTGAAAAACAATGCGTTTAGTTTTTTTCATGTCAAGCCCAAGTACCTCAGAAAGATGCCAAGCAATGGATTCTCCCTCTCGGTCTTCGTCGGAGGCTAACCATACCGTATCCGCTTTTTTTGAAAATTGTTTTAAATCTTTTATTACATTAGATTTTTCGGGCAATACGACATATAGCGGCGTGTAATTGTTTTTCATATCTATTCCGAAACCCTTTTTTTCCAAATCGCGAACATGACCTAAACTCGATTTGACAAGATATTCAGATCCCAAAAATTTTTCAATAGTTTTTGCTTTTGCAGGTGATTCTACAATTACTAAATTTTGTGAAGATTCATTTGGTTTTTTTGCCATTATTGATCTATTTTATTACTAAAAAAAAGAAAAAAATCGGCGGCAAAAATATAAAAAATGAACAAGAAAAATATAATTTGAATATTTTTTGGTAAAAAATTTTTGAAAAAGTTATGGTTTTATTCGAAAAATGGTTGTATCTTTGCAAAAAATTTTACGGCTTTGAAAGATAGTTTTCAGGACTTCGACTGCCTGTAAAAGTCGTAGAATAAGTAAAAAATAATTTAGAAGTCCACTAAAAACCAATTTGTATCACTATGAAAAATAGATTATTAGTGTTCATTACGGCAGTTGCTATCATATTTGGATTAGCATCTTGCAAACCAAAAACTACAGAAATTTCTGAAATGCAAAGAAAAACTGAAGAATTTGTTATTATCGATTTGAGTTCTGATTTAGTTGGAACGCTGACTGACAAAGAAAAAGCCATGCTTCCAATTCTTATTGAAATAGCAAATATTATGGACGATTTGTTCTGGAAACAGACATTTGGCGACAAAACCGAACTCGATACCATTCAAGACAAATGGACAAAAGAGTTCGTGAAAATTAATTACGGTCCGTGGGAACGGTTGAACGACAATAAACCTTTCGTAAACGGATACGGTATGAAACCCGACGAAGCGCAGTACTATCCTCTTTACATCACAAGAGAAGAATTTGACGTTTTCGACAACCCCGACAAAAACAGTTTATATACTGTACTCCGCAGAGATGAAGATGAAAATCTTATAACGGTATGGTATAGAGACGAATACAAAACCGAAATTGATAAAGTATGCAATTTGTTGGAAAAAGCAATTGAACTCGCCGAAGACGAAGGATTAAAAAATTATTTAATCGAGCGAAAAAAAGCATTCGAAACAGACGATTACTTTGCGAGCGACATGGCTTGGATGGACATGAAAGATAGCAACATTGATTTTGTTGTTGGTCCAATTGAAAATTATGACGACAATTTTAATGAAATGAAAGCCTCCTACGAAGCCTTTATTTTACTGAAAGACAATGCAAGGAGTGCCGAGTTAGCAAAATTTGTAGCAATGTTGCCTGAACTTCAAACCGAATTGCCCTGCGAACCTGAATATAAAACGTTCGTTCCCGGTACTGAGTCAGATTTGAATGTATACCAAGCAGTATATTACGCCGGTGACTGCAATGCAGGAAGTAAAACCATTGCAATTAATCTTCCTAACGATTACAGAGTTCATGAACTGAAAGGTACACGTAGACTACAATTAAGAAACAGTATGGAAGCAAAATTTAACCATATTTTGTTGCCAATCGGTAAACTAATTTTAGAACCAACTTTGCATAACAATCTAAAATTTGACGCATTCTTTTGGAATGTTACATTTCACGAAGTAGCGCACGGTTTGGGCATCAAAGAAACTATCAACGGAAAAGGCGGCGTTGACGAAGCACTCAAAAACGAAAGAACATCATGGGAGGAAGCAAAAGCAGATATTTTAGGACTTTTTATGGTTTGTAACCTAATAGAAAAAGGGGAAATAACTAATATTACTGTTGAAGATGCAATTGTAACGTACATTGCAGGAATAGTGCGCTCAGTACGTTTTGGCGCATCAAGTTCGCACGGTAAAGCAAATATGATGTGTTACAATTATATGGAGCAAGTTGCTGCATTCAACCGCAACGAAGATGGCTTATATCATATTGATTTTGAAAAAGCAAAAGAATCAATCAACACTTGGGCAGAATTAATACTCAAAACACAAGGAGATGGCAATTTTGAGTTCGCACAACAATACCGAGAAAAAAATGGCGGAATTACTCAAACATTGCAAGCCGACCTTGATAAAATAAATAGTGCAGGAATACCTATCGATATTAGGTTTAATCAGGGACTAAAGGTGTTGGGATTAGAATAAATGTCGTTGCTAATCTACATTATTCATAATGTTTCTTATTTTTAACGCAAAGTCGCAAAGTTGAGAACGCATTAATAGTTTTCAGTTTTCAGTTATTTTTGTGTCCCTCTGTGGTTAAAAAATATTTTCATTTCTTATGAATAATGCAAGCTGATATATTAAGATAATGAAAGTGGTGCTATTGTACTGCCTACGAAAAGTGGCATCAATTGATTGAATTTTTAAAATTATTAGGGTATTAAATGTATATAAATAAAGAAATATGGAAGCAGTACTAGAAAGGAAAAAAAGTTTTCGTCCAACTCCAAATCCGATACAGGAAGAAGACGTTTTGACTTATGAAACCTTGCTGCAACGCAAACTCGAACAACAAAGGCTTATTACGGCAGGAATTATCGAAAAACCGAGAATCCAGTGGGGATTTACACCCGAAGAACGAAAAGAATTTGACAATGGGCACTCAGTAGGAGAAGTATTTGATAATATTTCACACAAATATGGCTTCTAAAAAAATTATTATCAGCGAAATGGCAGAAGAATCAATAGGCAGATACTTGATTAAAAGCATTTATTTCAGAAATTTGCCGATTAAATTTAAACCTCTTTATTACCTTGAAAAAGAGACATCAATTCTCTGATTTGTTTTGATTTTTCTTTATTCCCTAAATCAGAATAGGAATATTGCAAATTGTTCAACATCCTCAATACAATATCTTGATTCTTACATGGCATAAAATAAGAGAGTCTTGGTTCCAGATTTTGTCGGTGAATAAAAAAGAGTATATCATTTCGTCCGAAAACAGCACCTCGGTTAACAGGATTGATATAAAAAAGTACTGAAACTTCTGATTCTGTGTTTAATAGGGGAGTTACTTCTTTTTCGTCCAAGTATGCCAAAACGAAGTTTTTGGGCAAATTGACTCCGTAAACCGGCAAACCGAGACTTTGTGCTATAACGGCATAAATAATCGACAGAGACAACGGATTTCCTTGACGTGTTTCAAGGACATCATTGATGTAAGAATTTTGAGGTGCCGTAAAATTACTATTATTTCTCGAAAATCCATGTACATCAAACAAAAAATAGTTTATTATTCGAATTTTTTCTAAAGCCGTCAAATTGTTATTAAGTTCTAACCAAATATCTTTACGTATTTTGTTTATTTTTTCAAGAATATTTTCATAAACGAGATTAGGATATTGAAATCGTGAAACCAAATAAGCACCATAAAGAAGTTTTTCTGTTGGTGATTCAATCCACTCTTTGAACCTTTTTTTAATATCTTCAAATAATAACGAACTGATTAATTTTTCTAAACGTAATTGATAATCAACATCTTGTGTATTATTTCTAACTTTTTCTAATTCGGGAACAATTTCAACGTTTAGATTCAGCAATTCTTTTTCAACCGACAAAAAAATAATTTCATCAGGGTCGTCAAGTAACGAAATCAATGCGTGTAACTTATCCATTTTTTAGTATTTAGTAGTGAGTAGTTAGTATTCAGTAGTTAGTATTCAGTAGTTAGTATTCAGTAGTTAGTATTCAGTAGTTAGTATTCAGTAGTTAGTAGTCAGTAGTTAGTAGTCAGTAGTTAGTAGTCAGTAGTTAGTAGTCAGTAGTCGGTAGTCGGTAGTCAGTAGTCAGTAGCCAGTTTTCAGTGAATGAGTGAAATAAGTAAATACGTTTTTAGTTTTTTATGAATAAATGAGTTAATAATCACTAACCACTAACCACTAACCGCTAACCACTAACCGCTAACCACTAACCGCTAACCACTAACCGCTAACCACTAATCACGAACCACTAACCATTACTTTATTGATCAAAAGAATTTAAAACGTGTTCTACTAATTTTTTCATTTCACTTTTGTAGTTTTTGCTGAATGTACCTGCTAAACGGTTTGCAATAATCAGACAAATAGTTGCTGCTTTATGTCCTAATAATGCTGAAAGTCCGTATATTGCGGAACATTCCATTTCATAATTAGTAATTTTCATTCCTTTGTGTTCAAAACTTGAGATATTATTGTTCAAGTTAGGCTGTGCGAGTGGTATTCTAACTACTCTTCCCTGTGGTCCGTAAAAACCGGAAGCCGAAATTGTAACCCCTTTAATTGTTTTGTTTGAAATAAGTTTCGAAATCAAGCTCTTGTCAGCATCAATAACATAAGGAGCTGGAAGTTTTTCGTTCCAATTAACTGACTGAGTGAAATTTTGCTCGAATTCTAAATCACAAACATTATTTCTACCGTCATAATAGTTTAAAAGACCATCAAAGCCAATAGCTTTTTCAGAAATTAGCCAACTATCAACGGGAATATTTTCCTGCAATGCGCCGGATGTCCCAATTCTAACAAAATTAAGCGATTTTTTTTCTTTCTTAATTGTACGTGATTCAAAATCGACGTTCACTAAAGCGTCAATTTCGGTAAGAACGATATCGATATTGTCAGTACCAATTCCGGTTGAAAGTACCGTAAAATGTCTTTTTTTGTAAAGACCTGTTTTCCAAACAAATTCGCGATTTTTACCTTCAAAAAGAATATCTTCGAAATATGAAGATATCATTTTCACTCTATCCGGATCGCCTACTAATATTACATTAGAAGCCAACTCGTATGGCTTCATATTAAGATGAAATATCGAGCCATCCGGATTTATTATTAATTCTGATTCTGCTATTCTCATAAATATGGGTTTAATAGATATTTGTATTTTAAGTGCTATAATTAAAATTTAACGGCGCAAAATTAGATAAATTTTTTGAATTACATACTCAGAAATAGATGTTTTATTATAAAAAAATTTATTTTGTAGAAAAAATAAGGATATAGACTTAGACTGCATTATTCCAAGATATTTAATGCAAAGTCGCAAAGTTGAGGACACAAAGAGCGCAAAGTGGTTTTTGTTTTTGTACGTAACTCTAATTTCGCAGGTGGGTTGTACCCCGAGTTGCGCTTACGCTAACTCGGGGTTATCTACGTGGCACTCGTACCGAGTGCTGCAGTGTGAGGTGTATGGAGGTTGTGGGGTTTAAACTTATGGGATTCGTGGATTTTTTTAGAATATAGTAGGGACAAGATGTACCATATCTACAATCTTATTACTTGATACTCAAATCTCATTACTTTTTCTTTGTGTTCTTTGTGAAACCTTTGTGTACTTTGTGGTATGAAATTTTTAACGCAAAGTCGCAAAGTTGAGGACGCAAAGTCGCAAAGGAGGTTATTTCCAAACAAAAAGCCGCCCCATAACCGAGGCGACTTTATTATTATTTATTAGCCACTAACTACACTAATTAGCACGATTTCCTTTGTGTTCTTTGTGAAACCTTTGTGTTCCTTTGTGGTTTAAAGATTCTACCACGAAGTCGCACAAAGGATTTTCACAAAGTCGCACAAAGGTTATCGTTTTACGATTTTAATGGTTTCATTTTCAATACGTAAAAAATAGACTCCATTTTCCAAATGCGAAATATCAATATCTACGGTTGCACGGTTCACGGTAAACGGTTCACGGTGAACGAGGCGACCTGCCGCATCAAATATCTCTATTTGGCGTATGTTATACGCCCCTACCTCTGATAACTGATAACTGAAAACTGAAAACTCCCCACTCGTCGGATTTGGATAAACAGTTAATTGCGACATATTTATCGCATTTATATCTACTACTGTTGTTCCTAATCCTATCATATATGGGTTTGTTGGGTTGCCAAAGATTGCATCGGAGGCGAAGTTTATTGTGCTGTTGTTGGCGATATGTTCGGTTTCGGTGGCATGGTCAAAAACTTTTAGTTTTATGGGTTCGTTGCCGTTACCGTAAATCATTAGGAACGCTACATATCGGTTCAGACTTTCTACATATTGCAAAAATGCTGTTCCGCGACATTCGTCTCCGCTGAATGCGCCAATTTCAATCACATCGCTTGCCAATTCTACGTCATCGTGGACTACCCTTGCGGTCATGGTCATTGTTGAGGAGTAGTTGGAGATATTTACTTCCCATTTTGAGTCGATAGTTGTATTATTTGGTGGAGCCATTTGTGGCATTCCTTCTATTCCCTGCGGTATTGTTGATGGATAAATCAATGTTTGCGAAGTACCGCTATTTGAAAAATACATATAACCTTTGCCCGACTGCATAAATGTTAAAGTTCCCATCCAACCGTTTGAGCCTGAATATACTGCATAACCGTTTTGTCCTTTAATTTGGTCGTCAATATTTGCGTCAATTCCTGCTAAAGCGCTGTTTACGGGAAGCGTAATCGCAGGAACATAACCAATCCAATTCCAACCTTGATTAATGTTAATCGGAGTTGTTGCAGGGTTTGCAGGCTGCCCTGTCAGTACCAAAGCGTGCGCTTGAACATTTTTTACCAAATACATACTTTTTTCGGATATTTCGGCAAGGTTTCCAACCCAATTAGGTTGCTGTATAAATGCGTCTCGTCCTTTAATCAGTTCGCCAGAAGTGATAAGAGATTGTTTCATTTGATTGATAATAGACGGATTTTCATTTAATATATTTGTCGAAATCCAATTCCAACCTTGATTAAGATTAATAATTTGTTCAGTAATGTCGAGGGCGTTGAAAATCACAGGGTTAGTAATGTTTCCAATGATTGTCGATGGTGCAAAATGAATATCGTTAATAGATGTTTCAATTTGCGGATAGATACGTCCTGTTGAGGCGTCCCACAGTTTGAAAATCAATGGTTTATTGTTATGCTGCGCATTTCCATAAATATTTGCAAATGTAAAATATGCATTATTAGAACTCATAAATGTTGGCGAGGTAACTCCCACGCACAAATCATCAATAAATGCACCCAAAATATCGTCAGGGTCTTCTTGAAACATACCATCAATTTTTATTTGCCCTGTAATATTCATAGAATTTTCAAAATCATTTAGATTAACGTACCAATCGGGTCGTTCGCCTGTAACTTTCAGTTGTACGGGCAAAATTTCCAAAACGCCGTTTCCGCTTGTTAAACCAACCGCAGTTTCGTAATTACCAATGTTTATACCTTGAAAAACAGTAAAATTAAGTTCACGACTTTGCAAAGGTTGCAAATTCCCAATTCCTGCTGAAACAGTTAACCAAGAAGGCAGATTTTCAACAGAATAACTAACCGTTGTGCCGCCTGTGTTCACAATTTTTGCAGTGAAAGTTAAGAAATCGTTTTGCTCTTTTGTAAGATAAATTGGGTCGCTGTCCCATTGCAGTGCGTTACGTCTTACGTAGGCAGTCCATTGTTCTGTATTGCTGCGGTTATTGCGCATATCACGAACATTTTCTACGCTGATATTCAGGATATTACCCTCAACAAGTGCAAAATAATCGGGCGAAATAGTCAATACAATCTTATTGTTTGATGCCACAAAATCGAAATCTACATATTCAACGGGTCGCACGTCTTTAACAGACATTGCGGTGGTCGAAAAGCCCGATGCAGTACCCAAAGCAATATAACTATCAGTCATATTTTCGTTGGTTGGCGTAACTTCAATTGTACCATTCTGTAATCTGACATATTTTTCAAAAGGATAATATGCCTGAAGTCCTGATTCGTTGCCGTGTAACTTACTGTTTTTGTTGAGTATAACATTTTCTCGTGAAAGAGCGCTATTCCACAAACGAATTTCATCATAATAACCTGTAAAGAATTGACTATAAGTGTTATTGGTCAGTTTTGCGCCAAAATAGAAGAAACCACTTGCAAAAGAACCAAGTAACGTTTCAGAAAACGATGCCCTGTTTTCACCATTGATATAAACATTTACGCTACCGTTGCGCCTTACAGACATTGCAAAGTGAGTCCATTGTGTATTAATAACATTTATTGTTGTCAAAACTTGATTTAACGTACCGTCAGGCTTATAGAGCGCCAAACCACCGTTTGCGGTTATGGCAATATAGCCATTATCAGCAGAAAACAACACTCTATCAGGTTGAATATTACTGTTTTCACTTCTAAACCAAAATTCGAGAGTAAAATCTCTGAAAGCATCCAAAGGATATGTGGCAGTGGGAATTGAAAAATAAACGTTGCCATTTGTAACTTTTGCATAACCAGATGGATAAACATACCATTCCGCTTGATGTGTTAAATGACGGGCGCGTGCTTTGTCTTCTGCAATATTTCCTTCGGCTTCGTCCATAATCCAATAACCAATTAAACCGTGTTCTCTGCCCGATTTTGTAAGACTTTTATCTGCTGAAACATCTGCCAACAAACGTTTTATACCATAAAAATGAAGTTGTGAAACAGCACAATTAATGCCGCTTTCCAAAATATCATTGTTACCAACATAAAGTTTACCTTGCGTTTCAGGAAATGCAATCAAACTTTGAGAAGTAAACAAAGTTAGCGATATAACGCCTTCAAAATGATATACTGCAACGCTGTTATTGTCTCTATCATAACACATTGCTATATATTTCCAAGTATCGTCAGATGAAACAGATTGAGATGAAGTGTAAGTTTCATTACCATTTTTCAAAATAACATGCCCTGATGCACTGAAACTTAACGAAATATAGTTTCCGTTTGCGCCAAATGCAAATAGCGTACCTTCGGAATTTCCATTACGTTTATACCACGCTTCTATTGAAAATGAGCCGTTTACGAAAATTGGAAGTTCCGTTTTAGCATGATGTTGGTCAGCATTAAAAACAAGTCCCACGTTTGGTTCGGCTAATTCTTGTGCATTTAATATACCCGAAATAGTGAAATTATCTTTAATTAGCAAACCCGATTGAATATCTTCGTTAAAAGTAATCGAAATTTCGTCCCCAGCGGTTAAAATTCCGTCAGCGGGAGATGGTGCGCCAAGCGGTCTCGGCGGGTTCATATCCCTGTAACCTAAAACTGCATCAGTCGAATATGTCGAAAGAATTTCAATGATTTGACCTTGCGAATTAACATTAACGGATGCCGCAGTAGCACGAATTTCGTGAGCGCCGTCATACGGAGGCGTTTTCCAAGGATAAATAAGGACAATTCTGTCGCCAATATCTTCTTTGTCGCCTTGTGCTTGCGGGTATAAATGAGACGGATAGTATGTCATTAACGTACTCCAATTGGGCGATGTAACAGCCCTCTGTTCTAATCTTATCCAGCCAAAATTTGGAAAATTAACGTCAAAATCTGCAATAGAAACATACAACGTGTCGCTTGTTGGGCTGTCGGCGTTCAAAATCCAATTTTGGTTAGGCTGCAAAATGGCTACATTGCTGCACGCAGGAATAAATTCTACTGAAATAAACGCAGTGTCGGCAATCGATTCCCAAATACCGTCAGTTGGGTCAAATTGACATTGCGAAGCGAGCAGTAACGCAATATTTTCATATACATCGGCAGTACCTTTGCTCACTGTAAGTGTCTTATAAAGAGTTTCATACGCTCTAACCATAAAATGACGACCGTTACCAATAATTCCACCGTCAATTTTGAGGATAGCGCCGTCCGGATTTGTCTCTTCATCCACAAGAAGTTGAAACCATACATCTTCACCCGTATCACTTTCATTTTCAAGGGCAAGGAGGAAAGTTGCATCTCTGTTAGCAGGAACGTTAAGCACCTGCGGAGCGCTTGCAACACTAAGTTTTGGAACTTCAATCTGCATTGTTCCTTCCATCAAAATATGCTGTCCGGGTTCATAATATTGCGAAACCAATTCGGCTTCATAAGGACAGGATGTACGTCCACCGCGTGTTTTAAACGCTAACGTACCCGATGCCGTCATACCATAATCAACAGAAATTTGGTCGTCATCACCTTCATCTTGAAGTATAAAACCCGATGTAACAACGGTTTCGTAAGATTGTTCCTGTGAAGTTTCCTCTTCGTGAACATATTCAAAAGAAATTTCAAGTTCCATGCCAATGCCAAGCACTTCGCCGCCTGTAACCAATCCAACAGTGGGATTTAACATCCAATTGAAACTTGATGAAACAGTTTTTGAGGTTGATTCCGTTTTAGAATATTCAACGGTAACTCCACTGCCAAAACTGTAATTTCCAAGACGTTCCATCTCAACTTTTTCCTTTTCATTTTGAATAAGTACGGCAGTCCAATTATTAATCTGATTGTTGAAATACATCACCGTATCATTTCTAAAATCAGCCATATCAAATTCATCGGGGAAGAAAATTTTGTAACTCGGACCATCATGGAACATATCGGGGGTAGAAGCCTCATTACCAAATATTTGGTCTGTATTTAATTTACCAAAATTATTATGCGAGTGCGCTAATTTAGAAACATATACAGGTTCGTCAATTTCAGCGGTATTAACGGGCGTACCCACAGGTAAAAGCGTAACTTCAAGGGCTTCGTACCACTTTGGAATCATAATACCCTCAATATCGTGCTGCGTAAAGGCAAAACGAGTATCAAAAGTTTGCCCATAAGCCAACGATACAGCGGGCGCAATGGAATAATCATCTTTATCATAGAAAGTTTCACCCTCTTCTTCTTCCTCAAACTGATTTTCATAATCTTTAATGATAGTAATTGACCTCGTTAATCCGTAAAGAATATTTGTTGAATTTCCAATAAAAACATCACCGTGATGCCCAACATACAACGGATGGTCGGATGTTTCAAACCTTTCTGTAAAAGTAGTTGAGGTAAGATATTCAGACGCTGACGACCACCGTTCTTCGGCGTTCAAACCAGCGCTAATATCAAATTTAACTTCACTTTCCATAATAACTCCCGCACCTAATCCTGCAAAAGTAATGATTTTCGGACCTAAGGATGTTGTTAGGTTCATTGCCTGATTCATACCGTTCACAATATTGTTGCTTTTTTTGGACGTAACGGTTGTTCCCGCTTCGATGTATGATTTACTGAACGTTCCGGGCGGGTCTCTTAAAATAATTTCAACTTGGTCGGGACCCGTTGTCATAAAGTCTGTACCTGTGCTTTTTGAACCAAGATGCCACACTTCAACAGGGTCTTGCCCCATATTCCAATAATAACTTCTACCTCCAATTGTGAGCGTTGCAAAAAAGTCATTGGTGCCCGTTGCTAAATTAGGCGCACCCGCCACAAAGGAGTAAACCGCTTCGCCGTTATTGTCCATTTCAACCGTTTCAGGTGTTGGATTAATACGCACAGTATTAGTCATATTTATTCTTCCTTCTTTAACAGGATAGCGTTCAATATCAGGCTCGTTAGGGTCTGCGGCATAATTTGCATATTCTTCAAAACCGTTGAATAAAAATGTATATTCGTTGCCCTGCGTAAATAGCGGCATATCGAAAAAATAACCGTCTGTTGCGTTCCATAAAGGCAACGTTTCGTTTTCACCTGTCAAATCATCTCTCAAAAGGAAAGAAATATCACCAAAATAATCAACAGGCTCGTCGTTCACTGCTTGCGTAACGCTAAAAGTAGGCGTTGCTTGCCAAAAATGTTTCCAATCGGCATGATGATATACCGTATCAGAAACTTCAAAATATTCCCAATAATCCAAAGAACCGGGCTGTCCTGTAATTTCTAAGGAATCAGTCCACGTTCTGATGCTCATTTTTAAGAAAGAATCGTCAGGAACGGGTGCATTGCTTAGGTTAAGATTTTCGTATCTGTCGTAAACAGCAAAGGTAGTTCCACCGGCGGCAGGCACCAAAATATTACGAATATTATATGGTTCGGGATATACCCACGCAACAAATTCACCCGTTATGGGACTTACGCTAATTGTAACATTATCAGGATTATATGTAACAATAGTTTGGTCTTCAGACAATCCGCCGGGCTTTTTCCACTGTCCCTGATTGTGATAAACCGTTTCAGTAACGGGAACGGTAGAAAAACTGTATGTCAAAAGATGTATGCTTTCCAAAATAATATCCTGAACGCCAATATTGTTTATCGATTCACCGAATGCAAGCGGCTTGTCGTCTTCAATCATACCACCCACAACACGACCAATCAGTTTAACGCGCGTATTATTCCAAAACTGAACATTCGGAACATTCGCATTATAATTAAGGTCATCACCTGTCGAGTTTGTCAACAAACCATCATTTACAAAAGTATGCCCCTGTTTCACAATACGGACTGTATGAATGCCAATAGGTACGCTAATTTCAAAAGAACCATCAAATTCAGAAGTATATAACGACCCATTTGGACGGGTAACAGGCTGCTCGTCAATCTCAAAAGAACATCCCTGAACAGGATAATTACCACCCTCATATCGCACCGTACCCGACACTTTAAAGGATGAAATATCAGTAAAATCAGTGCCATTATGCACCATAGAAGTTGGACTGATATACCTTAAATGCTCATTAGGATTGAAAACATGCACTCCAAGGTCGGGTACAATTGAATAACTTGTGCCTTCACCCGAATAGGGAATACCGCTAATTTGATAGTTTCCATTGCCGTCTGTAATTCCTTTTAATGCAAGTTGATATATCTCTGACGGTACATTTGTATGGAATGCCAACGTGTTTGTAGTAGCGTGATTTCCATTGTAAACCGTACCAATTCGGGACATATCAAAAGCGTTTCCGGGCAGATTTTCATCGAAAGTCCAATATGCCCGCAATCCATTTTCATTACCAACCAAGCGGCGACTGTAATCATTTGTTATTTCCGTTTCTGCCAAAGGACGGTCCCAAAAACGAACTTCATCAATATATCCGCTTAATTCATGCCCGAAACTGATTTTACAATCATCTGTTATAAAGGGAGTTGCAGTTGTGAAATTATACGTAATACTCTCTATATAAATATCGTCAGGATTATTGTCGCAAACAGTATAAATTGTTATATCATTATTATTTCTTGTTAAAACAATGTGTGAAAACTTGTTAGGAGTAATAATTTCAGACCTTTGCGCCGTGTTAAAACCTGCATATACCTGATAACCACCCGTAACGGCGCTCAAATAGATTGGATAACTACCAATATAACCAATAATTTTTGTACCTGTAATATTAGCATCAGGGTTTACCCAAAACTGCAATGTCCATTGTTTAGAAATCCATATATCATTGAAATAGCTATCATTAGATGCTTTCCATTCAAACCTTTGACCACCTCCAATTGACCTGAGAGAGTAATATTGACTTTCACCCTGCTGCATATCATTACGGCGAACAAGCAGATTAACAGCGGGAACGGCAGTTCCTGTTCCGTAAGTAACACGTCCTAAAACTGTTCCGAATGCCTGCGTAAAGCCGATGTCGGTTTTAATTTCAAGTTCGGTTTCTTCGCTATTACAACTCTGATAAAGTACAACCCTGTATTCGTAATAAACGCCTGTAAGCGCATTGTTATCGTTCCAATAAACCGTTGCGGCATTGCTTGTAATTGTTTCAAGTTCAATAAATTGGTCGTTAGTATTAGCGACGCGCCTAAATACGCGATATATTTCAGGACTTCCACCCGACATACGGTCCACTCTCCATTGAAGCCTGACATAATTAGGATATTCGCCTTTTGACGATTTAAACGGCTCGTTTTGCGCAAACCGCGTGCTGCCTGATATACGCGCCTCTTCAGAAACTCTGTTAATCGTAACGCCCGATACGTAAACTACCAAACGGTAAACAAATGCGTCACAAGCCAAAGAAGGATAGTTGTCGGTGTGTATGTAAGGGGCAGTTCTGCCGTCAAAACTCTGATTTGATACCCACGACTGAAAAGCGCCGCCATTTTCGCTGCGTTCGATGTTGTAGTAATATGCCGTAGTTGCAGGAAATCGACTGTCGGCGGTGAACGAAACCTCAATGTCGTTTTCCATACCCGTAGCAAAAAATTCCTGAATAAGCGTTTCATTTGTGTTTAAGGTTGTTGAAGCGCGGCGATACTGGTTAATACTCGTTGGATTAGCAGGCGCGCCACCCGTTCCTTCGACAAAACCTACAATATATTCAAAAGTTTTGTTGTAATCTTCTAACCCCAAAGTATATGTAACATTAGCAGCAACCGATGCGCCCGTTGTAACATTGCCTGCGCTAACAGGCGTTTCCCAACCGCCCGCAGTTGGAGCGGTTTCGCGTCTGTAAACAAAAAATCTGCCCGTTAATCCCTGCGCATTGTTGTAAGTCCAATTAAGGTTTACATCTCTTGAAAACTGGTCAAAAGTACTTGTTAGGTTTTGAGGATAGGGAATGTTGATAATGGTTGCGGTAACAGTTCCGTTTACGGGTGTAGCCAATCGACCGCCGTTATCTATTGTACCTGAACCTAATGACGTACTATTATAATCAGGTAAAAAATTATATTCCCTGCGTTGGTAATTATTTGGTGATAACGAAGGTGTAACGTATGGATATTCATTTAGATATGAATAACCGTCTCTCCCATCCAAATAGTAAACGCCACTAGCAGAGTATCTTACGGCGTCTCCTGTAATATTAGAAATGCCCGAGCCTGCTACAACCCTGACTACATAATCAAGCCGACTATTGTTATTACCACTTTGCGCTCGTCTTGCCAATTTCGGCGAATTTGCATCGCCATAACCCCAGGCTTCATTTCCTTTCTGGTTTGTTGCATAGGTACCGTTGTTATCGTTTCTACGTTCTAATAAATCGTAAACCTCTGTATTGTTAGTCCATGCTGAGCGTAAATATAGCCCGTTTCCATTAACAGTACCGGCGGGCATGCCTACCACATTTGATGATGTTGCTGATAGCGAAGAAACAAAGGTATTGTAATTAATGGTCCTTCCTGATTCCAAATACCCTACCATGCTACCTCTCATAAACACTATTCCGAGACTTGCAAGATTTGTTGTTCGGGCATAAACCCTTGTCAGATTAACAGTACCTCCTTCTACGACACCTATTATTCCTCCTACCATAAATGCCATGGAACCAACATTAAACTCCACATCTGCAATAGCATCTTTAATAGTAACTGTAGTACTGCTTGTTTTGCCGATTAATCCACCGAACTCAATTTCAGTTGAAGAGGTGTTTGCCCTAACTCGCACTTTCACTGAACTTCTTGTAATCGTAGTTGCGGTGCCTGCTAACCTACCAATCAATCCACCCCAACAAACGCTGCTAATATCACAAATAGTGCCCATTGTTACATGGACATCTGTAATTTCAGTAATCCCCTGTGCATATCCAATCAGACAACCTACAAAAGAGCTACCGTCAATGTAACTGCCGTTTATGGTCAGTTCGTTAATTCTCGCATTTTCGGTCATGCCGAAAAAACCTGTGTAATCCATCGAAGAAATAGAGCCCAATGTAATGATACGTCCATTACCGTGGAAATAACCTCTGAAAAAACGGGGAATGTAATTAATATAACCGCCAATTTTACCTCCGTTCCACGAAAAACTTGTTGTCAACTCCCAATGTATATTGTCTCCAATATATGTTGTGTTGCCGTTGTCCACATAATCTTTGAACTGCTGCATGTGGGTTGCATTTGCAATCTTGTATGGATTGCCTTCAGTTCCTGCGCCTCCACCCGATGGCTGCGCATAGAGTTTGGGAGAAAAAAATATGATGCCCGCAAAAGCGGCAACATAAATAAGAGACATCCGCAATTTGTGGGATGTTCCTCTACTAAGAGACGTCTGCACACTTTGAGACGTTCTTCTACTGACGCACGATTGTGCGACTTTGGACACGCACGTTCGTGCGTTTTCAGAGACGTACGTCCGTACGTTTTCAGAGACGTACGTCCGTACGTTTTTAGAGACGCACGTCCGTGCGTCTCTACAGAAATCGAAAAATGTTTTAAACATAAATTACTATATTATTTTAATTAAACAAAAAAATTTTGGGGCAAAAGTACAATGCGGATTTTAAATAGAGCGGACAATTTGTCTTAAAAAACGGACAATTTGTAAATGTGTGGGTGTGAGGGGGTTAGAGACGCACGTCCGTGCGTCTGTACTTTTTGTTATCAGTTATCAGTTATCAGTTATCAGTTTTCAGTTATCAGTTATCAGTTATCAGTTTTCATTTATCAGTTTTCAGTTTTTTGCATTCTGTTAGGAATGCAACGCTCGGTAGAAAACATTCAATCATCACACCGGCATTCCGTTAGGTATGCATCCTATTCAACCTTTGCGACTTTGCGAAAAATCTTTGCGACTTTGCGTTTAAAAGAGATTTTCATTTTTTATGAATAATGCAAGTTATGTATTATAAAAATATTTATCTTTGCACTTTAAAAATTATTAATATATCCAAGACACAAGACACACAAAAAAAGGATATAGAAATTGTTTCAGAAAACAATGAATTCTGCACACAGTGCGTGCAGAATTGATATGGACGCAAGTCGGCAGAGACAGTGCGAGCGGACGATGACGTGAAAAATTTTGATTGAAAGGCAATCAACACATTTTTGGAATATTTTTTTGTTTCAAAAAGTTTGCGTATCTTTGTGCCGTCAATTTTAATAAAAAAATAATAATGATAGCAACGGTTAGAAATTTCGGAGATAGTGTTGGAGTTCAATTTCCAAGATCATTGTTGAATAATGTGAAGATATCAGAAAATGATGATGTTGAAATAGTTGTGAAGTATAACAGCATTATCATCAAGCGAAGGGAAAGCCACAAACACCTAACAACAAAAGAGCGTATTGTCGCTTTTGGCAATACAATGGATGAATTGCAATTTTCCGAAATAGACTGGGGAAAACCTCAAGGCAAGGAAATATGGTAAAACAGGGTGATATTATTTGGCTGGACTTTGACCATCAAACAGGGTATGAACAACGTGGAAGACGTCCTGCGTTGGTTGTGAGCAATGAAAGTTTTAACCGATTTTCAAAAATGGCTATTGTTTGTCCGATAACGAATACCGACAAAAATCATCCGTTTCATGTTCGGCTAAACAGAAGAACAATGGTACAAGGAGTTGTTCTTTGCGACCAGCCAAGAACGTTAGATATTTATGCTCGTAATTATGAAATGATTGAACAATTGCCGAATAGTTTGTTACTTGAAGTAGTAGATATTATTAGTGGTTTTATCGAACTTGAGTAGAACAATAGAGAAAAGCGGACAAAATGCGCTGACAGTCAACGGGCGGTTTAGCGCAACGGCGGTAGTAGCCCCGCATAAACGGCTGTTCAAATTTGATACGACAACGAACAACTTTTTGCAACAAAATATAAATTGTATATTCCAAGCGAAGAAGAATTGATTAGATAAATAACACAAATTCGCTCTATATACTAATTTTTATTTATTTTTATAATTTGGAATTTATAAAAAAAAAATTGTAATTTTGCGTTTTACTTTTTTTGATTTTTAGGAGGAACTAACTAACGAAAATAATAATTTAATTATGAAACCAACATTGCGATTTTTAAAACCTTTATTTTATTTCAATTTTTTTATTTGTTACTTTATATCAGTAACCATTTCTGCGCAAGATAATTATCAACAAACCATAGATTCTTTGGTGCAAGTTATACTTTCTTCTGAAGGCGATATAAAATCAGAAAATTTTAATAAACTTCGTCAGATGCTTACACTTCCTACCCAATTAGATATCTTTCTGAAAATTTCAGACGACCTTATATCCGAATTACGAAAAGCAATAACTATGGAAGAACTGCGCCAAAGTGCTCACAATCACATACATATACTGTTTGCAAAAAGATGAAAATATATGCAACATCTGACGTAAAGCATTATCTTAATGACCTAATTACAAACTTGACTTTTGGCGTTTATATCGGGAAATTTAGATTGGAATATGCCCAAAAAATGCTAATTGACCCACAAGAACGAAAAACGCTTATAGCAGATATTGCCTATTGTTCAGGGTTTAACCCCAGAGGAGTTTAGGAAAGGTAATTTTTAGTTTTTTGCATTATTCATAAAGAAATGAAAATATTTTATAAATGCAAAGGAACACAAAAAATAACTGAAAACTGAAAACTTTTAACGTTCTTTGCGTTAAAAAATCGTAACTAAAATCATTTTCCAAATTATTTTTATTACTTTTGCGCCCAAATTTAAAAAATAAAATTATGGCATTAGAAATTAAATCATCACCCGTATTGACGGGCAAAGCAGCACAAGAATTTTATGAAAGATGGGCTACTTGTAAAGAAAGCAAGAGCAAAGAAGAAGTGAGAGAGAGCATGCGAACAAGTAAGATTTTTTTTGCTAAATATTGTAATCCGTACAAATAATGAATTATTTAAAAAAAGATTGTGAGATGTTTATTCTTTCAGAAGAATATAGCATTTCTGGTTTTGATTGCGGAAATGACGACTTAAACGAATTTTTCAATAAAGACGCTCTCGAATATAGTCGTCAGATGCTTTCTCAAACAAACTTTTTCAGAGAAAAAAGCACAGGAAAAACGGTGTGCGCTTTTTCTTTTTCGGCAAGTAGTATTAAAACGACTGATTTGCCCGGAAGTAGGCGAAAAAAAGTTAAGGAGCATATTCCAAGAGAAAAGTCGTTAAAATCTTACCCCGCAATTCTGATAGGGAGATTGGCTGTCTCAAAAGAATTCAGTGGATTTGGAATAGGGTCGCAATTGATAAGTATAATTAAAGACTTTTGTCTTATTAATTTTCCTTTTTTTGTGAGATTTTTGTCAGTTGACGCATACAACGACCTTTCTGTAATTGCATTTTATCAAAAAAATGATTTTAAAACCGTTTTTTCATCCGAAGAACAAGAAAAAGAAACATATATGCAAAAACCATCTGATATTTTGAGAACAAGATATATGTTTTATGACATAATGCAATGGAAAAATCAGTTATCAGACTGATTATATTCAATAAATTAGTGTTTATTAGTGCAATTCGTAGACGCCCCGAATTGCGCTTACGCTTATTCGGGGTTATCTACGTGGCACTCGTACCGAGTGCTGCTGCGTGAGGTGAGTTGAGGATGTGGGGTTTGCGCAGTAATGTATGCCGCATTCTGTTAGGTGATGCTTTGAGCTTGTCGAAAAAGAATGCAACGCTCGGTAGAAAATAACGATACACGCAACCCGGCATTCCGTTAGGAATGCATCCTATTTGGAGATGCCCCGAATTGCGCTTTTTGGGCAACCGCAAGGGTACGCCCCTACACGGGGTTATCTACGTGGCACTCGTACCGAGTGCTTCTGCGTGGGGTGAGTTGAGGGTGTGGGGTTTGCTCGGTAATGTATGCCGCATTCCGTTAGGAATGCATCCTATTCAACCTTTGCGATTTTGCAAAAAATCTTTGCGTCTTTGCGTTTAGATTCTTTTTAAGGCATAACTTGAAATTTTTTTAAGCGAGTTGGCTACAAACTGTAGTCAACTGAAAATGCAATCTGCTGATGGTAAGTACTACAAAACCGATGCAGCCGACGTAGAGCAACTTTTTCGCTTAATTCAGTCCATTCCATCGCCAAAGGCGGAGCCATTTAAATTGTGGTTATCGCTACTTGCCCGTGAACGATTGGAAGAAATAGATGATCCAGAGCAAGGCATTGAACGTATTTTGGAATACTATCATCGCAAAGGTTATTCAGAAAATTGGATAAATCAGCGACTAAATTTAAGGAAATAATAACTACCAAGTCATTAGCTATGAATTTACAAAAACAATATTCGCTCATTTTTTTTTAAACCCTTATTTTTTGAAGGTACCCTTAATAGCATAATAAATTTAGGATACCTGTCCTCCCTTATTCCCTTATTCAACTGAAAATAGATTCCTCATTTCACTTTGTTCCATTCGGAATGACTGTTTGTTCTGGTGTGGTGGAGCGAGAAACGGGTTGCGGCTTTGCCGCAACCCGTTTCTCGCTTCCTTTGATATGCTAATAGGGTCATTCCGAACGCAGTGAGGAATCTAAATGCACCTTCAAGCTTTTTCTTTCCCCTACAATAACATATTTCCCAATTCTTTTTTTCTTTCTTCGGTAATAATTTGACCGTCAAAAAGGGTAACAACTCTGTGTGCAAAACTCGAATCGTGCAAAGAGTGTGTAACCATAACTACTGTTGTGCCGTCTTTGTTAAGTTCTGTAAGTAGTCTCATCACTTCTAATCCGTTTTTGGAGTCGAGGTTTCCTGTTGGTTCGTCGGCAAGAATTAGTTTAGGTTTTGCAACTACTGCTCTTGCGATTGCGACTCTTTGTTGCTGTCCACCAGATAATTGTTGCGGATAGTGTTTGTTCCTGTGCGCGATGTCCATTCTTTCGAGAACTTCTTTAACCAAAATTTTACGTTTTCTTGGTGGCACTTTTAGGTAATAAAGTGGCAGTTCGACGTTTTCGGACACATTTAGTTCGTCGATAAGGTTAAAACTTTGGAAAACAAAACCGATTTTTCCTTTTCTAATATCAGTTCGTTGGTTTTCTTTGAAATCAGCGACGTTGATATCTTCGAAAAAATATTCTCCTCCTGTTGGATTGTCCAACATACCCAAAATATTTAACAGGGTAGATTTTCCACAGCCAGATGGTCCCATAACGGCAACAAATTCACCGTTTGAAACTTCCAAATTTACTTCGCTTAACGCATGAGTTTCCACTTCTTCGGTGCGAAACACTTTTGATAGGTTGATTGTCTTAATCATAGTAATGAAATTAATATTATTTATTATTTACTTTAGTTCAATTTTTTCATTTTTGCCAAACATTTCGTAACTACTCGTTATTACTTTTTCTCCGGGTTCGATTCCTTCGAGTACTTCGTAGAATTGCGGGTTTTGTCGTCCTATTCGGATATTTCTTTTAGTTGCGAATTTTCCTGTCGGGTCTAAAATAAAGACCCATTGTCCGCCGGTACTTTGGAAAAAACCTCCTCGTGGAAGCAAAACAGCATCTGATGATTCTCCTAATTCAAGTTTAAGGTGATATGTTTGTCCTGTTCTTAGGTTTTCGGGTTTTTCGGCACTAAAACGAAAATCTATTTGAAACCTGCCATCTCTCACTTCGGGGTAAACTTTTATCACTTCGATTTCGAACTGACGGTCTTGTCTTTCAAAAGTAGCGGATAAATCTCTTTTTACGCGGTCGATATAATGTTCGTCAACGTATGAAACAATTTTGTATTGGTCGAGGATATGTATTTGTCCGATTCGATGTCCACGACCTATTGATTGACCTATTTCTAAATCGAGTGTACCAAGTTGTCCATTTTCGGGTGCTCTAACATTCAGATTTTCTAAGCGTTGCTTAACAATTTGAAGATTTTGCTGCATATTTTGAAGGCTATTATTCATCTGTGTTTTTTGGTTTTCGCGGAAAATTGAATCTTGCACCATTCGTTCATATCTCAATTCTCGGTCTTGTTGGGCAAGTTCGTAGTTCTCTTTGGAAATCAGATATAACTCTTTTGAAACGAATCCTTTTTCAAATAGAGTTTGGTTTTGTTCGAAACTTCTTTTTAGGCGCATCAGTTCGTAATCAATATTTAGAAGTTGCTGTTTATTACTTATTTTTTGTTGTTCCATACTGATTAATGTATTTCGCAATTCATTTGATTGATACGCTAATTGTGATTCAGTATTTAATATTTGCAGGTTTAGGTCGCTGTTTTCCAAAATAACGATAATGTCTCCTTTTTTGACCATTTCGCCCTCTTCAATAACTTTTTTTAGGACTTTGCCACCCTCGTCAACATCTAAAAAGATAGTTGTACTCGGCATCACCGTTCCTATTACAGAAATATAATCTTTGAAACTGCCTGTTTTAGCGGTTGAGATTGTAAGTTTGTCGGCTTGAGTCCTATAAGTTGAAACACCCGACGAAAAAAATGCTTTAATAATAATAAAGAAAAGTAGCGCAACACTAACGGCAATTAAGACATGTTTAAGTCTCAACCCTTTCTTTTTTTCTATTTTCCTATCCATTCCCATTTTTATAAGTTTTTAGTTTGTTAGTTATCAGTTATCAGTTTTCAATAGTTAGTAGTCAGTTATCAGTTTTTCAGTTATTGGTTTTCAATTATTGGTTTTCAATTATTGGTTTTCAGTTATTGGTTTTCAGTTATTAGTTGTCGTTTTTAAGCACTCCGTTAGGAATGCATCGCTCGGTAGAAATTATTCAATCACGACACCTGCATTCCGTTAGGAATGCATCCTATTTTGTGCACTAATTCTCTTTTTTTATTTTTATTTGTAATTTTTATAAATCTAATATTTATTATCTAAACTCTACACTCTATACTCTATACTCTATACTCTATACTCTATACTCTAATATCTACTCGTAAAAATATCTATTGTCATTTTTTGGACTATCCAGCTATATTTTGCTAATAATAAGTTAGTTACTGCAAGTGATAACTGGTTTTGAATATTCAGAAAGTCTGTTGTGTTAATCATTCCGAGTTGGAATTTTTCTCGGTATGTATCGAATGATTTTTGCGTAAATTCGAGGTTATCGCTTGCACTTTGATACTCAAGCCAAAGAGAATAAAGTTTTAGCACTGCTTCTTCGATTTCTTTACGGATTTGTTTTTTCTGAATTTCAAGATTATACATTGCATTTTCTAAATCAATTTTACTTTTTTTAGTATTAAAAGTTCTATATTTACCGTTGAAAACCGGGATGTTTAACGAAGCACCCAAAGATGGACTTAGATATTTTTCAAACTGAGTATCTATTGGCGTTATATTTCCCGATGGTTGAGTATCAGTAGAATAAAAGCCAGAATTAATTCCTCCGAATGCCACAATAGATGGCGAATGATTTCCTTTTGATATATTTAACAATTTTCTGTAATATTCTAATTCGTACTCTTTTTGCAAAACAGCGGGATAATTTATACATGTCTCTATATATAAGGAATCAGAGTTTAATAATAATTCTATCGGGGTAGGGTATAACAAATCAGTATCACTAATTTCAAAATCGTTGTCAATCGGAATTTCAATCAGTTGTAACAATCTTAATTTAAGCAATTTATACATGTTTTCTGCTTTATTATATTCCAATTTATTAGCCGAGACCACTGCATTAATTTCATTTTGCGCCACTGCTTCTAATTGACCTGTTTCAATGGTGGCAGCAATTCTTTCAGACTCGAAAATGCTTATATCCAATGTTTTGTGAGCAACTTCTAAAAGAGAACGTTGGTATAGCACCTGAAAATATAGTTCTGTAACTTCTTGTACCAGCATAATTGTGTGTAGTTCAGAACTTTCGCTTGTTGCCAATTTGTAAAATTTTGCGGCAGCGATTGAATTAAGTTTTGTAAATCCCTCAAATAACGTCAACGAACTGCTTAAATTGTAACTTAAACTATAAGATGTACCCGATGAAATGTTATAATCGGCATCGGCAGCACGCTTAAGATTGAAATATGTATTGGCATTCGCATTTATTGAAGGTGCTAAATTCCATTTACTTTGGTACAAATCGTAAGTAGATTTTTTTTCTACATTTCGCATTATTTTCAAATCTAAATTCATTTCCTTTGCATGTTCAATACAACGCTGCAAAGTCCACACTTCCTGCGAAATTACAACGCTTGGAAACAATATTGATATTATTAAAATAAATAAAATAAATATTTTCATTTTTTTTTGCCATTAATTTGTTTGTTATTGAACGTATTGAAATAAACAATTTTTTTTATAAATATCAGACTCCTTTTGAGTATTTTAAGTTTTTTCTTTTTTTCTACCGAGGTTCACCGAGGGCAAACATGCAGGTTTGCCCCTACTATTTTCTCAATTACACATTTACACATTTTCTCATTCACTCATTTATTTCAAGGTGGGCGACCGCAAGGGTGCGCCCCTACACTCATTCACTCATTTTCTCATTTTCTACAAGGTGGACGACCGCAAGGGTGCGTCCCTACACTCATTTACTCATTTACTCATTTACCCATTTACTCATTTACTCATTTACCCATTTACTCATTCACTCATTCACTCATTTTCTCATTTACCATCTAAAATCGTGCCAAAAATGTATCATATTCATAATTAAGGAGATATAAAAACACAATGAAGGTGAGTGTCAAAAAATTGGACAGTAGGTGTCAAAAAATTGGACAGTTTATGTAGGGATATTACTCATTTTTGTATTAATACTTTTCCCCAGTGCCAAAACCTAATTTCCTTCTAATTTCAGAACTCCTGATTTGGCGTAAAATCGATTTTTGCACTTTTCACCACAATCTGCGTATCCATGCCCTAAGCTTTATTGTTATCTAACAAAACAAACCTCACCATATCCATTCATCCTACGCAGCAGCACTCGGTACGAGTGCAACGTAGATAACCCCGTGTAGGGGCGTACCCTTGCGATCGACCCAAAAGCGCAACTTGGGGGATTTCCAAAAAATGCCACATCTTTAGTTTGCGGTATCCTTTTCCTAATTCTTTGTAATTTAAAGGAAATAGTTATGACCAAGTCGGGAGTTATGAATTTGTGACTTCTTTTATTGTTGAAATTTTGATTTCCCCAGAGGTCAGGTAATCTGAACATGCTAATAGAGTCATTCCGAACGAAGTGAGGAATCTATTTTGCGACAATTTAATAGAGTTCAAAACTTTCAGAATCATATAAATAGATACAAAAAAAATCTCTTTACCGGCGTTGCCACCGATAAAGAGAAATCATACTCATTAAAAAAACAACTTATTATTTATTTCTTAACCTTTTGCACATTCCCATTTCCGCCGCTATTAACAAATGACTTAATTTTTTGCTCTAATTTTCCTGTCTTTTTGTCATGTAATAGCATTGTTTTCAACTCTTGCGGAGTATAAGTGTTCAAATTACCCGGTTTTACAAGAGTTTGATTTTCTGTATTGGAAAATATTTCAGGTTTCTTTTCGATGTTTTTTATTTGCAATGATTTCGGATTAACCATATTTTGAGGTACACCGTTGACATATTTAATTGGTTTACCGTCTGCTGCCGAGATAAAATAAAAATTGTTATCTTCGTTGCCTTCTCTAATTACATCAAAAGCATCTGCCATTAAAACAAGATAGTAATCTCCCGTAATTTCTGGCATCACATAGTTAATAATAAATCCTGGTCCCACCGATTTGCGTGAAGGTAATGTTTCATTATTCCACCATCCGCCAACTTGCGCTAAATCAGTATCCCAATATCCGTCGCCAGCACCAAATTCGTTAGTATAATAATCTACAAAAATGACTTCGTATTCTTTTGCATTCTTCGCGTTATAATACATATAGGCAACCATCCATTTTTGAGATGGATAAACAGTATTATTCCCAGCATTATAGACTTCATACTCGAAAGTCCTTGTAAAATGGTCATCGCTACCTGGATTTTCTTCTGGGTCAAATTCCCAATCGCGTGCTTTTAGGGACATCAAATCGTCATCATGTGCGGGTGTTCCACTACCCATTGATGAAGTAGTAGGGTTTTGTGCCACGAATGCTGCGAAACAAAATTCTTTTCCGCCTTTACTACAAAAGAAATCATAATCAACCCAAATGCTTCCGTCATCGCCCCAACGCGGTCCCCAAGAATTTCTAACTCGAAATGCATTTTTGTCATCGTCGTAGCCTACCAGTACCATTGCATGATATGCGTGTTGCATACCGGGATCGTTGTAGGTATCGCTACTAATAACGGAAGCGCTGTTCCAGCCCATAAATCTGTCGCCAAGTCTTGCGCCGATTGAAATTGGTCGTCCCGCATTTAAATAACCTTTGAAGTTGGCAACATCTAAACCTGTTGTTTCTGAGGCAATTTTTCTGTAATTAGCCAATTTATTGCTACTGCTTCCTGTTGCCGTTCCGTTGCAATTTCCTAAGCTTGAGTATGGAACGGAACTAAGAGAGGCAGCTCCTTTGGAAATTAAAGCGTCGTATGCGGGCTCAAAATTTGTGCCGTTACAACTTGCACCCTTTTTGTTGTCGGGTATTCCAAACCACAAATCTTTTGGGCTAATCTGATTTGATGTACTTGCTAATTGACTTTGAGTCCAACCTTTGTCAATTCCGTCTAAGGCAGTTTTATGGCCATAGCCAACAGCCCACGCTACACATGTACCATATTGTCCCTGATCACCAATTGGTGGGAATAAGTGTTCGAGAGACAACTTATTATCCGGCGGTGGTGGAGTAGGGTGTTCCTCGTCATCTTCAAAAGGGGTGATGTCTTCGGGAATATTATCCATATCCTCTTCATCTTGCCACCAACCGTTGTTGTTGGGAAATAATTCATCAATAATTTCACCAACGGCATCTTTGATATCTTCGCAGCTTTGCAATGCAAAAAACATTGAAAGCGTTATCATCGCAATAATTGCGACTTTTACAAGTTTTTTTGTTCTTTGTATCATATTTATATTATTAAAAGTGAATATTTCTAATTTATTTATTCAAAAATTGGGTCATGTTTAAATTTAGTGTTTATAAAGTCAATTTCTTCCAATTTTCTAATTCCGAGGAAATTAGCTCTATCTTCAAAGGCAGCATAATTAAAAAATGCTTTTCCATTAATTTTCATTAGGTCAAATTCGGCACGGTTTTTAAAGATACAATTATTACACATAAATTTACCGTTGACTGTAGTTTCTTGGAACGAAACTCTATCAGCAAAAGAAGCCGAGATAAAATATAAATTATCGGCAAATAAGGAGTAAACCATTGAAAAACGTTTTTCGGCTTTCATTTCAGAAAAATAAGCGTCTTTTGACCAAACGGTCATAGCGTCAAAGGTAGCATTTTCGGAGAATTTAGATTTGCTAAAATTAAGCAGCCCATAAAAAATTGCTTCTGAAAAATCTACTTCGTCTCTAAAGTCGCAATTAATAAAAATCACATTATTATTAAAACGGCTTTTGATAGACATTTTATCCTTTTTTCCGTTTGAGGAAACTTTTCCAAGGAATATGCAGTCGCTAAAAAAAATATTGGACTTAATTTCCTGCTGAAATGCCGCCGCAGACATCAAAAATGGCTCAGATACCGTAGAAAAATTCAAATCATCGACAATAATTTTGTCGTGATAATGAATATGATTGCCCTTTTTCAATTCGGAAATAATTGATGAGGCATTAATCTCTTTCTTTTCAGTTCCTTTACAAGTTAAGAACACAAAAGATGTAACTATAAGAAAAACAAATCTATACATAAAAAATATCAGTTTTTTCAATTTATAAAAATTTTAAAATATTTTGCAAAGATAATTGTTTTTGAAATAAAAAAAAATTTTTTTTAACTTTTTTCTTTTTTTTTCGAAAATGTCTCAAAAATCGTTTTTTTAATATAATTTTGCAAAAAATTAAAAATTATGTATAAAATAGGTTTCGGGTATGATGCCCATAAACTTTCGTCTGGATATAAGTTATTTATCGGAGGGGTGGATATTCCACATACAAAGGGTTCTGTAGGACATTCAGATGGAGATGTTTTAGTTCATGCAATTTGCGATGCAATTCTGGGTGCTGCTTGTTTACGCGATATTGGTTTTCATTTTCCCGACAGCGACCCTACTTTCAAAGGAATTGATAGTAAAATTTTATTGCAAAAAGTAATTGAAATGATAAAAGAACAAGGTTACGAAATAGGCAATTTAGATACAACGGTCTGTTTGCAGTCGCCAAAAATTAGTCCATTTATACCCGAGATGCAAAAAACATTGGCATCCATTATAGGAATAGATGAGAACAATATTTCAATAAAAGCCACGACTACTGAAAATATGGGTTTTGTGGGTAGGGGTGAGGGAATTTCGGCTTATGCGGTCGTTATGCTAAATTTACAATTTGAGTCCCCCTCCGAAAAGTCATATTGCTTTACCACAAAGATCACAAAGTGATTCCACAAAGTACACAAAGTGTTAAATATCAACATATACCAACTTGTGTTCCTTGAGCATTCTTTGTGTACTTTGTGGTTAGATTTTTTCGTAAAGGCGCAAAGTTGAGAACGCATTTATAGTTTTCAGTTTCAGTTATTATTTGTGTTCCTTTGTGGTTAAAAGATATTTTCATTTCTTATGTGTTAAAATTGCTTTAGTTATCAAAAAATCTTTTTCTAAGTTCGAAATCGTCACCGAGGTAAACTCTTCTCACATCAGGGTCGTCTGCGAGGTCTTCGGCGGTACCGGCTTTTAAAATTTTCCCTTCAAAAAGCAGATATGCACGGTCGGTAATTGACAGCGTTTCGTGGACATTATGGTCGGTAATTAGGATACCGATGTTTTTAAATTTCAGTTTTGCAACAATTTCTTGAATATCTCTAACTGCAATAGGGTCAACGCCTGCAAACGGTTCGTCTAATAAAATAAATTTTGGATTAATTGCTAATGCTCTTGCAATTTCGGTTCGTCTTCTTTCACCGCCAGAAAGTTGTATTCCGAGGCTTTTTCGGATATGTGTTAACCCAAACTCTTCGAGCAACTCTTCTGTCCGCTGTTTTTGATATTCTTTTGGATATTTAGTCATTTGCAAAACTGCTTTCAGGTTATCTTCTACGCTTAATTGTCTGAAAACGCTTGCTTCCTGTGCTAAATAACCTACTCCTTTCTGTGCGCGACGATAAACAGGTAGTTTTGTTATTGGCTCGTCGTTTAAAAATATTTCACCCGCATTGGGAGTTATCAAGCCCACAATCATATAAAATGTTGTTGTTTTGCCGGCACCGTTAGGTCCCAAAAGACCTACAATTTCTCCTTGCCTGACCTCAACCGATACCTCTTTCACTACCGTTCGAGATTTGTAACGCTTTACTAAATTGTTAGTATATAGCAAGTCTGTCGTTTTTTCTACGTCTATTTCCATTTTTTTTTCTTTATGTTAATTTCCTTTTCTTTTCCATCTGTTTTGCTATCATAATTCCTGTTTCGTACAACGCGAAAATTGGCAACCCCACCAATATTTGACTAAAAACATCTGGCGGAGTGATTATTGCTGATATTATTAATATTAATACGATTGCATGTCTTCTGTATTTCTTTAAAAATGAAGATGATACAAGTCCTACTTTGCTTAAAAAATAAATCAAAATTGGGAGTTCGAACATCACAGCACATGCTAAAATTATTGATGAAATTGTTGATATATAAGAATTTAAATTAATAATGTTATCCACTTGTGCACTAACTTTATAATTTCCCAAAAAATTTATTGACAGTGGACAAATCAGGTAGTATGCAAAAATTATGCCGATTGTAAACATCATACTTGCAAAAAAAATTGTTCCTCGGCTATGTTTAATTTCTTTAGGATAAAGTGCAGGTTTTACGAAACGCCAAAATTCCCAAAAAATATATGGAAAGGCAACTATTATTCCAGACATAAATGCTATCCAAATATGCATGGTAAATTGACCCGACATAATAATATTTTGCAGGTTTAAAGGCTCTTGATTAATGCACAATGCGGGCATATTAAACCGTTCTGAAAACAAACAAAACATTCTGTTTGTAAAAAAATCGGGCTTGCTCGGTCCTAATAAAATAACATCAAATAGAATTCTTTTAAATAGAAACGCCAAAATTGCTAAAATCACCACAGCAACCAATGACCTGATGATATGCCATCGCAATTCTTCAAGGTGCTCAAGAAAAGACATTTCAGAGTTAGTTTGTTTGCTCATATACTTTTAATTTAGCCTCTAATTACATTTTTTAACGCAAAGTTGCAAATTTGAGAACGATATAATAGTGGTTAGTGGTTAGTGACTATTTCACTCATTCACACATTTTTCTACCAAGCGTTGCATTTCTAAAGGAATGCTCTCCTTCACTTATTCACTCCTTCACTCATTTACTCATTCATCCATTTCTTCATCTCCTCATTCTCTCATTCACTCATTCTCTCATTTACTCATTCACTCATTCACCCATTTCCTCATTCTCTCATTCACTCATTTCCTCATTCCCTCATTTACTCATTTCCTCATTCACTCATTCACCCATTTCCTCATTTACTCATTCACTCATTTACTCATTCACTCCTTCACTCATTCTCTCATTCTCTCATTCACTCATTTACTCATTTACTCATTCTCTCATTCTCTCATTCACTCATTTACTCATTCACTCATTTACTCATTCCCTCATTCCCTCATTTACTTCTCCTTTCTCTTTTGAAAAATATTCCTTTATTCTATAAGCAACAATATATACAGATGGAATAATAAACAAAGTAAGGAATGTAGATAATACTAAACCTCCCACAACTGCAATTCCCATGGAAACGCGGCTTTCAGCACCTGCACCCCAAGCCATTGCGATTGGCAACAATCCAAGTATTGTGGATAAACTTGTCATTAAAATGGGTCGAAAACGTAACGCTGCTGATTCACGAATTGCTTCGGCAACCGAAAGACCCTGTTGCTTTAACTGATTGGCAAATTCGACTAAAAATATTCCATTTTTGGTAACAAGTCCTATCAACATAATTATTCCGATTTGGCTGAAATAATTAAATGTTTGGTCGAAATACCACAATGAAATCAGTGCGCCCGCCAATGCTAATGGAACTGTAAGCATAATGATAAATGGGTCTAAAAAACTTTCGAATTGTGCCGCTAATACCAAAAAAATAAGAATAAGCGCCAAAATAAGAGCAAACATAAGACTTGAGGAACTATCTACAAAATCTCGTGAGTCGCCCGAAAGTGTTGTTCTAAAAGTATCGTCAAGCACTATATCGGCTATTCTGTCCATTTCTTGCAGTCCTTGACCTAACGTATATCCTTTTGCCAAACCTGCCGAAATAGTTGCCGACACAAAACGGTTGAAACGATAAAGTTGCGGAGGAGTGCTTTGTTCTTCCAATTTTATTAGATTATCTAATTGAATAAGGTCTCCGTTATTGTTTCGGACATAAACAGATGTAATGTCGGTTGGTTTACTTCTGTTTTCACGTTCTAATTCGCCAATAATCTGATATTGTTTACCGTTCATAATGTAGTATGCAAGTCTTTGTCCGCTGAGTGTAAGTTGCAGTGTTTGTGCAATGTTTTGCACCGAAACGCCGAGTAAAGCCGCTTTTTCTCTATCTATATGGATTCTTATTTCAGGTTTTGTAAATTTTAAATCCACGTCTGACACCTGAAATACTTTGCTATTATCAACCGAATCTTTGAAAACGGGTAATATCTCTTTTAATTTTTCAAGGTTTTGAGCCTGAATTACGTATTGTACGGGCAATCCACCTCGCCTTCCGCCGAAAGTTTGCTGTTGTGTAACAAAACTTCTTGCACCGGTGTAACTTCTGACTTTCGTTCCCAAATCATCGGCAATTTCCTGCTGCGTTCGTTTTCTTTGATTCGGTTTAACAAGATTTACTCTGAAATTTGCCGAGTTGATGTTCCACATTCCAACGTTTTGGAACACAAAATCATTTTCAGGAACTTCTTCCATCAACATCGCCGCAAGTTCGTCTGTGTAATTGACCATATATTCAAATGTCGAACCTTCTGAACCTGTTACACTTATGCCTAATGTAGATCTATCTTCTAATGGTGCCGGTTCGGATGGAATAATTACCCATATACAAATAATAACAATTATTGTTACTACATAAATAATCAATGATAAAAATTTATAACGCAGAAAGTTATCGAGCCCTTTCCGATAAACATTCGCAAGCCAATGAAAAAACGGTTCGGTTATGTCGTATAATTTATTTCTTTTTTTACTTTTTTGTTTTAAAAATCTTGTTGAAAGCATTGGCGTAAGCGTAAGCGCCACAAAAGACGAAATACACACAGCACCCGCAATAACGATACTAAATTCTCGAAATAACCTACCCGTAGTACCTCTTAAAAATACAACGGGGAAAAATACTGCTACAAGCGCAACAGTTGTAGAAAGAACAGCAAAAAACACTTCTTTTGTTCCTTTTTCACCTGCTTCGATAGGGTCCATTCCCGATTCAATTTTTTTGAAGATGTTTTCCATCACTATAATAGCGTCATCAACCACCAAACCTATTGACAGCACTACTGCGAGTAAAGTAAGTATATTAATTGTAAATCCTGCAATGTACATTATGAAAAAAGCGCCTATAAGCGAAACGGGTATTGCTATTGACGGAATTAAAGTTGTGCGCCATTCACGTAGGAAGATAAATATTACCAAAACCACTAAAATCAATGCTAAAAATATCGTTTCCTGTACCTCTTTTATTGAATCTCGGATATAGATAGTGTTGTCGAAACCAACTTCTGCAATAATATCGGGTGGGAGGTCTTTTTTTAGTTGTTCGAGACGCACTAATGCTTCGTCAACGATTGAAATAAAATTTGCGCCGGGCTGCGGAGTGAGAACAATATTAACCATTGGCATTCCGTTTCGTTTGAGGATTCGGCGTTGATTTTCGGCTTCAACTACTGCTTTTCCTAAGTCTGCAAAACGTACCACTCTGTCGCCATCTTGATATACAACCATACGATTAAAATCGTCTACCGACATAAATCTACCCATTGTGCGGACTGTTAATTCCGTATTGTCTCCTTCAATTCTTCCCGATGGTAGTTCTATATTTTCCCTAATTAATGCGTCTCTAACATCAACGGGAGTAAGTTTGTACGCTGCAAGTTTAGCGGGATCCATCCATAATCTTATGGCAAAACGTCTTCCTCCCCAAGTGTCTACTCCACTAACTTCAGGAATTGTTTGCAATCGTTCTTTGAAATCTACTTCGGCTAATTCGGTCAGGTCTATAAGTGAACGTGTTGCGCTCATTAACGAAATAGAAAAAATTGGTTGTGCATCTGCATCTGCTTTTGCCACTACGGGCGGCTCAACGTCGGGTGGAAGCCGCCTTAAAACACCTGATACTTTGTCGCGTACATCATTGGCAGCCGTTTCTAAATCAACTTCCAAATTAAATTCAACGCTAATACGACTGGAACCATCTCGGCTTGAACTCGAAATTGTCCTAATGCCGGGTATTCCATTTATTGCCTGCTCAAGAGGCTCAGTTATTTGACTTTCAATAACATCTGCATTTGCACCGACAAATATTGTCGAAACAGAAACCCACGGGGGGTCAACGCTCGGAAAATCTCGTACTCCGAGATATGAAAACCCTATTACTCCTATTATTATGATGAAAATACTCATCACAACGGATAAAACAGGGCGACGAATACTGATTGATGATAAACTGCTCATTTTTTAGTTTTTATTACTTTTAGATGTGAACTATCCACGATTTAAAATACTTTTAAATTATCATAATTAATAACCACTGCCTCACCTACTTGTTTGATTACAGCAATACCGTTTACAATACATTCCTTTTCTAATTTATCATAAAAGCACAATGAGGCTAAACCGAGATAAATTTTAAAATCTTTATATTGCGGAAATAAAAACCTAAAAGTATCGACTTTCTTTAATATTTTTGGTATATCGTTTTCATGCGCTTTAAATTTTGTTTCTATTATCGCTGCCGCTATATGATTAAACAAAACAATGTCAAATTCATCTTCAATGCCTCGCAAGCGATTTTTCAAATTTTTTGATATTTCATCAAATTTTTCTCCAAAGAAGTTATATTGACCCTTTTCGAAGGAATTAAAAAAGTACTCTTCGGCAAATGCGCCGTGGTTTGTAGCCCAAGTTCCTGTATGTACTTCTAATTTTTTTATTCTTTTTTCATATTCGGCGCGTGATTCTTTCATTTCTTGCTCAAATCGTTCACGTGATTCTTTCATTTCTTGCTCGAATCGCTCACGCGATTCTTTCATTTCACGGTCAAAGTCTGCATTTCTTCGTTCTGCTGCTGCGCGCGATTCTTTCATTTCACGGTCAAAGTCAGCGTTTCTACGCTCGGCCATTTCGTTTGACAATGCAAACATTTCTCTTACTGATGCTAATACACTTTCGGGTGTAATTGCAGTTTGTTCATTAATGGTATTCATATTTGGTTATTAGTTATTAGTTTTCAGTTATCAGTTATCAGTTATCAGTTTTCGATTATCAGTTATCAGTTTTTGATTATCAGTTATCAGTTTATAAATTAAATACAGTCTTTTTGAACCTTACACCGTGTACCGTGTACCGTGCACCGTGTACCTTGCACCGTGTACCGTGCACCTTGTACGTTGCACCGTGTTTTCATTGTTTAATATTAACCGACATACCTGCTCTAAGTTGCATTATTCCGCTTGTAATAAGGGTGTCGCCTAATTCTAACCCATTGGTAATTGCAACTCGTCTTTCGGTTCTTATACCTGTTTCAATTTCAATGAGTTCGGCTTTTCCGCTTCGGTAAACATAAACTCTTTCGCCGTCAAGTTGCGGTATAATTGCTTCACTTGGTATCTGAATGGCATTGTTAACCCTATCAATTACTAATCTTATATTTGCAAACATACCCGGCAATAACTTATAATCTGCGTTATGGTACGATGCCCGCAAAACTATTGTGCGGGTACGAAAATCTACTGTAGGCTCAATGGCATAAATATTTGCAGTAAAATTTTCTTCATATCCTGCAACGTTGAATGTAACTCTTTTCCCGATTAATGATTCGTTCATATATCTTTCGGGTATTGAAAATTCTATTCGCAGCGGCGAAATGCTAACAAGTCGCGCTACACTAACTCCGGGCTGTAGATATGCGCCAGGGCTAACGCTTCTGAAACCGATTATCCCGTCAAACGGTGCCCTGATAAATGTTTTTTCGATGCGAGTGTCTAATAACAAAATGTCGGCATCAATCACATTTAGGTCGGTCAGTGCCTGATCGAATGATTCTTGACTAATTGCCTCTTTTTCCAATAAAATTCTTTGACGTTCAACCTTTTCTACGATTAGTTTCTTTTGATGAACAGACTTTTCGCGTTGCGCTTGGAGTTCATCGTTGTTGATTTTTACAAGAAGTGTTCCTTTTGTAACTCTTGTTCCTTCCTCAAAATGAATGGATTGAACAATTCCAGAAGTTTCGGTCGTAACGTTCACTTCTTCGCTTGAGAGTAGCGAGCCTGCCGCCGATAGTACGTTTTCAAGCATACCCGGAGTTAAAATTTCTACGGTAACGGGCAAACTGCCTCTTCCACCACCACCGCCCTGGGTGGACTTACCGCCGTCTTCCTTTGAAAATAAGTTAGTTTTTGGGATAATTATAACTCCCAAAATCAATAGGATAGACAAAAATATGATAACACGTTTTACTATTTTGTTCATCTTAAAAATTTTATTTTTTTGCGGTGCAAAAATAGTTTAAAAAAAGTTTGTTTTTACATTTTTGATAAAAAAATTTTTTTTTATAAGTGTAATTGGATGTTTAATTGTCATAAATTCGTAACAAATTTGTAATATTTTTAGATTTTAACAAAAACAAAATAAGATGAATGCAAAAGATATTCGTATGGGACTCTATAAAGTATTAAGGAAAACGGGAGTACCGCGAGAGCATATTTTGGAAGAAGCATCTTTCAAAAACGATATGTTTATGGATGACATTGACATGACATGTTTCCTCTATTATTTAGAAACAAAATTCAACCTCAACATCGAAAACGAGGCAATCCCTCATTTTGTTTCTGTTAGCTCAACAATTGATTATTTGCAAAGAAGGTGTGCATGATAACTTTTAATTACAATTGTTCAATTAAAATTCTTCCCAAAAAATAATTTTTTTCAAAAATAGAATTATGAAAATAAAATATTCACGTCTTAACAATGGTGTTAGTCATCAAAGTTAAACATATATGTTAAATATAATGAGTTGATATACAATGAAACATGATAATAATAACGAACAATTAATCCTCGAAGCAGCTGAAATTGAGTTCTTGGAAAATGGTTTCAAAAATGCATCTACAACTGCAATAGCAAAAAGAGCAGGCGTTACACACGCAATGTTGCACTACTATTATAGGACAAAAGAAAACCTTTTTAAAAAAGTGTTTCAAGAAAAAGTTCAAATTTTGGCGAATTCTTTTGATATGGTTTTCCACGAAAATGATGTGTTCGAAGATATTATCAGAAATTTTATCGAAAAATATTTTGACTTTATTGCAAAAAATCCTCACTTAGAAAGTTTTATTTACAATGAAATTACATCAAATGCTGATAGTAAAAAACTTGTTTTAGAAGTAATGCGTTCAAAATCAACTCATATTGTGAGCCATTTTGAAAAGCTGATTGAAGATGAAGTAGCAAAAAGAACCATAAGACATATTAAAATTGAAGACCTTTTGCTAAATATTCTATCGCTTAACGTGTTTACTTTTATGGCAATGCCAATAATAAAAGATTTAATGCCAAATCAACCCAACGAATATTTTGAAAATTTTCTTATAGAACGAAAAGAAAATATCGTTCAATTTATTTTAAATGCTTTAAGAATGTAGTTTTTAGTTATCAGTTTTCAGTTTTCAGTGAATGAGTGAATGAGTGAATGAGTGAATGAGTGAATAAGTAAATGAGTAAATAAGTGAATGAGTGAATAAGTGAATAAGTGAATGAGTGAATGAGTAAATAAGTGAATGAGTGAATAAGTAAATAAGTGAATGAGTAAATGAGTGAATGAGTAAATGAGGATTGAATGTGAACATCCCGTTAGGGATGTAATATTGGTAGAAAAATGAGAAAAAACCTTATTTGTTTTTAACAAAACAATCTTAGTAGAAAAATCAGTGAATGAGTCAGAGGCATTCCGTTAGGCGATGCATTGAATTTATTGAAATGAATGCATCGTTTGGTAGAAAAATATGATGAAACCTAATTAAAATAAAACAACCTCAGTAGAGAATCAATAACATTATGGAAAAACAAAGAGAACGTCAAATTTATAAGGTGACCATTCAGGGCAGTATAGTAAATTTAGGTTTAATAATTTTAAAGTTTTATGCTGGTTTTTTTGGAAGAAGTGCCGCAATGATAGCCGATGCTGTTCATTCGTTATCCGACTTTATTACAGATATCGTTGTTATAGCATTCGTAAAAACAGCACAAAAACCAAAAGATACGGGACATGCTTATGGTCATGGCAAATTTGAAACGCTTGCCACTCTTATCATTGGGATTTTTCTGTTTGGAGTTGGAGTTGGAATTGCATGGAGTGGAACTAAAAGCATTTATTCCGTTTTACAAGGAAAATTGTTGCCAAGCCCTGGTATAATTGCTCTAATAGCGGCTTTAGCAACTATTTTATCAAAAGAAATTCTTTATCGATACACCATCGTTGTTGGCAAAAAACTTAATTCTTCTGCGCTAATAGCCAATGGATGGCATCATAGAAGTGATGCATTGTCTTCAATAGGAACGACTGTAGGCATAGGAGGCGCAATTTTTCTTGGCCAAAAATGGACTATTTTAGACCCAATTGCCGCGGTAATTGTCAGTTTTTTTATTTTAAGAGTGGCTATTAAACTGATAAAACCCTGTATTGACGAACTAATGGAAAAATCGCTACCCGAAGATATTAAAAACGAAATTTCAAAAATGGTTTTATCTTTCGATGGCGTAAGCGACCTGCATAATCTACACACACGAAAAATCGGTAATAATTACGCAATAGAATTTCATATCAGAATGGACGGAAATAGTTCGTTAGTACAAACCCACGACAAAGTTACTGAAATAGAGCAAAAACTTAAAGAACATTTTGGGCAAGCAACGCACGTAAACATTCACTCGGAACCGTATATATGAGTAGTGAGTGGTGAGAAGTGAGTAATGAGTAGTGAGTAGTGAGTAGTGAGTAGTCAGTAATGAGTAGTGAGTAGTGAGTAGTCAGTAATGAGTAGTGAGTAGTGAGTAGTCAGTAATGAGTAATGAGTAGTGAGTAGTGAGTAATGAGTAGTGAGTGGTGAGAAGTGAGTAATGAGTAATGAGTAGTCAGTAATGAGTAATGAGTACTGAGTAGTGAGTAGTGAGTAGTTTAATTAAGATATTTCGCTATAAACTTAAAAAATCTTAAAAATATTTTTTTGTTTGTAAAACAATTTTTTATAATTTTGCACTTTTATTTAATAAAAAACATCTTATATAAAAAATTGAAAATCACACTATTAACCTGTATTGAATAATAATAAATAAATAAATGATAAACCTCAAACCGAAAATATCCAATTCTTTTTATATTATAAAAGATTTATGGTTATTATTAGCATTTTTTCTAATATTGTCAGCAAGTTGTACTATCCGCGTTACTTTTAAAGGCTCGTCAGTGCCCGAAGATGTTAAAACGGCATCGGTTCAATATTTTGATAATAGGGCACCTTTGATTAATCCCGCACTAAGTCAGACTTTTACTGAGGCAATGAAAGACCGCATAACATCTGAATCTCGTTTAATTATCAGTAACACAATGGGAGATGTTGATTTTTCAGGTGAAATTACAGGATACGACCTTCGCCCGATGGCTATTCAGGCTGACGCATTAGCATCTGAAACACGTCTCACAATCAACGTAAAAGTACGATATCAAAATTTTAAAAATCCGCAAACAAATTGGGAATCGTCTTTTTCTGCTTACGAAAACTTCCCAAGCGAAAGAAATATAAACGAAATTGAAGAACAATTAGTTAAAAATATCGTAGAACAACTTACTGAAAATATTTTTAATAAAGCATTTTCTGATTGGTAGATTTTAGTTTTTAGTTTTCAGTTTTCAGTTTTCAGTGAATGAGTGAAAGAGTAGGTATTTCTTCAAATTGGTGACATTTTGATTTCCCAGAGGTCATGAGTTCTGATTTTAAGCAGGAAGAACACAACATAAGAAATGCAAATTACACCCTCCCAAAGTTCATACATTATAAACAAACAAGGCTGCCAATTTTGACAGCCTTGTTACAGAAAAGAAAATTATGTTTTTAAACTATCTACTTAATTATTGTCAACCTTTGAATAGTCGCTTGATTAGTTTCTGAATACATCTTTACAAGATAAATTCCGCTATCATACTTTTTCAAATCATCTATCTGCAGAATGCCTTTGATATTGGTATATTCAGCATATTTACGTCCTTGAACATCATATATTTCAATGCGAGTAAGTTGGTCTCCTGTAATGGTTACACTACCGTTGGTTGGATTTGGATACATTGTGAAACTATTTGTAACTTCTCTCGAAATGCCAAGAACATCTATTTCGACTAATATTCCGTCTCCTTCTAATTCTGCTTCGCAATGTCCATAAACTGCTGATACTTTGTAGGTATATGTTCCATTTGGAAGATCTAAGTCAATATATTCAAGTTCTTCTATCAAATCTTCGTTAATAACAACACCGTCCCGATAAATATTATAACCAAACAAATCGCCATCAATTTCTTCAGGTTCTGTCCATGATATGTAGGCATCATTTTCATTCTCTTCTACTTCTACTGAAAAATCTTCAGGTGCATCGCACAATTGAGGTACATAGACTTCTACTTCAATAAGTTCTGTTTTTTCAGATGTACAATGGTCGTAGATAACGTTTACTTCAAAATAATGAGTACCATCTGTAAGACCGGTTACAAGAACTTCAAAAATTGTGCTTGGTAGTGTGCCATATACTGTTCCATCTTTAAATACACGATAATTTAATATTGGCATATCAAAGTTTTCAGGCTCATTCCAATTTAACTTGGCTGCATTGGTATATGGAATAACATTTGCCGTGAAATCAGCAACCGTTTCACAATAGAGAGGAACAAAGATGGTAATTAATTCTTCTTCGGTGGTTCCTGACTCTTCGCAATGTTCGTAAATAGCACTAACTTTATAGATGTAAGTTCCGTTTTCTAAATTCTCGTCATTATAAAATCTATCTGTTGGCGCTCTTTCGATTATTTTGGCATCGTTGCGATAAACATTGTATCCGACCAATGTTCCGTCTATTATTTCGGGTGCATCCCAAGTTAGAACTGCTGTGTTACTATATTGTGCGGCAGTAACTTCAAGATTTAGAGGCGTTTCGCAGAATTGTGCCGCTATTATTATTGTTAGTCCATCAGACGGCGCAGATTCAATGCAATGGTCATAAGATGACGATACCTTATATATATAGGTTCCACCAATTAAGCCATAATCAAAATATTCTTGCGTATCAAGTAACTCTTCGTTGAGTTTGATATCGTTACGATAAATATTATATCCTAAAAGTTCGCCTTCATAATTTTCAGAATCATCCCAAGTGATATGGACATTTACCTCTTCATTAATTGTACCAGATACTTCAATTGGTCTTTCGCATGGAACTGAGAAACATATTACATTCGACATTTGAGCAAAAGATTCTTTGTTTCCTGCATAAACCGCAACTACATTGTAAGCATAAACGCCTTCGGTGATACCTTCGTCAGTAAAAGTTGTTTCGGTAAGTAATGTAGTATTTAACTGTGTATTAAGACGATATATATCGTACCCAATTGGAGTATAATCTTCTGACTCGGGCTCATCCCAATTTATTGTTATATTTGCGCCAATTAATTGTGCAACAACATTTTCGGGACGAGGATAAAGTTCGGGCAAAACAATGGTATAATCAAGGGTATGTCCATAAGTCATACTGCTACAAGCATCTGTTGGTACGGAACTATATTGACAACGTAGTCTGAAACGAGTGCTTCCGGGTGTGAAATCTTGCGGTGCAGTGAAAGTATATGATGTTGAACCACCCGAACTGCAAGAGCCGCTAAACAACATTTCGGAAGTATCAAAACTATTATTTGCGTTCAAATCGAACCATCCTTTAATCTGTTGTGTGCCACCGTTACCTACCGTCACATTTAGTAAATATTGCTCACCGGGCTCAATGGGAACAACAATATTTGTATAGTCAATATATCCATTTGGTGCGCTATTGCAACCTGGGTCGTGGTTTATCAAAATAGTGCCATCCGACACTTTTGTAAGTTTAACTAATGTAAACTTGTCATTTAAATTACAGCCATTCGATGATGTCGGAATACAATAACTACTTGAACCTGTGTTAGATGCAGTAAACACCTCGCTATAAGTGATTCCATAATTTGCAGTAAGCAACGCTGCTAAACTTGCTTCATGTCCGAAAGGCATATTTGAATCGGTAATAACAACAAAATCAAAATTCAAACTTTCTCCCGTAGGCATATCTTGTGACGTACCGCCAACTTCATCACAAGCAAAAGTAACATAAGGGCTATTTATTCCAAGATCACCTACCACATTGTAGGCATCTGCACCACCTTTATTTTCAATAACAGCCGTAATTGTAACAATTTCACCTGCCTCTAAATTACCGCCTTCAACTCCGTTTATTAATACCTTTTCTAACGAAAATGCGGGTGCATAAGCAGTAAGTGTCATATTTGTTTCCCATACTTCGTTGTCAATATCGGTAACTGTAACTACAACGGGGAATGTTTTTTTGTCAACAATGTCGTTATCTATTGTAACAGTGAAATTTACGACTGCTGTTTCGTCTGCATCAATGGCACCGCATTGTGCTGTTGCGTTATTAATGGTAATTTGCGAGTCTGCGCAAGTAATTTCAACTGTAAGTGCGCCCGCTGTTTCGTCAATACCAACATTTTTCAATGTAACGGCTATTTCGCTGTTATCGGAAATATATGTTAAAACATCCTCATTTACAACTGAATAACTTTGATATACAACATACGGACCTGCGGCAGGTATTGCTTGTATTGTTGCAATATGTGTTACTTTGTTGAAACCTGTAACGGTAAGAGTTAAATCCATTGGAGTTGTAATGGGTCCGCCAAAATCAATTTCTGCTGTGCCGCCCGTAACTACCGCTGTTCCCACAATGATTACTTCATCGTCTTCGTCAATGTATGAAACAGTTGCAGTTGCTCCGTCGGTATCACAACTTACTGATAAAGAAGACATTCCAAGAAATAATACGGGTAAATGTGAAATATCCATTTCAGTTGGTGTTTTGGTACGGAACATTAAAGTTGGATCCCCAAAAACTAACCATGAATTGTAGTCAGCCGTACATCCGCTACCGTGTACCAAAAGCATTTTTTGAGAAGCATTTAACATAGCACCCGCAATAGTTCTTTTGGTTCCGGGTTGTGTTCCTGAATATGGAGAGGGTAAGTCAAGAGTGATATTTACAAATTCATCCTGTGCTGTCATAGTCTCAGTCCAAGCGATGCTAATTGTTGCTCCAAACACTGCAATAGCACCCGCAGGCTGATTATTATAAGTATGTTGCATAAAAACTTCGGCGAGGCAAGGCGCATCGCTGGAATTATACTGCCAAGGACCAAATTCTCCATTATTACACGCAACCAAGAAAAGAAATGGCAACATATTTGCATTTTGTAACTGATTTACATGTGTAGTCGAGTAACTCGCTACTGACCAACCTGTTGGAGAGCCATGGTTGCAATAATTCAAAACGCTGGCACCTCCATTAATATGTTGGTTAATTTGTGCTGCAGTTGTGTTCGGAATTCCCGGACAACCGCCGTCATAATCTTGGTAAACTGTTGTATATCCATAAGCCATCAATCTTGTTCTAATGTTGTCCATATGACGATAGTCATTTTCTTGACCGTCATGTCCGTTGGGATGATTTGGTCCATACCCACTTTCGTTTCTTGCAACTCCTATACCCGTAGTTAGCCAATTATCTGCTGTTGTAAGGTCGCGCTCGTAGTTAATTGTTCTCTCTATTTGTGTTTGAAGTTGAGCAACATTTTGTGCAGAAAATCTTCCTATTAGTATTTCCAAATAGTTATCGCCCCCGACAAGTTTTGCATATTCAACATCAGAACGTGTACTGCCTACTTGATGTGGCGGTAATTGTGGATGGTCGCCAACTAAAAGTACAAACGCCAAATCATTATCAGGATTGTTGTAATAATTTGTGATGTACGTTTTAATTGCTGCTGAAGAAGTTCCTGTTGTTGATGTAGGTACAATTGTAGTTTTACGTCCAATTGAGCGTTTCCAGTCAACATAAGGTTTCATATCATTTACCCACGGTGTATGGCAAATAATCAACAGTTCTCCTTCTTCACCCGTTGGATAACCTCTTTGTTGGATTACTCCTGCATGGTTAATAAAGAAGTTTTTGTACATCTCATTAAATTGAGGCTCAATTGTTTTGTGCCGTTTCTGGTTAGTAAACTCGTTAATTCCCGCTACTTTTGGGTTATTAACCACAGTAACAGTAATTTCTGAGTAAACCCTTAACACTTTTGTAACAGGGTTATACTGCACAGGAAACACATCAACCGATTGTCCTCTAACATCTCTCATAATAAATGGCTCGCGTAACGTAGCCAAATTACTCGGATAAAAGTTGTCTTTCAAATAAATATCTCCCTTTTCAAAAGGAACAGTGCTGGGGTCAATGCTTCTCGGCAAATGTCCTTTTGATGGAGCGATTTCGATGTTCTCAAAATCGAGGTATTCACCGTAAGAAATTTCCAATTCGGAACTTCCTCTATCGGGAATAATAAATGTAGAAGTCATGAAAATCATTTCGGGACTTCCTTTTTCTAACATCAGTGGCGCTTTGCTTGATGTTGCAATGTAAGCGTTTCCATATTCGGTAACAACTTCCATTAGTTCTAATTCATTAAGTTCGAAACGGATTGTTGTCTTTTGTTCTTGTTGCAAAAGCAAAACCGTTTCATTCATAATGTTTGTCTTTTTGCCCGTTGTCAAAATTTGATTTTGAGCAAAGATTGTGGTAAACGAGACTAAAAGTAATATCACTGATAGCCTTTTAATTAAAAATTTTAGCATAATCGAAATATTTTAATAAAAAATTTTGCGGCAAAGATAATAAAAATTTATTTAACAGGAATTAATTTTCGTCAAAAAAAATGATTATTTGATAAAAAAAATAAAAAAATTAATTTAGTGATTCGCGAATTTGACTTATAAGACGGATTTTCGCGGGTTTATTGAATATTTTTTTTGTTGAAGTGATGAAGTCAGGAGAGGGCAGGGGTGGATGACCTACCCCGAATTGCGCTTTTTGGGGTACGCCCCTACCGGTTATCTACGTGGCACTCGTACCGAGTGCTGCTACATGGGATGTATGGAGATGGTGAGGTTTGATTTGTTAGAGAACAATTAAGCTTGTATGTTTCCTTTTCTGGGATATTCCCCGAGTTGCGCTTACGCTAACTCGGGGTTATCTACGTGGCACTCATTTCAATAAATTCAATGCATCGCCTTACGGAGTGCTGCTGCGTGGGATGTATGGAGAGAGTGGGGTGCTCTTTGTGCATTCTTTGTGTACTTTGTGGTAGAAAACACTTTTCGGAATGGACTCAATTATTAAAATTTAATTATTAAAATTTGATAATCTAACCTACATTATTTTCAGCATCCCCTTTGTTTTTAGGGGATTACGGGTCAAACCCGCAATGACAGGTCAGGTTGTTATGTTCTTTTTTTCTATTAAGGTGGTGAGCCATATCGAACTATTATTCTGTAAAACAAATAAGGTATGAATAAGGTTACTTTTTGAAAGGTTAATTATATCATAAAATATTGAAATCCAACAATATAAATAGTGAATGAAAATTTAATCGGTCAGTAGTGATAATGAATAATGTAATCTATAAAAAACAATTTATTAAAAATAATTATTAATTTTGCGGCGTGTTTAGTAAACCAAAATATGTGGTCAGTTTTCATGTAAAGATTTGTATAATAATAATTTAGGTATATGATATTAAGAGCAGTTCACAATACACGTATATCCGCGTTTGTAGTTTCATTTTTTATTTTGATTCTTTTGTGGCTGCGTCTTTTTTTGTTGAACACTGTTCACATAACGACTTTCAACAATCCTTCCATGCCTTTGTGGGAAACAATTATAGAGCCTCTCTTTGGTTATTCAAAATATTATTCAGCCGTATTAAGTTTGATTTTAACATTTTTTATTGCTTTTTCGTTAAATCGGATAATTTTAAAATTTGGACTACTGCAACGTCAAAGTATGTTACCGTTTGTGATTTTTTCACTTTTGTCGTGCGCTTTTTTATCCGTTCAAAAACTTAATCCCATTTGGATTTTTACTCTTTTTTTTATACTTGGTATTGAACAAATTTTTTTAGCGGTTGGAAAGCAAAAACCTCAGGTAAATTGTTTTAATGCCTCGCTACTTGTTGGAATTGGTGCATTATTCTATGCAAAAGGAGTTTTTTTATTTGTTGTTTTTTTTGTAATTGTTGCAATTCTTAGGGTAGCAAATTTTAAATCAATTATTGCACTTCTTTTAGGGTTGATGTTTCCTTTTCTTATTCAGTTCAGTATCTATTATTTTACGGACAATGTAATAGGTTTCTTTATAGGATTTGAGGAAAATATCCTTTCAAATTCAGGACAATACAATCATGGAACCTTTTCGAGAATTTATTTTGGGGTCATGATATTTTTCAATGTAATTTCTATTATATTGTCGTTCAGATACATGCAGTCGAGAAAAATCTTAGCGCGCCGCTGTTTTCGGTGTTTCACCTGGATAATGTTCCTAATTTGTGCGGCTATTTTGACACCTTTTTTCGCAACAGAAATAATACCTGTTATCGCATTGATTTCTACCCCAATAGTATCATTATGGATAGATAGTATGAGAAAAATATATTTTCAGGAAATAGTCACAACATTTTTAATTGTTGTGACTATTTTAGGACAGATTTTTTTAAATTAATCCTCGTTAGTTTCAATATTTTCTACTACGTTTTCCTCAATATTTTCTACTGCGTTTTCCTCGAAAGTTTCAGCGTTCAATCTTTTTTTAAGTTTATACTTAAGTTTTTGTTTCACTTTCGGTTTCAGAGCGTTAGCGTCAACGATAAAGATACCACATTCAGTATTAGCAGACAAAACAACACACTCAATAGTTGTGCCATCTTTCATCTGATTAAGAATTCTTTTTCTTGTTGGAATATCATTGGTAACCATTGCCCTGTATTTGTTATCAACCATCAATGTTGCGCCGTAGTAGACACTTCGATATACATACGCTTGAACAGTTTTACCTATATAATCTTGAATTTCTTGGGAGTTCCAATCATATCCTGTATTGTTTTTTGGCAAAAATTTTAACGACAAGTATCCGTTAAGTGTGTTATAATTAATAACTTCACACTCAATAATTTCGTCGTTAGTAAAATATTTCATCAAATTTTTAATAAGGTAAATGTTTTCGCCGTAAATATTTTTCATGGGCATTTGAGCGTGATATTGATCTTCTACCAAAAATGACAAAGGCTTTTTATTAACTTTAATAACTTTGGTTTGAACAATTTTGCCTACGTAAGTTTCTAGGTTATAATTATTTCCAGCAAATTTAAGTAAAAGCCCTTTTTGAGATCTTTCAATCATTTTAACTTCGACAATTTTTCCAATATGGTAATTATGAATGAATTCAGAACTAGGAAAGTTTGTGCGATGTATCAGCCCTCTGATAGAGCCGTACTGCCAGGCAAAATGATGACCTATGTCCACAAATATACCAAAATCTGTTTTTTGAAAAATGATCCCTTTATATGTTTCGGAATCAGATAGTTCGGGTTTGTCGAAATTAACTTTTGATGCGTCAACAAAAACTCTGTTGACACCTGTCTCGCCTTCTTTTCGGGTTACTTTGGCAATCGTGCCATGGAAAACTCTTTTTTTCAATGATGGCAAAACTGCGTTCCACTGGTCATAATTTTGATATTTCCAAGGCATCAAACTGAACGGTACAAACGCAAATAATCCCTCTACTTTTATCAAAAAACCACTTTTTTTGATTTCAAAAATGCGAAAGGGAACTTCTAAATTCTTCTTCTTTACAATTTCAATATGGTCAAAAAGAGGCTCTAACCAATCTTTTTCTTCCTCTTTTTTAAATAAATTTTTTATGAATGACAACATGTTTATTATTTTTTAATTTTTAATTATTTTACAAAATAAAGTTGGAAAAATTTCCTACGCTTATATAACAGATTTTTTTGAAAATTATTTTTATTATGTAAAAAAAAATCACTTTTGTAACAAAAACTTCATAATTAATTATAATAATTTTACAATTTTGCGTTTTTTAGTATTAGAAAGGCGGATTTATGCAAAATTTTCGTATTATAAAAGATAAAACGGCAGGAGGATTTATGTTTTTCCTAACAATGGGGGCGTTGTTGCTCGTTGTTGTGATGGGAATTGGACTTTTTTTGAAATCGGCTCCTATTTTTGAAAATTATTCCTTAAAAGAATTACTGTTTTCTTCCAATTGGCGACCCCTCAGAGGAGAATTTGGTTTTTTACCATTTTTGATGGGAACCTTATGGGTAACAGCATTAGCGATAACTTTGTCGTTCCCTGTGGCGCTTTTAACGGCAATTTTTCTCACAGAATATAGCGGGTCTTGGGTACGAAAATATATATTTCCTGCCTTAGATATTTTAGCAGGAATACCGTCTGTAATTTACGGAGTATGGGGAATTATATTGATAGTTCCGTGGATTTCCGAAAAAATTGCACGAAATTTTGTAGAATTCTCAACAGGATATACAGTTTTAGCAGGCGGAATTGTGCTCGGAGTAATGATACTGCCAATTCTTACCAGCTTATTTATAGAACTATTTTCGTCTGTACCTGAACAGTTTCGAGAAGCGTCAATGTCCTTAGGAGCGACAAAATGGCAGACCATAAAAAAAGTAGTTTTACGAAAAACAGTACCGGGTATTTTTGCGGCGGTCATTTTGGCTATATCACGTGCCTTTGGCGAAACAATTGCAGTATTGATGGTATGCGGTAATTTTCCACAAATACCGCGCACTTTGTTCGATCCTGCATACCCCCTTCCCGCACTAATTGCTAATAACTACGGCGAAATGCTATCATTGCCACTTTACGAAGCAGCATTGATGTTCGCTGCACTTATACTTTTTGTCGTTATTTTATTGTTTAACCTTATATCGCGGGCAGTCCTGTACCGCATCGAAAAAAAGTTTTTTTAAAATATGAAACAGAAGTTTATTGATGATAAAATTATTAAATTTTTTTTAAGAATAGCCGCAGTATGGGTTGCAGGCTTTGAAAAACTAAAATTTATTGAGGAAAAATTCTTTAAAGGATTGATGTATATCGCTACTTTGACCGTTGTTGGTTTAGTATTGAGCATCGTTTTTACTATTATCAGAAGAGGCTGGGGCGCAATGAGTTTGGATATGATAACAAAATTACCCGGAGGAGGCTTTTATATTGGGAAAGCAGGCGGTTTCCTTAATGCTATTGTTGGGTCGCTATATATTGTCGGTGCGTCTGCATTCCTGGGATTGTTGATTAGCATTCCTGTTGTCTTTTATCTGAATATTTATCTTAACAAAAGGTCAAAATTTGCATACACTGCGCGGCTTGCTTATGACGTTCTGTTTGGAATTCCCTCAATTGTCTACGGTGCATTCGGTTTTACAATTATGATATATTTTGGACTGCGAACTTCCTTATTGGGTGGTATTATTGTAGTTACATTGCTGATAATTCCTATTTTTATACGTTCTATGGATGAGGCGGCGAGACAATTTCCTCGAGATATACTTGATGCAGCATTTTCATTGGGTGCAACAAGATGGGAAACGGTACGAGTAGTTTTGCGACAAATAGCACCCGGAATTGCAACCGCAACGCTACTTTCAACGGGACGAGCAATCGGAGATGCAGCATGCGTAATGTTTACAGCCGGATATACAGACGCAATTCCGACATCACTTTCACAGCCCGCTGCTACGCTACCTTTAGCGGTATTTTTTCAGATGAGTAGTCCAATTAAAGAAGTGCAAGAACGGGCTTATGCCGCAGCTCTCGTATTAACCATTATTGTCCTGATACTCAGTATTTCAGGAAGAATCATAACAAGTCGTTTTTCAAAAAATAAATTGCAATGAGAATAGTTAGAAAAAAATTCAGACCCGACTATAAATTTGTCAGGCACTGCGGAGGCGCACATTTAGAAGTGCAAAATCTTAATGTACACATAAAAGATAACCATATATTGAAAAATGTCAATATTACGTTCCCCGACAAAAAAATCACGTGCATTATCGGACCTTCGGGGTGTGGAAAAACTACACTTCTTAAAACAATGAATCGTCTGATTGATACTGTTGAAGGTGCGAAGATTGAAGGTAAAATTATTCTTGGTACTGAAGATATTGTCGGGAGCGGAGAAAATATTATACATCACCGTCGCCGGATTGGGCTTGTGTCTCAAAAGCCTTGTCCTTTGCCGATGTCGATTTTTGATAATGTTGCCTACGGTTGCCGAATCCACGGTATTTTAAACCGTAGAAAATTAAGAATGGTTGTTCAACACTACTTAAAAGCGGTCGGACTTTGGAATGAAGTAGAAAACAGGCTTAAAACTCCTGCCTCTCGACTCTCAATGGGGCAGCAGCAGCGTCTTTGTTTGGCACGTAGCCTCGCTGTCGAGCCTCAATTTATTCTTGCTGACGAAGCAACAAGTTCTCTCGACCCAATGTCCAGCAAAAATGTTGAAGAACTTTTTGTGAAACTCAAAAATGATTATTCGATTATAATGGTAACGCACACACTGCAACAAGCGCAACGCATCGCTGATTATGCTGTCTTTATGTATCTCGGCGAAGTAGTTGAAGCAGGAACAGCCGAACAACTCTTTAAAAACCCGCAACATACTCTTACCAAAGAATATCTTTCGGGGGCTTTTAATTAGAAAATTTTGTATTTTAGCCAACTATTAAGCTGGGCGGCGCGTAGTCTAATCGGGCAATGTTCGTACTCTTTAGCCGACCTTTCTTCAGACTCCTCTAATTGCAGAGTCAGATTCTCATGCCCATAAATGGCAAAAGTATTCATCAATGCCACTACTAAGAGGGCTCGCTCCGTTTTTTTGCATGGTTTTCGGCTCCATTTTATTTTACGCAAAGTCGCAAAGTTGAGAACGCAAGGATCGCCAAGTAGATTAGTTCGAAACAAAAAGCCGCCCCGAAACCGAGGCGACTTTATTATTCTTTATTAGCCACTAATTACACAAATTAGCACTAATTTTTGTGTTCTTTGTGTATTTCAATAAATTCAATAACCAAAACCTTTGTGTACTTTGTGGTTAAAAAAAATATAAACGCAAAGTCGCAAAGTTGAGAACGCAAAGAACGCTAATAAAGTGAGAAGAGAATTATTATGTTTTGTAAAAAAGGGTAAAAATAAGGTTGTTACAACGTTACAAAGAAACAACTGTCAAGTTTGTGCTAAGTCAAGAGTCCTGAAAATTGAAAAATAATAACAAAAAACTATTCTCTCCTTTTCTTTTTATCATAAAAAACTGCCACAAAAGTGCAAAGGGCAAAGAATGTTGTTAACATTGCAGTTTCTGGGAGAACGGTTGTCCAATTTCCATCTCTAACAAAAATATCATAAAATCCGGAAAGACCCCAATTTAAAGGAGACAAATTGCTTAATATCTGCATTGGATGTGGCATGAGGAATGTTGGTATCCAAACTCCACCAATAGCAGCCATAATAACAACTGAAATAGATCCAAATATTGATGCTTGTTGATAACTAAGGGCTATTTTTCCAATGATTATACCATATCCAATTGCTGCTAAGGAAGATGATAAAGACATCAAAATCAATGCTGCCCAGCTATGTCCGAATGTAAGTTCGGGGAGTTGCAAAAGGGGTAAAATAAAAAGCCCCATTAAAAACATCAATGTCAGTTGGAGTAAGCAAACGAACAAATAAACAATTATTTTTGATAAAATATAGACCCAATAAGGGCACGGCATTGTTATTAAACGCGCAAAACTGCCATCTTCTCGTTCTTTTATCATATTGCCCGACAATGAAATTACAATAAAAAAAATAGCAAACATTCCCCATGCGGGCACATTGTGCTGTACGGAATTTGGAATAATTCTGCTTTCGTCTAAACGTGCGTATTGAACTCTAATTTTAATCGGATTATTATAAAAAGAAAAATCGCTAATTGGAGTAGGAACAATTTTATTTACTCTTTTAAATATTTCATTATTAATAAATTGGCTTTGAATAATAACAGCGTTCTCTCGGATAGCACTTTCAATGGTTGCTCGAAAGGAGTTTTTTGTTGTAGGGTCGACGAAAATTGTTACGTTCATTGAATCTAAAATCACTGTTTGTTGCTTGTTGAAAAATGCATTGTGAACAATTTTGTGGACTTGTCGGCGAATATTAGCAGTTGTATTTTTCGGAACAACTATTCCAATTCTATATTCTCCTCTTGCGACTGCACGTTCCAAATCTATTTCGGTGAGCGAATCGTTTCCTATTTGGGTATGAACATCGAAAATATTTGTTGAAATTATATAATTTTCTACGGCATTGCCTAATGAATCTCTGTCAGCATTTAACAAAAGCATAGGTACTCTACTTTCAGTTATAGTATTGAATGTACTTTCCTGTAGGTATGCCATTATCATCACTAAAAAAAGAGGCATCAAAAACAACAATGCTAATCCGGCTTTGTCGCGGATAAGCAAAAGAAAATCTTTGTAGAGCAACGCTTTTATTTTCATATCATTTTATTTTTTTCTAACAAGCGATGCATTGTCTTATTATCTACCAAGAATCACTTCCTAACAGAATATCGATTAGAGTTTCATAACCAATCTAAGATATAGAATTTTAGTAACCGTAGCGCGCTTCTTTGCCTAATTCTTCTTCTATCCGTAGTAATTGGTTATATTTCGCCATTCTATCTGAGCGAGAAAGGGAGCCAGTTTTTATTTGCCCGCTATTTGTAGCAACTGCGATATCTGCAATCGTAGCGTCTTCGGTTTCGCCAGAGCGGTGTGAAGTAACCGATGTATAACCAGCGCGATGAGCCATTTCTATTGCATTTAACGTTTCGGTCAATGTTCCAATTTGATTTACTTTGACAAGGATAGAGTTAGCGGCATTAAGTTCGATACCTTTTTTAAGATAATCAACGTTTGTAACAAAAAGGTCATCGCCTACAATTTGACATTTATGACCAATTTTTTTGGTAAGCATCATCCAACCGTCCCAATCATTTTCAGAGCAACCATCTTCGATGCTATCGATGGGGAATTTTTCGATAAGGGCTGCTAAAAAATCAACTTGTTGTTGTCTATTTCTTTTTTCTGCTTTGTCGCCTTCAAATTTAGTGTAGTCATAAATTCCGTCGTTATAGAATTCAGATGCGGCACAGTCTAATGCGATGGAAATTTGCCCGCCATCTTTTAATCTACCCGGTTTGTATCCGGCGTTCTTAATGGCTTCGATAATGCAATTTAGGGCATCTTCTGTACCTTCCAAAGCGGGTGCGAAACCGCCTTCGTCTCCAACGGCTGTACTAAGTCCTCTTTTGTGTAGTACTTTTTTAAGATTATGGAAAACTTCTGCACCCATTCTCAAAGCTTCTTTGAAACAGCATGCCCCAACGGGTCGTATCATAAATTCTTGAAACGCAATAGGAGCGTCGGAATGTGAGCCGCCGTTGATGATGTTCATCATTGGAACAGGAAGAGTTTTAGCATTTGTTCCGCCAATGTACCGGTAGAGTGGCAGTCCCGAATATTCGGCTGCTGCTTTTGCTACGGCAAGCGAAACGCCAAGAATAGCATTTGCGCCGAGTTTGCTTTTAGTTTTTGTACCGTCAAGTTCGAGCATTTTGTTGTCAATTGCAACTTGCTCAATTGCGGGCATACCAATAATTGCCGGCGCAATCACTTTATTAACATTTTCAACGGCTTTCAAAACGCCTTTTCCTAAGAAACGTTCTTTGTCGCCGTCGCGAAGTTCGAGCGCCTCGTTTTCGCCTGTTGACGCACCCGAGGGCACTGCTGCACGACCAATAACTCCGCATTCAAGAGTTGCTTCAACCTCTATGGTTGGATTGCCACGTGAATCTAAAATTTCACGAGCATGAATTTTTGAAATTAATCCCATTTTGATAATATTTAATTATTTTTATTATTTTTAAAACCTGCATTATTCATATTATTTTTTTTCGAAAAGTCGCAAAGTTGTGAACGCAAAGAACGCTAATAAAAGAATTAAAGTAGGCTGTAACAACTTTTTTTTAAATGTTGTCCCCAAAATAATAATTAATCCGTTCAACTTTCCTTTATAAATAATATAGGCTAACGTTCAAATTCAGAAATTATTATTTTATTTTTTTATTTTTATGAAAAGTTTTTTAAAATGTTTATTATTTCTGCCCAATATTTTAGAATAACTATTAACCGAATAAATTAGATTCCTCATTTCACTTTGTTCCGTTCGGAATAACCGTCTGTTATAAGGGAAATGGTGGGAAAAAGGGGTCGACGAAACCGCACCCTTTTACCCTCATTTACAAGATGAAACAGTCATTCCGAACGAAGTGAGGAATCTTGATCAGTGTTTATTATACAAATATCCTTAGATTAAGTTCGCAAAGTATTAGAGAAATTCTTCAAGAAATGACTCGCAACAATCTCATTGAAAAACACGGAGATAAACGTCACACATATTATACAATCGCAAAACCAATAAAAGATAATTAAAAACAGAAAAGAAAAATATTAAAACTTGCAGCTGTTCCGTATTCCAAAACTAAAAAAGGTCAGAATGCGTACCCGTACGAACAAGTACCAGAGTGAGAATTTGTTTATCTTTTTTGTATATTAACAACCAATCAGGGCGGATGTGGCATTCTCGATATCCAACGAGATTACCTTTTAAAGCATGGTCGTTATGTTTTGGCAATAACGGTTGTTCAGAAGATAACGTCTTAACGACTTCGTCTAATTCACTTTTTGGAAGATTTCGGCGTTTCATCAATTCCAAATCCTTCAGGTATTGATTTGTAAAAGATATTTTAAGCATATTCGGCTGTACGTTTTAGGTAATCGTCAAAACAGTCGCAAGTAATAACATTTCCTTTTTCAACATCTTGGATTGCCGCGAGGGTTTGTTCACGAACAGTCGTTTTTATATGTGATTTCACTTTAAAAACATTATCCATAGCAATAATAATGTCTATTATTCTATTTGCCACCTTATTACGTGAATTATATTCTAATGTTAAAGTTGCCATATTGATATATTTATTTTTTTATTTAGAGCGCAAAATTACAAAAATAAATTAATTCTAAATCATAAAAAGAAAAAAAAGAGTTTTTTTGAACTCACTTTTTTGTTTCCAACCAATTTTTTTCTTACCTTTGCACTTTATTAATAAATCGTAATACCAATAAAAGATTAAATAAAATACAGAAATGTAATAGATTAAATAACAAATAATTGAACTTATAGATTTTATTCTCGCTAATAACGAAATCTCCAAAAATTTCCACGAGAATAACTTCACGAATATTCACGCTATAGTGTGAATTGTTTGTGCTTGTTTGTGGAAAAAGGTTTTGGAGAGCCTGTTATTAGCAAATAGGCAAATAAATAAACATTTTCACGCTTTTTTTATGACCCCATCAATCCACATAGGCGAACAAATCCGCAAGCATTTAGTTGACCAAAAACGCTCAATAGCGTGGTTAGCAAAGCATTTACACCACGACCCCAGCAACCTCCGAAAGTTGCTCAAAAATGCACATCTACCTACCGATTTGCTATTTCGGATTTCAAAAATAGTCGAGAAAGATTTTTTTGAAGGTTAATCCCGATTATTAGCGGAAAGCACAGAGGTCGGGTAATATTATTTTCTTTATGTATGCTTGGAATTCAAAAAAATTCTTGTACTTTTGCACTTTATTAAAATCCAATGAAAGTAATCA